>Ga0066388_100001384_pt1 | contig 13561 bp, 14 predicted proteins | sample PanSoiMetaGPlot6_FD_64539 | JGI IMG/M metagenome (GOLD analysis project Ga0066388, IMG submission 64539) | Tropical forest soil microbial communities from Panama analyzed to predict greenhouse gas emissions - Panama Soil - Plot 6 (Hybrid Assembly) | ecosystem: Environmental > Terrestrial >... | reverse complement strand
TTGATTCTCGAAATGACGAACCGCAGATCCTCGACCTTGTCGTAGACGCTGTTGATCTGGCTAAAAATCGCGTTGGCTTGCGGCGCCGGGATGTAGCGACCTCCCCTTCGGCTGAACAGCTTCACGCCGACCAGGGTTTCGGCATGCTTCATCACGCGGCTGACACCGGCGACGAAACGTGCAGCAGTCGTGCCGCGCCGCCGACAGTGCCGGTGACCATGATCGCGCGGATCACTTCGATTTGCCGCAATGTCAGCATCGGCGCAGATGCCCCTGGATTTCCAATTTATTAATTGAGCGAGCCAGGAAGCGGGCAATTCTTTTACTGGCAGTTAACAGAGCGGGGCGAATTGCGGTTTCCCGCCACCGTCAGCGCTAACAGGTTCGGTAAAACGAAAGCGAATAGCAAGCATTGTCGTCTAGCGTCCGGGCCGAAAAGCCTAATGGACAGGACGCTTTAAGGGATCTCTGTCGTGCCGGCTGTGGTCCGCCCACGTGCTTCCGATGTGCGGCAATACACCAGTTGGGATCGCGCTCGCCTGAGCGTGGTGGTTCCTATTGGTGTCATTGTCGCAATTGCGATCGTTTGTATCGTTGTAGCCGTCTTGTCATCCGCCCAGCGCGCGGACGTGGTCGCGGTCGACCACGAAAAACAGTTGTTTTCGCGGGCGATCGGCAACTACGGCGAGCGCGTGCTGCGCGAAGTGGCGAGCGTCGCATCATCGGAGGCGGCGATTCAAAACATCCGCCGCACATTCGATCCAACGTGGGCCAAGCAGCGCGTGGGAGCGTGGCTCGAGACCTATTTCGATCACGACTACATCTTCATTTTCGATGGCAAGGATGACCTCCTCTTCTCGATGGTTGACCACAGGCCGGCCGACATGAACTGGTTTGCAGGCGCGCGTCCCGGACTCATTTCGATCATCGACTACATGCGCGGTCGGGATTCAAGCCTTAAGGATGCGTTCCGTCTCAGCCAAACCGCCCATGCCGATGGCGGCGCCCACCAGCAGATCGCAGCCATCCGCCGCCTGATGGGGCGGCCAGCGGTGATCGCAGCGGTTGCCGTCGGCCCGGTCGGTGGCATCCCTGCCTCGCTCGACGGCGCTGCGCCGATCATCATGTCGGTGAAATTCATCGATGAAGGCGCGCTCGCAAGTATCGAGACGCAGTTGCGCCTCACCCACCTGCGCAAAATCGAGCAGGACCCTGTGCCGCCCGGTGACCTTGCCTATGATGTGAGTGCAGCAGATGGCAATGCCATCGCGCATTTTGCATGGACACCAAAACAACCGGGTGCCGAGATCGTACACAACGTTGTGCCGTTCATCGCGGTCGCGATTACCGGCTTCGCCCTGCTTGCCGCCTTTGTCCTGCGCTACATGCGTCGTACCGCCGCGACGATCGCAGCGGGCGAATCGCGGATGCGCCACCTCGCGATGCACGATCCGCTCTGCGGTCTTCCCAACCGAATTTTCTTCGGCGAACGACTAGAAGCCGTGATCGAGGAGGTTCGCGGCGGCACTGCGCCGGCGGCCGTGTTCTACATCGACCTCGACCACTTCAAGGATGTGAACGACACACTCGGCCATCACATCGGTGACGAGCTTATCCGCAATGTCACCTTGCGGCTCTCGCACACCCTGCGAGGCGACGACCTTGTGGCGCGCCTCGGCGGAGACGAGTTTGCGGTCATCACTTCGACGGCGGGCAACAGCGAGCAGATGATGGGACTTGCCCAGCGCATTATTGCGGCCATATGCGCCCCTTATCTCATCAACGGTCAGAACATTATTATCGGCGCCTCGTTAGGCATTGCGGTGATCGACCACAAGTGTGGAACCGCGACCGACATCATGCGCTATGCCGACATGGCGCTCTATCGCGCAAAGAATGAAGGACGCAATCGCGCATGTATTTACGACGCGGCAATGGACGCTGATCTGTCCAGCCGTAAGCTGCTCGAGGCCGACTTGCGCCAAGCAATCGACAATGACCGGCTGCTGCTTGTCTATCAACCCGTCGTCAACAAGAGCGGCGAGACGGTCATCGGCGTTGAGGCGCTCTGCCGTTGGAAGCATCCGACCCGCGGGGAAATTTCGCCCAGCGAGTTCATAGCCATTGCGGAGCACAGCGGATTGATCATCGACCTCGGCAATTGGGTGCTTCGCCGTGCCTGCATCGATGGCAAGGCCTGGCCGGATTTGACGGTGTCCGTCAACGTGTCCTCGTTGCAATTCCGCCGTATCGATTTCGTTGAGGTCGTCGAACGTATTCTGAAAGAAACTCGCTTTGATCCCTCTCGCCTCGAGCTTGAGCTGACCGAAAGCGTCCTACTCGGCAATGTCGATACCGCAGAGGTGGCGATGCTGCGGCTCAAAGCGCTCGGTGTCCGGCTCGCGCTCGACGATTTCGGCACCGGCTATTCGAGCTTGCTCTATCTACGCCGCTTCCCCTTCGACAAGCTCAAGATCGACCGCAGCTTCGTGCGCTCGATTGAAAAGGCGGCCGACGCCGCGGCCATCGTTCACGCCATCGTCAGCCTTGGCCGGGGCCTTGGCATGAAGGTCACCGCCGAAGGCGTGGAAACAGCCGACCAGCAGCTTTTCCTGCGTGCCGCCGGTGTCCACTTCATGCAGGGTTTCCGCTTCGGCAGGCCGGTGACCGTTGCCGAAATTACCGAACGGCTGCAATCGCCGAGCACCTCGCGCAGCGAAGTATCCCTCGCGAGTTGATTTCCCTTTCCGCAAATAGCTGACGTGCTCCGCTGCCGATGGTAGCGTGCGCGCGTTTTCACATGCGGGTCTCTCAGAAGCCCCTGCCCGAAAGGAAATCCGATGGCTGCGTCTGCGAAAATTGCGTTGGTAACCGGAGCTGGAACCGGCGTTGGCCGGGCAGTTGCAATTGCGCTCGCCAAGGCCGGCTACAACCTTGTGCTGGCTGGTCGCCGCAAGGAAATGCTCGACAAGGTTGCCGGCGAGATCAATGCGGCCGGCGCGCAAGCGCTGGCCGTGCCGACAGATGTCTCGAAGCGCGATTCAATCATTTCGCTATTTGCAACCGTGAAGTCGACCTTCGGGCGGCTCGACGTGCTTTTCAACAATGCCGGCATCGGCGCTCCGGCGATGCCGCTGGAAGACCTGCCGTTCGAGACCTGGCAGAACGTGGTTGCGACCAACCTGACGGGCATGTTCCTGTGCACCCAGGAAGCCATCAAGATCATGAAGGACCAGTCGCCACGCGGTGGCCGTATCATCAACAATGGATCAATCTCGGCACACGCGCCACGCCCCTATTCGGTGGCCTATACTTCGACCAAGCACGCGGTTACCGGGCTCACCAAATCGACATCGCTCGACTGCCGGCAATACGACATCTGCTGCGGACAGGTCGATATCGGCAATGCCGCGACCCCGCTGACCGAGCGCATGGTTCAAGGTGAAGGCGTATTGCAGCCGGATGGTCGCAAGATGATCGAGCCGCGCATGGAAGCCGGCCATGTCGGTAATGCGGTCGTCTACATGGCAAGCCTCCCCCTCGATACAAACGTGCTGTTCATGACGGTCATGGCTAACAAAATGCCGTTTGTCGGACGGGGTTGAGTCTTGATGGAATCGCTCCATGAGTGGCATGAGTTCTACATCTTGGTCGGCACCGCCGCAGCGACGTTGCTCGCGCTTCTTTTCGTAGCCGTGTCGCTCGGCAGCGGTTATTTGAGCGACAAGTCCCAACAGGGGACCCGGACCTTCATGAGTCCGGTGGTGATTCATTTCAGCAGTGTGTTTTTTCTCTCGGCGGTATGCCTGGTGCCCTCGCATGGGCCGGTCTTCTTTGCGGTCCTGATTGCGACGACTGCGATCATAGGCGCTGCCGTGTCGATCGTGATCACCGTGTGGGTCGTGCGCACCGACATGACGCAATTCGTGCAGGACTATTTCGCCTACGGGTTGCTGCCGGTCAGCGCCTATCTGGCGCTGCTCGTCGCCAGCATCATGATTTACACTGGCAAAGACTATGCGCTCGAAGTGCTGGGCGGCGGCCTGTTGTTGCTGGCCATTGTCAACGTGCGCAATGCTTGGGATCTCACTCTCTCGATGGTGCGCCGACACACCGTCCCCAAAGATCAGTAAGTCTGGGTTGCGTGAGGTTCGGCAGCGGCAAAAAACCCAAGCCACCGCGCCGCTCGCATGCGCCAAAGAAATTTCGGTCACACCAGATCGACGGCCAGGCGTTTAAGATCGGCGAGCGAGCAGTAAGACAAGGCACCTTCGTGAGTGGCGCGCAAAACGACGCGAGGCGCCTGGTTTGCTTCCAAGGCTTCCTGCCAGCGCGGCGCGCACAAGCACCAGCGATCACCGGCTTTCAAGCCTGGAAAGCCGAGCTCGGGGGCCGGGGTCGAGAGATCATTGCCCCGCGATCTTGAAAAATCGAGAAACGCTGCAGTCATCACCGCGCAGACTGTGTGGCTGCCAGCATCCTCCCGGCCCGTATTGCAGCATCCGTCCCGATAAAATCCGGTCATGGGCTTCATCGAACAGATTTCGAGCGGTTCGCCGAGCACATTACAGGCCGACGGCTGGCGATCGCTTCCATTGTCCCTGCTGTCCCGCAGCATTTATCGTCCATCAGCCGTCAGGTTGGGCCAGATCCAGGCTGGCAAGCCGACCCAACTGCGGCTTACTGCTTCGGTGCAAAGCGTGTCGCTACGTTAGCCCTGCTCACCTTTACCACGCTATCAGGCTGGCCCTGGGGTGGGGTGATGACTGCCAGGTTCTCGGGCCATGCCGTCAATTTCCGGAGTTCGCCAACGGTCTTCGCGGACATCTTGATGTCTCTATCCACCACGACCCGCATCTGATTTGGCAAGCTGCCAAGAGCCACATCAAGCGCAGCTACACTTTTGGGCTTATATCGCATAGGAAATCCTCCCTTTCTGAACGCCGCCGGCTTTCGGATAAACAACCGCCTCAGGCGAGTGCACGCCGGGAGCGACCGAGTTGGGATCTTGCCTGACTGATGTGAGCCGCGGAAGGTCGCTCCCGAAGAGCCGTTCCTGCGCTTGCCGCTATGTTGCGGCCCGAACGAAGCACGCAACAATAAGCGCGGCCTTCTGACCCGGTGGAAGCATTCAGACCTCCGTGTCACAAGATTTGATGAAATTCTGTATGAAGATATGCGCGTGTCAAGCCGACTGGTCGAGCTTGCTTACCGTCACCTCCATTCCGGTTTTCACCTTGGCCAGGACTTTCACGCTGCCGATCGCCCTGGCGAACACGTTACAGGGGCTGGCAAGCCGCGTTTCGTCGCCCTTGGAAATCGGGGTGCGGCCAAAACCGATGGCAATGGCCGGCCCTTGTGGCCAGTACGCGATTTCGCCCGGAACGATCACGGCGCGCGCCTCGGGCTCGCGCGGCACGTTCACCGGCACATCGAAATAGACTTCCTCGCCCCACGTCAGCACGGCCGAAGTTACTGGTAGCGCGGCGACGACCGCCTTGGCAGTCGGCGTATCAAGCAGGTCAGCATCGAGCTTGAGACCACCGAAATCGAAGCGAATGCGGGCCATGGAACATCCCTGCAGTTCAAGACCTTGGCCCCCGGCAGGCTCATTGTCACGACCGCAGAGGCATTGGCAAGGGAGACTGGTGGGCGCCGGCGTTAGCTGGAAGCCGAAATTGAGGGACTGAGGGCCGGTTTAGGCTGCCACATCGTTGCCACCAGCACGCAGGCGCTTGTCACAAAAGCTAGGCCGACAAATCCAACCGCGCGAAAATAATCGTGCTGGCTGTTTTGAAAACTGCAATCAGGGAGAGTCGGCAATGATCGCAATGCCAACTGCTCAGTCGCCGTCTCGGCGAAAGCGGCGGTCTATACGCCGCTCCTTTCGATGGCTGCGGGAGCATAGGCGGGTTGCGCTTGCGCTCGCGCCCGAGAGCGACAGGAAAACACTCGCTCAATGCAGCCGGAATTCGCCGCTGATCGCCTTTAGCTCCGCCGGCTTGATCAGTTTGCAATGCGCAACGCGCACGGAATGCAGCGGCCCCTCGATCTTCTCCTGCCAAAACGCCAAGAAGCGATGCAGCTCCGGGAATTCGGGGAAAAGGTCGTAGTTCTGCCAGACGTAGGACTGAAGCAGCCAGCGATGATCGGGACGCCGATACAGGATGTGCGCGGTCGTCAGGCCATAACCATTGACTTGCTTACGGAAATCCTCTGAAACCATTTCGTCCTCCGTCGAGTCGGACTCAAAGCTTCCATTTCCGGCTGGCATCATTGCAAGCCGAAAAGGTAAACAAGTTGTTTAAAATCAAGGCAATAGCAGCAAGGTCGTCCACCTGCTAACAGCCCCAGCGGCATGGTTCGTGGCCGGCCGCAAAGGGTAACGTGTCCGGCAGGAATGACGTTCCCGTCACTCCACCGTTAACCGTTGGCCGTATTGGCCTTTCCGGAATTGTTGGCACTCGCCTCAAATGAGTGCTAAAAAAATTTCCGATCCCTCTTGCGGCAAAAAAATCGCCACCCATGTGGCGGGAAGGTGCTGGCAAGGGGATCGTCAGCTACCAAAAACCGTAGACCGTCCAATAATTTAGGAGGACTGCCATGAAGTTTCGTCCGCTTCACGACCGCGTCGTCGTCAAGCGCATTGATGCCGAGGAAAAGACCGCCGGCGGCATCATTATTCCCGACACGGCCAAAGAGAAGCCCTCGCAGGGCGAAGTTATCGCCGTCGGCCCTGGTGGCCGCGACGAGAGCGGCAAGCTCATTCCGATCGACCTCAAAGTCGGCGACACCGTGCTGTTCGGCAAATGGTCGGGCACCGAGGTGAAGATCGACGGCGAGGATCTCCTGATTATGAAGGAGTCCGACGTCATGGGCGTAATCGAAAGCGGCAGCGCCGCCAAGAAAAAGGCCGCCTAAGGCTGCCACCCCCAAATCCATATCAGAGGAAAACAAACAATGGCTGCTAAGGACGTCAAATTTTCCGTTGATGCCCGCGATCGTATGCTGCGCGGCGTCGACATCCTCGCCAATGCGGTGAGGGTGACGCTCGGCCCGAAGGGCCGCAACGTCGTGCTGGACAAGTCTTTCGGCGCACCGCGCATCACCAAGGACGGTGTGACGGTCGCCAAGGAAATTGAACTCGAGGACAAGTTCGAGAATATGGGCGCCCAGATGGTGCGTGAGGTCGCATCCAAGACCTCCGACCTCGCAGGCGACGGCACGACGACTGCGACCGTGCTTGCGCAAGCGATCGTTAAGGAAGGTTCAAAGGCGGTTGCCGCCGGCATGAATCCGATGGACCTGAAGCGCGGCGTTGATCTCGCCGTCGACGCGATCGTCGAGCACCTGAAGACCAACTCCAAAAAGGTCACTTCGAACGAAGAGATCGCTCAGGTCGGCACCATTTCGGCCAACGGCGACACCGAGATCGGTAACTTCCTCGCCAAGGCCATGCAGAAGGTCGGCAACGAGGGCGTGATCACGGTCGAGGAAGCAAAGTCGCTCGAGACCGAGCTCGACGTAGTCGAGGGCATGCAGTTCGATCGCGGCTACATCTCCCCCTACTTCATTACGAATGCAGACAAGATGCGGACGGAGATGGAAGACCCCTACATCCTTATCTACGAAAAAAAGCTGTCAGGCCTGCAGGAACTGCTTCCGCTTCTTGAGTCGGTCGTACAGACCGGCAAGCCGCTGCTCATCGTGGCCGAGGACGTCGAGGGCGAGGCGCTTGCCACGCTCGTCGTCAACAAGCTGCGCGGCGGGCTCAAGGTCGCGGCGGTGAAGGCGCCGGGCTTCGGCGATCGCCGAAAGGCCATGCTGCAGGACATCGCCGTCCTGACCGGCGGACAGGCAATCAGCGAGGATCTGGGCATCAAGCTCGAGAACGTCACGATTGCCATGCTCGGCCGTGCCAAGAAGGTGATGATCGACAAGGAAAACACTACGATCGTCAATGGTGCTGGTAAGAAGGCCGACATCGAGGCGCGCGTGGCGCAGATCAAGGCGCAGATCGAGGAGACCACCTCCGACTACGACCGCGAGAAACTGCAGGAGCGGCTAGCGAAGCTTGCCGGCGGCGTTGCGGTCATCCGCGTCGGGGGCGCGACCGAGATCGAGGTGAAGGAGCGTAAGGATCGCGTCGATGACGCGATGCATGCGACCCGCGCCGCGGTCGAAGAAGGCATCCTGCCGGGTGGCGGTGTCGCTCTGCTACGTGCGGTCGAGGCGCTCAAGCGTCTTCGCCCGGAAAACGAGGACCAGAAGCACGGCGTCGAGATCGTGCGTAAGGCGCTCCAAACTCCGGCCCGCCAGATCGCGATCAATGCTGGCGCCGATGGCTCGGTCGTGGTCGGCAAGATCATGGAGAAGGAGCAGTACTCGTACGGCTACGACGCGCAGACCGGCGAGTACGGCAACCTGGTGACAAAGGGCATTATCGACCCAACCAAGGTCGTGCGTTGCGCTCTGCAGGATGCGGCGTCGGTCGCCGGCCTGCTTATCACCACGGAAGCCATGGTTGCAGAGTTGCCGAAAAAGAAAGAGGCAATGCCGGCCATGCCGCCGGGCGGCGGGATGGACTTCTAAACGGATCTCGTCAACGCGAAATGCAAAAGCCCGGGAGAAATCCCGGGCTTTCTGCTTTCTCACTGTCGTCTTACTGTCTTGGCCGGGTTTTCCTTGGCCATCCACATCTTCCAGACCACTGTAAATGCGTAGATGCCCGCGACAAGCCCGGCATGACGAACTGCCTTGAAAGGAACGACCACACACGAAAAGGCGCGCGTTCATCCGGCGTCGCCTCGTCGCTAGTGGCCGTCGTGGCGAACCACTATACGCATCGCCACATACTAGAATACTAAACCACTGATATGACACCACTATGACGGCGCTTCCGTAAGCTCGACTTCGCCTTCAAGAATCCAGGGCGACGAAGCAGCAAGCTTGATCTGCATGAAGGAGCGCAGCGATCTCTTTAAAGCGATGCTTGCGAAGGATCGCCGAAGCGCCTTAGGACTCAGTCTTCATCCGACCAGTCTGGGTTCCCCCAGAAGCGCCAACGGCCGTTCTGCTCACGACGCCAAGCGCCGCCACGGACCTGGGTGACGCCTTTGGAAATCAGATCGGCGAAGCTATCGTCATCCTCGTCGTCCAGCATCGTCCGCAGTTCAGCCTCCGTGACGACCCGTTCGGTGCGCTGAAATTTTTCGGTCATGCTGTTCGTTCCTCGCTTTTCGCAAATTCGGTCAAGAAGTGACCCGGTCAGGTAAGCGATTTTCTCGACACGCTTAGGCGCATGTCGAGTTGGCCGAAGGTCCAACGTTCCGGATCAGCGAACGCCGACGGAGTGTGTCCGCTATTGGCCCTTAACGGCATGAGATTTGTCTTGAATGTCTGCTTTCGAAGGTAAGCGCAGGCCGCTTGGGAAGGGTCCAATGCCGCTACTGACGCAGAGCAGACATTGTAAAACTCAATGGGCCGGATCAGAATCGAAACTTCAGTGAGGGTTGGTCCGGGTCAAATAATATGGTCACCGAAAGCGTGGACTTGATTGACGCGTGGCACGATCTCTACGTAATGCTGGGCACATCGTCAGCCGCGCTCATTGGCCTGCTTTTCATCGCTACATCAATTCATCTCGGCGAGGTCGTGAACAATCCCGGGTTTCGCGTTCGCTCCTACAACCAAACACTTTATCTTCTCATATTGCTTGTGGAAGCGGTTCTTATTCTCGTTCCTCAGCCGGTGCCGTTCCTGGGTGCTGAGCTGATTGTTCTTAACCTAGTAGGACTATGGTTTCCTCTCAGCACCTCTTACACTTTCTTTTATAAGGATCGGGACAACAGCCATCGCGGCGGCATGAAGGTGTTCCGCGCGCTTCCGTTAAGCGGAGCCTATGTCCTCGGTGTAGCCGGTGGCATCGCCCTGATTCAGGGCTCTCACTGGGGGATGTACGTTGTCACTGTTTCGTACACCACGCTTCTCGTCACGGTCGTGTTGGGCGCTTGGTCGACCATGTTGGGCATGGAACAAATTGAAAAGACAAACAGCCGACCTGCTCTTGGCCCTTAGCGGAAATAGTGCAATGTCCTTTGGCGCTAAAGCGGACATTGCGGTTCACTTGTGCGCGCCGGATGAGATGACGCCGGCTTCGCGCTTGCTCGAAAATGATTACGGCGAGGAATCGCTTCCTGCGGTTGCGCGCTGGTACCAGTGTTTGCCTCAGGCCGGACATATAGCGGGGGCGCCCTTTGGCCTTAAGCTTGCAATTCCGTCATGCAAAAGCCCTCTCGAGCCGTTTCATTTTCTAGGGCTAACAGGCATGATCCGGCCCAGCCGGTCGGCCCAAGTCGAAAACGGTGGGTCAAATTTCTGTTAGCCGAGTGTTAGCCGAAAGCCCGTCGGCTCTGAGAAATCCGAGTTTTACCGGCATTGCTTGCACAAACGCGCTGACATGACATCAGATGACAAAGCGGCAGAGCAGCATTTATTGCGGGATCGGCGGCTGGACCTATGAGCCGTGGCGCGGTGTCTTTTTTCCGAAGGGACTGGCGCACGCGCGCGAGCTTGAGTACGCCAGTCGGCAGATGACCTCGATCGAGGTCAACGGCACTTTCTACCGCACCCAAAGTCCCGCGACGTTTCGAAAGTGGGCCTCTGAGGTGCCAGAACGATTTGTCTTCGCACTCAAAGGTCCGCGTTACGCAGTCAACCGGCGCGTGCTCAAGGAGGCCGGCGATTCGATCAAGCGCTTCCTGAACTCGGGCCCGACTGAACTTGGTCCGCGGCTCGGTCCCCTGCTCTGGCAATTCACGCCATACAAGAAATTCGACGAAGCCGACTTCGGCGGATTTCTCGAATTGCTGCCGAAGACTTTCGACGGGCACGCATTGCGTCACGTGGTCGAAGTCCGCCACGACAGTTTCAAGACGCCTGCGTTCATTGCACTGTTGCGCAAATTCGAAGTGCCCGTGGCCTTTGCAGAGCACGACACTTATCCGGCGATCGCGGACATCACCGGCGATTTCGTCTATGCGCGCCTTCAGAAGGGCGACGAGAAGCTCAAGGCCGGCTATCCGCCAAAGGCTCTAGACGGCTGGGCGGCGCGCGCTAAGACATGGGCAGAGGGCGGCGAGCCAAAGGATCTGCCGCGCGTCGACAAAGTCTCGGGAAAAAAACAGCCGCGCGACGTCTTCGTCTATTTCATTCACGAGGCAAAAATACGCGCGCCGGCCGCGGCCATGGCCTTGATCGAAAGAGTGAAATGAAAACCAAGACAGAATCGGCGAGAACGCGGTCGCTTTACACGATCGGCTACGAGCAGGCAAAACCCAGCGCGGTTCTCGACGAGCTCAAGCGCGCGAAGATCGAACTGCTGGTGGATACCCGCGCGGTGGCGGCATCACGTCGGCCGGGCTTTTCCAAGCGCCAGCTTGCCGCTTCGCTCGACCAGGCCGGCATCGGCTATGTCCATTTGCAGAAACTTGGCACGCCTGCGGAAGGGCGCGCGGCCGCACGCAGCGGCAATACCGATACGCTCTGGCGCATCTATGACAAGCACATCAGGACGCCTGAAGCCCGGGCCGAGCTCGACGAGCTGATCGACCTGATCAAATCAGGCGAGCGCGTTGCGCTGCTCTGTTATTGCCGCGATCCGAAGACCTGTCACCGCAGCCGCATCGTGGCAAATGTGAAAAAACGCGTGCAGGTGAAGGTCGACGATCTCATCCCGCCGCTGTTCTAAGAAAACTACTCGGCGGGCTGCGGTGCGCGCAGCTTTCCCTCTACACTGACGATCAGCGAGACCAGGGCCAGCGTTGTGACGAAGAGCAAAAGGGCGATTATGGCGTTCACTCCCAGGACGAGCCCGAAGCCGCCGCTCTCATGCAGCAGCGATATCATGCCGATCGCGGCGCCGGCGCTGATGAACAAGAGGAAGTAGCGCACCGCATAGACACGTCCGCGCCAGGCATCGGCGGTGTAGCGCGCCATGATCATGTCATTGACGGTGACCTGCCCGTAGATTGCGGCAATCGCGATCGCAAGCGCTATCAGGAGCGCTACGCCGCTCGCGTAAGCAGCCCACAGATTGCCTAAGAAACCTACGCCGGTGACGATCGCGAAAATCACGTGCGGCGGAATCCATTCGACCAGCCGTCCGACTGTCAGCTGCGCAAGCGCGCCGCAGACGAGCACGGCCGTCGCGATACTGCCCACGAGAACCAGCGGCAGGGCACCGGACAGGCGCTCGTCGACGATCTTCGGCAGTGCGATCGTTAGCACGTTGAAGGTCAGGCCCGCGCTCAGTGCGATCACGATGAACAGGCCGAAAAGCATGACGGCGAGACGCGGGGTCAGCGGAACGGCCGGCGCGGACACGCGCGACTTCACGTGATGTCGGTCATCGGGCGTAACCCAAAGATAGAAAATACCGGTCGCGACCATGATCGCCGCCGGCGCAAAAAATGCCGCGCGCCAGCCGAACCATGTGGCCAGCGCCGCGCTGATGCCCGCAGCAAGCGAGACGCCGAGATTCCCGCAGACACCATTGAAGGCGAGCGTGCGGCCCTTCGCGTTCGAGGCCTCGATCAGCATCGCCATACCGACCGGGTGGTAGATGGATGCGAATATGCCAAGCATGAACATCGCTACGGCAAGCGCCGGCAGGTTCGGGGCAAAACCTGCGCCGGCTAGCGACAGGCCACAGCCGATATAGAACGCCGCCATCATATTGCGCCGGCTCCAGCGATCGGCAAGCCAGCCTGCAGGCAGCGAGAAAACACCGAAGGCGAGGAAGGCGGTGCTCGATAGCGCGATCAATTCGCTGTAGCTGCGCTGGAAAATGACCTGCAACCCGATCACCACGGTCGGGTAGATCAGCAGCACAAAATGATCGAGCGCATGCGCCCAATTCAAGAACGCGATCGAGCGTTTGCGAGCCACGTCGTCGCTATCAGCAGGATGATTGGCGGACGCGGCAGTCATTGACACTCCATCCGACACGTATGAGTCATTCGCAATGCATACACCGATTGGCCGATTTTTGTCCCGGTTGGCAGCAATGCATTTCGTGCTTCGACTTATGCCTCGACACGGGAACGATTTCACGCATAAGTTGCGTTGACCTTTTATTGCAAGCAGGGGTCCGGGCTCGGGGCTTCGATGGGGTGGTGGAGGCGCATTTGCGCGACGGTGGTCGCCGTCGTGGCTGTCCTGTTTTGTTGTGTCTGCGTGACGGCCGGCGGAGCATGGGCTGGTAACGACGAAGATGCGCACCTCATGTTGTTTTCCGGCCGCGACATCTGGCGCGACGGCGCATTCGGCCACGGTGGACTTATCTTTGCGCCGGACGGGTTCGAGCAAGACGGCTTGCTCCTGAAGGTCTTGCTGTCGGACGGACCTTATCGGTTCCATGACGGAAGCATCTACAAAGAGCGTACCGATTCACTCGCGCAAGTGTTGCCGGGCTGGCGCATCAAGCGCGGCGACGCCGAGTTCAAATTTTTCTTCGGCCCCGAGTTGCAAAAACATTCGCTCTCGCCGACCGACTCCCCCC
>Ga0066388_100001383_pt1 | contig 13561 bp, 16 predicted proteins | sample PanSoiMetaGPlot6_FD_64539 | JGI IMG/M metagenome (GOLD analysis project Ga0066388, IMG submission 64539) | Tropical forest soil microbial communities from Panama analyzed to predict greenhouse gas emissions - Panama Soil - Plot 6 (Hybrid Assembly) | ecosystem: Environmental > Terrestrial >... | reverse complement strand
CGCCATAAGATGGGCACCGCCTGGGACGTCGCCAACGCCGCCCTGTTTCTGGCGTCCGACGAGGCGAGTTTCATCACCGGCGTTGCGCTGCCGGTTGATGGCGGGGCGCTTGTTCACATCAATTGAGCGGCCAGTGTAATCGGCACGGCCGGGGCAGCCTAAAATCAGCTTCAGAGCCTTCAGGCTCGCGTGCCCGTCTTTGCCGACGATGATGTGGTCCAGAACTGCAATCCCCAGGCCGGCGCGATCTCTATAATTCGTTTCGTTATCTCAATATCGGCGGGCGACGGTGTCGCTCTCCGGCGAACGCTTGGCAATGATGGTGACGACCTTAAACGTCATCACTACTTCGCCGGCCTGATTGCGATTCCGGACCAAGCCCCAGCGGCGATCGCCCGGCTGACGATGCACCGGTTACGCGAAGCGCGAGGAAAGCGCGCGGGCGCAGCGCGTTGGAATAGACTCAATGACGATGCTGATGGTGTGCATCGGGCACATGCGGGTGCGCGTGTCTGAGCCCACCGTGCCGATGTGAATGGGTATGCGGCTCGCCCGGGGGGTCTTGGGGGCCATGCTCGTGGCGATGGTGTTCATCGTGCACATGCGGATGCGCGTGCGTGAGCGACTCGTGGCCATGCTCATGTTCGTGCCGCTCGGTGAGGTGCAGCCAGACGCCGATTGCCATCAGCACCCCGGCGACAAACAGTTGCGCGGTGACCTGTTCGCCGAGCGCGACCACTGAAACAATCGCACCCAGGAACGGCGCTGTCGAAAAATATGCGGCGGTGCGGGCCGTGCCCAAATGCCGGAGCGCCAGAACGAACAGCGCCAGGCTCACCCCATATCCCAGGAATCCGACGATGCCGGCGGCGATCGTCGGCAGCGTCTGGGGCAGCAACCCTCCTGCCGACAGCCCGAGCGCAATATTGAACGGACCTGCGATCAAACCTTTCAACATGACGATTTGAAGCGGATCGGCCAGCGAAACCTTACGCGTGAGATTGTTGTCGAGGCCCCACGCGATGCATGCGCCCACGATTGCAAGTGGACCGATGACACGCTGCAAGGTCGGCGCACCCGACCACGACAGCAGCGCGGCCCCGGCAACAAGGCACAGCATGCCGGTCGCTATCCGCCGATCGAAGCTCTCATGAAAGATGAACCAAGCCATCACCGCGGTCGCGGCTCCTTCCAAGGTCAGGAGCAGCGATGCGGTTGCGGCATCGGTGCGGGAGAGACCGGCCATCAACAGCAAAGGACCGGCGATGCCGCCGGCGGCGATCGCGCCAGCCAGCCAAGGCCAATCGCCGCGCCCGAGGGTTTGTTCGCGCGCGTCCGATGCAAAGGCGGCCGACGCGACCCGGCGCAAGATCGCGATGCCGAGGCCAGCCCCGCAGTACAGCAGCCCCGCGAGTACCGCGGGTTCGATCGACCCGAGCAGCGCCTTGGCGGCCGGCGTCGATGCGCCAAAGAGCGCAGCGGATGCGAGCGCGTAGAGGACTGCGGTTCGGTTCATGCGCCCATGGTACCCCTTCGCGCGCTTGCAGCGCGAGCACGCGTTTCAGGGCTCAACAGCGGCACGATCCTCGAACCCGCCCCCGGTTCCAGCGATCATCACAGCGGGCGCACGACAAGGCTGTCGAACGCCGTGACGGAATCGGCCTTTGTCCAAAGCCCAACCCGCCCGGCCGTGAAACGGCTGTCGCGATGATCGATGAGGCGTCGGCCGTTCAGCCAGCCTTCGATGTGGTCGCCTTGGGCGGCAATGCGTAGCGCGTGCCACTCGCCGAGCGCGGGTGCCTTGGTGCTGGCGCCAGTGATCTCAAAGCGGCCTCCGGTCAAAAATGCAAACCAAGTATCTCGATCGAAATAGTAGAGATTGAAGTTGTCCTCCAGGGCGTTTGCCCTGATTAAGTAATACCGCCCTTCGGCAAATCGAAAGACGATACCTCCGGACGCATCTTCGCGCCCGGAGATAGGCTTGAAACGCACGGACACCTCCACGTTGGTGTAAGGGCCCCCGGGTGCCACGATGACGTTGAAGGAATTGTCGATTGCGCGTTGGACCAAGGCCTTTTCATTCACGGCGCCCGGCACGTCCTCGATGGTCCACTGACCGGCTACGGTCTCCCAATTGGCAAGCGGCTTGGTGAAATCAAAACGAACGTCGGGTTCGGCGGTCACACCCGGTCGATCTCCGCATGCGATCAATAAACTAACGGCAGCCCCCATCCTGATCAGATCGCGTCGCGATAAGCCGCATGAGGAATTGCCGACCGGAGCTAATAGATTTCGGTCCATGTTGCCGACCCCCTATTTTCCCGACAATGCTTGATTCAGATCCGCGTCGCCCGCGATCAAATCACGTCGCGAAGTGGACGCAGAATCGCGAGCCGCCGCGTACGCGTGCAGTGACCTCGATCGTGGCGCCGATCCGATCAGCGACTTCCTTGACGATCGCCAAGCCCAGCCCGCTGCCGTTTGCACCGGCGCCCGACCCGCGCCAAAACCGATCAAAGATCCGGGTCCGTTCTTCGGGTGGGATGCCGGGGCCGCGGTCGGCGACCGTCAAAACGCCGGAAGGGGAAAGACTTAGTGCCACTTCACTGCCCGGTCTCGTATACAGGATTGCGTTTTCCAGCAGGTTTCGCACGATCGCTTCGACGAGCCCCATCGTTCCCCGCACATTTATCGCCGATACTTGCGACTGCAGACCCACGTTGACATTTCGCCCGTAGGCCAGCGGGCCCATCGCGGCAGCCACATCGGCGACCAGCCCCTTAAGCTCGACGCTTCCCGAAATCGTCGCCGGTCCGGACTCGATGCGCGCGAGCTCCAAGAGCTGGGCAACGATCCGCGCGAGGCGCGCGGTGTCCTCTCGCAGCGAACGCGTCTCTTCATTTTGCGGCAGCCGTTCCAGCCCGGACTGCAGAATCGCGAGCGGCGTGCGCAGCTCATGGGCGGCGTTCGCCGCAAAGTGTCGTTGTGCTTCGTAGGCCGTGTGGAGACGAGCAAAGGCCTCGTCGAGCGTTGCAACAAGCGGCAAAACCTCACCTGGAAAAGCGGGTCCGGCAAGGCAAGCCGGCCGGCTGCCCGGCGTTACACGAGAAATTTCCGTCGACAGGGCACGCAGGGGCGCAAGCCCGGACCGGATCGCCCAGATCCCCATCGCCACGGTCGCAATCGCGACGACAGGAAGGGCCCACACGATATCGGCGAAGAAATCGAACAGAACCTCGTGGACGAGATCGCTTTCATATCCAGCGGACACTTGGCAGACATCCCACCACAGTCCGGCCATCACCGCGATCGAGACGATCAGAAGCAGCAACGTCAAACGCCAAGCGAGCGAAAACTGCAGGGTCGTGCGGTCGATCATCGGGTTCCCACCCTGGGTTTCGACAACATGTAGCCAATACCGCGGAACGTCGCGATCTCGACCTCGCCGCCGGCCTCGATGAGCGCGCGGCGAAGGTGATGCACGTGCACCGGCACGGCATTGGATGGCGGTTGCTCGTCGAGTTCATAGATCTGGTCGAGAAGCACGTCCTTGGAAACGACGCGTCCCGCACGGCGCATGAGAGCCTCCAGCGTGAGCAGTTCCCGCCGCGGCAACGACAGCGGCTGGCCGGCTACTTCGACCGTGCGTGCGCGGGAATCGAACACCAGGTTGCCGACACAAAGTCTCTGCCCCAGGACGGCGCCCGGTCGGCGCAGCAGAGCACGGAGGCGAGCGATCAACTCCTGCATAGCGAACGGTTTGACCAGGTAATCATCCGCGCCCGCGTCGAGGCCGGCGACACGATCCTCCACCGCGTCACGGGCGGTGAGCGCAAGCACTCCCGTGCTCGAACCGTTCCGTCGTGCCGCGCGCAGCAGGTCGAGCCCGTTTCCATCCGGCAACCCAAGATCGAGTATGATGGCCTCATAGCTCACCGTCGCTGCCAATGTTCGCGCATCGGCAAGCGCGGATGCGTGATCTGGGCAAAAGCCAACTTCTCGCAGGCCCGCGCATACATTCGCAGCGAGCTTAGCTTCATCCTCGACAACCAGAATGCGCATGCCGGTGCTCATCGTCACAATGATTTGCGAGCCTGTTCGAGTGCCTGATCTGACGTGGGTCGCTCTTTACAAGCGACAATTCACGCGCCTTCGCGAGCGCGAGCGAACGTCGGCAGCCGCGTCGCAACAACCGCACGTGCTGAATGATTGAGGAAGGTCTGTCTCCGTCCACGCGCAATCGCCTCGAAACACCGAGTGTTGCGCAGAGCTTGGACGGACTTGCCGTCTGATGGGGAGCCTGCGTTTCCCCATGCAAGGCAATCTATCTGTTCGGTCGAAAGCGTTCAAGCCTCGAGGCACGCGGCGGTGCCGCCTCGAGCCCGCGGTGCTCAGCTTCACCGAAAACTATCTTAAAAGAGCGAGGCTAGGATTCACCCGGTCAAACAAACAGGAGAGGTAACATGAAGCGCATACTCTTGTGGATATCCGCCGGCCGGTTGATGATTGCAGCGACCGGTCTCGGGATAGTGATGGCGGCGCAAAGCCAAGGGCCCGCTTTCATCCCCGGCGACCAGCCGGTGACCGAGCAACAAGTCCAGCAGAAACTGCAATCCGACGGATGGTCAAACATACAAGTTACACGGCAGGGCCGGTACATCACCGCCATCGCCTCGAAGGATGGTCAAAGCAGCAAAATTGCAGTGGATTCGCAGACCGGACGGCTGCGTGCTGCCGACGATGATGACGACGACGACTAGGTCGATTCCACCTAATGGGTCATCGCAATCGGTCTGCCGGCGCGCTGCCGCGGCGCGAATCGTCGTCAACGTTCTGCGCATTGTCGCGGCAGCGGGTGGACTACTTTGCGCCGTTCTCTTTGCAACGAGCCTCAACGCGGAGGAGAAGTTCCACCGCGTCAACGGCGAGCAGATTCAAGCCGCCTTCTCCGGCATGGAACTGACTGACGAGGTGCATTGGCGCGAAGTCTACGATCGAAACGGAACGCTGACGACTTACGAGATGGGACGCAAGCGCGTCGGCAAATGGCGCGTGCAGGCGGCTCAGCTTTGTACCGAGGTCGGAGACGGAGGCGACAGCGGATGCTACGAAGTCTGGCTTTCCGGCAGGAAAGTCGAGCTCAGGCGCGAGGTGTCCGATCCTTCGCCACTTGAAGGCGTGCTGGAGAGACCGACGGGCCGGTAACGCACCACAGTCGAATCACGGCGTTTTGATTGACGGCCGGGATTTTCCGAGCCCGCACAGGGTTTCGAGGTTAGAGCCCGACAGTGGCTCGCCAGCCTGGAGGAATTGCCATGAGTTTTGGGCGGCGCGAGTTGCTTTATCTATCGGCCTTGGGGACGGTCTTTCCCGAGATGGTGCGCAGCGTGCTCGCACAAGCCGAGCAGGCGGCGCCGAAGTTCAGCCAGATCCTGCGCCAGGACCTTGAAAGCCAGGGTCAGAAGGTCGAAGAGACCGTCGCGATCGCCGCCGACTTTGGGCCCGCCAGCGTGTCGCCTTGGCACTTGCATCCGGGAGCTCAGGAGCTCCTGTTTGTGTCGGACGGTCGGCTGACGCTCGAGGTCGACGGCCGGGAAACACGGATCATCAATGCCGGGGAAGCGAGCATCATACCGGCCGATACCGCCCATCAGGTCAGTAACAGCAGCACGGATCTGAGCGCAAAGGGCCTTGTGGTGTTCAGTCGCAGCGCAAAAGACAAGCCGCTTCTCGTTCGCGTGAAGCGGTAGCACGATCCCGCTTGTCGAGGCCGATCGTCTTGCGGCGCGGGGTTCGTGGTGCTTAACTACAGGCGATTACGGGGACACGCAGGCTCCCCGTCAGACGGTTGACCGTCCAAGCTCTGCGCAACACTCGATTTTCGAGGCGATTGCGCGTGGACGGAGATCAGGCATCTCCAGTTTTGATGGACGTCGCGGCGCTCACCAAGCGCTTCGGCGAGCAATTCGCCCTCGCCAACGTCGCGTTCGACATCCACGCCGGCGAGGTGCTCGGCATCATCGGGCCGAACGGCGCCGGCAAGACGACTTTGCTTGAAGGGGTGGCCGGCCTGCTGCCGATGGATTCGGGCGACGTTCGTTGGCAAGGCCGATCGTTGCCGGTCGCACAACGTCGCAACAGCATCTTCTACCTGCCGGACGGCCTGCGCCCTTATCAGGATCAATACGTGGCGCGGGTGCTCGCCTTCTTCGCCGGCGTTTACCGCGCGCCGCGTGCGCAGGTGGCTCTAGCGATCGAGCGCCTCGCGCTCGCGCCGGTGCTGCAAAAGCGCGTGCGCGCGCTTTCCAAGGGATTCGGCCGCCGGCTGATGTTGGCCATCGGCCTGCTCACGCCGCAGCCGGTGCTGGTCATGGACGAGCCGTTCGACGGCTTCGATCTGCGGCAAACCCGCGATGTGGTGCACATGCTGCGCGAGCTCGCAGCGGGCGGCCGCACGCTTGTTCTTGCCATTCATCAGCTCGCCGACGCGGAACGCGTGTGCGACCGGTTCCTGCTGCTGGCCGATGGGCGCGTGCTTGCACGCGGGACGCTCGACGAGCTTCGCAGCCGGACCGCGCGGCCGCGCGCGAGCCTGGAGGACATCTTCCTTGCCCTCACGTGAGACCATCGTTGCGCGCCGCGCCCCGCTGCGGCCCCTGCTCGCAAAAGAGATCCGCGAGATCGTCGCGGGCCGTGCGCTGTGGATCCTGCTGCTGCTGACGTGTCCGCTGGTCGGCTACAGCTTCTTCCAGGCCGTGTCGCTCTACGCCGAGAGCAGCACAGCGGCGCAGCAGTCGCCGGAACTCGCCGTCAGTCTGTCGCCGTTGGACGGCGTGCTGGTGCCGACCTTCGGCGCATCATATGTCGCGGTCACGCTGCTGTTTCCGTTCGTGGCGATCCGCGTCCTCGGTCAGGAAAAGGAATCGGGGACGTTGCGGTTGCTGGTCCAGCTGCCCTACCGGACGTCGACACTCATCGCCGCGAAGCTCGCCGCGATATTCGCAGCCATCATGTTGGTGAGCGTGCCGGCGCTGGCGACGCTTGCGTGGTGGACATCGCTCGGCGGCCACCTGTCGGCGCCCGAAACATCGAACCTCGTCGCCGGCCACGTGCTCTACGGGCTTCTGGTTGGAGCGATCGCACTGTTCGCTGCCGCCGCGACGGACTCGACGGCTACCGCCGCGATCGTGGCCCTGGCATTCACCATCGGATCATGGGTCCTCGACTTCACGATCGCGGGCAGGCCCGGCATTCTGGAATGGCTGTCCCGTCTCTCGCTGACGCAGATCTTGCGCAGTTTCGAGCAGGGCATGTTGACGGCGGCGGTCGCCCTCGGCGTCATCGCCGCGATCGGCGGCTTCGCCACGCTGGCCGGCATTTGGCTGTCCCCGGGTGTCGCGGCCCACGTCAAGCTCGCGCGTTCGAGCATCTGCGTGCTCGCGACCGTCGTCGTCCTAGCACTCGTCGTGCAAATTGGGTTCGCGCGCGACGTGACCGAGGATCGGCGCAACTCGTTTCCCGCGGCCGACGCGCGTGCGCTCGCCAAATTGTCCGAGCCGCTCCGTGTGAGCGTGCACCTCGCGCCCGAAGACCCGCGCTTCATCGACCTGCAGCGCAATGTGCTCTCGAAGCTCGCGCGCGCAATGCCCGACACAACGATCCGGCTCGCCGCTGCCCGGCAGCCGGTCGCGACCGGCACCGGCGACGAAGGCTATGGCCAAATCGAATTCAGCTACGGGGCGCGCACCGACGTCACGCGCTCGACCAGCCCGCGTGAAATTCTCCCGCTGCTCTACGGTCTCGCGCAGGTGCCGGTGCCGCGGCCCGACCCCGGCGGCGGTTACCCCGGCTATCCGCTGGTGGCCGACGCGCAAGTCACGCTGCCGTTCTTCTTCGGCGCGCTTCCTCTTTTGATTGCGTGGGCATGGTGGCTCAGCCGTCGGCCGCCGCAACGTGGATTTGTTGTCAGCAAGGAGACGACCAAATGACCAACTTCAACCTGACCACGGCGATCGCCGCCCTGATCGTCGGTCTTGCCGTGCCAACGTTCACCCTCGCGGCGGGCCAGCCCGTCCCAATCGATCTGTCCGGCAACACGATCGGCGCCGAGCCGACGTCGCTCATCCCTGTCGTCGGCATCTGGAGGATCGAGAGCGACGGCGGCCGCAAGGTGTTGACGGTCGACGGACGCCAATGGAAGGAGGGGCAATCCTCCGCCGGCCTCGCCGACAAGGCACGCGCACTCTATGGCGACCGCTACGCAGAGTTCCTCGACCGGGTACAGGCCTACGCCTATTATCCGTATGCGGTCGTCAAGGACGTGGCCGATTTCAGCAACGGCGAGATCAGCGTGCGCTTCGAAGGCCTGTCCGGCCGCATCGACCAGGGCGCCGGAATTCTGTTCAACCTGAAGCCGAACGGCGACTACCTGACGATCCGCGCCAACTGCCTCGAGGACAATCTGGTGCTGTGGAAGGTCGAAAAGGGCCGGCGCTCGTCCGTGAAGTGGATCAGGAACACGCCGACCGCCAGCGGGCAATGGCATGACCTCAAGGTGCGCATCGCTGGAACCAAGGTCGAGGGTTATCTCGATGGCAAGCTCTATCTCGAATACCAGCTTCCGCAGCCGGTGTCGGGCCGCGTCGGACTTTGGTCTAAGGCCGACAGCCGCATGTATTTCACCGACCTGACCGTGACGCCGGCGGATTGATCCGGCGAAGGTCTGCACGATGCCAATGTGAGCACTTTGAACAATACAGCGGGGAGATTTGACCATGCGAGGTCTGGCCATTGCGTTGGTGCTGCTTGGATTGTGCATCGCCAGCACACGTGCGTGGGCACAGGAGGACTGCAAAGTGTGCCGCGAGACACTGCAGGCCTGCCTGAAAGCGCATACGAAAGATGCCTGCAACAATGATTATTCAATCTGCATGAGGCACTGCCGCAAGAAATAGCGGCCGAGCGCCTTGGGTTCGGGCCAACGACAACCGCCCGATCAGCTGTCCTGCAGCCAAGCGTTGTCTCGCTCCGCACTGGAGGAGAGACATGTCTTGCACGACGAGGAGTTGTTCATCATCCCCCTATTTGCACACATCGGTGCGTCGGTCCGAGCGGGCCCCGGCTTGGCTGGTTCGGGTCCTCGCGGCGGCGGAGCGGGCGCTGCAGCGTCGACAGCAACGCCACGCCCTGCTCGAGCTTGACGACCGGCAGCTGAAAGACATCGGCGTGACCAGGGATCAGGCGCGCCAGGAAGGTCGTAAACCGTTATGGCGATGAGTCTAGGCTGACTGCAATCGGCGTTTATCCGGTGGAGGTGGTCATGATTGCCCGCGGCGCGCTCGCGTTGACGGCATCTGTCCTGCTCACGAATTATGTCAACGCTCAGGACGGAATCGTCACCTTTAAGTCGCTCAGCCCGGAGCTCGCGCTCGATCTCGCCCGCGCCGCGCTCGCGGACTGCCGCGAGCGCGGCTATCAGGTCGCGGTTGCCGTCGTCGATCGCTTCGGTGTGGTCCAAGTCTTACTGCGCGACCGGTTTGCCGGGCCGCACACCGTTTCGACCGCGTCGGGCAAAGCCTGGACGGCCGTTACGTTTCGAACAAACACATCCGAACTCAATGCCGCGAGCCAGCCCGGCATGATGCAGGCCGGTATCCGCGCGCTTCCCGGCGTGGTCGTCATTGGCGGCGGCAAGGTCGTCGAGGCGGGCGGCTCATTGCTTGGCGCAATCGGTGTTTCAGGTGCGCCGGGCGGCGACGCCGATGAAACCTGCGCCTCGGCAGGCATCACCGCGATCCGCGACAAGCTGGATTTCTAGGGCGGAATCGCTGCTGCGGATGGATTAGAATCAATGACACTCGCCCGGTGCCGCTGCCGAGCGGTCTTTGCAACGAGGGACTCATCGTGGTGCACCTGCGGATTGCGATTGTGCCCGCCCTCGCGCTCGCCCTCATTGCGCACGCTTCGGCTCAGGATTTTGCCGGCGCGCCCGGCGCGCCGGCCAATCGCTTTCCCAAGCCGGAACGTCCGGTCGCGGAGATCGTCAGTCCGATCTGGCACGACGAAAAAGAGCGTGATGCCGCCGGCGAAATCCAGCAGGTTGTCGAGCTTCTCGGCATCAAGCGCGGAATGGCCGTCGCCGACGTCGGCGCAGGCAGCGGCTATTACGTGCTGCGGCTCGCGCCGATTGTCGGGCCCGACGGACGCATCTATGCCGAAGACATCGTTCCGGACTATTTGAGCAAGCTGCGCAAGCGGGTTCGCGATCTCGGCCTGCAGAACGTCATCGTCGCCCGCGGCGAGCCGCACGATCCGCGACTGCCGGCCCGTTCGCTCGATGCCGCGATCCTGGTGCACATGTATCACGAGATCGCGCAGCCTTATGCTTTGCTTTACAACCTCGCCCCCGCGCTCAAGCCGGACGCCCGCGTTGGAATCGTCGATGCGATCGCTCCGACCGCAAAGCACGGCACCCCGCCGGACCTCCTGCGCTGCGAGTTGGCCGCCGTCGGGTATCGCGAAGTCGGCTTTCATCCGCTCGCGGGCAGCAACGCCTATCTGGAGATCGCGGCCCCGCCATCCGATAACGACCGCACGCGACCGGAAGCGATCGCCGCGTGTCCTGCGCGGTAGCCGACGTCCGCGCGGTGATCATTGACGGAGGCGGTAAGGCGCGAAACAATCGATTCTCACACAATCCCGACAGCGGTTCCAATGCCCAAAACCATCGAGCACGTGCACTGGCCGGATGCCCCCGACATGTGGATGCCCTACGCGCCCGCCATCAAGGTGCACGGCGGCACCACGGTCTATCTCGCGGGCGTCACCGCGGCCCCGGTCTATCACCATCATCCGCACCGGCCGGAAGAGTTCGACGGCATGCCCAAGACCATGGAGGGGCAGGCGCGCGCCGCGCTCGAGAACCTCAAGCGTGGGCTGGCGGCGGTCGGCGCCGGCTTTTCCGACATTGTCGAGGCCGACCGGTTCGTCACCGACCTGACCGATCAGGACGCGCTCAACCGGGTTTGGGCCGAGTATTTCAAGGACGCGAAGCCCGCGACCACCACGGTCCAGGTCGTGCGGCTCGCGACCGACCCGCGCTGCCTGATCGAGATCAACGCGATCGCCGTCATCGATTGATCAGTTTCAACGTGCTTGTGGCCATCCTTCGAGACGCTCGGCCTTCGGCCTCGCTCCTCAGGATGCGGCCGGTGGTTGTGGCCAGCCCCAGTGCAACACACTCGGTCCTCATCCTGAGGAGCGTCGCGCAGCGACGCGTCTCGAAGGATGGCCACAAGCAATATTGTTGGATCACCGCGACGCCGCGGCGGGCGCCACGCTAGTGCCGGCAGCGGACGGAATCTCGGCGCCCCGACGGGCTTCCTCCTCGAGCTGCAACAGCGGCTTCGGACTGACCGTAATGGCGCCGATGAACGGGCGATCATGCGCCAACAGGACGTAGAACGCTGCCGCGGCCGCCAGCGAGACCACATTGACGGCGAGGAACTGCAGGCGGGGGTTGTAGTTGTAGATCAGCGCGATGGAGACCTGCACGCTCACCATCAATGCCACGAGCGCGAACCACTGCGCCTCTGAGATCGAGGAATGCGCCAGGTTCAGCCGCGCCAGGCGGGCGCTGCGCGCCTCGAAGATCTGCGGCAACAGCATCGGCGTGATCGGCGAGGTATCGCCGCGAGCAATCTCCCCCGACAGTTCAATCGTCAGACCCGCGAGAACGTTGTCCAAGGCTTTGAACACCTGGTCGTCCATATCGGCCCGGTGCGCCATCGCCGGCCATTCATATTTGGCCGCCGCCTTGGCATAGGCGACCACCTGTTCCTTCAGCCTGGCGCCCCGTTCGGTCGGCAGGCCGTTCGCCAGGCCAAGCACGTTTTCCAGCGCCAGCGCCTCGCGGCGGACTGCGCCTTGCGCCTGCTGCCAATCGTTCCAGACGCCCGCGGCGGAGAACGACAGCAGGAGCGCAAACAGCACGCTGGTGATGGTCGCGAGCTCGGGAACGTTCACGGGCTTGGCCGGATCCCAGCCGCGCAGCCGCAGGGTCACGCGAACGCCGCCCAGGATCAGCCAGCCAGCCAGCAAGCTGAGCACGACCGTCACCGCGCATAGAATGGGAAGCGGAAGGCTCTGGAGAAAATCGAGGAACAGCATCCGCCCGGCTCACGTTGTGGCGCCAACGATAGAGCACCGGCAGTTTCCCCGCGACGTCCGGCAGCGCCCAGACAATCTACAAACGATAGACCCAAGCCCCAATCTGAAACAATTCTGCTTGAACGCTCATGCCTTCGTCAAGGCGACGGGCACGGCATGAAAGTGCGCCGGGCCGAGCGCGGCCAAGGCGGCGCCCGGACCTTCGGCCCGATCGAACCTAGCGATCAGAAGAATGCGAAGGTGCGGATCTCGATGCTCTCGCGCGGCCGCGCGTTCGGCGGCGCGGTCGGATCATCGAAGGCGGTGTGCGCGGTCCAGCGCGCGCGGCCGTCGGTCGCCGAGTCGTAGACCTTGAACACGAGCGCCTCGTCGCGCCGCATGCGCGGGAACCAGTACCAGCGGTGCGCCGGGTTGTATTTGACCGCGTAGGTCTGGCCGACCCGATTAGGATAGCGGCGTTCGGAGATCACGAAATCGCTAAACGAGACGGTACGCGCATCGCAGATCGCGAGCGGGAAGGTCTCGACCGGAAGCCGGATCGGCCGCCACACCTGAACGATGGCGAAGCGGCGGCGCAGCAATTCCTCGGCCTCCGCCGGCGGGAAGAGATCGCGCACGCGCTGCGGTCCCGACCATTCGGTGTAGTCGTTGTGCGCGCGCTGGACGACCTCGCGGATCTTGCGCTGCTCGCGCTCGGCGTCATCGGCAGTGCGCAGCGTGTGATCGAATACGAACACCCGCGATGCGCCGCTTTCGCGCTTCACCAGCGCTTCCATCTCCGGATAGTAGACGCGGCGGATTTCGTCTTCATCGAAGAAGCTCTGCACCTTGGTGTCGTGGCGCACGAAGTGGAAGCCGTCGCGTTCGAGCGCGAACTGATCGACGAATGGCCGGCCGTTGTGCATGGCGATGCGGCGCGGATCGGCGACCGTGCTGGAGCGAACGTCGGTCGAGCCGGGACCGCCGCTGTAGGTGTAAGGCTTCTCGCCGGTCTCGAGGTAATAGTTGATGCTCGCGTCGATGACGGCGGGCGCTTCCGGTTCGGCGAGTTGGACCATGGCGGGCTCCTGCGGCGTTCGGATGAGTGCCGGCGACTTGCGCAGCTCAATAATAGGTAGCGCACCGGCCCGCCGCCATAGTGGTCCTCGACCAAAGAGGATACCCGCCGCAACAGGTTCTTTCCCGCCGGCGCGACCGCGCAGCACAAATGACCCGCGCCCACAATCTGGCGCGGCAGCGCGAACCAGTGGGCGGGGTGGCGGGCGAGCCGGCCACAACTCAGCGTTTTGCGGATTAGTTACTTTCGCGCGACCGGCGTCGGCGGCCTGAACCACGCGGCGGCCCCGGTCGACCGCCGCAGCGCGTTCGTCCGGGGCCGCGGCGCTCTCCCCCC
>Ga0066388_100001381_pt1 | contig 13565 bp, 11 predicted proteins | sample PanSoiMetaGPlot6_FD_64539 | JGI IMG/M metagenome (GOLD analysis project Ga0066388, IMG submission 64539) | Tropical forest soil microbial communities from Panama analyzed to predict greenhouse gas emissions - Panama Soil - Plot 6 (Hybrid Assembly) | ecosystem: Environmental > Terrestrial >... | reverse complement strand
GCGAAGGACAAAGGCAAAAATATTTTCGTCCTCGGGTTGATCGCGAAGATTTTCAATCTCGACGCCGATAAGTTGAAAGGACTGATCAGCGAAAAATTCCGCGGCAAAGACGAGAGCGTCGTGAACACCGCATTGATGGCTTTCCAAGCCGGCTATGCATATCCGGTGGGGAACATCCTGACAAAGCACTATCGGTTCGAGCACATCCCCAGAGCGAGCGGGCGCGCGCAGATCTGCATGGACGGCAACCAGGCACTCGCGTACGGGCTCATTGCGGCGGGCGTACGCTACGGCGCGGGTTATCCGATCACGCCGTGGTCATCCGTCATGGAGGTTCTGCGGCGAGAGCTGCCAAAATACGGAGGAATCTTTGTACAAGCCGAGGACGAGCTGGCATCAGTGTCGATCGCACTCGGATGTTCGTATTCAGGATATCTCGCAGTGACGGGCAGCGCTGGCCCGGGTATTTCGCTCAAAGCCGAAGCGATTGGCTGGGCATCGATGGCCGAGATCCCGCTCATCATTTGCAACATTCAGCGCGGCGGACCGAGCACAGGCTTGCCCACGAACGTCGAGCAAAGCGATTTGCATCAGGCAATCTTTGGCAGTCACGGCGACAGCCCGCGCGTGGTGCTTGCGCCGTCAACTGTGGAAGATTGTTTTTACACTGCGCTCGAAGCGGCGCGCATCGCGCGCAAATACAGCACGCCCGTATTCATTTTGAGCGACACCTCGCTCGCCACGCGCATTGAGGCGTTCGATGAACCCGATCTGCCTAAGCTGATGCAAAATCCGAAACCGGATCTGACGCCGCGGCAGACTCATAAGCCATATCCAATCGATCAAATCACGCAGCACGTCCCGCCGGGCACGCGCATTCTCGATGGAAAATATCCGCTTCTCGCAGGGCTCGAGCACGACGAGATGGGTCATCCAACCGGCAGCCCGAAGTTGCACATGGCCATGACCGCAAAGCGGCGCAACAAATTGCGCAAACTCGCCGAAGAAATTCCGGTTCCGGAAGTCTATGGCGACCAGGAAGGCGACACTTTGCTCGTCGGGTGGGGATCAACTTACGGGCCCATCCACGACGCGGCGGCTTGTGCGCGCGAACACGGAGAAAAAGTCGGCGCGCTACATTTGCGACATCTCCATCCGTTGCCAAACGGTCTCGAAAAAATCTTCGAAAAATTCAAGCGAATCGTCACGGTCGAAATGAACGACCAGGGACTCTATGGGTACGGGCAGCTCGGTACGATTCTGCGAGCGCGCTACTGCGAACCGAAAATCACCAGCTTCACCAAGACCGACGGACTCACCTTCCGGGTGAAAGAGATTTTGGACGGAGTCTTCCATGGCCGGTCGTTTGCGGCGCGAGACATCCCCCGCGAGGGCGCGCCAATTGTTCACGAAGACACCGGGGCTGAGAACGTGAAATCGCTCCGCGAAGTCGTGCCGCAAGGCGTGGGCTAACGAATTTCGGAATTACCGCCAATTGTAGGGCGTCTGTGTCAGACGCCTTCATCTAATCGTCGGCGCAACGCGAGGCGCGGCCCGCGCGGCCAGACAAAATTTTTCAGCGCATACAGTTCGAGCGCAAACGGGATGTAACCGCCATAGCCAAGCACCGGCATTTCGAAAACTCGGAAAAACCCCAGACCAGAAATGTGATAAATCCATTTTGGAAACGAATAGTAGTTCCACATCTCCCAAAACAAACCGCACACCAGCGCGCCAAGGGACAACGCGATCACCGCGCGCCAATCGCCCTGGCGCAGTTCCTTTAGAAAATACGGCCGATTGGTCCAGTAATTGATCGGCTCCAAAATAAAAACGAGCGCAGTCCATGTGAACGGGTAGAAAATCTTTGGCCAAATCAGCATCGCCGAGAACATCGCCAGACCGATAACAAAGAGGCCCGCAAACATACCGCGCGTTGCCGGAATTCCCGGTCCCGAACCGAAACGTTCTATCCAACCGAAGCTGTGGATCAGTTGCGCAGTTTCGAACACGGCCGGCATGACCGTTGAAAATGAAAGCGTAGAGAGCAGGTTGAACTGCAGCGTACCGAACAGTTCCCGACCGAGGTATTCCCAATTCCCGGTGCGGAAATTAATCAGTTCGAATAGCCACCATACCGGCGCCGAGACAACAAAAAGCAGCACGAAGTTTTTCCGCGAACGCGACCAAAGCGAATTGGCCAGGCGTCTCCAGACCAGAGCATCGACGACTAAAATATATCCAAGCCAAAGCGGAAAGAACAGGTAAGCCGTGCGCACGCCCGGCAGCGTCCAACTCAGCGGCCAGCAAAGCGCCACCAGAATCAGTCCCACCTTGCCGCGTGCCGGCCAAACCTGTGTGTTGTGACGCATCTCTGAACTACTCGCCTTTTTCGCCTGCTGTGGTAGAGATTTACTGACATGAGTGAAGCAATAAGAGGGAATGGCGACGGCGCTAGTGCCGTGGCGACCGCTACTCCGGCGACGGAGCCAGCGCGCGAAAAACTAACCAAGAAAGCCATCACGGCCGATCACCCCACGTGGTGTCCTGGTTGCGGCGATTTCGCGGTGCTCGCAGCGTTCTACAAGGTGCTTGAAAAACGCAATGTCGAGCACGAAAAGATCGTGACTTTGGCGGGCATCGGCTGCTCGTCGCGCTTTCCCTATTTCGTCAATGGCCACGGCGCGCATTACATTCATGGCCGTGCCGTCCCGCTGGCTTCAGGCATCAGCCTCGCCCGGCCCGATCTGCATGTTTTTCTGTTCGGCGGCGACGGCGATGGGTTCTCCATCGGCGGCAATCACGTCGATCACGGCGGGCGCAAAAACATTAACATGACTTATTTCATCATGGACAACTTCGTCTATGGACTGACGAAGAAACAGACCTCACCCACGTCTCCCATCGGATTTAAATCGAAGACCGATCCCACAGGCGCGATCGATCAGCCAGTCAATCCGATGAAAAAATTGATCGCCGGTGGGGCGACCTTCATCGCGCGCACCCACGCTGCCAACGTCAATCACATGATCCAAATGATCGAGCGCGCGTTCGATCATCAGGGTTTCAGCGTCATCGAATGCTTGAGCGAATGCGTCGAATTTTTCCCTGACGTCTTCGATCCCGCCAACCCGCGCAAAGGCGGCAGCTTCGAAGTCATTCAGGAAAAGAAATGGGACGGCACACCCGAAGACGAATTACGACATGATGTGACGGACGAATTGGCCGCGTACAAGCTGGCGTCACTTCCCTTCCCAGGCGTCTTCGGCGTGTTTTACGAAACCGATCGCCCCACAAAAAACGCGCTGGAAAAAAAGTGGATTGAAACGACGAGAGAAAAAGCCGGCAACGCAAGCGATCTTGAGATTCTCCAAAAAACATTCGGCAGAATGAAGTGACAATGCCGACGGCATTGTTTGGCGCCGTCCTGAGCACAGTCGAAGGATCTGGGATTTACGGATAACGCAGCGTCTTTCGTTCCGCTTCGTAATTCTTCTTCGCTACTTTCTTGATCCATGTCTGGTTAACTATTACAAAAACAACTATGACTAAATTGCGTTCCTTACTTTTAGCTGCATTTCTCGCACTGCCTTTTGCGTCCTCGTTCGGACAGGTAGGTATATCGGTAAATTTTGCTCCGCCGGTGCTGCCGGTATATGAGCAACCGCCCTGCCCGGTCGCAGGTTATATCTGGACTCCGGGCTACTGGGGTTGGGACAACGATTACTATTGGGTCCCCGGCGCCTGGGTCCCTCCACCAAGCGTGGGTCTACTTTGGACACCGGCATGGTGGGGTTGGAGCAACGGCGCGTACGTGTTTAACCAGGGTTACTGGGGGCCGCGAGTCGGTTTTTATGGAGGTATTAATTATGGTTATGGCTACACCGGAGATGGCTACTGGGGCGGCCGATGGAATGGAAACACCTTCAACTACAACACCGCTGTGACGCGCGTGAATACGAACGTTGTCCATAACACCTACATCAATAACTCGGTCAACAGACAGGTGAACACTAACCGCGCCAGCTTTAACGGTCCGAATGGAGTGAATGCTCAGGAGACCGCGGCACAAAAAGCCGCTGCCGCGAACGCTAACAGAATTCCGCCAACCTCGCAGCAGCTTTCGCGTCAGCAGGCGGCAAGCAAGGATCAAAATCTCCGCGCGTCAGTAAACAAGGGCAATCCGAACGCCGACGCAATCAAGTCGTTCGACAAGGGTGAAGGCGCGGGGCCAGGCAAAGGCGCAGGTGCAGAGGGACTCGGGGCTGCAGCTGGCGCGGGTGCAGGCAAAGGTGAAAACAAAATCGGGGCCGGGCAAGGTCAAGGCGGAAAAGGACCCGGAGCCGCAGCAGGAGCAGGTAATAGGACCGGGGCAAACGGAAACAAGATGAAAACCGGAAATCATGGCAACGGGGCAAACATCGGCGGCAACCATGCCAAAATGCATACAGGCAAAGGAGCCGGGGCCGGAGCAGGCGGGGCTCACGGACCACATCAGATGACTCAAAGATCAGGGCAACCCAAGATTTCCGGGCATAATCCGCAAGCGGGAGGCGGCGGTAAGCGCCCTAAGCCGAGCGGCGGACAACAGCAAGGCAAGAAAAAACCGGGCCAACACTGACGTCGCACGGTCACCGCTACAGGCAACGCTTCAAACGGTGACCGTAACGCGGAGGAAAGTTGCTGGAATGGAAGTGCCAGCCTGACCTTTGTTCTGGCTGTCGAATAACTCTTCCAATTCCTTCTGTAGCTTGGCCGCGTGGCCCTTGTTTTCGGCGGCTTTGAACGCATTCATGGTCGGCCCATAATATTTCCTGAATTCATCCACGAACGCTGCGGGTGCACCGGGGAAATCGAAAGTGAATGTGTCTCTAGCAAAGGAAATGTTCTTTGCCGGAACTCCTGCCGCGGCAAAACGGTCGATCACATTGCTCTCAATGCCCCACGTCATTGGGCTAATGAAGCCTTCCGGCGGCGGCGGCGTGTAGTTTGAACTGATCTTTAAAATCTGCGCTACGAGTGTCGGATCATTGGGAATCCAGTTGCCCATTACGATGCGACCTCCCGGTCGCGTTACGCGCACCATCTCTTTCGCGACATCGAAGGGCTTGGGCGCAAACATCGCGCCGAAGATACTGACGACGAGATCAAAAGCTTTGTCTGGCAACTGCTCCAGATGGGACGCGTCGCCTTCCTGAAACTTAAGGTTGCTCAGGCCTTCTTTAGCCGCTCGCTTGTTCCCAGCCTCTACCAGGTTCTGCGCGATATCGACGCCCAGCACATCTGCGCCGAGTTTCGCTTCGGGCAACGCCGTAGTGCCATCGCCGCAGCCAAGATCCAGCACCTTCATCCCTTTCGTGATTCCGAGTCGCTGCACCAGCGCCTCTCCGCTTTCGCGCATCGTGTCGGCAATGCGCGTGAAATCGCCTTTTTCCCAAAGTGCCTTGTTTGGATTCGCTGGAGCATTCATAACGCGGGATGATTCGTGCGGTTGTAATTATTTTGACGCGTGACAAGACACAACAATTAAGCTAGCCGCAAGCGATACAATTATAGTAGCTGGCGTAACCGCGCGAAGCCGAATGTCACCGAAATGACTCTCGCGTTTCGTCCGCGAAGGAGTTTAGTAGATCTTCTGCTCTCACCGTATGGAAGAGAAAACGCGCGATACCCATTCCAAAGCGCTCCGGATCAATCTCGATCCCCGCTGGTACGGCACGTTTGCCGAGATCGGTGCGGGCCAGGAAGTGGTGCGCTGGTTTTTCCGGGTTGGCGGCGCCGCAGGGACGGTCGCGAAGAGCATGTCGGCTTACGACATGCAGGTGAGCGACGCCATCTATGGGCACGCTGACCGGTACGTCTCGCGCGGCCGGCTCCAGGCGATGCTCGACCACGAATTTGAGCTCGACATCGAACGTCTTGGACCGGAGCGCGGTGATAACACTTCGTTCTTCGCTTTCGCCGACACCGTGGTGGCGCGGAGTTATCGCGGCACCGCTGAGTGTCACGGCTGGATGGGCATCAAGTTTCAGAGCCGCGCCAACGATCAACCCAGTCAGATCGTGATGCACGTGCGCATGATCGACGAGGACGCCTCGGCGCAACAAGAGGCGCTCGGCATCGTCGGCGTGAACCTTTGCTACGGCGCATTTTTTCTAAGCCACGTGCCGGAGGAACTCGTCGAATCGCTGCTCGATAATCTCACCACGCGCCGCATCGAGATCGACATGCTCGAGTTCAGCGGAATCGAATTTCGCAACGTCGACAACCGTATCATGGCGCTCAAGCTCGTGCAGATCGGACTAAGCGGCGCCGCCATGTTTGGTCCGAACCGCGAGGTGCTCCAGCCATCCGACGTGTTACACAACAAGGCGGTGCTGGTCGAGCGCGGCAGTTTTCGTCCGGTCACCTACGTCAACCTGGACATGTTTCAGTGCGCCTTGGTGAAGTTTAAAAAGGACCCCGCGGTCGAGAAGAAACCCATCCTCGGTTTAATGGAACTGACCATGCGTAATCTACTGGCGGGCGGCAAAGAGGTTGACCGCCGCGATTTCCTGGCGCGCGCGGAAATTCTCGGCGCCTGCGGCATGACCGTGATCATCTCCGATTACTTCGAGTATTACCGGCTCGCCGCGTATCTCTCCTGGCGAACACGCGAACGCATCGCCATCGTCTTGGGCGTGCCTAGCGTCTTCGAGTTGTTCGACGAAAAATACTACGTCGATTTGCCGGGCGGAATTCTTGAGAACTTCGGTCGCCTGTTTAAGAACGACTTGAAAGTTTACGTCTACCCAAAGCAGCGCGACCCCAAAGACGAATTAGAAACCATTCACACCGTGAAGGTAAAACCTGACCTGCAACCGCTCTACGATTATCTGGTCGGTCGCGGAAGCTTCGTGCAGTTAGATAACTATAATCCTGAATATCTGCCGATCTTTTCACGGGACGTGCTCAAGCGCATCGCTGAAGGCGACGAAAGCTGGGACAACATGGTGCCCCCGCAAGTTTCCGAGATCATCCGCCGGCGCGGTTTCTTCGGATACAAGAAACATTAGTGCTGTTGCGGCGGTCGCCGCGGCGACCGCATGACCCTTCTTCCGTTTGCGCGTGGGGACACGCGCCACTACGCGTCGAGTCCCGGATGTTGGCCGCTTCCGCTGGCGCTCGTGGTAAACTTGAAAAGTGATTGCGCCAGCATCCTTCACAAGTCATCCTTCGCACTTTTCATGAAGACCTTTCGACTTCTTAGTTCATCCTTTTTACTTTTAGCTTTATTGGCGCGTTCGGTCTCCGCGGCGGAAAAATCGCAATCGGACCAGGCGTCCGCTATTGCGACGATGGTTCAGAAGGCGATGAAGACTGACCATCTTCGCGCAGTCATCGTGAAGGTCACGCAGGGCGATAAGGTCGTGTTTCGCGAGGCGTTCGGCGAATCGATGAACGGCGTGCCGGCGACCACGGCGATGCATTTCCGCAACGGGGCCGTTGCGTTCGCTCATCTGGGCACGCTGCTCATGACGTTTGTGGACGAGAAAAAATGCAAGCTCGACGACACGATCGAACGCTGGATGCCCACACTGCCGGAAGCGAACAAAGTCACCTTAAAGATGTTGGCAAATCAGACGTCGGGATATCCGGACTACGAGACCGATCCGAAGTTCCTCGCGGCTTTTAACGCAGATCCGTTCCACATCTTCACGTTCGAAGAGCGGCTCAAGATCGCCTTCTCGCGTCCCATGATGTTCGATCCGGGTACGAACTGGAGCTATGCGCACACCAACTTCATGATCCTCGGCGAGATTCTGAGCAAAATCGGCGGCAAACCGCTGGACGCGCTCTTGCGCGAGAAAGTCTTTATCCCGATGGGCCTGAAGAACACCACCGTTACGCAAACGTCGGAGATCCCGAGCCCGGTTCTGCACGCGTTTGATTCCGAGCGGCGTACTGCGCTCAAGATTCCTGCAGACGCCGCGTTTACCGAGGAATCGACATTCTTTAACTCACAATGGGGAACTCCGATCGGAGCGAATGAGACGACGAACATCGACGACATGGCCACGACGGCGCTCAAAGTTGGCACCGGCGCGCTCATATCAAAGTCCAGCTACGAAGCGATGACTGGCCAGCACCTGCTTGGCTTCGGGAAGAAGAAGGACAACTGCGCACCCTTGTGCGGCACGCAAACAAACTTTTACAACTACGGTCTCTGCATTGTGCGCTCGGGATCGTGGCTCTTGCAGAACCCGCTGCTCGGCGGATACGCCGCGACGGAAGCGTACCTGCCCTCTAAGAAAATTGCTATCGCCGTGGCCGTGATCTTCACGCCGGAAGCATTCGACTCGGAGGGGAACTATTCGAATTCCAGTGACGCGTTGTTCCGATCGATCGGCGCGTACATGGCGCCGGAAGATGCGCCCCCGCCCGCACCAACCCCGGACTCTGCCCAGACGGCGCACTCAGTGGCGGAACCGTCCGTTCAATCCGCAATCGTGGCGGCCGTGGAAGAAGGGCGCGCCGCCCGGCTACAACACTGCGGATTACTACTCGCCGGAGACGGGCCTGACGATCCCTTGCATGGATAAACTACCAAGCTAAAGAGTCCGTTGAGAGCGTTGCAAGCATCATGGTCCGCGACATCGCGCGAATCCTCACGCCAAACCACATCCCATTCGTGTACAAAGAGAGTTCGGAATCCCCCAAACCCTAATCGATGTAGCGGCGGCTGTGTCAGCCGCGATTCGTGTGATAGTCTGATCGATGATCCGCGGACTTTTGGGTTTGTTACTGATCGTGAACGCAGTCGCCGCGATCGCGGAGGAAAATTCTGCTGCTGCCAAAACCGCCCCGCCGGCACCGGGACGCGACGCGCAGCACGATTTCGATTGGGAATTTGGAAAGTGGCACACACATCTGTGGAGACTGAAGCAGCCGTTGAGTGGGTCTAACGAGTGGGTGGAGAACGACGGCACGACGGTCGTGCACAAAATCTGGGATGGCCGCGCAAATTTGGTGGAACTGGAGGTCGATGGATCCGCTCACATCGAGGCATTAAATCTGCGTCTGTATAATCCGGAGACGCACAAGTGGAGTTTGAATTTCGCGAGCAGCAAAGGGGGCGTGCTCGGCACACCGACTATTGGCGAATTCAAAAACGGCCGGGGCGAATTTTACGATCAGGAGGATTTCAACGGACGACCGGTCCTGGTGCGCTTCATCATTTCGGACATCAAACCAGAATCGTGCAAGTTCGAGCAGTCGTTCTCAACAGACGGCGGCAAAGCCTGGGAAGTAAACTGGATCGCAATTGACACGCGAGTGAAGGAATGACGAGTTAAAGGAGCGTATCCGCTTCAATTCGCCGCGGGACGAATCCGCCGTGGCGGACGATGCAACGTTTCAGCGAGTCACGCGGCGACGGTGCATTCCACCGCGCGGCAGGCAGTTGAAGGTTTCGATGACCGATTTTGCAAACCTGTAACACGACTGTCATCTGATTGTTGCTTGAGGGATCGAATGCACTCGTTAGAAATTTCGCTGCAAAACGCTCCACACACATGAATAAAACACGTCTGATTTCCTTGTTTACTGCCGCGCTCGGTTTGATTCCATCGCTCGGTCAAGCGCAACCCACGCTGATCGCGGTCGGCTCGCTTACCGAGTCGCGAGCTGGCGCGGATGCGGACCTTTCCGGCCTCACTTACAGTCTCGAGAACCAGGCGTCCGCCAATCTGCTGGGCGGCTTGGGTTCGGCCATCACGTACGACTCCGGTAAGAAATTCCTGCTACTGCCGGATCGCGGCCCGAATGCAGTCACGTTCGACCCGGCAATCGACAATACGGTGAGCTATGTCAACCGGTTTCATACCGTGCAGATGGAGCTGGATGCGAATCCCGCCGGACCACTGCCGTTCACATTGAGTACGCGCCTCCAGGACACGACGCTGCTGTGGAGCGGGGATCCGCTTGTGTACGGCACCGGTGCGGGATTGGGCGTGGGTTCCGGCGTTCCTCCGATCAATGATGCACACCATCACTTCTTCACCGGGCGCTCCGACAACTTTGATCCCGCCGGCAACTCCGGTAATCCGAATAATGCCCGCTTGGATACCGAAGGCATCCGCGAGTCGGCCGACCGGCAAAGCGTATTCGTTTCCGACGAGTACGGTCCCTACGTTTACCAGTTCAAACGGTCGACCGGAGCACGGCTCCGCTCTTACACCCTGCCAGAGAAGCTTTACGTGCCCAACCAGCATCCTGTCGGCAATGATGAAATCAGCGGCAACACCATCGGGAGAACGGCAAATAAGGGCATGGAAGGTCTGGCGATCACGCCGGACGGCAACACCCTGGTTGGGATCATGCAAAATGCCCTGATCCAAGACGCTGCCCAGGGCGGTGCTGCTGTGAATCTTCTGCGCATTGTCGCCATCGACGTCGCCAGCGGAGCCACTCACGAGTACGCGTACCTGCTCACGACGGGAACGGGCGTCAGCGAAATTCTGGCCATCAATAATCACGAATTCCTGGTGGATGAACGCGACGGCAGAGGGCGCGAGGGCGGGAACAATGGGACGAGCAATGACGCCAGGGTAAAACATCTCTTCAAGATCGACCTGGACGGCGCGGTGGATGTCTCCAACGAGGATGGGCTCACCGCGGCCATGCACGCCGTCAGCAAAACTCTGTTCCTGGATCTTGTCGCGGCGCTTACCGGCAACGGTATCGCCGCCAACCGCATCCCCGCGAAGATCGAAGGGATTGCGTTCGGCCCGGACGTACGGGTCGATAACCACACGCGGCTTCACACGTTGTGGATTTCCAACGACAACGATTTCCTGTTGCAGACCAATGATGTGCCGCCGGTACCGAATCCGAACCAGTTTTTTGTATTCGGCTTCACAGATGAGGATTTGCCCGGGTATGAGCCGCCCACGCATGGGTTGCCGTTCGGGAACTAGACGATCGTTGAGCTACCGTTTCAACACTTGAGCGGCAGCTTCCTTTGCGCAGTGCAAGAATTTTCTCCGTATCGGGAGTAAACGCGCCCGTTACGCACAGCGACGACCAAAAGCAGGCCACGACCGGCCATTCACCGGAGAGATTTCTGTCAAACCCGATGTGCTTGCTGCAAGTCAGACCGGAGTGATCATCCGATCCACACTCGAAGTGATTCCATTTTTGGCGATCGCGGGACATTCTCTCAGATAGCCCTCACACGGACCGAATAGGCCGACAAACGCTACATATTGTGTCGAAAGTACTTGCGTTGCCATATATCTTGCGCAAATCTGTCGAACTAGATGGACCGGTCTCTCGATGACCTTACCGGCCGCAGGTTTGGAAAATGGATAGTTCTGCCTCGCGACGATTTTGAGTCGAACTATCAGCACAGCAAATGGCTGGTTCAGTGCGAGTGCGGCAGGCTTAGGCTCGTCGCCGGACAAGAGCTCTTGGATGGGCGGTCCTCATCTTGTGGCTGCACACCGCATCGCAAAAACGGTAATAACGGGAAGACCTCAGTGCATCGTGTGGCGCTGCGAACGCGATTACACCGTGTGATGAACGGTCTTCGACCAGATGGAACAGGACCTTTATCTGAAGGTGCGCCGGAATCTGATATGATTGATGAGGATACACAATCGGATTTCTGGTTTGATTGATCAGGATACACAATCGGATCGGCGGATGATCGTCTAATCAAAGAGAATCCTACAATAGCTCCGACGCGCGTGTTCTCGGCAACGGCTTGGAAATTCGCTCTCGATATCACGTGCATTCTGCTTGCCCTGCCGATTTGGTTGCCGCTGATGATTGTGCTCATCCTGGTGACGCGAATCGCTTCGCCTGGTCCGATCTTCTACCGACAGGAGCGCGTCGGTCTTGGAGGAAAACATTTTTCTCTCTGGAAGTTCAGAACGATGCAGACAAGTGCTGAGACACAAACTCACGAACATTACTTCCGTCAATTGATGAAGGCCGATCGTCCAATGACCAAGCTCGATGCATATGGCGATCCACGCCTCGCCCCTTTTGGTCGATTTCTGCGTGCGAGCGGTCTGGATGAGTTGCCGCAAATCTTCAATGTAGTTTGCGGTGAGATGAGTCTTGTTGGTCCGCGGCCATGCACGCCAAATGAATTTGCTCATTATGAGTCGTGGCAACGGGAACGTGTGAACGGTTTGCCGGGGCTGACCGGACACTGGCAGGTAAACGGCAAGAATAAAACAACGTTCAACGAGATGATCGCGATGGATCTCTTCTATCTCGAGAACGTGTCGATCTTACTCGATCTGAAAATTATGCTGAAGACCGGCGCCGTTATCGCCGGGCAACTCTTGGAATCCCTGCAGGCGGCACAACGCAAGCGGTTCCGAGGCGAACCCTACGAAGCTTAAGGGGCAGGTATCCCAACCAGCTCCCAAGCACCGCGACCCGAAAGGGATTCGAAACCGATCGCCATCGACACGCGAGTGAGCGAATGACGGTTAAAGGAACGATTCCGCTTCTACGCTTGAATTCGCCGGTGGACGAATTGACTTACTCGCTCCCGCTCATTTCGGCCCTTCGGCTTGATCCCATCTATGTCGCTCGCGTCCCTGCGGCTCCACTCGCCGTGGCGGACGCTTGAACGCTTTACGTGGCTCGCTCGCTTCTCAACACTCAACTCTTAACCATTACCCGAGCTACTTCGGCACATCCGTTATCCAGCCGCCGACACCGAGCGCAGTGAGCACGATTTCCACTGCCAGAGAGCAAAGGATGAGTCCCATTACTCGCACCAAGACGGATGCTCCCTGCCGGCCGATCACCCGCAGAATCGCATCCGAAAAAAGCAGAAAGAGATAAGTGATGAAGAGCACCACCAGAAGGACAACGCCGGTTTCGATCCGCTCCGGCACCGTATACACATCGTTATCGGTTAACACGATCGCCGCCATCATCGCGCCCGGCCCGGCGATGGAAGGCACCGCCAACGGGAACACCGCGAGATCGCGCCCCTCCTCTGGGGTCCGTTCCGTCTTCGAATCCATTTTCCCGAAAAGCATCTGCACACCGAACAGGAACAGAATGATGCCGCCGGCCACTTTGAGGGAGTGCATATGAATGCCGATCGCGTCGAGAATGACCTGGCCAACGGTCATCGCAGCCACGAGGATGATAGCGGCGTAAATGACAGCACGCAGCGCCGTCAGATGCCGCTCTTTCGCTGTGAGCGCAGCAGTCAATCCAGCGAAAAGCGCCACATTCCCAATCGGATCGATCGTCGTCCAGAGGGTAGCGAAATCCTTGCTAATCTTGATGAGCAGAGGGGACATGGAAAATATGCGCTCTAGTCTTATACAAACGATGGCTCAACTGCGAGCGAAAGTTGGCGGCGGCGGCGCGCGATCAAACGCGTCGAATGTTCCGATTTAACGCTTTAACGATTCAACGATTCACGTGGCTACAGCCAGACATGTTTCGCAAATGCGCGCTTTAGCCCTATACGAACGGCGGATCACCCTTCAGAGCTGCTAGGGCGTGGTAAAGGTCCTGTCGCGACCCATCCTCGTCCCAGCGCTGTT
>Ga0066388_100001380_pt1 | contig 13567 bp, 9 predicted proteins | sample PanSoiMetaGPlot6_FD_64539 | JGI IMG/M metagenome (GOLD analysis project Ga0066388, IMG submission 64539) | Tropical forest soil microbial communities from Panama analyzed to predict greenhouse gas emissions - Panama Soil - Plot 6 (Hybrid Assembly) | ecosystem: Environmental > Terrestrial > Soil... | reverse complement strand
GCCTCGGCGTGGCGGTCGAGCCGCGAGAGCGCCTCCGCCTGTCCCAGGAGCGTCTCGACGCTCTCGGGAAGGCCGGTGAAGCGGGTCAGTGCGGCCTCGGCCTTGCCCTGGTGAAGCTCGGCCCACCCCAGCGCGACCTCGCCCGCCCGCGAGTCGGCTTCGGAGACCAACTTGAGGCCCCTCTCGTAGAGCTTTCGATGCGTCGCGAGCTCCGCATCGCCTTCGGCTTTGCGGCCCTGCCGCAGCAGGAGGCGGCCGAGGGCATAGTGCCCGCGCGGGAGGTTGGGAGCGAGCTTCACGGCCCGCCGGTAGGCGGCTTCGGCTTCGTCCAGTCGTCCGAGTGATTCGAGGGCGCGCCCGTAATCGAGCAGCACGTCGGCGGATTTCGGACTCAGCTGCGCGGCCGCTTCGAGCTCGGGAAGGGCGCGGTCGTATGCCCCGGCCCGCGACAGCGCCCTCCCGAGCTCCGCACGGGCGTCGGCGGATCCGGGGTTCTCGCGGCCGGCGACGGTGAAGACCTCCAGCGAGGCGTCGGCGCGGCCGGCCTGGCGATACGCGTCGCCCAGGAGGAGCAGCAGCGCGACTCCCTGTGCCCCCTGCTTTCGGGTGGCCTCGAGCTTCTCGGCGCCGTCGAGAAAGCGCTCCTGCTCGATCAGCGCCCGGCCGTAGCGCGCCAGAAGATCCGGGTTGTCGGGGAACTTGGCCAGAGCCTCGTCCATCGTCTGGTTGCCGGACGCGGTCTCGCCCGATTGCCAGTAGAACTCGGCCAGCCCGGCCCGGTTGGCCGCGACGCCGGGATCCTTCGCGATGAGTCGGCGGTAGGTCTCGACGGCCCGCTCGTCGCCGATCAGGCCATACGTGTCGGCCAGGACGCGCAGGGGAGCTGTCGCGTCGGGTTTCAACGCGACGGCCTTCTCGAGCTCCCGGACGGCTTCCTTCGGGCGGCCGTCGGCTTTGAGGGTCAGTCCATAAATGTAACGGGCCTCCGGGGCTTCGGGTCCGAACGCGGCCGCGAGCCGGCCCTCGTCCACCGCTTCCCGGGTTTTCTTCTGGGCGTGGAGGGCGAGCGCGAGATCCCCGTGCGCCCGGGCGTCGGACGGAGAATCCGCCACGACCTTGCGAAGCGCCTCCTCGGCGGCCTTGTAGTCCTTCTTGGCAAGGAGACGCTCGGCCCGGACGAGGGCGTCATCGGGCTGGGGGCCGGCTGCGGCGCACACGAGCGGCGCCAGAATGAGAACGACTGTTTTGGGGAACACTGGTGGCGGATTCTAGCAGCCGAAGCGGGTCGAGATGGGGATCCCTCGCCGCTGACGCGGCTCGGGATGACCCGCGAGAGCGCTAAGGCGCTCGCGGGTTACTTCTTGAAGAAGCCTCCGCCCTGGGCGGCCGCGGGGCGGCCTCCGCCCTCGGCCAGCACGAGCCGCTGGTTGAGCTCTTTGATCCGCTCGTTCAACTGGGCGATCTTCTGCTGCGACTCGCGCCCGACCCGCTCGGTGTCGGCCTTCAGCCTCGCGTTCTCGGTCTCGGCGTCGTTCAAGACCTGGTCACGGCCTTCGATGACCCGGCGCTGATCGCGAAGCTCCATCATGTACTTGTTGAGCTCTTCGTCCTTCTCGGACAGTCGGAGCTTCCACTTCTCTTCCTGCTCCTCGTAGAGCCGCTTGATCTCGAGCAGCTGGGTGATCTGAGAGAAATCGCTGTCGGACGCCATGAGGCCTCCTCGCTGGTCTTCCTCGATCTGAGGGAACATCTTGCGAAGCTTGAGCGACAGGTCCTCGGGATCCGTCGAGAGCTCCATCGCCTTCGCGTACGTGATCCGCTTGTTGCAGAGCAGCGCGATGAGCGACTGGTTCATCGACTGCATCTTGTAGTAGTTGACCGAGTTCTCGATTTCCTCGTGGATCTCCTTGACCTCTCCCCCCAGGATGTGCTTCGCGATCTTGGGGGAGTTGATCATGATCTCGACGACGGGGGCGCGGCCCGAGCCGTCGGAGGTCTCGATCAGGCTCATCGAGCAGATCGCCTGGAGGACGATCGAGAGCTGGGAGCGGACCTGGGCCTGCTGCTCCTGGGGGCAGGAGTCGATGATACGGTCGATCGACTGCGCCGCGCTGTTGGTGTGGAGGGTCGAGAACACGAGGTGGCCGGTCTCGGCCGCCGTGATCGCGGTCTGCATCGTCATCCAGTCGCGCATCTCGCCGACCATGATGACGTCGGGGTCCTGCCGGAACATGTTCTTGAGGGCTTCGCCAAAGCTCGGCGAGTCCGTGGAGACTTCTCGCTGGGAGACGGCCGCCTTCCCGTCGGCGAAGAGGAACTCGATTGGATCCTCGATCGTCACGATGTGGACGGGCCGCTTCTCGATGACCGAGCGCATGATGCCCGCCAGCGTGGTCGACTTGCCGGAGCCCGTCGGTCCCGTGATCAGGATCAGCCCTTTCTGCAGGTGGACGAAGCTCTCGAGGACCTCGGGCAGGTTCAGCTCGGAGATCGAGGGCAGCTTGAACGGGATCCGCCGGAAGACCGCGGCGTAGGAGCCGCGCTGCACGAAGATGTTGCACCGGAAGCGGGCGACCCCCGTCAGGCCGTAACCCACGTCGACGGACTGGTTACGCTCGAGCCGCTCCTTCTGGGCGGGAGTCAGGATCTGAAGGAGCATCTCCTCCAGGTCCTTGGGCTGAAGCGCGTCTGCATTCAACGGGATCAGACGCCCCTTGATACGCAGTAGGGGCGGTCTCATGGGCTTCAAGTGGAGGTCCGAGGCCTCCTTCTTGGCCATGAACTTGAGCAGTTCGGCGAGGGTCAATGTGCCGGAATTATAGCCGGTTACCTGCCCTACGGGACCTGTCCGAGCAGCCAGTTCCGCGCTTCACGTCGACTTTTCACGTCTCCGGCCGCGGCGGCGAGTCGAACCTCGTCGAGAAGGACTCCGACGGCCGGTCCCGGTGAGATTGCGCACCAATTCACCACGTCGGCGCCGGTGACACGAACCCGCCGCAGCGGAGCCCGGGCCAGCCGCGTGAGGCGCGCAGCGTTTCTTCGGGCCCCGGGAACGGCGCGGGCGGCGAGGTGGGCGGCGTCGTCGGCGAGAACGCCGGCGTCCAGCACCCAGCGCCAGGCGTCGCGGCGTCCGCGCACATGCCCGGCGCGCCCCGCGAGATCCACGAGGATCCCGATCTCCTCGGCTTCGCGCCGCGCCCAGCGTCGCCGCGAAAGCCAGCGGCGGGCGTGGAGCGGGTCCGGATCCAGGCGCATCGCGAGCATCGCCATACGCAGCCGCCGCCGCCGCTCCGGCGCAAGGCGCCGCGTGGCCGGATCGTCGAGCGCTCGGAGCGAGCGGGCGAGTGCGCCCGCGCGGCTTGGAGCCAGGTCGGCGCCGAGCGCGGACGGAAGCAACCGCGCGCTCCCCGCCCACGCGAGGGCCGGAGCCGCGCGGGGGCTCTCGAGAAGCCGCGCGAGCTCGGTCGAGATGCGCTCGACGGCCACGCCCGCCATCTTCGGCGCGGCGGCGCGGGAGGCCGCGAGGGCCGCCCGATCCGGAACGAGTCCGTGGCTCGCCAGAAACCGCGCTGCGCGAAAGGCTCGCAGGGGATCCTCCAGCAGGTTCGCCGCGCGCACGCAGGTGAGACGCCGCCGGGAAAGGTCCGAAACGCCGCCGAAAGGATCGAGGAGCGACCCGTCCGCCAGATCGAGGGCGAGGGCGTTGACGGTGAAATCGCGGCGGGCGAGGTCCGCCTCGATCGCCCCTCCCTCCACTTCGGCGATGTCGATCGGGCGTCGACCGGCCACCCGGAAGACGCGAGGGCCCGGACGGTCCTCCGAGAGAAAGACCGCGCGACCCGCTCCCTGCCGGTCGAGAGCCGCCGCGAGGGCCTGCACGTCTCCGAGGACGGCCGCGTCGACCTCCGCAATCGGCCGGCCCATCAGCGCGTCCCGAACGGCGCCCCCGACGATCCAGACCCGGACTCCGTGGGCTTTCGCCGCTTTCGCGAGGGCACGGACGTCCCCGCGGCGGCGCAGACCTTCCAGCCGCCGCCGCGCGGCGGGAGAAATCGGGGTGGGCATCGAGCGGGCAGGTTACAATTTTCGCGATGTCTTCGTCCTCCGCCATCACTCCGGAGGTCGTGCGCAAGGTGGCCGAGCTCGCACGCCTGTCGTTGCCCGAGGAGGACCTGCCGCGCTGGGCCGGGCAACTCGCGCGGATCGTCGGCTACATCGACCAGCTCAAGCAGATACCCGAAGAGGCATTCGCCGCCCTGGCGGGGGGAGAGGCCACCCCGGTCCGGAAGGACGTCCCCGTCGACGGCCGCGGCGAGGAGGCCCTGGCCGCCAATGCTCCCCGGCTTTCCCACGGATACGGGGTGGTGCCCCGCGTCGTCGGTCCCGGCGGGCAGGGCTAGTCGGGCGTGGGGATCCCGGGAGTCGTCGAGACCGCCGCCGACGTCGCGGCCGGCAGGCGGACCGCGGTCGCGGCGGTCGAGGATGCGCTGGCTCGCGTGGGACATCACGAGGAGCGAGTCCGAGCTTTCCTCGAGGTGACCGGTGAACAGGCGCTCGCCGAGGCGCGTGCCGTCGATACGCGTGTGAAGGCTGGGGAGACGCTGCCGCTCGCGGGCGTGGCTCTGGCGATCAAGGACAACATCTGGGTGGACGGCCGTCGCGCGACGTGCGCCTCGAAGATCCTGGCGGGCTTCCGGCCTCCCGGCGACGGCACGGTCGCGGCACGCCTTCGCAAAGCCGGGGCCGTCTTCCTCGGGCGCGCGAACATGGACGAGTTCGCGATGGGATCGTCCACCGAGAACAGCTCGTCTCACGTGACCCGAAATCCGTGGGATCTCGAGCGCGTGCCGGGTGGGTCCTCGGGCGGGAGCGCCGCCGCGGTGGCCGCGCGATTCGTGCCCGGAGGCTTCGGTTCGGATACCGGAGGTTCGATCCGCCAGCCCGCCGCGTGCTGCGGCATCGTGGGCTTCAAGCCCACCTATGGGCGCGTCTCCCGCTACGGGCTCGTGGCGTTCGCTTCCTCGCTCGACCAGATCGGCCCATTGACTCGCTCGGTCGCCGATGCGGCCCGTCTCTACTCCGTGACCGCGGGCCGCGATCCGATGGATTCGACGACCTCGGGGCAGCGCGTCGGCGCGCCCGAGGAGGCCCTGACGAGAGGCGTTTCGGGACTGCGGGTCGGTTTTCTCGAGGAGGCGGAGGCCGAAGGCCTGGATCCGGCCGTGGCCGCGGACCTCGACCGCGCCCGCGCGATCTTTCGCGACGCTGGCGCCCGTGTCACGACGGTGTCGGTTCCCAGAGCGCGCGTCGCGATCGCGATCTACTACGTCGTCGCGAGCGCTGAGGCCTCTTCGAACCTGGCGCGTTTCGACGGTGTGCGCTACGGCCCCCGGGCCTCGGACGAAGACCTGATGTCGCTCTACGTCGCGACGCGGACCGAGGGATTCGGTCCCGAGGTCAAGCGCCGGATCCTGCTGGGCACGTTCGCGCTGGCGTCCGGTTACTACGAGGCCTACTACGGAGCGGCGATGCGCGCCCGCCAGCTCCTTTCCGACGACTTTTCGCGGGCCTTCCAGGCCGTCGACGTCATCGTGTGCCCTTCGATCCCGGCACCGGCCTTCCGCGTCGGGGAGAAGACCGACGATCCGCTGACCATGTACCTCTCCGACATCTTCACGGTTCCCGCATCGCTGGCGGGTCTGCCGGCGATCTCCGTCCCCTCGACCGTGACCGCCGGCGGATTGCCCCTGGGCATCCAGGTGCTGGGCCCGCGTTTCGGAGAGGACGCGGTCTTCGGGGCGGCGCGTGCCTTCGAAGCGGGCACGGAGTTTCCGGATGCTCTTCCGCCTGCGGTGGCCTGAGCTCCTGGCCGCGGGGGCGGCCCTCGGGCTCTACGCGGCTCAGGCTGGGGCCGCCGAGAAGATCGTCGTCGTCTCCCGCGAGATCCGGGTCTCCATCGCCTCGGGCGACGAAATCGCGCTGTCCGCCCGCCCGATCCCGGGAGAGGGCCTGGACGGATTCGTCAAGCGCCTGACCGACGACCCGAAGACGAAGAAGGAGATCCTGAACGGCAACCCGGGGCTCCGGGCGAAGCTGAAGTCGGACCAGTACCTGCGCGTGCCTTACCGCCTCCTCTCCGGCAGCTTCAAGAAAATCGCGATCGAAGCTCTCTACCCGGGAGATCAGGCGACCGCCGAAGGCTGGGAACATCGGGTCTCCTCGCTGACCGGCAAGCCCGAGAGCCTGTGGCGCATCTCCGAGTGGCTGACCGGCGACGGCGCGAACTACACGAAGATCCGGGAGGCCGGAGCGATCGCGTCGCTGGAGACGCGGGAAGGACAGGTCGTCCGAGTTCCGGGGAAACTGCTCCTGCCGCCGTTCAAGGAGGCGGTCGCGGCCGCCGTCCCTCCGGCCGAGGCGGCGCCGCCGGCGCTCGAATTCGCCAGCGACGAACAGGGAAAGTACGCCGTCTACCGGCTCCGGCGCGGCGAGGCCCTCTACTCGGCGGTCGTGGTGCGATTCACGGGACGTGTGCACGCGGAGGACGTCAACGCCAAGGCGGCGGAGATCGCGGCGCGCAGCGGCATCCCCGACGTGCGGGCGATCCCGGTCGGGTTCCCGGTCAAGATTCCGATCGCCGATCTCTCGCCCGAGTTCCGTCCTCCCGACGACCCCGAACGGATCGAAGAGGAGAACGCCCGGCTGGAGGCCGCGCAGTTCGCCAACAAGGTGAAGAGCGCGGACCTCTCCGGAGTGACCGTCGTCATCGACGCCGGCCACGGCGGGCGCGACACAGGCGCGATCGTGGACGGCATGGAGGAGGCGGCGTACGTCTACGACATCGCGTGCCGGTTCGAGCGCTTCGTGTCCGCGAGGACCCGCGCGCGCGTGGTCCCGACCGTGGGACGCGCCGCTCCGTGCACGGCGTCGCCGTCGGACGGGGTCTCTGAGGCGCGCAGCGCGCGCGTCCTGACGACGCCGCCCTATCCGATCGAAGACGCGGCCGTGGGCGTGAACTTCCGCTGGTACCTGGCCAACTCCGTGTACAAGAACGCCGGCAAGAACGGCGGCGATGCGGATCGGATCGTCTTCATCTCTCTCCATGCGGACTCCCTGCACCCCGCCGTCCGCGGCACGATGATCTACGTTCCGGGCGAGAAGTTCCTATCAGGGAGCTACGCCAAGGCCGGCGAGCCCTACGCGTCGCGTCGGGAAGTGAGGGAGGCCCCCCGCGTGTCGTTCTCCCGGCGCGAGCGCGTCGAGGCGGAAGGCCTCTCGCAGGATCTGGCCGACCGGATCGTGGCGTCGTTCCGTCAGGCTGGTTTGCCTCTGCACGCTTTCCAGCCCGTGCGCCGCAATGTGATCCGCAGCGGCCGCGAGTGGGTTCCGGCGATCCTCCGCTACAACCGGATTCCGGCGCGCGTGCTGGTCGAAGTTTGCAACCTCAACAACCCCGACGACCGGCGGCTTCTCAAGAGCCGCACGTATCGCGAGAAGGTCGCGGTTTCCCTCTCGCAAGCCCTGGTCGCGTTCTACGGCGGAGGCAAGGCCGGCGGCGGCGTCTCGGAGGCCGCCTCGACGGTCGCGCCCCGGCGCTGATTCCTCTCCAGCCCGCGCGGAATATACTCGCCGGTCGAACGGGGAAGGAGGCGGGATGCGTTTTCGCAAGATCGCCGCGGCGTCGATTCTCACGATCTTCGTCGCCGGGGCGGCCGTTGCCCAGGAATGGCGGGGCGGCAAGGTGCGGGTCGACGGCGTGGTCAAGAACGAGAAGGGTGAGCCTCTCGCCGGCGCGACGGTCAGGCTGCGCTGGGGCAAGAGCGGACACGGCGGACCGGACCTGACGACCGATAAGGCCGGCCGCTGGGCCGTTGGCGGGATCCAGCCGGGACCCTGGGACGTCGACGTCGAAGCGGCCGGCTATCAGACGAAGAAGATCAGCGTCGATCTTCAGGAAAGCGGCCGCAATCCGTCGGTCGAGCTCCAGCTGGAGCCCCAGGCCCAGGCCGCCCCGGCAGCCGGCGCGGAGCCCGCGATCGAGGTCGGGGGGAAGAAGATCTCCAAGGAAACCGCGGCCGCGATCGAGGCTGGCAACGCCGCGCTCTCGAGTCAAAACTATGCGGCGGCCCGCGAGAACTACCTCAAGGCCCTGGCCGAGCTACCCGACAACGCGGCCCTGATCCAGCGCGTCGCCGCTGCGTACCTGGGCGAAGGCAACAACGACGAGGCGCTCAAGTACGCCCGCATGGCCTCCGAGAAGAGTCCGCAGGATCCCCAGCCGTGGCAGATGATCGCGGAGCTGGAGATCGCCAAGGGCAACGCCGAGGCGGGTCTGGCGGCTCTGGACAAAATTCCGCCGGATCGGATCAGGGACAACGCGCTCTACATGAACGCAGGCATCCTCCTCTTCAACAAGAAGAAGCTGGCGGAAGCCGAGCCCGCTTTCGACAAGGCCATCGCGATCAAACCCGACGCCACCGCGTATTACTACCGCGGGCTCGCGCGCTATCAGCAGAAGAAGACCAGCGAAGCCAAGGCCGATTTTCAGAAGGCGCTGGAGCTCGCGCCCGACGGCCCGGATGCCAAGGACATCAAGGACCTTCTGAAATCGATGCCGTAAACGGAGGCTCGTGAAACTCTCCGCCGGTCTAGCCGCAGCCTCGATCGCGTGGAGCACGGGAGCCGTCGCGCAGCAGGCGGGGGCGGTGCGCGAGACCGCGGAGGTCACGCTCGTGGAGGTGGCCGTCCGCGTCACCGGCAAGAACGGGGCCCCGATCCGCGATCTCAAGGCCTCGGACTTCACGCTCTATGACGACGGCCGCAAGCAGGAGATCGTGGGCTTCGATGCGATCGACCTCGCCGAGAAGGTGCCTCCAGGAACGCGCGGGCCGATCCCGCCATCGGCCCGGCGAAGGTTCCTGATCCTCTTCGACCTCTCCTTCGCCCGACCCAAGACGATCCTCGCGGCGCGGCGGGCGGCGCGCGATTTCGTTCTGCAGGGGCTCAACGACGACGATCTGTGCGCCGTGGCGACGTTTTCGGTCGAGCGAGGACTCCGACTGCTGGTGGCCTTCTCCTCCGATCGCGTGCAGCTCGCCCGGGCGATCGAGAGGCTGGGCCTGGACGCTGGACGAGATCGCAACGACCCGCTGTCGTTTGCCTACGATCCCACGGTCTTGAAGGCGGCGCCGGCAATGCCGGACGGCTCCGGGGGCGCCGGCATCGTCTCCCAAAGAGGAAGCACCGCTGTGCTCGACATGCCCGACCTCCAGCGCTCGATGGATTCGTTCTCCCGGGCGCGCGACGACGATTACGAGCGCGGCCGGGTCCGGACCCTGATTCAGTCGCTTCGGGATCTGGGCCGCATGCTCGACGCGATTCCCGGGCGAAAGGACATCGTCTATCTCTCCGAGGGCTTTCGACGCCGCCTCGTCGCCGGAACGGAAGATACGGATGAGGAGCGGCAGTGGCTGGTCCAGGGTGAGATCTGGAACATCGATTCGGACAAACGGTTCGGCAGCTCGCCGCTGCGGGTCGAGATCTCCGACATGGGCGAGCTCCTGCAACGGACCGACTGCGTCATCCACGCCGTGAACATCGCGGGGATCGCGGATTCCGCGGGGGACGCGTCGGCAGGCGGAACTCTCGGCCCGCGCGAGTCCGAAGACTCCTTGTACGCGCTCGCGCATCCGACCGGTGGAGATCTCATTCACAACGCGAACGACCTGTCGGCGCCGCTCTCGACCCTGATGCTCCGGACCAGCCTGGTGTACGTGCTGGCGTTCCGGCCCGACCGCTCGGGCCGCGAGGGCAGCTATCACGAGCTGAAAGTGAAGGTCGCGGCTCCGGGAGCGCAGGTCGCCGCCCGCCGCGGTTACTTCGAGAGGCGAGGCTTCAAGACGCTCTCGCCGCTGGAGCGCAGTCTCTCGGCGGCCAACGTCATCGCCAGCGAGATCCCGGTGTCGGACATTCCGACCCGAGTTCTCGCGGCGCCCTTCGCGGGCTCCGGAGACGTGGCGACGGTGCCGGTCATGCTCGAGATCCCCGGTCCGGCGCTCCTCGTCGGGGATCGGCGGGAGAAAAGCGGTCTTGAGATCTACGTGTATGCGAGCGACTCGAGCAACCGGCTGGTGGACTACTTCGTCCAGTCCCTGGGGATGGATCTCTCGGCCGGACGCGAACGTCTGGAAGCCGGAGGCATGCGTTACTTCGGGATCCTGGCGCTGCCTCCCGGGGACTATCGCGTGCGCTCGCTGGTGCGAAACGCCGAGACCGGACGGATGGGCTTCCAGGCCGGATCCGTCCACGTACCGGACTTCTCCCGGAAAGAGCCGTACGTCCTCGCGCCGGTCTTTCTGGCGGCTCCCGGCAGCTGGGTCACGGTGCGCGGGCTAGCTTCCGGCGGGCATGGCACGTCCGGAGATGCGTCCGGCCCGCTCTTTGCGGGCCTCGCCGGAGACAAAGCCGTCCCTTCGGCGATGCCGACGCTCTCGCCCGGAACGGCTTCACGGGTGTGTCTGGTGACGTATCACTTGGGGACGGCCGAAAGCGGCGAGCAGTTCAAAGTCGGCGGCCAGATCCTCGACTCCGCCGGAAACCCGCTTTCCGAAGGCGCGCTCGAAGTCCTTGGCAAGTCGGCCGTGGAGCCCGACGGCAAGCGTTTCTTCCTGCTGTCCTTCACGCCTCCCGCGGACCTGGCGCCGGGACACTATGGGTTGCGGATCTTTCTCCAGGATGCGGCCACGGGAAAGGCCCGCCAGGCGTCGGCGCCGTTCACGATCTCTTGATCCGGCACGCCGCGCTGCTCGCCGTCCTGACTCTGGCGGGGCAGAATGCGGCCGATCGCGACCGCGCGGTCGCGGAGCTCCACCGGCGCGCCGAGACAGTCGCTCCGGGCTCGCCCGACGCTCGCGATGTGGCGGCGGGCCTCGCGAAGCTGGGGCGGCAGTATCTCTCCGAGGATCAGACCGGGCGCGCCGTCGAATTGCTCGGCGAAGCCCTGGCGCTCGACGACCGTAACGGGCTCGTGCTCGCCGAGCTGACGCTGGCGTTCGTGCGCTCCGGGGATCTCGAGTCCGCGCGCTTCTACCTCGATCGCGCCGAGGCCGGCGCCGCGGGTGCGCCGCCGGAGATCTACGGCGTCCTCGGCGACGCCTACGACGGAATGCACCGGCTCGACGACGCGGTGGACGCCTGGACGGAGTTCGCCCGGCTGGGAGGCCAGGATCCGGAACGGCTCGCCCGCCTTTCCCGCGTCCGCGAGGAGCGGGCGCTGGCTCGCGGCCAGCGTTCGCTCACGACGGATCACTTCGGAATCTTCGCCGACGTGGCCGTCTCCGAGAGGACCGTGTCCGAGGCGGCGCTTGCCCTGGAGGGCGCGTACGGCGGCCAGGCGTCTCTCCTGGGAGCGCAGCTGCCGGTTGCGCAGATCGTCGTGCTTCACGCCGGCCGCCACTACTTCTCGCTCGTGTCGGCTCCAGAGTGGGCGTCAGGTCTTTTCGACGGGAAGATCCGCATGACCCTTGCGCCGGACGGATCCGAGCCGGCGGAGCTGGCCGCGGTGCTCGCTCACGAGCTGGCGCACGCCATGATCCGTCTGGCCTCGCGAGGAGCCGCGCCCGCCTGGGTCCACGAAGGCGTCGCCCAGTGGTGCGAGGGCCGCCGCCTTCCCGCGCGGAGCGTCTCGGTGGCGCTCGGCGTCGCCCCGGCGGGGAGCGTCGATGCCCTGGAACAGCGATTCAAGCGAAGGCTCGATGCCCCGGCCGCGCGCGCGACCTATGCCGAGGCGCTCTCGATCGTGGAATATCTCCTGACGATCCGTGGAGACGGCGCGCTGCGCTGTGTTCTGGCGAAGCTCGCCGAAGGTCGGACGTTCCCGGAAGCGCTCGCGAGCGAAGCGGGGCTCACCCCCGCGGAGTTGTACGCGGGGTGGAGGCGTTGGGCGGGCGTTTGACCTGTTCCGGAACCGAGGGCGTCTCTGCGAGGAACGCAATCCACACGGGATCGGTCGCGATCGGAAGGTAGGCGGGATCGGATCGGAGCGCGAGCCGGTCGAGGCGGCCGCGGGACTCCAGGGGCCTGAGGGCCGCCACGGCGGCGGCTGCGTTACCCGCCCGGGCATAGACCTGCGATTCCAGCTCCGCGCGGCGCGTGTCTTCGGGAAGCAGCGCCCTCGCCGCGGCGATCGTGCGGACCGCCGCCTCGTTCTCTCCCGCGTTGGCTTCGGCGACCGCCAGCGCCGAAAGCGATTCCGGATCCGGACCCGCGGCGCGGAGGTAGTCCTCGAGAAGCCGGCGCGCCTCCTGCGGCCGGCCCTCGGCGAGCGCCATCGAAGCCAGCTCCTTGCCCGCTCCGGGTGCCGGAGGGTCCTCGGCCAATGCGCGCTCGAAGTCGGCGCGCGCCGTGGCGTTGTCGCCCGCCGCCCGCGCGGCCAGTCCCATCTGATATTCCACGGGTGCCTTGGGCGAGCCCGCGTCGATCGCCCGGGCCCATGCCGCGCGCGCTGCGTTGGCCTGGCCGTCGCGCTGGGCCTGGCGCGCGGCGCTCTCGATCTCCCGCCACGCCGGCTCGGGCGGCGATTCGGAGAGGGCATATCGCTCCGAGAGCGTGCGCCGCACCGCCAAAACCCCGTCGATCGCGAAGAGGACCGCCGGTACGCCGGCGAGAAGCCACAGCATCGTCCTTCTCTCGCGAGGAAGGCGCGGGCGGAAGACGATGATGATTGCGGCGAGTGCGGCGAGGCCCAGGATCCGGGGAAGCGCGCGCGCCCGAGCCTCGCGGACCGTATCGCGAGGCCGCACCGGCGCCGCGGCAAAGAGCCTTCCCACTTCGGCGGCGAGAGAGATTCCGGGATCGACCAGAGTGATGTCCTCGATCGTCCAGCCCCGGGGAGTGCGCTGGACGGTCCAGCGCGTCTTGAGTACGGCCGTCCCATAGCGCAGGCCCAGATCGACGGGCACGGAACCGCTGGCCGCCGGAGAGGCGACCGACGCCCACGCGACTTCGGCCGGAGTCCCTCGAGGGGGAGCGAGCGCCCGCGCGAACTGCTCGCGTACGAGGGGGCGCAGCAGCGCCTGCTGCCGGGGCGTGAGCTCACCCCAGACGTTTCCGCCGAGCAGGCGCCGCAGGATCCCATCGGCGTCGATGGATTCGAGAAAAATCTTCTGAGGTCCGTGGATGGCCGCGAACGCGGCGCGTCGAGCGAACTCCGCCGCTTCTTCGGCCTGAAGCGCTTCCTGAGCCGGCGCAGGCGACGAGGCGAGGAGGAAGGGGAGGATCGCGAACGCGGCGAGAGCGGCGCTGCGCAGCGGCAGAGGCCGCCGCGCGCTCAGTATCCGGTGGCCGTGTCCGTCGAGCTCGGCCGGGCGAACACCTTGAGCGTCATCGGCACGTTGCCGATGCGCAGCTCGTCTCCGTCGCGCAGGGCCACGGGCGACGAGAGCTTGATCCCGTTGACGTAGGTGCCGTTCTTCGAGCCGAGGTCCTCGAGCGTCGCCAGGCCGGACGCCACCATGACTCGGGCGTGGCGGCGCGAGACGCTCTGGGCGTCGATCCAGACCAGCGAGTC
>Ga0066388_100001379_pt1 | contig 13569 bp, 11 predicted proteins | sample PanSoiMetaGPlot6_FD_64539 | JGI IMG/M metagenome (GOLD analysis project Ga0066388, IMG submission 64539) | Tropical forest soil microbial communities from Panama analyzed to predict greenhouse gas emissions - Panama Soil - Plot 6 (Hybrid Assembly) | ecosystem: Environmental > Terrestrial >... | reverse complement strand
TCAGGCCAAGGATCTGGATGGCCAGCCGGTTACCCCATACGAGGACGCCAAGCGGGCATATGACGCCAATCTGGTCAAGATGGCTGGCTCCGGTCAGACGGTGCGCGGCTCTTTTAAGCTGTCGCTCGGATACCTGGACGGCGGTAGCAGCACATTGACCGCAACACCAAAACCGGACGATCTGGCTCAGGTGCCCGATTCTGCCAAGCAAGATGGCAATTACAAGGCTTTTATAGATATCCCCGCTTACGGCGAGCAATTTTACTTTGCCGGGGTGGGAGAGCAGTCCCGACTGGTGGCCACTCAAAGCTATAGAGACGATGACGGCATCAGAATTCCCTCCATCGTCAGGGTCGAGGCTGACCAGGAGATTACCGAGTTAGGCAAGGACGAACAGACGCACAAGAACATAATTCACACGGTGGCCTGCGCGCAGCCGGTGGCAATCGTCGACGATGCAGCGCCGGGAACTATCTGCATAAGCTTCCCCAGCGGCGACGTGCCCGGCATCGCTAAGCCGGGAGATCTGGCCGACAATCCACAGCTCAAGCTCAGCAAGAGCAAGCTGTTCAGTCCGGAAGGCGGTGACTGGCCTGGGGATGGGGTGCTGGCACCGTCTTCGTTTATCACCCCAGCGCCGCCTTCGGTCTCCCAGGTCTGGTCTGCCGGCCTTTATAGCTGGATACGCAATGCTCGCACCCGGCCCAATATTAAGGACCTGAAAGCCATGCAGGGCTTAAACCTCTCCGCTCTCGGCAACCCGGGCAGCGGACCCAACCTGATCTCGGAGCTGAGCCTCTGTCAGAGAGCGTACGCTGACGACCATCAGCGGTCAGGACAGGTGCAAACCGGCATCCTCTCATTGCCGGTGGGCAGCCCGAGCGACGACCGGCTCGAGGCTCTGATCGGGGACACCGGTGAGGGCAGGCGAGCCTACTGGGGCATGGCAGGCTATGGCAACGTTCAGAGCCAACTGCCACCAAGCGCGCTCATGGTCAGCATCGATGATCAGGGGCACGTGCTCTCCGCTGACGGCAGCGCTCCACTCAGCCTGGAGCTCATACATTCCTTCTGGGCTCGCACAGCCGAATCCAATGCGGCTGGTTTGGCCTGCATGGCCATGGCTAACGAGGTGATGAAGACGGAGCAGCGGCAGATCGATGAGATTTCCCGGCAGATCATGCAGTCCAACGACAGCATCGCCCAGCTCTCCAGACAGCTGCAGACCGACATGTCGCTGACGCCGGATCAGACAACCCAGATGCGGGCGCAGGTAGCCGAGCTGACCAACCAGACATCGCAACTTGCCTCGAGCCTGCAGGTGCACCAGGGATACCTCTCGGCAGGACAGGACGCTCTTCAGAACGGGACCATGGTGGCATCCCTGTCGGATACCATCGTCAGGAACCAGAGGGCGCTGACCGCTAGAGGGCTGTCGCAGGACGGTGCCAACTTCAAGCTGGCCGGGGTCAGCCTGGTGCCTCACCCCCGACCGCCCGCCTCGCTGGATGCTATCCGCAATCGTCTGGCCCCCAGCGGTGATTCCGGGCCGACAGACTGGACAGCCAAAACCGGCTTTTACTTCTACGAGATGCCGCAAATCCGCGTCTCCGCGCGTCCAGGCGCTTCCAACTTTCTGCCTGCGGCACATGCTGCCTCGGTGATACCACAATCGCTGGCCAAAATGTATCTTTTTGAGATCAACGCGGACGGACGGGTGCGCTATACCGTGCTGCCGGCAAGCCCGTTCATGAACATTCCGGTGAGCGAAAAGCAACGCTTCGCTGTGTCCTACAACGCAATCACCACCGGCACCGACGTGCCGGTCACCTGGGCGATGGTCATGCGCGATCAGACAGCCGAGAAAGGCAGAATCAACGGCGGCAAGCACGGCGGTGAGCCGATGGTGGGCTCGCCTTTGAACTGGTGCGATTCACCCACCTTCGGCAGCAAACGCTCCAGCAGCCATCGCAAGAGCCGCGGACGAGCGCTGGGGCACACTCAGGAGTTTGGTCAGGGCAACAATTCCAGCTTGGGCAACCTGTTGGCTGGCGATGGCAACAGCCAGGGTGGCCCGATTAACCTGCCGCCTGGCCCTAACCCGAGCCCCGATGGCGGTCAGCCCGGAGCGGGCGGCGCCCGTGAGCGGCAAAGCTACATCTGTGGTGGCATGTCCACCGAGTTCCAGCTGCGCACGCCGCTTGTCGGCAACTGCGGCTTCGCAGCCGGCAGCCCACAGACGTTGAGCGCCCCGAGAGGCTCCAATCTGGTCGGCATGCAAAGCGCTGGGCAAGCCACAGTCCAGCTTCCCGGACTCACCCTGCCGATTCCCAACACGGCCAATTTCACGGTCACGTCTCAATTCGGCTCGACCGGTCCAGGCACCACAATCGCTCCGGGCAGCAGCACACCGACCAGCCAGTGTCCGCCTGCACCGCCTGATCTGCTCTAGTCGAGCTGGCGCTCCTGGTCGGGCGGTAAACCGGCGACTCAAACCACGCCCTTGTTGCCTTTCTGCTCAGCCAGCTTTTGATTGACGCAGGCGCTAAAGACAATCACCAGGAGCGAGGTACCGATATTTTCCAGCGTCTCCTCGATGACTATGCTAGTCTCGACAAAGCGCCTGGTCGACAAGGCAAAGAGCTGCGCCACCACATCTTGATCGGCTGGCGAAAGCCCCTGGTAATAGTCAAGCCCGACTGCCAGCGCGTAGCACTCAATGGCCAGAACGAGAAGGAGCCTGAGCCAGATCGAGAAGGCCAGTCGCTGCCAGAGAAAGGCCACCAGGAAGACAGCAAACGCCACCAGAAACGGTGCGTAGAATATTATCCATGGGGAATGCGGCGAGGCCGCTGATACGACTGAGCTCAAGCCAAGCCCGCTCGCCTCACCCTGGAGATAGGAGCCCACCTCCTCATGAACACTGGCCACCTCATCGGCTGAAGCGACGAGGAAAGCTGCAGCAATCAAGAGCCACAGCTTGTCGTGCCGGCGCTGGAGCGGCGAGCCAGCCCTTACGGCATAACACCCGACCGCCGCTAGAGCAGCCAGGAACCAGAGAATGGATGCATACCAGGTAGGCAGGTTGCACTCGGAACCGAGATCAAACATCTGCCAGGCCACCCGCTCCTTCACCAGATGCCACCGATAGATGAGAAGGTGGAGCGCCGTAAACAGCCCATCGAGCAACAGCAGCGCGATGACAAGAAAGCGCACCAGCGGCGCCAGAGGACCGGCTTGAGCGCTGGCAGCTGGGAGATCCTCGGGCATCTTCTCTTTCCTAAATAGCGCCTCAGGTCACAACGTTTTCAGGAACTCCAGAAGCGCCGATTTGTCAGCCTCAGGCAGCTTCACATAGGCCTCAGTAACCGGGGCAGCCTGCCCGCCATGAGCAAGGATGGCCTTGTCAATAGATCTTGTCCGGCCGTCGTGCAGGTAGAACTTCTTGTAGCGCAGCCCCCAGAGCGGTGTCGTCCTCCACTCACCACCGCGGGCGGTGACCTGCACAATGCCATCAGCCAGTTTCGCGCCCATGCGATGCAGGAGCAGATCTGAGTAAAGCCTCACCGGCTGATTCTCCAGAGCCTTCACCTCGATGTAGTGCAAGCGAGGCAGAGAGCTGGCCGGATCAGGGATCTCGACATAGGGTGCCGTGTACATCTCCGGGGTATGGCAAACAGCACATCTGAGCTTCTTGAAGATCTCCTGTCCTCGCTTTGACTCTGGCGAGGGTCGCGGTGTCGAAGGCGGAGCGATAAGCGCCTGGAACGCTGCTAAGAGCACCAGCTTCTCCCCCTCATCGTTCGGCTCGGGCGGCAGGTAACGGATGATGCAGGGCGGGAAGTCGACAATGCCGGTGCTGCTGCGCGTGGCGTTTTGAATGAAGGTGGTGACACCCATCTCTGTGTTGAGCGCTTCGGCCGTAAACAAAAGCAGGTCCGGGTTCTGATCCTTCCAACCGAAGCGACCGATTTTGGTTGTGCGTGTCAGCGGATCGACGAACGGATTGGTGCGCCCGACCAGGTCTGGCGCCTGCCTGGCCTGCTTGATCATGTTGGCGAGGATTGCCTGCTCAGGAATTGCCTCAATCAAGCCGAACCCCAGTAGCGGCGGGGAATGGCGAAGGGAGATGAACTGTGCTTCCGGCGGCACCACGCCCACCTCAATGTTGCAGTCCGGCGGATACTTGCTTGCAAACTCCTGGGTAATCGATCGGCGCTGCATGGCCGGACCGCCCTTCTCGATCAGCCCGGAAAAGTCGTATATATCGTCTTCTTCCCTCGCCTTGTTGAGATTCCCATCCAGCGGGCTTTTCGGCAGTACGCTGCCGATGCGGACAACACCGGTGGTGGTGACATCCCGGCCTTCCCGGCCGGCTGCATTCGGCTTGCCATGGCACTCAAAGCAGCTCCGACCGTTAAAAAGCGGCCCCAATCCCTCCTCCGGCTCAAAATCGTGCTTAAAGAGCGCCTCTCCCTCCTTGAAGATCCGGCGCTCGTGGCTGGACAGGCCAGCGATCGGCTCCCCCGGGGCGGCGGCATAGAGATCCCGCCTGGGCTCCGGCACGCGCACCGTGATCAGCAATAGGCCGGCAATGACCGCCACCACCAGAAGCCAGAATACTCTTTTGATCAAGCGATAACCTGCCTTCAACTAGCTAACGCCTTGGCTTGACCAGCTCAACTGCAGCGAACGGACCTTGCTCCCGGCAACGTTCCCCAGCGGTCTTTCCGCCTTGCCGCGCCGGCCAGCGCCAGCGATCAACCACCATTACAATACGAGAGGGATGCCCGTGAGCAATCCCGACCAGATTGCTTTCCCGATACTCCCAATATACCGGCCAGGTCTCGCGAATTAACCAGGTACGACCATGCCCTTAAGCCGCATGCTTTTATTCGCCGGCAAAACCTTGGTGGGCTCTTTCGCCCTGATCTTGAGCTGTTGCTGGGCGGCTCAGGGCTCCCCCACCTTCGAGTCCGCCCCGCTCTCCACAGTTAGTGACAGCCCTCCGCTCCGGCAACTCAAGTTTAAGGTTATGAAGCTATCGTGCGTTGCTTGCGGGCTGCAGATTGTCCAGAGCATTGGCGGCCTGCGCGGGGTGAAATACGCACGCGTCGAGCTTAACTCGCCCTGGGACGCGGAGGCGCTTGTCATCTTCGACCCCAGGTCAGCAGGCAGAAGGCCGGTACTCAACTCGCTGCACAAATTGCACTACTACGAATCTGAGCTCAAGGAGGCAGCCTGGAGGCGCTGAAACTGATAATCAAACCGAGGCGGTCTAGCAGCTAGGAGATCGCTTCCGCCAGGCCCTGCATCTGCACTTCCACGGTCAGTTCGGAGTGGACGTCCGGCGCTACCTTGACCTGCACCCGATAAGAGCCAAGGGCGGTGATCTCTTCCACCGGCTTAATCAATCGCTTGTCCACATCCACCCCCAGCTCCTGCTTGAGGGCCTGGGCGATCTCCTTGTTGGTGATCTTGCCGTAGAGTTTGCCACCCTCGCCGGCTTTGGCCGTGAGCTTCAGGCAAGCCAGCGCTGTAATCTTGTCTGCCAGCCCGAGCGCCAGCTGGTGGGACTGCTCGGCTTTTTTGCGGAGCGCCTCGAGATCTTCCTCTCGCTTTTTCAGCGTTCCGGATGTGGCAAGCACAGCCAGCCCGCGCGGCTGCAGGAAGTTGCGAAAATAGCCGGGCGCCGCCTCGACGACATCGCCTGCCTTGCCCAGCTTCTGGACGTTATGCTGCAGTATGACCTTCATGTTATCTCCCGTTTCTGATCGCAATCACTTCGCCTGGCCTGCCCGCGGACGAGCACAGGACACAGGTGGGACCAACACATCCTCGGCAGTCAGCTTGGCGTCCGTGAGCGCTGAGCAGTCACAGGAGCGGGCCCGGAGCGATCTTCCAAATTTACCACGAATTAAAGGGACGGTCGCCGCCTTCCCCTCACCTTAAGCTTTTCGTATTACCGGGATCGACTGCTACTGCTTTTCCCGGAACATGCCACGGATCCCGGAAGGATCCACCGAGAAGCCGAAGCGCCGGTAAAATCCGTCCCTGCCAGGATCGGCATAAAGTGTCACGAGCGGGATTTGATAAGCATCAAGCTCGCACAGGAGCTCCTCCATCAAAAGCCTGCCGATCCCCATGCGCTGATAACTAGGACGCACGGCTACGTCCCAAACGGTAGCATTGAATACCTTGTCACCGGTGGCGCGCGCCATGCCTACCAGGATTCCGTCATCCCAGACGCTGACAACCGCCAGGCTATTGGCCATGGCGCGCCTGATCAACTCCGGCTCCCGCCGGCTCCAGCCGACCGACGCACACAGATCCTGGATATCCCGCGGCGGTATCTCTTTGGAATGACTGACCGTAATTGACTGCGGCAGAGCCGGTTTGCTGCCTTCTTGTTTCTTCCAGATGCCGGACAGGACCATAACGGTTGGGACCTCTTGGGGCAGTTTGACTTATGTCCGGTCGAGCACGGTTACAGATTCAACGTGGAAAGTCTGCGGGAACAGATCGATCGGTTGAATTTGCTTAGTTTTATACCCATTTTCCTCAAGGATCTTCAAATCGCGAGCGAGCGTGGCCGGGTTGCAACTTACGTACACAATCCGCTGCGCGCCTAGCCGAACTGCGCTTTGCAGAGCCTCAGCGCTGACCCCTTTTCGCGGTGGATCCAGCAGCAGGGTTGCCGGTGAGAGCCTTTCGACGCTGAGCTTCGCCAACTCCTGCTCCACCGTCCCCTGGCGAAAGTCGACATTACAAATCTTGTTCATCTGAAGGTTCCTCAGTCCGTCTAAAACGGCAGCTGCGTGTTCCTCCACGGCGATCACGGTCTGAGCGACTACCGACAGCCAGAGAGCAATTGTGCCGACACCAGCGTAGGCATCGACAATGAGCGGCAGCCGGCTCTGCGAACGCTCCTCGTCGCCCCAGTCGCTGTCTGGCTCCGGTCTTGCGCTTTCTGTCAGGACGGCATCCAGGACCACCTCGAGCAGCGTCACCGCCTGCGCCGAATTCACCTGGAAAAAGCTGGTCGGCCCCAGGCAGAAGAGAAGCCCTTCTTGCAAGCGTTGCGGCAGGTCAGGACGGGCCGTCCTCAATCGCTCCACCACAAATGGCTGACCGGCAATCAGGAGCGTCGATTGGCCCAGGATGCGATTGCCGGGGCTGGTATTGAAGTTAAGGCAAACACCGGAAAGCTCCGGAAGTTTCGCCATCAGCTCATCAGCCAGCCGCCTCATGGCAGCCATGCTCGGAGCGGGCAAGCTGCCGGCGGGAGAACCGCCGGCCCTTGCCGGCCAGCTCCTTGGCCGGGATCGCTCCTTGCTCAATCTGTCGGGCGGAAGGAGATCGCTGTCGTCCCGGTCCGGGGATGGCAAGCCACGAATAAAATCGGGCTCGCATTCTGGCAGCACCGGCTCCGGGCAATTGAGCACAAGCGTCACCAGCACCTGCCGGCTATCAAAGCTGTAGCGCGCGTTGATGTGCCTGAGCAAGCCGGTCCGCTTGCGCTCGTCGTAGGCAGCAACCCCGTAGCGCTGGCAGATCTCCTTCACCGCTGCCAGCAGGCGATCCAGCGGCTCTGGCTGAACGGGGCAGTGCTTGACGTTTACCAGCTGGTGAGAGTCTTGCTGGTAATAGCCAGCCAGGATCCGGTCTGAGCCTGGTGGGCTGGAAACCGGGAACTGCACTTTGTTGCGGTAATGCAAGCTGGCGGCAGCACCGATTGCCGGCAGAACCAGATCCGGATCCAGACCGCCGATGTGCTTAACAGACTGCCTGACGATCGCCTCCTTGGCCTTAAGCTGCCATTCATAAGCGAGGTGTTGCCACTGGCAACCGCCACAGACCTTGAACAGCTTGCAGGGCGGCTCCTGTCTCTGACTTGACGGCTCAAGAACCCTGACCACACGTCCGCGGGCAAAATCTTTGCGAACATCAAAGAGCTCCAGCTCGACCAGATCTCCTGGAGCTACCCTGCTCACAAAAATGGGCAGGCCCAGATCGCGGCTCACCCCATCCCCGCCCGGCGCCAGCGAAGCGATGAGCGCGGTCAGGCGCTGCCCTTTCCGCAGCAGATGCCAGACGCTGCTATCTTTGGCCATTCCCTTCTCTCCGCTGGCTACTCCACAGAGGGCAGCCCGAGCCGATGCTCTTCGTAGCGCAGCTTTATGTTAAGCGCTGACGGGTCGTTTTTAGCGGCGAGCTCCTCTATCTCGCGATAAACGCGCAGGTCCTCGTCCACAACCCGGCCCTCCTCCTTGAGAGCCAGGATGCGCCTGGCCACGCTGTAGCGGCGCCGGAGCTCAGGGCCCAGGCCGGGAGCCAGGTCGCCCAGCTCCGAGCGCATCCGCTCCAGGATGCCGCTGTCGCTGGCATCATCAGTCGCAGCCGGTGCCCTGCTGCCATGCGTGCTTGACGATCGCACCGGGTGGGATCGATTGTAGCTCTCCTCCTGGGCGCTCAGCTTCTCACTGAGGGAGTTCATCCCATTGATTACGCTTGCTTCGTCGCCGCGCCTGACTTTATCCTCGATCCGGAAAAACTCGGCTGTCAACGGCGACACACCGACACCCCGGTGGCGCAGCGCCTCAATCCGCCCGTAAAGTTGCAGTCTTTCGCCCCGGTATACTCCGGGCAGGACATCCGCTGACTGCGTCAGATCCTTGTAAGGGGTAGCGCTCAGGCGGGCAAGCGGACTCTCACGCTCTCCCATGGTGATCGCGGTCATGGACAGAAGCTTATCCTGGCCAAATTCCCCGCGACCAAAGGCCTTGACGTTGGCCGCCTGGACAATCACCTGCCGGAAGCGGCCGGGATTGGTCGGATCATGGAAGCGCACCACCAGGCGGGATATGGCGTTCGGGTCGGCGTCCAGAATCTTCTTTAAGATTAAAACTGCATCAATTTTGCAGTCTCGATCGCTGGCCTTCGGGTTGCGGTAGATGGAGACCGCCGCCTCGCCCTCGCCCAGGACAACCTGGCACTCTCGGAATTCCGGGCTGAGGATCTTGGCCTCCTCGACTATGCCTTTTATGTCGGTGCTGGTCAGCCGGGAGCCAGCCCAGGCGGTACTGACTGGCAGAAGCATGAGAGCCAGAGCCGCTCTCAACAAAGAGGCCTGCCACCGGGTCCAATACATATTGCCGCCGTCCCCTTCCGTCCCGCACCGGCCATACCCAGGCAGGTAGCTGCACACCCACGCTTTTTTACATTTTAGCTTGCCGTTCGGAATTGAACCTGGTTGAACTTCCAGGCGTCGGTCTCCGTTCCAGCAGGGGAACCACTTGCGCTGGCCCCGGCCAGGCAATAGGATACGACTCTGGCCCGCTCACAGACCGGTAGGGAGGAAGCGCTCTGTATGGCCATTCAGATAATCCACGCCTCAGACATTCACTTTGGCTCCGGCGAGGGCCACGGGCGGTTGAATCCGGACACCGGTCTCAACGTACGTTTTGAAGATTTTGTCGCAGCCCTGGCAAAGGTGGTGGACTATGCCTTGACTAACCAGATTGACGTCTTTCTCTTCTCCGGTGACGCCTATCGAAACGCCTCGCCGGAGCCAATCTATCAGAAGATGTTCGCCCGGGAGCTGAAACGGCTCTCCGATGCGGGCATCCACACGATCCTCCTGGTCGGCAATCACGATCAGATATTGCGCTCGACTTCAAGCCACTCCATGTCCGTATTTCAGAGCCTGGCCGTGCCAAAGGTGATTGTCATTGACCAACCCACCAGCTGCCGGATCGACACCGCCCATGGTGCCTTCCAGCTGATCGGTTTGCCCCATGTGACACGGCACCAGCTCATGACCCTGGATAAATATGCTGATCTGCCTGCAGCGGCAGTAGACATGCTCCTGGTGGAGAGGGTAGAGGCTCTGCTCAGATCCTATTACGAGGACCTGGACTCCAGCTTGCCATCCGTGGTGACCGCACATATGACAGTTGACCGGGCGGTGGCAGGCATAGAGCGTGAGCTGCTGATCGGCTACACGATGACCTTTCCGTCCGATATCTTCGTTGACAAACGTCTGGACTACGTGGCGCTTGGCCACGTGCACAAGCACCAGGTGATTCGGCCGAGTGCGCCAGCGATTGTTTACGCCGGCTCACTCGAACGCGTGGACTTCGGAGAGCAGGATGAGGACAAAGGCTTCGTACAAGTCAGCCTGGCCCGCGGGCAAACATCATTTGAGTTCCGCTCAATCGACCCTCGCCCGTTCGTAACCGTCGAGCTGGACCTGACGCGGGTAAGCCAGCCAACCGAAAAGCTCTGCGAGCGCGTAGCCAAAGCGCTGACTCCCGGTTGTGTCCTGCGCATCCGCTACAGACTGAGGCAGGAACAGCTGCCGGATGTAGACGAGGATCGGGTGCGGGCTGTCGCCTCGGCAGCCCTCTCCGTGCGCCTGCAGCCGGAGATAGTACTGCCCGAGCACCGAGCCCGTCTGCCGCAGCTCAACGAGACCTCGACCGCAGCGCCGCTGTCGGCGCTGGAGACCTATCTCGACGAGGTAGCTCCTGATCGCAAAGACCAGCTGCTGCGCCGCGGCCAGGAGCTCATGGCTCAATTAGAGTCCAGCGAGTCTTGATCGGGGCGCGCACTACTGGCAGTACCATGACCAGCTCATGACTGTAATCTCATCCGGACGCACGTTGCCAGGAGGCAGCATGGCACGGTAAGCAAGTTAGACTGAACTGGAGGCTGTGCCCTCCGGTAAGCCGGCTTTACCTCAGCTAAAATCAGTTTGGAGAAACAAATGCTCAATTGCAACGCCCAAGGCAAGCGGACAGGCCTTCTACTGGGCATCGCTCTCTTGACAATGGTCGGCACAGCCGCCTGCGGATCAGCTACAGGCGACCAGGTGGTAAGGCCCACCAAGCAGGGCACAATCGCCTTGGAATCACTTAAGGTCGGGATACCGGAGAGCAGCATAAGCGGCGCCATCTTGACATTTGTGCCCGATCCCAAGGGTACATTCGGCGGCAAGGTTCAATACTTGAGCCGTACCAACGATGCGCTGGGCGGCCAGTACATTGCCCAGTGCCGGGGCGGGCGGTGTTTTGGTCTGCAGGTCTACCACCTGCAGGAGCCGATCTCCAAGGACGAGGCCTTGAAGACCATGCACAAGCTGCTTCCGTCCAATCTGCCGCTCCAGCCACCAGTGCCCGAGATTATCCTGGAGGGCGTTGACCTGAGGAACGGGAAACCGTCCGGACCAACCGAGGTCTATCACTTCGGCAAGACATATAGCGGCGAGCTGCTTTATACGGACAAGACACGCTCGCAGGTGGCCATTGTCAACGCCTGGCTTCACTCGCAGCTATTAGAGAGTCCAGCCGCGTCTGAGAGCAGATCTGTTCAGGCTGGACAGACCGCCAACACAGTCCAGTGAGTGGTTTTCCGGCGGCTTCCGGCCGGCTCAGGACAAGGAGGCCGGGCGCGCGCATCGCTCTCCTGCCGCAGCGGCTTACCGTTATATAGGCTGGATTTCATGAGTGTCCCAGGCCCGCCGTGCTATCATCTTGTGAACCTTACGCCTGGCTTCGGCAGGGCGCCAGCGCACTAATTAAGAGAGATTTGCCGGTCGAGCGCAGAGCTTTATGGTTGTTCTGACAAGCGAAAAGGCTTTAGACGCGCATCGTGGCGCTTCTGGCCTGGCGACTTCCGCCGCTGATTCCCCGGACAGATATGGAATTACCGGGCTCTGGCAGCACAGACACCTGATCGCTTTGATGGTGCGCCGCGACCTCTTTGGACGTTATAGAGGGTCGGTAATGGGAGCGTTCTGGTCGGTCATCAACCCGCTCGGGCACCTTTTGCTTTACACCTTCGTTTTCAACATCATTTTGAAAGTTCGCTTCAGCTCTGACCCGAGCACAGCCAATTTCGCCCTCTATCTGATGACCGGACTCTTGCCCTGGTCGGCTATTTCTGAGTCACTGTCGCGTGCCACCACCGCCGTTCTGGAAGTACCGAACCTGGTCAAGCGAGTTGTATTCCCGCTCGAGATCTTGCCGGTGGTGGTGGCGCTGTCGTCGCTGAGCAGTGCGCTCCTGGCTTTTGTCGCGCTGGTCATCTTTGCTGCCGTCTCCATGCATGGGCTTAACTGGACGATCATTTACCTGCCGCTAGTCATCTTCTCCCAACTTCTGTTCATGGTGGGCATGAGCTGGTTCCTGGCTAGCCTCGGTGTTTATATAAGAGACATCAGGCACCTGATCTCCCTATTCCTTTCCGCGTGGATGTACACGACGCCGATTGTTTACCCGGCGACCTCATTCCCTGCCCATCTGAAATGGCTCCTAGTGGTAAATCCAGCTGCCGGAGTTGTCGGAGATTATCGCCGTGTCCTTCTGCAGGGCCTGGCACCGGACTGGTCTCTTTACTCGGTTTATACGCTGCTGGGAGTGCTGCTCTGCACTGCCGGCTACCACTTCTTCTACAAGACCAAACGATCCTTCGCAGATGTAATGTAGGCCATGCAATCAGTCAAGCTCAAAGGAATTTCCAAGAAGTACAACATCTACGATCGACCAACAGATCGCCTGAAGGAGCTTCTTTGGCGAAACCGCCGCTGCTACCACAGGGAGTTCTGGGCACTGCGCGATATCAATCTCGAGTTTGAGGCTGGAACGACCACAGCGATTGTCGGCCCGAATGGCTCCGGAAAGTCCACGCTTCTCCAGATCATCGCTCGGGTTTTGCAGCCAACCACAGGCACCGTGGGTATACGCGGAAGGGTTACGGCCATTCTGGAGCTGGGGGCAGGCTTCCAGCCAGATTACAGCGGGCGCGAGAACGTGTTGCTCAATGGGATGATTCTGGGAATACCGCAGAATGAGATGATAGCCCGCATGGACGCCATAGCCGAGTTCGCGGAGATAGGAGATTTCTTCGACCAGCCGGTCAAGACGTATTCAAGCGGCATGGTCGTGCGCCTGGCCTTTGCCTCGGCCATCAATGTTGATCCAGAGATCCTCCTGGTCGACGAAGCGCTAGCCGTTGGTGACGCCTTCTTTCAGAGAAAGTGCATCTGGCGCATCTTAGACATGCAGCAGCAGGGGCGAACAATAATTTTTGTCTCGCACGACATGAAGGCTGTATCTCGCTACTGCAACCAGGCCGTGTTGCTGAATGGGGGAGCAATCGTCGACAAGGGGGAAACATCCTCGATCATCCAGCAATTCGAAGCGCTCATGGAGCAGACCGGCGCAGTAGCGCCAAAGGTGTTCACGCAGCCGATTACCGTGTTCTGAGGTGACAATCATCGCTAAGAGTCCGGAGACAACCGGATCGAGAGCGGTGCCTTCACGCCGACGGCTGGCCACCAGGCACCGGTGCAGAGCACCGGCAACAAATTGCTGCCGCCATGGCCTTGGCCAGAATTCGAAGCTGACGCTCCTCAGTTAGTAGCGGCTGTCCTAGCCGTCACTGTCGCAGCGCCCTGCCCCTCAATCAGAGCCGCACCCTCTTCTCCTGAAATATTTGCCAGGCCCCAGCCTCTGGCAAAAGGAAGGCCCAGGCGCTGAGCCACCAGGTAGGTTGGTCGGGACCTTA
>Ga0066388_100001378_pt1 | contig 13570 bp, 8 predicted proteins | sample PanSoiMetaGPlot6_FD_64539 | JGI IMG/M metagenome (GOLD analysis project Ga0066388, IMG submission 64539) | Tropical forest soil microbial communities from Panama analyzed to predict greenhouse gas emissions - Panama Soil - Plot 6 (Hybrid Assembly) | ecosystem: Environmental > Terrestrial > Soil... | reverse complement strand
CCATGCAGAAGGTCTCGTACCACTCGGAAGGGACCACGACAAGTGCGCTACGACGGAGCAGAGACCATTTCTCTTCTTCTTCTTTATACCCAACGAACTCAATGTTGGTTAACCGTTCCGTCAAAACGTGTTGTCGCAACTGTGACTCACAAGGTCCCGAACCTGCGATCTTTAATCGACTCTGTTTCAATCCTCCTACAGCGCGAATAAGCGTCAGCAATCCTTTTTCCTCTGAGAGACGCCCCAGGTACAAAATATAATCACCTTGTTCAAAACAAGGTTGAATCGTAGAAGCGTCTATTGAGTGAGGCCGCACGTGTAGTTTGTGAGACGGAATTCCAATCTGCAATAATTTGTTCTTCGAGAACTCAGTCAGACAAAGGAAGGCGGATATCTTGTCGAGCATACCCGCCATTCGGTTGATTCCTAATGCAGAAGCGCAGGCAAGAGTTGTTAAATACGAGTCTCTGTAGCAACGGTAACGAATGGCGTGCAGATAGTTCCCGTCCCTGCATCGTTCGCAGATCTTGCCTTGAGTGTAGAAATGGCTATTCGGACAGAGCAATCTAAATTCATGCATTACCTGTATGGAAGGCACTCCTTCAGAATGCAAAACGTGGTAAACAGAAGGAGAAATCAGGGGTAGGAAGTTGTGGATGTATGCCACATCGGGGCGGAATTGTTTGATGATTGCCTGCAGATCTTTACAAGTACGCCTGGAGTATATAGCCTCGAAGGGCAAGAACATCTTCTCCGCGAGCGAGTACGATGAGATTTCGTTATTATCCCGTGCGTAGCAAAACACTTCTTCTCCGTGGTCTTCGAGCAGTCGCTTCTCGGTAGAAACGACGGCATCGGTCGAGCCACGCTGCTGGTAGCTGTTGTTAATCAGCAAGATTTTCATAACAAGTGGCCCAGAGAAGACAGCTATTGGGGACAGTGTTCGTCTCGCCAACGGAGAACACCGGGTAGCGAAGGCCTGAACTGATCAAAATAGTAGCCTCGAAGCAGCTTTTCGGAATAGCGAAGCGCGCGCGCGGCTATACGAAGGGTAGCCAGAACTACTCTCCGAACCTTGTCCCCTGAGAAATGCTGCAAAAACCGAACGTGGGCCAGGGCAATCTCATTATGTTCAGATAATGATCTTTTTCTGAAGGCGACCGACTTGCTACCGTCGTGGACGCGAAAATCCGCGACAAGTCCAGAAACGTGCTGGAATTTGTAACCCTTCTGCGCCAATCGCAGTACGAATTCATAGTCCATCGCGCAGTAAAAGTTGAGATCGATCCAATTGCCTTCGTCAAAGATGCGGCGGCGGAAGAAACTGCTGGTTGTCGGCACATAAAGCAAGTGGAGGTACGACAGGATAAACTGGCTGAACCGAATCTCGCGCCGAATGCGCAGAACGCGACCTTGCTGGTCAATCCACGTGTAGTCGCCGTATATGACGTCGGCTTGTGAATGGGTGCTGAAGGCCTGGACAATCTTCTGCAAACAACCTACTCGGTAGCGATCGTCAGAATTAAGCCATCCTACAATGTCTCCTTGAGCGAGACGAAACCCTTTGTTCAGCGCATCGCTCTGGCCATGGTCTGGTTCGGAAGTCCAACGCAGGTGTCCCCACCCCGGCTGGGAGCCATATCGCTGAAGGATCTCAAGAGTACCGTCAGTCGAGCCACCGTCAACTACGATATGTTCGAGATTTGGGTAGTTCTGTTTTTTGACGCTGAGCAGCGCCTCTTCGATGAACCCGGCGTGGTTGAACGATGGAGTAACAATGGAGATTTTCGGCATTTCTTGCGTTCGTGTAGGCATTCTGCTTCTAGCTTTTCTTGCGTAGGATCATTTCACCTAGTGCATAGCGGGCTGGGTCAGCAGGAAAATCAAGCGCAGCCTCCTCCGTGGCGTCAAACCACGGGCCCCAAGGGTCCTTAATGAAAAAGCGGGACCGCTCCACCTCGAAGCCTTCCAACAATGAACCCAGACGCTGTTTCCCGTAGATTCTGTGCCAAGGCCGGAACACCATGTCGTGTCCTACGGGGATCGTAAGGAATAGAATTCCCGACGGCGTCAGCAACCGAGAAACCTTTCCCATAGCTCTGAGATCGGCGTTCTCATCCTCGTCGGAACCATAGCGGCCTGACAGACCGAAGTGTTCAATGCAAGAACAAGCGACGATCACATCAAAGGCAGGCGCCAATTCAATCTCGTTGAAGTCCCCTTGAATGAATGTAAAGCCCGTAACCTGTTTTGCTATCGTTCCATCGAGATCGATGCCCACTACGTCATAGCCGAGAGCGAGCATCGTTGGCAGGACGGGCGAATTGCCGCAGCCAATTTCGAGAGCTCTCAAACGCTCTCGAGGCAAGTTGGCGCAGATCCATCCCCAGTCCAGAATTTTCTCCCCAGCCAGATCGAACCCACCCCGCGGTTCTCCTCTTAGCCACTGCCGAATCCCGAAGCTACGATCCACATTGCTTGCCAACTGCTTAATCATTACTCGTGCCCCCATGAGCTTCTCTGTTCCCGCTATATCGTGTTGTGCGCACTTGTGGGCAAGCGATGGCCAACCAGAGTCCTCGGCTGCATGCTTGTCAATAATCCACAGCTAGCTGTTGTGATTAATGGAACTATCGTAACCAAACTCCAGAAGGTGAAGCCCGAGGGACTGGTGTCAATGTCGGCGCCGACCAGACCGGGAATAAGCACAGCAAGGAAAAGCGAACAGACTGCAAACGACAGCGGATCGTCACGGTGGTGGAGCAGCTTATAGGCAGCGAAGCAGAGTTGAACAAACAGAAGCAGGAAGACAGTCAAACTCAGAAGTCCTCCGCCAACGAAAACGTCAAAAAAGATCGAGTGGCCCGAGCCCAGTTGATATTCGTAGTTCATCCCCAAATCTCGCGCGCCGGCGACGTAGCCAAGACCGAGCCATGGCGAGGTAGATAGTGTTTCGCCGATGAAATACGCCCACAGCCCAGTGCGAGCACTTAACGTGTACAAGGACTCTGTATCACGGAGTTCAATTATCCACGAACCGAGGCCGAGAGCAAGTGCCACGGCGGCAACAATCCAGAACAAATAGATCCACCGCATGGTCGCGATCTTTGGCTTCTTCAGGAGCGCAATGGTGAAGAAAGCACACACCGTCAGCCAGGCGTTTCGTTCAAGCGAAAAAAATAGCAACCCGCCGCAAAAGGCTATCAATATCAGAAAGAAAGGCTTGGCAATTGCTCTGCGTCGGCAAAACAACAAAATGATGGCGAATGTGGCGACAATGCCAGTGTCGGCAATGCCTTGCCCTCGAAGTCGCGGAAATCCCGATTCCGACGCCTCCAGGACGAGGTCGGGGACAATTGCTGCGGCTACCGCAATGGCGCAGCTAAGCAGAATACAAGTTGTCAGCATCAGGTCAAGACAACGCTCGATCCCGTACCACTCGATGAAGATGACGGTAAAAAGGAACTCGACCAGTACCTGATATACCTTGAACGCGGTTACAGGAGCAGAAAGGGAAACGAACGTTGAAGCCGCTAATAAGAATATAACGGTGAGCGCGACTTTGTGACCGAACCAGAATTTCAATCGCGGACGCTGCCCTAAATGGATCAACCAAATCTGGTACGCTACCCAGAACCCCGCGATGATCCAGACGGCAACATTTGCGACGATCGCAAAGTCGACTTCCCCATAAAGAGACGCTAGCGGATCGCGGTACCTGAATTTCGGTGGCCCTGAGAAAAGCAATATGAACAGAACGATAGCAAACGAACTCGGAACAAGAAGAGCATGGCCCACTGTTTCGGCTATACGAAGCGACCGACTCTCAGCATCAGGTCGCATGATTACTTACGGCGAATTGCTCGCACTAACATGTGATCACCGGTTGTCCAAAGGGTCACGTTCCTGCTTCCTGCCTGGGCCAAGAGCTTACCTGCAACCAATTTCGCTGGAAAAAGAGTCCAGGCTCTGAGTATTGAGATTACCTCAGTCAATCTCGGTGGGTGGTGACTCGTAGGGAGCACCTCGATGCGTTCAAAGCCCTGATCAAGCCATGTTCGGATAGACTTTTGCGAAAAAAAGGAGATATGCTCGGAGTAGTGGGTGTAGTACCAATACCGTCCCAAACGTTGAGCGGAACCGCTTTGACAATCAGCGGTGAGCAGAATGAGAGTTCCTCCAGGACGCAGCGCCTTTGCGAAAGCTCTCTCCAGCCGGAAAAGATCCTTCGTGTGCTCAACCACATCCAAAGCCGTGACCACATCGAATGTACCGCACAACCAGGGTTTCTCGAGGTCCTCGAAGCTCACTATTTTGATACCCTTCTTTAGTGCTTTCTCAGCAGCGACGGAGGACAGCTCAATTCCGTAGCGTTCGATGGTCCTCGGAAACATACTCAACAAAGTACCTGTGCCGCACCCAATATCGAGAACTCTAGTCGGGTTCTGGTGGGTGATCGCCTCAATCGCCCGTCTGTACCGGCGCGTATCCTTATCGTGCTGGTCGTAATAGGCCAGTTCCAGACCGCGATAGTAGCTGTCGTGCCGTTCCGGTTCATACAAATCCACGGACATGTGGCCACACCCGGCGCACTCAAAACAGTTCCGGACCATGCCCTTCTTGGAACCGCTATAAGGCCCATCGCGAAGCACGACTGCAAACTTAAAGAAAGTATTACTCGACCCACAAACATCGCAGCTTACGCTTCGTACTTTCGTTTCAAGTATGGGCCTATCAACTTCCGATATGTTCACGCCTGTACTGCCTCCGCGGTCGGTGCCATAGCATTCCCTTGAATGGCTCTCCATGCCACAATCAGATAAGGGATCACGAGCAGAAACGCATATATAAATCGTCCCAAAGCAGCTCCGGGAAGGCCAACCACGAGAATCAGCACCGTCATAACGGCAGTTAACAGGACACCGGAGACTAAATTCAGTGCCGCAATTAGACGAACTCGCCCTAAAGCTAGCAGAGTATAGTGGGGTACTACATTGATCGCCAGCATGGCAAAGCTCACAGCGAGAATCTGTAACACCACCCAGCCCTTTTCAGCAACCTCTGCCCCCATCCAGATCCTTAATAGTAGTTTAGGCACCACCACGAAGGGCAGACAGAAAAAGACTGCCAGAGTTATGTTTGCGAACAGAGCAGCGCGAAACACTCGACGAGAGCCGCAATGGTCGCCCGCTTCATGCCGGGCGCTTAGGTGTGGGAACACAAAATTAAAAATTGCCGCCCCCAGACTGTGGATCGGCTGGGTGACTTGTATGCAAAGCGCATAGATTGCCACGGGCGTCGTGCCCAGCAGCGCGGCTACGATAAACCGGTCAGCATACCCGAACACAACCGCCGCCAGAGCCTGCAGCCAGCTGTAGCAGCCGAAACCGAACACCTCGCTCAGTGCCCTGCGTTGCAGCGTCGGCAATACATAGAATGGCCCCGCCACACCACGAGCGGCACCCGCCTGAAGGACGACGATTAAAGCAGACCACGTCAACGTGGCCCACATAATGCTCACGATGCCTCGTCCACTCGCAGCTAACATTACGGCGCTGAGGGTCACGCCAACTCGCAACACAACATTTAGCTTGACAGCGGGGCCGTAGCGTTCAAAGGCTCGTAGAGTGCTTACAAAGACGCTTTCGGCTGAGCGAATCACTAGCACTAAAGCGCTGATCCGCAAAGCCTGGATACTAACAGTGTGAAACTGAGATTCAATCTTGAAAATGCGGTGAACCGCTAAGGGAGAAGCAATCCATACCACAAATGCGAAAAGACTGCCTAAAGCAATATTAATCGTCAGGGTCGCGCGTATTGTTCGTTCCACTCCCTCGAAATCGCGCCGGCCTCTGTACGCGGATACATATTTTACGGTGGCATCACCAAAACCTGTGCTCAGAATGCCGACACTACCAAGAACGGCGCTAACGAGCATCCAAATGCCATACTGCTGGAGCCCGAGACGAGCGACCAAATACGGCGCGGCCAACACCATCGAAAGAGGTTGAGCAATGTACTCGGCTGTGCTGTATGCTGCATTACCCGCGCTCTCTCGGAAAGTCCGGGAACCATTCAGAGTCTGTATCCACCGAGCGCCCCTTACCCAAGGCAATTTACCACGGCTCCTGGCATTCCAGCAGTACGAACTGTTCGCCTCGAGTGGTCACGGCAGATCCTGGGACCGGTGAAGAAAGGCCTCCAGTCTGCGAACCATGCGATGGTTGGCAACATATCCTCGAGCTGTACTAACGGCTGCGATCACTCTCAATCCCAGAACCCTTCTGGGATCCTGCGGCTCGAGGCTCTGGATTCGGATTGACCCAACAATCCAAGCAATTGCACAAGCGGCAGAAAACACCGTGAGAAGTGAAATGATCAACAGTCGGGGAGGAAACGACTTCTCTTCTGGCAGGTCAGGTGCATCAATGACATTAACTGTGGGAATTTCCTTGGCTTCCTCTATACGCGCTAGTTCATACTGTTGCGTAAGCAACTCAAAAACGGTTTCCTGAACTTTTACACGTCGATACAAGTCCGCCCACTCAACTCCGAGGAGAGGTAATTTTCGAATCGACGGATAGAGCTCATTCGGTTGGGTCGCGCCGGGGGCGAGACTTGCATCGGTTCCACCCAACTTCTCCAACTGCCGCCTAAGCTCGTCGACGCGCGCCTTGAGCGCTCGAACCCGGACGTTATTGCCGGTGTAGATCTGTTCGACACTCTGCAGTTCCGATTCGGTTGCGATGAGCTGACCCTGCAGAACCGCCGCCGATTCAACCATCGCCTTGGTCTGTTCTTTGACATCCAGAGCAGTGTTCTTGCTGGCGAAGACACTGAATTTCTGCTCCGCATCCTCCAAGTCCTGTTTGACTGAGGCCAAGCGAGTCTCGATGAAAATGCGCTGTCTGCGCGCCGATGAAGTGCTGACCTGTGCAACCAGGTGATCGAGCTCTTCGACGTAAGCGCGACCGATATCACGTGCTCTTGTAGGATTTCTGTCCGTGATGGTGATGTGTATCACACCGCTCTTTCTGTCTTCAGTAATATCAGTCTTGTTGTCCAGTTTCTTTCGCGCTTCTTCCTTATAGTATTCCCAATAAACTCTTTGCAGGTGAAACTGGTCCACGATGTGGTACTGAACTGTGCGACTGCGAAGAACATCCACAAAGATAGCGCCGGAGCTCTTGACTCCGAAGAGGTTGCCTGCCATCGCGGCCAAGCCCGAGCCTGTGGATCCACTGCTACTACTGCTTTTGCTACCTAACAATGCGGAAATCATTGTTCCCACTGGGCTGGCGGGTTCGGGTGGCATGATACTCACGGTCGACTCGTACCGTTTGGGCACCAGGAAGACCAGGATGGTGCTAAGTACGAGGGCCCAAAGGGTCGCTTTGTAAACCACGTGCCGCTTGGGCCAAACGATGGCAAAAAGTCCAAGGATGCTCCGTTCAGGTCGATCTGCTAGGAGCTCCGGGCTGGTGCCATCCGAATGGTACTCCGCCTCCGAAAGAGGTTCCACCTCGTGGACAACAGCTTCGTGCGCGTGGCTCTTCATCGGCTAGTTCTCTGCATCATGAGATGGCTCGCACTGCGGGCAAAGATTGTTGGCAGACTTTCAGATTCCTCGCATTGCGAACACGGACGTATGGAGCAAGATGGCGAGATCCATGAACAAATTGCGGTGCCGGATGTAATAGAAGTCATATTCGATATTCTCATGAATGAGAAAAGCTCGGTCCCCACTGAGCTGCCAGAGGCCCGTCAAGCCGGGCTTAACTTCCAACCTCTGCCGATGTTCCGTGGTGTATTTCTCAACGATGAATGGCATCTCCGGTCTCGGTCCAACCAGCGACATGTTGCCCTTGACCACATTTAAAAGTTGCGGTAGTTCGTCCAAGCTGGTGCGTCGCAAGAACTTGCCAAACCGTGTAATCCGCGGGTCGCTCTGGGCATTTGGCGAATACTCGTATTGGGAAGCATGGGTATGCATGGTTCGAAATTTATACATTCTGAAAACTTTCCCATGTTGTCCCACGCGCTCCTGGCGAAAGAAGGCTGGGCCTTCGGAATCTAGTTTGATAAGCGCGATCAGCAGGAGAAAGAGTGGAAATCCTAGCACCATCAGGATAGTTGAACCCAACACGTCACCGATCCTTTTGGTTACCTCATACACTCGCCTCTGCGATTGTTTCCCAAAGCTCGCCAAGAGCACCCCATCAATATCGTCGTAATCAACGAAAGAATCCGAAGGAACGAAATGGGATGGAACAAACGCGACACGTGCAGATGCTGCCAACGCCTCGCCGATTGCCTCGGTGAAGTGATCCGACAGCAAGGGAATGGTAATGATAAGCAAATCTGCTCCGTAGCGAGCGATGAGCTCTTTTCGAACCGGACCTTGGACCACCGGGGCTGATCTTCGCCGGTCATAGCTCATTTCGTAAACGACAGTTCCCGCTTTCACTGGGTTGTCATCAATAAAGGCAACCGCATCCAAGCCCAGCCTGGGACTTCGGCACAGTGCCGAAAATACGCGCCTTCCAGTTGATCCCGAACCGTAGATCAGAGCCTTCTCCAGGCCGTATCCGCGGGAATGCAAAACATGCACCAGTCTATAAACGATGTTTTTCTCAACGAACAAAGCCAGGGGTACGATGGTCAAAGAAATAAGCAGCAGCCATCTCGAAACCAGCACATTGGTGAAGAAGCTTGCGGCAAAAGCGATGAGGAATGCCTGTATGGAAACTCGCAGAACCTGTTCCGTTTCGCGGATTCGCAGCAGCCCATTGCCGCGATCGTAAGCGCCGACACGATCCAGCATAAGTAAAACGACTATGGCGAATCCGAAGGCCACGCCGAACACGCCTTTGAGTGGGTATCGAATGTGCTTTCCCAGGTGCAAGTGATAATACGCCAGATATCCAATCACCACGGCAAAGTTGACGGTCAGTAAGTCTATAAGCGCTTCGGCAAAGGCAATTACCGTGCGGAAACGTTCTGCTGCAGTGCGCTTGGGGGCAACCTCGACGATGTTTAGAGGTGGCGGAAGGTTCAGTTTGGTCGCGATGGTACCGGATTGTTCCGTTGCCTTGCCCAATCCAGCTGTCGAATGCATCATTACTCTGCTCTGCTTACTAGCACCAGCGGTCGCCAAAACATCGACACCAATGCTGAAATGTTCAGCGCTTCACTTCCTGATTTGCCAGTGTGGGTAGAAGGTCACCTGGATCGCCCCTGTAACGTCAGTCTGGGGCAAGGGAGTCAGCACCGGAAAATGCCACTGCTCATATTGCACGGATCCTGTCACAGCGACCGATTGGCCAATCTTCACATCGCTCCGCATGGAGTAGTCCACCGAGCGACCGCCGCCTATGAACTGTTTGGATACTTCCTGGTGCCGGTACCCGAGTTGTATGCGCGTCTGGGGCGAGAATGAATAAGTCAACCACCCTTGGCCGCCTCTACCTGCCCTCCCAATCCAGTTTCCCATTAGATTTCCATCGTTGGTGTAGCCAGAACGATAGCGGCGTAACCCGTAGTACACAAAGCCGGGCGCAAACTCATTTGTCAAGGGTTCCTTCAATCCTTCCGCCCGGAATTCCAAGTGGGGCACCTTGGGAATCTGAGGCATGTAGATTCCGGGATTCAGAGTGGGGCGGCTGGACCCAAGGGGAGAAACTTCATCGACCACCAGAGAGTCGCTGTATATGGTCAACCACTTGCGGATGCCGGGAACTCTATAGCTGAAGTCAGCCGCTGAGAGCCTTTTCGCAGGGTTGGCGTTGCTGACGGTCGGACCAGTCTGATTATGAACGTAAAAGGTCCTCAAGAAATTGCTCCAGGTAAAAGGCAGACCTGGCCCGGCGAATTGAGCTGTTATGCCCATGCCAAACTCGAAATTTGGGGTTGGCTTGAAGCTGATCTTGTAACCGCTGACGTAGGGCTGAGGACTTATGTTTCCCGGCCCAAGCAGTAGGTTGCCATTCAACTCAAACTCATGCCCCGCGGACCGTCCGAGGAAATACTCGCTTCTTGCCGGCCCCAATACCGAAGACAGCAATGGAATGCGATAAGGAGCAACGCTGTCAATCTTGAGCATCAACAGAGACTGCGCGTTCGTGCCGAATAGCAGCGGACCCGACTCCCCTGGCCCGAGCCACAGGCTCTGTTTTCCGAAAGAGATCTGAGTGTCGTGAAAGGTTACGGCGATGGAGGCATCGATCACCCGAAACTGATTCGCCGCCGCAACCGCGTTGGGCAGCGGCAGCGTGAAATCCGCATTGGCCACCGCCTGTTGCGTGGCCGGGCTATAAGTCGGCGAGCCCGGCGCGTGCTGGTACTCCCCTCGCACGAAAAACGAAAACGGACCGGCAACGGCATGAGAACTGATTCCGGTGACGTCATTGAAACCTTTCCCATAGGGCCGACCGTAATCGTTAGTGATCGTCTGTCCGAAGTGATAGCCGTCTCGCAAGACTGTTCCAGAAATTCCGGTTACGCGCGTATAGACTGAGTCGAGGCTGATGCCAAGGTTTTCGCCTCCGTTGAGACGTCCGGTCTCAGGGGCGAACTCTTCTCTGAGAGCGGCATATATCTTCTCTGGCTCACCGACGCCGCTGTCTCCGTTGTCGACAATCCGCTCGGCTGTTTCCTCGAGCATCTGCGCAATCTGCATCCTCGTCCACGGCCGCATGCCTAAATAAGCAGATTGCACATATCCGAGTGCCACCAGTCGCTCTAATGCGGGATACACCCAGTCGTCAAGCGGCACATACGGCGAGCCCATGTTGGCTGGATTGCGCGGACCCTTCTCGCTGCTTTCGACCAAGTCTCCCCAAGCCGCCCCGCCCAGTTCCGGATCGTGACGCGCGCGATAAATCTGGCGGCCGAGGTACCATCCCACCGCGCTGCCCACGAGAGCATCCGACGGAAAGTGTTGTTTGCTCGTGACTCGTGTCAGCGTAATAGCCGAGGCCAGCCCGTAGGCTGCAAGTTGTGTCAGGGGGCCGGGATACTCGTGCGCCACCACGCTGGCCACGGACCAGGCAACCGCAGAATGCTCAGAGAAGAATGAGCTTCCTCCCTTAAAGAAATTCCCATTGCCGTTTCCTTGGAACGGTCTCTCCCGCCGAGTAATCTCTTTGAATGCATATGCCACGATCGTGCTGTTCAGGGCCGCTTCCCCGCTCAGGAATCCCGTTTCGCTGAGGCGATCATTGTGCTTGAGCGATCCCAAGACAAACGCTCCACCCGCTGCGCCAATCATGCCGTACGTCGCATAGTCCGAGATGCTCTTACTGCGTTTCAACTGGCTGGCAGTGTCAGGTACCTGCTTCGACATGAAGCTGTCGCTGGCAATCAGCAAGCTGGTAACACCAACGAAAGGCACGAAGGTTTTCAACGTTCCCGGCTTCCCCAAATCCTTAACGCTAGTCCAGAACTGCATCTGGTCCCTGGCCATGTGTTTTACAAAGGGGCGCACCAGCTTGTTTTCCGGATCGACCCCCGGCTCCAGAAATCCCTCGTTGCCGTCGTCAGCGCTTCGTCTGCCTAAGTTGGCCAGACGCGAAGAGATTGATTTCTCTTGCCGGTCTTTCTGGTTCGGATCTTTCCGCGGATCCGTCCCGGTCTGGCTCGCAACCGGAACTGCAAGCGCCAGCACAACGACGATCAGCGGCATTCTCCGGCGAGACATAGCGCAGCGCTCGCACACTTAGAAGCTTCTGGCCACCTGGATCGCTATGCCGACCGCATACGCCAGCTGAGCAGCTTGCAGCGTGTTCTTCCAGCGAGTGGTTCCGCTGTACGCTTTTTGCGGAACCACGACCATATCTCCCGGCTGCATGCCTACGTTTTCCGCGCTTCCCGTGAACAAGCCGCCCGAGCCTCCCACGACCGAGCCGTCGGCGCGGACCACAAACATAGACTTCTTGTTAGCCACTACGTTGGGACCGCCCGCTTGTCGCAGGTACCAGCCGGCGCTCTTACCCGGCTTATAAGACACGGCAGTCGGGTTGTACACCGAACCGTCCACCATGACCAGGTTGGGCTTCTTGGGAATGAAGATTGTGTCGCCCGTGCGCACCTCGATATCCGCCGGAGTATTGGCCCAGCGTTTCACATCTTTCGAAATGTGGATCACGAGACGACCCGTCGGTGGTGTGTTCTGCAGCTTTTCCATCGTGCTCTTCCACTGCAGCAGCGCTGCGCCCTTGGCAGCCCGGTCCTCGGGATCGGTTTCGGGCGTTCCTTTCAGGGTAGCGGCCGCATCCTGCACTTCCCTGACCAGTTGAGTGCGGTTGCGCTCTTCGATCTCGCGGACCTGTACTCTCTGGAATATCGCGCCGTACGGATAAGCGTCCGAGCGGAACCCTCCTGCGCGCGCCAGGATCGAACTCAGGCGCTCACCTTCTTTAATTCCGTATCCGCCAGGGTGAACTACTTCGCCCTTGACGTCGATGGTTGCGCCCACGTCGTCCCAGCCTGCGATCTGGCGGATGGTGAGCACGTCACCATCGTGCAGCCTGACATCGGTGTCAGGCTCGCCCGCCATCGCGCGTGCGATAGGCAAGGTCATGTGTTCGCCAGTAATGCTGGTTCCATTCTCAACTTCGTAGCGCGTGAGATCCGCAAGTTCGGTATAGGCTCCACGCCTGAATCCACCTGCTAGGCGAACAAGCTCTGCGGCTGACATATTTTCGCCGAGAGCATATTTCCCGGGCCGTGCCACTTGTCCTTCGATCTTCACAGTTGGAGGGTCGACTTTAGCAAGGCTGCGATGGATGAAGACGCGATCTTTGGATTCAAGAAGGACATTGTCTTTTTCGTCGCCGGCCAGTGCTTTGCGCAAGTCAACACTGATCACCTTGAGCTTGCCGTCTTCGGTCTTGCGAAACACTTGCGCGTCCTGCAATTGCGCATCCGGAGTTGCGCCACCAGCGAGGAACACGGCATCGCGCAGATAAGTAGCGCCGTTGGTCACGTGATCGCCGGGATCTCTTACTTCACCCGTGACTGTAATGACCGGAGGATCTTCGAAATCGAACCGGCCGAAAATGCGTATCGTGTCATACGGCTTCAGCACCAGATCCTGTTCCTTACCCGCCAGCGCGTTTTCCAGGTTGAACGCGAGAACCGTCGGTGTGTAGTCGGGAGGATTCAGACGGATGACCTCTGCATGCTTCTTGTAAGGCTCAGGCAAGATTTCCTTGTAGGACTTGACGACGTCCGTCACTTTCATGCCGTCACGATACGCAAACTTGCCGGGATGAAATACGTGGCCGTCCAGATAGACCGTCTTGTCTGCGTAAGGCAGGATCGGAGAGATCTTGATCTTATCTCCGTCCTGCACCTGGAAGTCTTCGAGCGCTTTATCGACGGACGCCTGGTTGTTGGCCTCGGGGATATCCAGTCGCAGCATGCTGCGACTCATGTGCGCCTGAACGCGCTCTACGTCAACGTGGCGCAACGTGCCCGACTGCAGGACACCACCTGCCAGTTCCAGCACCTCGGCCAGATTCTTCTCGCCGTGAATCTCGTAGATCGCGGGTCGCCGCACCATGCCTTC
>Ga0066388_100001377_pt1 | contig 13570 bp, 10 predicted proteins | sample PanSoiMetaGPlot6_FD_64539 | JGI IMG/M metagenome (GOLD analysis project Ga0066388, IMG submission 64539) | Tropical forest soil microbial communities from Panama analyzed to predict greenhouse gas emissions - Panama Soil - Plot 6 (Hybrid Assembly) | ecosystem: Environmental > Terrestrial >... | reverse complement strand
GCAGCCGGGCTGGTGACAGCCCCGGGTGCGGGGCTAGTTACGGCTCCCGGTGCCGGGCTCAGCGTAACGGGAACAGACGCGCCTGGCATGGCGGGCTGCTGGCCTGGCGGCACGTTCGTTGCTGGCGGTTGCCCGGGCGCGGCAGGCTGCTGCCCTTGGAGCGTATTGGTCGCCGGCGCCTGCATCGGCGCGGCCGGATTTGCTGCAGCGGGATTAGCAGGCGCCTGAGCACCCGGCCTCATGCCAGGAGCTGCGGGCGGGTTTTGCGCGGGCGGCGGGGATTGCGCGACGAGAGTTAACGCAAGCGCTAGGGAGCAGACAGCAGCGATGAATGATGTTTTCATAGTTTTTTTTAGATCAGGCATTTGATGGAACGATTGCGGTACAGGAGTGCCTTTATCGCAAAATTATCACTGGAGAGTCCAGCAAAACTTTTCACTTTTTTTCCCCCGAGAATGTACCCTTTACTTCGTAATATCGCTACAGACAGGATGTAACGCAAGCCTGTGGAATCGTCATCGCCAAAATTTCGTTATCTTATTGCGCGTAGGACGTGTCTACGAAGAGATACCGACACCGCTCCGTAAACGCGGCCAATTATCGATTGTTGTTTCCAATTGATCTCCGGCATGAATCGGACCAACGCCAGCCGGGGTTCCAGTTAAAATGACATCGCCCGGCAAGAGTGTGAGCGATTGACTCGCGAAGGAAACAATTTGTGCAACCGAGTAAATCATTCTGCTGGTACGGCTGCTCTGACGCACCTCTCCATTCTGACGTAACTCAAGCGAAACATCGCTGACATCGACGTCGGCATAAACAAAGGGGCCCATTGGTGTGTAGGTATCAAATGATTTGCAGCGGCCAAATTGTTTCTCGCTCTTTTGTAAGTCCCGGTCGCTGATATCGAGACCAATTGTGTAACCAAAGACAAAATCCAGCGCCTCCTCTGCGAGTACATTTTTCGCGGACTTGCCAATCACGACTGCCAATTCCGCCTCGAAATCAGTCTGATGTTCGGGAAACGCAATTTCAACCGTGCCATCATGTGGCAACAATGAGGCTGGAGACTTGAACCAGATCAAGGGTGTGCCCACAGTGGTCCGCTTCATTTCCGCGATGTGATCTGCGTAATTCAGACCGACTGCGATCAGTTTTGACGGCGCCACTGGAAGACCGACAATGACATTCGTTAGGCCGACAACCTCACCGGTCGGTTCAACGTCGATCCAGAACGGATTTCTTAAAACGTGAACGTCGTCGCCGCGAAGCTCACCGTAGAAAAATCTATCCTCAGACCTAAAACCGCCGAACGTGCGCATGTAAAATTGAAGAGATTACACAGATTCTCAAAAATATTAGGGCGTTTCTGTGAAGACCGAAAAAACATTCGCGCTGATATCTACGACCTCAAATTTATCTTGGAACAATCCCGACAAAATCGCGCACGGGTTTCTGTTCTGGAATTGAAAACACGCTGCCGTTTTCGCGGGCGAACCAAAATCCGGTCGACGATCCGCCATCGAGGTTTAGAGCGCCTTCAATTCTCAAACCCTCGGCAAACGATGTCGTCGCAAGCATCTTCGATAATTCTGCGAGCGAAACGCCTGAGCAAACGCCGATCAACGCGCGATTGCCGGTTGTCCTTGCCGCGAAGGTCCGTCGGGCCAAACGCGAATCGTTCAAACCGCCTATGGCCTGCCCTCGGTCAACAAGAAACGGACCGCACTGAACTGCTGCGGTTACCCCGGCGCGCCGCGAAAATTCGCGAGAGCGCACGATTTGCACCCCACGCGATGAAGCGACCAGCACGCCCGTGACTAACGGAGCGCGTTTTAGCGGAGTGAACATTTCCCCGTTTGCGATTCGCAAACCGATTGGAGCAAACTTTTCGTCGAAATAGCCGCCATTCACTCCAGCCAGGCATCTTTCATGCACCATCACCTCAGCGAGACCATCCGTAGCGCCCTCATTTTGAAGGACGCGCAATGTGCAGGATTTGGTAGAAAAGATTGCAAGGTCCACAGTGACGCCTTCGTTGCGAGCGTCGTTTTCCAGAACAACATGCGTGTGCACTACGCCGCCGCGTCCAGGGTCTGACGTGCTCGACTGAATTGTCCAGTCAGCATGCGCGGTTACCGCAAGGACGAGAGAGAGAACGGCGCACCCAAGTCGCATTTGTCAGATACCGTTTCCCAAATTGCGAGGCGCCGTTCCGAGTTACGCTTTACTAGCGTATTTCTGCAATAACGCTTGAAAACGCGGGTCGCCGCGCAATGGGTCCCAAAGGGGATTGATCTTCAGACTCTCCACTGTGATCGCACTCGGTCGGCTCAATAATCCGTCCAGGATTTCAATTGCACGATTCTTGTCGCCAATGGTCGCATAAACTTCGGCGACCGAAGCCGTAATTTCGGGGCCAGCAAATGCGTCCTTGCTCTCCGGAAGCAATGCAGTCGCCCGCTCTGCCTCGGCGATTGCTGCGTCCTTTTCTCCAAGTTGAGCGAGTACTCTTGCCAACTGAATATGGGCCTCTTCGGAGTCGGGACTTCGCCTGATCTGTTCCTCAGCCGCTCCTTTCGCTTTTTCGAAAGCTGCTCGCGCTCCCGTGTCGTCCTGCAGCGCTTTCCGAGCAAAGCCGACATAGTAATACTTAGCCCATAAACCTCCCGGATAGGCGGCGATTTGCGCGTCCGGCAAGCTTTCGGCTTCCCGCAATGCCTCTTGATACTTGCGTTCCAAAAGGAACACCTCACACCGCGAGCCAATAATCTTCAGCTTGAGCTCGCCGCTAAGTGGGACCGATTTCACTGCCTCAAACGCCTTCTCCGCAGCCCCAAAGTCTCCTTTTTCGAGAATGGCCAGCTTTGATTTAATCTCCAACGGGCCCGCTGCCGTTGGATCCAATGCGAGCGCCCGATCAATGGTCTTGTTCGCGTTGTCAAAATCGCGCAGCATCTGGTAGTTGAAGGCGAGATTTTGCAGCGCCCATATGTCTTGGGGATTTAGACTGGCGGCTTTTTCAAGACTTGACGTTGATTCGGTCCATTTTCCCTGACGGCGTTGGATGGCACCGACAGCAAGGTAAACCTCCGACTCGTTAGGCAATCCACTTTTCGCGATTTCGAATTCCTTCAGGGCCGCGTCGTAATTGTTGTCGCCGTAGTAGTACGAGAATCCACGCGCAAGATGCGCTTCGGGAAGATCCGGCTGCAATTGGAGGGCTTGCTCGGCGAGAGCGTGCGCTTTTTCGCGTCGTTCCGGCGTCCGATCGAATGTGTGCACGATCCAGCTTTCCAATTGCGAATAGCGCGCAATGGCGAGGGCAAAGTTGGGGTCGAGGTCGATAGCGCGCTGGTATAGCTGCTCACTCTGTTTCAGTTTTTCAAAGTCCTCAACAGCCATGGAAAGATTGTGTGCCTGCAGAAAAGCCAGATAGGCCTCACCGTTGTCAGTGGGTTTGTGTTCCATCTGCGCTTTTTCGCTGGGCGATAACTTCGCCCGCAGCTCGTTCGCGATTTTTTGAGCGAGATCGGTTTGAATTGCAAACACGTCAGTCAGCTCGCGATCATAATCTTCCGCCCAGATATGCTCGTCGGTGTCGGCGTTAATCAATTGCACATTGACCCGAACTCGGTTGCCCTCACGGCGAACACTCCCCTCCAGGATGGCCCCAACTCCTAGAGCCTTTCCGATCTCCCGAACGTTTGATGCCTTGCCCCGATATGGCATGACCGACGTGCGTGAGATCACCTTTAGGTCGCCGATCTTCGATAAGTTGGTCAGAACGTCATCTTGAACGCCGTCTGCAAAGTAGGCGTTCTCTTTGTCATCACTGAAACTTTCGAAAGGCAGCACTGCAATCGATTTGTCAACCTTGTGTGCGGAAACGCGAGGCAGCAGAAAAAATCCGGCGGCAGCGGAAATGATAACGCCGATCGCTACCAGCATAATGATGTTTCGGCGACGATGCGACCTGGGCACTCCCGGCGATGGCGTTGCGCGAACACCCTGCGAAGTAATGTCGTACGCCCAGGCAAGCATCAGCGCGATCGGAAAGCCGAACAGCAACAGCGAGATCACCATCCGCAGCACCCAGGTTGGCAAGTCCCACGCCGGAAATGCAGCGGACGCCAACTGTATGACACCGCCGGCAGCGATGATGTAAGCCGCCGCCACGCGATAAACCTTCCGCCGTTTCATTTCCTCGAAGAAACCGCCGTTCATAACAAGAGCGTGGACTGATCCGAATTATAGCCCAACGGCGAAAACATAGACATGAAAATGAACAGCGGCGTTCAGTTCATCTTTTTGTCGTTCGCTTTGCGAATCCTTTTAGCGCCATTTGCAATGATGGCGGTCGTGGACCTTAAAATCCCGCTAGGCTTTTGCTTCGTGTCTGTCGATCAAAGCCTGGAAGCGCGGATCGCTTCGTAGCGGATCCCACATCGGATCAAGTCTGAGTGATGGAACTGTGACGCCACTCGGTGTATTCAGGGAACGCTCAAGAAGCTGAAGGGCCTGATCGGTTTCGCCGGTCCAGGTGTAGATTTGAGCGAGGGCAACTGTCGTCTTGGGCCCGTCAAGTGCATCTTCAGATTCGGGCAGAAGTTCGACGGCCCGTTTGCCTTCGACGATGGCTAACTCTTTCTCACCAAGCCCAGCCAAAATCATGCCCAGGATTATGTGCCGGGAGGCGTCATTCGGGCTTTCGCGTACAGCTTTTTCTGCAATTGGTCGAGCACGTTCAAAGGCAGAGACCGCCTTTTCCTTATCATTCAAGAATGTGTAAATCGCGCCCTCAAAAAATTCTCTTGGTTTATCATAGTGGAAGACGTCTTGAGGCGATTGGTTCAGAAGCGCGATTGCCTCCGGGAATTTTCGCTGCAGCAACAAGAGCTGGAGACGCGAGAACGTGACGAGACCGTCCGGATCGACGCCCGCCGGCACCTGCGTGAGCTCTTGCTCCATCGCGCTAAGGTCTCCTTTCCAATCCAGCACTAGCCTCGCCTTCTCCGCGCGCGGACCCAGTGACTGCGGAGCAGCCTCGATCGCACGATCGAAAATCTTCTCCGCAGTTTCGAAATTTCTGTTTGCGTAATAGTTGTCGGCAAGATTTTGCAAAACCCAGGCGTCCTTTGGACTGAGCGATGCGGCTCTCTCCATGTTCGCGGTGGACTCCTTCCATTTACCCTGACGACGCTCAATGGCACCAATGGCCATATGAACATCCGCCGAGTTTGGTAAACTCAGCTTTGCAATGGCGAATTCTTTGAGCGCTCCCTGATAATCGCGCTCGCAATAGTAATAATAGAAACCCATCGCGAGATGGGCCTCAGGCAGATCCGGCTGCAATCGAATCGCTGCCTCCGCGGCAACGCGCGCTTTTTCCTTTCGCGCCGGGGTTGGATCGTAGTCGCGATAACTCCACTCATGCACCCGCGCCAATGCAGCAAACGCACCAGCGAAGTTTGGATCAAGTTTCGTTGCCTCCTCAAAAAACTGCTCAGCCTTGTCTGTATTACTGCGGAATTTGTCCGGTCGGTTTAATATCTCGTGTCCCTGCATGAATGCCAGGTACGCCTCACCATTTTCAGTGGGTCTGTGCTCGATTTGCGCCTTTTCCATTGGCGACAGCTTGGCTTGCAGTTCCCGCACGATCTGTTGTGCCAGGTCCGTTTGAATGGCAAACACATCGGTCAGGTCACGGTCATAATCTTCTGCCCACATGTGTTCGTCGTTCTCAGCGTTAATTAATTGCACATTCACCCGCACCCGATTTCCGTTGCGGCGAACGCTGCCTTCCAGAATGGCCCCTACCCCAAGGGCTTTTCCGATTTCACGAACGTTGGTTGCCTTCCCTCGATACGGCATCACCGATGTGCGCGAGATCACTTTCAGGTCACCGACTTTCGACAAATTGGTAAGCACGTCGTCCTGAATGCCGTCCGCGAAAAACGCGTTCTCTTTTTCGTCGCTCAGATTTTCAAACGGCAACACCGCGATCGACTTGTCGCACTTATGGGCTGAAACGCGCGGCAAGAGAAAGAATCCGGCCGCGGCGGAAATAACCACGCCGGTTAGTACGAGCATGACTACGTTTCGGCGCCGATGCGACCTAGGCACGGCTGGGCTTGGCGTCGCGCGAACGCCCTGCGCAGTGATGTCGTACGCCCAGGCAAGGATGAGCGCAATTGGAAAGCCCATCAGCAGCAACACGATCACCAGACGCAGCACCCAGTTAGGCAGTTCCCATGCCGGAAACGCGGCTGAGGCCAGTTGAATTATGCCGCCCGCAGCAATGATGTAGGCCGCCGCGACTTGGTACACCTTGCGCCGCTTCACTTCGTCGAAGAAGCCCGTAATGGCTGCAGATTTGTCGGTCGAGACCATAAATCAACGGCCCACAACACTGACACACGAACCGGCCCGCGCGTTCACTTTATCCCGGTAGCAAGAACAGTTTGGAAATGCGGGCCCTGCTTTTCTCGCGATACAACGCTCACTCCAATTTGCCGAAAGCCGCTCTTTTCCAAGAATTGGTGCAGTTGTACTTCGCTGAACCCAAGCCAATGGTCCACATACAATTCGCGGGCTCGTTCGAACCGGTGGCTCAAAAGATCGAGGATCGCCAGCCGTCCGCCTCGTTTTAGAATCCCGTGCGCCGCGGCAACCGCTCGCTCAGGATGTATGGCATGGTGCAACGCCTGGCTCAGAATCGCGAGATCGACACTGTTTTTGGCGATCGGCGGATTTTCAATATCGCCAAGTCTGTATTCGAGGTTTTTCATTCCATGTTTCTTTGCCAACTGCGTGCCAAACGCGACCATCTTCGGCGAATTATCGATGGCGATGACCTTGCGTGCGTTTTTAGCCAACAATTGCGAAAGGGTGCCCTCGCCTGCGCCCAGGTCGGCGACTGTCAGTGGCGGCAGCAAAGTAATTAGAGTATGCGCCAGTGCTTTCCACGAACGACCCGGTACATAGCTTCGCCCAAACTTGCCGGCGAGATCGTCGAAGTATTTGCGCGCCTTGTCCTGTCGCTTGTGCAGAACAAGCTTCAGACTGGTTCGATCACGTGATGTTTCCGGCAGTTCCCGGGCGAGTAAGCTGGTAATTTCTTCAACGCGCTCTCGCTGTGCGTTACGTCCATGGTGGTTTGCGCCGTAGTAGACATTTTTGCCTACCCTGCGATCGGCAACCACCGCCGCCCGTTTTAATTGAGCGAGATGACTGGAAATTCGTGATTGGCCCATTCCCAGAATCTGCTGCAACTCTGCCACCGAGAGTTCTTCCTGCTCCAAAAGCAGCAATAAACGCACCCGGGTTGGGTCGGCCAGCAATCGCAATAAATTAATGGTTGACGCCATGACGCTACCAAACGATATATCGACGCATCATGATTGGTCAATATGTTTGCCGGCGTGGTCACATCGTTGAAGCGTTGAACCGTTACAACCTTGGGAACTCGTCCGGCGATCGACCGCTTTAACGTTTTAACCCTTCAACGTTCTTCAACCATGTCTCGTCGTTACATCTTTTCATCCGAATCCGTTGGTGAAGGTCACCCCGACAAAGTCTGCGACACAATCTCTGACGCGGTGCTCGATGCGTGTCTAGCACAGGACCCCCATAGCCGGGTCGCCTGCGAGACTTACGCCAAGAGCAACGTCGTCATCGTCGGCGGCGAAATCACTTCGAAAGCCAAACTGGATTATGTCCAGATCGTGCGCGAGACCGTGCGCGAGATCGGCTACGTAAACGATGATGATGTTTTTCATGCTGATCGGATCTTCGTTAGCAACATCATCACCGAGCAGTCTCCCGATATTGCACAAGGCGTCGACGCCTGCGCCGCCGAAGGAAAAGATACCGCCGAGCAGGGGGCTGGCGATCAGGGGCTGATGTTTGGTTACGCGTGTGACGAGACTCCCGAGCTCATGCCAGCGCCGATCATGTTTGCGCATCGGCTCGAGCGCGAGCTCACTCGGATCCGAAAGAGCGGTAAAGTCGGTTGGCTCCGCCCCGATGCCAAGTCGCAGGTCTCCGTGATTTATGAAGAGGGCAAGCCGATAGGTATTTCCTGCGTTGTTGTTTCAACACAGCACACTCGCGACGTGAAACATTCCGAAATCCGCAGCTTCGTAGTCGAGGAAGTAATCAAGAAAGTTTTGCCCGCGGACATGCTCACCGACAAAACACAATTTCTGGTCAATCCGACCGGCAATTTCGTCATTGGCGGTCCGCAGGGTGACACCGGCCTGACGGGCCGCAAAATCATTGTTGATTCGTACGGTGGCATGGGTCGGCACGGCGGCGGCGCGTTTTCTGGAAAAGACCCGAGCAAGGTTGATCGCAGCGCGGCTTACATGGGTCGCTGGGTTGCGAAGAACGTGGTCGCGGCGGGCCTTGCAAAAAAGTGCGAGGTCCAATTTGCCTATGCGATCGGTCATCCAAAGCCGCTAAGTGTGCACATCGACACGTTCGGAACGCAGGCGGCCGATGAAGAATCAATCGAGCGTGCCGTGCTGAAAACGTTCAGTTTCAAGCCGGCGGACATTATTCGGCAGCTCGATTTGTTGCGCCCTATTTATTCAAAAACCACGAACTACGGCCATTTCGGGAAAATAGATGATCCCGACATTACGTGGGAAAAAACCGACAAGGCCGTGGAGCTAGAGAATGCAGCGAAATAGTTTATGAGCACAGCAACGAAAGAATCGAAGACACAACAGGATTACAAAGTCGCCGATATTTCATTGGCGGATTTTGGGAGAAAAGAAATCTCCATCGCAGAGAAGGAAATGCCGGGTCTGATGGCGATCCGCGAAAAGTACGCCCCGCAGAAACCGCTGGCGGGCGTGCGCATAACGGGCTCGCTGCACATGACGATCCAGACCGCGGTTTTGATTGAAACGCTCACCGATCTTGGCGCCAGTGTGCGCTGGGCGAGCTGCAACATCTTCTCAACGCAGGATCACGCTGCAGCAGCAATTGCCAAACGCGGCATCGCAGTTTTCGCTTGGAAAGGCGAATCGCTGGAGGATTATTGGCGATGCACGTATCGCGCGATTTCATACCCGGAAGGCAAAGGCCCCCAATTGGTGGTCGATGATGGCGGTGACGCCACCTTGCTCATCCACAAAGGCTACGAGCTCGAAGAAGGCAGCGACTGGGCGAAGACGGAGTCGGCCAACAGGGAAGAACAGGTCATCAAAGATTTGTTGCTCGAGATTCATCGTGAGAACCCGTATCGCTGGCACGAAATAGTAAAAGATTGGCGAGGCGTTTCCGAAGAGACCACGACCGGCGTGCATCGGCTCTACAAGATGCAGCAGGAAAACCGGCTCCTGGTTCCTGCAATTAACGTGAACGACTCGGTCACAAAATCGAAGTTTGATAACCTCTACGGTTGTCGGCACTCGCTGGTTGATGGATTGAATCGCGCGCTGGATGTGATGCTCGCCGGCAAGGTCGCCGTCGTTTGCGGCTACGGCGACGTGGGCAAAGGCTGTGCGCAATCGTTACGAGGCCAAGGCGCGCGGGTGGTGATCGCCGAGATCGATCCTATTAACGCACTCCAGGCGGCAATGGAAGGCTACGAAGTCGCGACTGTCGAAGATATGCTGGGTCGGGGCAACATTTACATCACCGCAAGCGGCAACGTCGATGTGATCACGCTGGATCATATGCAGCGGATGAAAGATCAGGCGATCGTGGCCAACATCGGCCACTTTGATAATGAGATTCAGGTGGATGCACTTAACGCGGCCAAAGGTGTGAAGAGAACAAATATCAAGCCTCAGGTGGACAAGTACACGTTCCCGGATGGTCACGAAATTTTCCTTCTTGCAGAAGGCCGGCTCGTTAATCTCGGATGCGCCACCGGTCACCCAAGTTTCGTCATGTCGAATTCATTTTCCAATCAAGTCCTGGCCCAACTTGATCTTTGGAAGAATCGCGACACCTACAAGGTCGGCGTTTACGTTTTACCGAAAAAACTCGACGAAGAAGTCGCGCGCCTGCACCTGGAAAAGATCGGCGTGAAGCTAACCAAGCTGTCTCAAGAACAAGCCGACTACCTCGGTGTTCCAGTCGAGGGCCCGTATAAGTCAGAAAACTACCGATACTGATTTGGTGGCTCGGAGCGATTTGGCGACCTACCAAACTTAACCGTCCGAATTCCGCAGAGTTTCTGAATTCGGTTGGAGTTCATCTCGTCAACTCCGTGCTCGTGACTTGAACGTAGCTGCAGTTCGATTGTTCGCCACGTCGCCATCTTCCCAAAATGTGAACACGCTGGTTCTTGTTTGCCGCGACGGTGAGCATTTCCGTTTCACGTCTGGGCGCGGCTAGCGAGACTGTCGATCGGGAGCCGCGAAAATTGAACATAATTTGCGGTGTGCACGGTTCGCCGGCATACAGCGAAACCTGTCCGATTTGATCAAAACGTGCACCGATTGCAGCTAGCTTGACCTGCACCGCCGGCTTCTTAATCTGGGCGCAACCTGCCATTCCTGTTAGAACGGCGGCTGCAACAAGCACACTTAATAAAGGCTTTTTCATCCTAAGCCCTTTAGCAGGCCAATTTTTCGCGCCAGATAAGCTGAGAAATAGCCAGCATAGCGTTCTTGCAATTCCGGACGCTGCCAGTCTTTGCCGGTCACAACTTTTCGGCAATTGGGCGCACCGCACCTGCATTCAACCGAACAGTCATCGTCGTCCGTCGTCGCCCAATCGTGAGTGAGTTCTTCGCCAGACCGGATATCGCGCATGGCTACGAAGGTGATTTCGCCTCGCATCCCGAGATTCGCATCACAGGAGTGATTCGAATACAACATCGATAGTTCGCGCTCGTCGTCGGTCACCGGCGCGATGAACAAGTCATCGTCGATCTGAATTTCCACCGGTCCAAGCAATGGCGTGATTTTTTCGCGCAAAGTTTTTCGGTCAACGATCCGGCCGCCTTTCACTGCCACGATCTCGTTTTTCGCGATTTCGGCGGTCGCGAACAGGCCGCGTCCGTGAATTTTACTTTCGCGGACTTCGGTTTTCGCCGAAAGATAGGAGGCTCGTATCATACCGGCACATTAATTGCACAAGCATTTGCCAAGGCGAATACCTTAAATTGTAGCGACAGGCATGTCGCCTGCGCGATTTGAATTTTGCCACTGATACACCCGCCTCTACAGTCCTCGATCTCGGAAAATGAAAGCACGTCCAGCCACCATGGCATTCATCTTCGTGACAGTCATGCTCGACATGCTCGCTCTCGGGTTGATCGCGCCGGTTCTGCCGAAATTGATTCTCGATTTCCTGGGCGGCGATATGAATTCGGCCGCGAATTGGAATGGCGTCTTCGGCACGGTCTTCGCGCTGATGCAGTTTTTCTTTTCTCCTGTACTCGGCGTTTTGTCGGACCGTTACGGACGACGACCGGTAATCTTGCTATCAAATCTCGGTCTCGGCCTGGATTACATCGTAATGGCGCTTTCCCCGACTATCGGCTGGCTGTTTCTGGGCCGCATCATTTCGGGAGTTACTGCTTCAAGCATCCCAACTGCGATGGCCTACATCGCCGATGTTGTCCCGAAAGAGAAACGTGCAGGCGCTTTTGGCATGATTGGCGTGGCATTCGGGCTTGGTTTTATTCTCGGTCCCGGCGTTGGCGGTCCGCTGGGCGACATCAATGTCCGGCTTCCCTTCTGGGTGGCCGCCGGGTTCAGTCTGGCGAACTGGCTTTATGGCTACTTGTTTGTGCCCGAATCACTGCGCAACGAACATCGAAAAAAATTCACATTGCGCCGGGCAAACCCGATAGGTTCGCTCGCCATGCTGCGGTCACACCCGGAGCTGTCGAAACTGGCAACGCTGCAGTTTCTTGCCTACGTCGCCCACGAAGTCTTCGTAATCTGGGCGCTTTACGCGATTTATCGTTTCGCGTGGAGCCAAACCACAATCGGCGTTTCACTCGCAATCGTGGGCATTTTCACTGCAGCCATATCCGGCGGTCTAACTGGGCGAATCGTGGCCTGGCTTGGTGAGCGACGCACGCTTTACATCGGTCAATTTTTTGGTGCGCTAGGCATGGTCATTGCTGGCCTAGCGAGGAACGGGATCGTTTACATCGCCTCGATTCCGGTAATCTCGCTGTGGAATATCTCCTTCCCCGCAGCCCAAGGAATGATGACGCATCGCGTGAGCGAACGTGAACAGGGCGAATTGCAGGGAGCGATCCAGAGTTTGCGTTCCATCGCCTTTGTCATTGGACCGTTCCTCTTCTCGGGAATATTCGGATGGTTCATTAATCCGAAGCATTCCCTCCATATTCCGGGCGCGCCGTACTATCTGGCCGCGGCGTTGCTGTTCACGGCGATGTTACTTGCGACTCGTGTGGAGCAGCCACAGTTCGGAGAGCCCAGCGAGAAACCAGTCGAGCCAATGGAAATCGTACCGGCCGACGAAATTGGTTCAGCTTCCGTTGCGCCGATTATCGATCCACCAGAAGAAAAGTCTTGAGCAATCGCGCTGCATGCGCGATTGAGCCAAACATGAAATCCTGCACGCGCGGCGCAATCGTCGTGGTCGCGATCTGCACGTGGTTTGCGATTTCAAATCATTGCGCGTTCGCTGCGCTGGCGACGAAGACGGAGTCGGTTCAAACCGGGTGCCCGTTTCATTCCAAGCCAAAGGAAAACCCGTCAACTGGAGCACAATGCTGCAAAATTTTGCGCGCAGTTGCTCCGGTTCCAACAAAAAGCTGGGCTCGTGACGACACGAAATTGTCCGATGCTGATGGTTACTGCGGAGAGTGCGCGGTTACCATTGCGTGCTTACAGACGACGCTGGTGCCTCTGTCTCTCCTCACAGGGCCGCCAGGTGTACGCTCATTCGCTGAGCTGATATTACAGCGGAGTCTTCTCGCTCACGCTCCTCCGGTTGCTGCCTAACGAACCCCGAACGCTTTCCGGGGACTCCAAACTTCCGCCTGTAGCGGCAGGCGTGCCGCCTGCATTCGTGCAGACGCTCGTAGCCGACACGGCTGCCACTACAGAAGACGTACAACCAGATGCAGAGACGAATTTATATTCTCGTTATCGCAATAACGCTCGCGATTGGAGGCGCGGTACAGGTAAGGGCGATCGACTTCACTCGCGCGGACGACAATCACAATCAGCATCAGGAGCATGAGCAACAGAAATACACGTGCCCGATGCATCCGAACGTCGTTACAAATCATCCCGGCAATTGTCCGAAGTGCGGCATGAAACTCGTGCTAATGCCAGAAGAGAAACGTTCAACGTCCCACTCAGATAAGTCGCGAGCAGGCGTCGAACGCCCAATGCACAATCATCAGTCGCATACGGCGGATTCGCCCCATGAAATGCATCAAACGCCGCCGTCACACGGTGGCCACGCAATGCAGATGGAAATGCATTCGTCCATCAATCTTGCCGACCCCATGAGTCGCGAAGGATCCGGCACCAGTTGGCTGCCCGATTCGTCGCCGATGTACGGCAAAATGTTCATGTTCGGTGAGGACATGCTGATGCTACACGGCGCAATTTTT
>Ga0066388_100001376_pt1 | contig 13570 bp, 14 predicted proteins | sample PanSoiMetaGPlot6_FD_64539 | JGI IMG/M metagenome (GOLD analysis project Ga0066388, IMG submission 64539) | Tropical forest soil microbial communities from Panama analyzed to predict greenhouse gas emissions - Panama Soil - Plot 6 (Hybrid Assembly) | ecosystem: Environmental > Terrestrial >... | reverse complement strand
GGCATGATCAGATGCGCGTTCAGGCTGAGCCGCAGCCCGGTGACGTCGATCCCGGCGGAGGCGAGCTCGTCCATCTCGTCGAGCAGGACGGCAGGGTCGACGACGACACCGTCCGCGATCACCGACGTGATGTGCGGGTACAGGATCCCGCTGGGAACGAGGTGGAGCTTGAGCAGTCGCCCCTCGGCGATGATCGTGTGGCCCGCGTTGTTCCCGCCCTGATAGCGGACCACGTAATCCATCCGGTCGGCGAGGTAGTCGACCGCCTTGCCCTTGCCCTCGTCCCCCCACTGGGTTCCAAGTACGACGGTGGCCGGCATCGCGGCCTCAGTCTACGGGACGGTCGCGCCCCTCCTCAGCCGTCAGGAACGCCTTCGGGTTCCGCAGGTCGATCTGGATCTCGTCCCCCTCGGCGGCGCCGTGGAGGTCGTCGTTCGGGACGTGCGCGACGAGCGTGACGCCGCCCGGCAGCTGGAGCGTCACCCGAGAGAGCCAGCCGAGCGAGGCCACCCGCTCGATCACCGCGTTCACGTCGCCTTCGTTCGAAACACGGACGTCGTGCGGGCGCACGAACGCGGCGGCCGGGGCTCCTTCGTCCAGATGCGCGGCACCTGGGATCCGGATCGAGCCCAGATGGATGTGTCCGTCCACGACCTCCCCATGGAGGACGTTCGCGGCGCCGACGAAGCCGGCCACGAACGGCGTCGCCGGCTGGTCGTAGATCTTCCCCGGCGTCCCGACCTGCTCGATCCGGCCCTCGTGCATCACGACGATCCGGTTCGCGAGCTCGAGGGCTTCCTCCTGGTCGTGCGTCACCAGCAGCGACGTGACGCCGAGCTCGCGGTGCAACTCGTCGAGCCACCGGCGAAGGTCCTGACGCACCTTCGCGTCGAGCGCGCCGAAGGGCTCGTCGAGCAACAGGACATTCGGCTGCGGCGCGAGCGCTCTCGCGAGGGCGACCCGCTGCCGCTGCCCACCCGAGAGCTGCTCCGGGTAGCGGTCGGCGAACGGCTCCAGATGGACGAGCTCGAGCAGCTCGCGCACGCGGGCCTGCGTCGCGGCCCTGTCCTCCTTGCGCACCCGCAGCCCGAAGGCGACGTTGTCCGCCACGGTCATGTGGCGGAACAGCGCGTAGTGCTGGAACACGAAGCCGACGCGACGCTCCTGGACGCTCTTGACCGTGAGCTCCTCGTCGCCCATCAGGATCCGGCCCGCCGTCGGCTGCTCGAGCCCCGCGATCATGCGGAGGACCGTGCTCTTGCCCGAGCCCGACGGCCCCAGCAGCGCCGTGATCGCACCGGCGGGCGCGGTGAACGTGACATCGCTGACGGCCTGGAAGGACCCGAAGCGTTTCGTGAGCCCTTCGACGACGATGGGGGTGCTCATGCTCTGGCCCTTTCCCGTTCCTGACGATGCCGGAGGAACTCGATCACCAAAAGGATGACGACCGAGACGGCCGCCAGCAGCAGGGCGACCACGTACGCCGCGGGGACCTGACGTTCCTCGTAGGCGCGGAAGATGAACAGAGTGGCGGTCTCGGTCTTGCCCTGGAGGAGTCCGCTCACGATCAGGACGGCGCCGATCTCGCCGATCGCCCGCGCCGTCGTCAACGCGATCCCGTAGGCGAGCGCCCACCGGATGTTCGGGAGCGTCACCTTGAAGAAGGTCTGCCACACCGAGGCGCCGAGGGTCCTCGATGCGTCCTCCTCGTCCAGACCGATCTCCTCGAGCACCGGCACGACCTCGCGGATCGTGAACGGGATACAGATGAAGATCGTCACGAGGATCATCGAGGGCAGCGCGAAGATGATCTGGATCCCGCGCGAGGCGAAGTAGGGCTCGAGCCACCCACCCGGTCCGAACAGGACGAGGGCGGCGAGCCCGACCGTCACCGGCGACAGGGCGAACGGCAGGTCCACCGTAGCGTTCATCAGGGCGCGGCCCCAGAAGCGCTGCCGGACCAGCACCCACGCGACGATCACGCCGAAGAGCGCCGTGACGAGCACGGTGATCACGGTGATGACCGCGGTCAACTGGAGCGCGTGCACGACATCCGGCGACGTGAGGGTGTCGCTCACGATGTGGAAACCCGGCTTGAACGTGGTGACGACGATCCCGACGAGCGGAACGAGCAGGAGCAGCCCCACCCACACCAGGCACGCCGCGATCAGCAGCCGGCGTCCTCGAGGTCGTTCGACGGTCGCGACGTGGCTCACGATGAGGACTCCTCGCGTCGGATCAGCCGCGTCGTGACGAGGACCAGGACGAACGAGATCGCGAACAACAGCGTCGCGACCGCCGCCGCCTCCGCGGGCTTGAACTGCGAGCTCAACTGGAAGATGAACACCGGCGCCGTGAGCGTCTTCTTGGGGATGTTTCCGGAGATCAGGATCACGCTCCCGATCTCTCCGAGGCACCGGGAGAACGTGAGCAGCGTCCCCGCGACGACCGCCGACCGGATAGCAGGGAAGACGATCCTGCGGAAGATCGTCCCGCGGCGAGCGCCCAGCGTCGCCGCGGCCTCTTCCTCGGCCGTGTCGAGCTCTTGCAGGACCGGCTGCACGTTCCGAACGACCAGCGGGAGCGTGACGGTGCAGAGCGCGATCACGATCGCGATCGGCGTGAACAGCACGCGGATCCCCAGGTCGTCGAGGAAGCGCCCGAAGACCGACCCTGGTCCGTAGAGCGCCAGGATCATCAGACCGGTCACGAGGGTCGGGAGGGCGAGCGGCAGATCGATCACCGTGGTGAGCGCGCGCCGACCGGGGAACCGGTACCGGACGAGGATCCACGCGAGCATCGTTCCCATCACGGCGTTGAGGACCGCCGCGATGGCGGAGGTCCACAGCGTCAGCGTGATCGCCGGCCAGGCGGCGGGCGACGACATCGCGTCGGTGAACGTCTGGAACCCGTCGCCGAACCCCTTGGTGATGACGGCGATCACCGGTAGGACGATCATCAGACCGAGGTAGACGAAGGCGGTGCCGCGCAGCGCGAGGTGCCGCAGCGCGGCCACGGTCCTCGGCGAGGACCATGACCGGCTGCGGCCACCGAGCGCCTGCGCGGTACCGCTCAACGAGCTCCTCGTTCCCCGTTCAACCGCAGCCTCCGATCAGCCGCCCTGGGCGATCGCCTGCGTTGCGACGCCGTCGTCGCTGAACAGCTTCTGATCCAGCGCATCCCACCCGCCCAGATCGTCGACCGTGAACAGGTCCTGGATCGCCGGGTAGCCGTTCGCCGGGTCACCCGCGGCGGCCTTCTTCGGGTCCGTGGAGCGGAGGTAGCCGACCGTCGAGTAGAACTCCTTCGCTTCCTTGGTGTGGAGGTAGTCGACGAAGGCGTTCGCCACGTCCTCGACGCAGTGCGCCTCGGCGTTCTTGTCGACGACCGCGACCGGGTTCTCGATCAGCACCGTCCCTTTGGGGTACACCGCCTCGTCGGCCTGGTCGGCGGCCTGCGCCGTCTTGACCTCGTTCTCGTAGGTGATGGCGACGTCGCCGTTGCCCGACTCGAAGTTCTGGATCGAGTCGCGCGCGCTCTTGTCGTAGGCGATCACGTTCTTCGTTATCCCCTGGAGGAGGCTCGTCGCGGCCGCCTCATCGCCCTTCGCGACACCGGGAACGTCACCGCGGAGCGCCGCGCCCCACAGGGCCACGAGGTTCCACCGCGCGCCACCGCTCTGCGCCGGGTCGGGGGTGAGCACGCCGGTGCCGGAGGTCGTGAGGTCGTTCCAGTCCTCGATCCCCTTGGGGTTGCCCGTCCGGACATCGAAGACGGCCACCGAGGCGGAAACCATCCCGCCGTCGGGCTCCTGCGTCCAGTCGTGCGTGATGAGGCCGGCATCCTCGATCGTCTGGACGTCCGGCGCGAGCGAGAGCGCCACGACGTCGGAGCCGAGCCCGTTCACCACGTTCTGTGCCTGCGTCGTGGAGCCGGCGTACGACTCCTGGAACAGGACCGTCTGTCCCGTCTGGTCCTTCCACGCCTTCACGAAGGTCGGGATGATTTTCGCGTCGTAGACCTCGCGCGGTGTGCTATACGCGGCGAAGTTGATCACCACGGAGCTGGCGGGTGAGGACGAGCTGCACGCCGCGGCGCCGCTGGCCGTGCCGGACGAGCACGCCGTCAGCCCGAGGAGTCCGGCGGCCAGCGCCGCCGGGATGATGCGGGGGTACCACCGAAGCATGCGAAGCTCCTTCCGATCGGGTCAAGCGCGCAGCGCGCATCGACTCGCTTCTGGGGCTCGGCCTCCGGTGGTCCGGTCAACCGATACGAGGTGGGTCGTCGCGTGGCCCTGCCACGCGAACCACGCGTCCCGCTCCGGGTGTCCGGTCGCGGGGACGCAGGCATAGGGATACCCAACGGGGTACGTGCGTGTCAATCAGCCGAACGGAACCTCCACAGAACCGGCAGACGTGGGCGCACGTTGTGCGCCCACGGGGACCGCTGGTACGGTCGCGGCCGCAGCTGACCAGAGACCTGGAGGCCGCGGGCGCGTAGCATCCGGCTGATGGTGGATGCCTCGCGATCCACGGCCGACGAACAGCTCTCCGAGCTCTCCCTCACGGAGGAGGAGAAGCTCGTTCTGGCGAAGGTCGCCGACATCCTTCGCAAGATCCAGTTCGGGACCGTCGTGCTCGTCGTCCAGGACGGCAAGGTCGTCCAGGTGGAGATGGCGGAGAAGTTCCGTCTGCGCTGATGGCTGAGACCGTCGCGACCCTCGAGCACCCGCCGGCCGGTCCGGCTCGGCCCAAGCTCGCCGTCCGCGACCTCGTGGTCACTCGGCGTACCGCGTCCGGTGAGGTCATCACGGCCACGGACCGGCTCTCGTTCGAGGTCGCTGCCGGGGAGTTCGTCTGCCTGCTCGGCCCGAGCGGGTCCGGGAAGACGCTGCTGCTCAACGTGCTGGCCGGCCTCGAGGTGCCCACGAGTGGCGAGGCGCTGGTGGACGGCCGACCGATCACCGGTCCCGCCCCCGATCGCGCCGTGCTCTTCCAGGAGCCGTCGCTGTTCCCGTGGCTGTCCGTCCGCGGCAACGTCGAGGTCGCGCTCGAGTTCGTCGGTGTCCCGGCGCCCGAACGGCGGGATCGCGCGCAGCGGTGGCTCGCGAACGTCCATCTGGAGCGATGGGCCGACGCGCAGCCGCACGAGCTGTCCGCCGGGATGCGGCAGCGGGCCGCGCTCGCGCGCGCCCTGGCCGCCGATCCCGACGTCCTGCTCGGCGACGAGCCCTTCGGCGCGCTGGACGCCCAGGCGCGAGAGCTCCTCCAACAGGAGCTCCAGCGCGTCTGGGCCGAGTCGGACTCGCGGAAGACGTTCCTGTTCGTGACGCACAACGTCCGGGAGGCGGCGCTGCTCGCGGACCGGGTCCTCGTGATGTCGGCCGCACCCGGGCGACTGCTCGAAGAGTTTCGGATCCACGCGCCGCGGCCGCGCAGCCTCGACGACGTGCTCGTGGGGCGGGTGGTATCCGAGATCCACGATCTGCTGATGCGGGAGGTCGACGCGAGTGTCGCGCGCGAGATGGCTCGGTAGGGAGCTCGGACCCCCCCTCGTCGGGATCGTCGGCGCGATCGTCCTGTGGGCGATCCTCGCGGCGACCACGTCGATCCCGTCGCCGGCGACCGTGTGGACGGCGTTCCTCGACGGGATGCGGGACGGGACGCTCCCGGACGCCGCCGCCAAGACGCTGATCAGGCTGGCGTTCTCCTTCGTCGTCGCCGTCGTGATCGGGACAGCCCTCGGCCTCGCCCTCGCGCTGAACGAGTTCGCACGGCGCGCCGTTCGGCCCCTCGTGGTCGCGCTCCAGATCACGCCGTTCGTCGCGTGGGTCCCCCTCGCGGTGATCTGGTTCGGGACGACCGAACGCGCGGTCGTGTTCGTGACGATCGTCGGCTCGTTCCCCGCGATGACGCTCGCGACCCTCCAGGCCGTGCGCCAGGTGCCGCCCGTGTACGAACGGACCGGGCGGACGCTCGGGGCACGCGGCTGGCCGCTCTACCGGAAGGTGATCCTGCCGGCGGCGCTGCCGGGTGTTATGGCGGGGTTGCAGCAGGCGTGGGGCTTCGCGTGGAAGGCGCTGATGGCGGGCGAGCTGATCGTTGCCGCCGCGCACGCGGGACTCGGGCACCTGCTCGACCCGCGCGAGGGTGTCGCGATCCCGACCGTGTTCGCCGCGCTGGCAGTCATACTGGTGATCGGGGTCGCGGTCGACTACCTGTTGTTCGGGCAGCTCGATCGGCGGATCCGCCGTCGCCGAGGACTCGTCGTCGGGGCCTAGATCCGGCTCCGATCAGCGCTCGAACGGGTTCGTCGGTTCCAGGATCTCCACCCGGACCGGCGCCGCGAGCTCCCGGAAGCGCTCACCGTCGCCCTTGGAGCCCACCACGAACCCGTAGTGCATCGGCACCGCGATCCGCGGCTCGATCTCCTTCGCGAGCCCCGCCGCCTCGTCAGAGGCCATCGTGTACGGGTCGCCACCGATCGGCAGGAAGCTGACGTCGGCCTTCACGTCGTCGAGCTCGGGCGCGTGGTCCGTGTCACCGGCGTGGTAGTAGGCGTGCCCGCCCAGTTCCACGACGTAGCCGACCCATCGTTTCGCCCTCGGGTGATGGTCGAGCCGGTGCTCCGCCACGTTGTACGCGGGAACGGTGGTGAACCGTACGCCTCCGACCTCGTGAGACTCGCCGGGCGCGACCGGCGTCACGTCGCCGCGGAGCTCCCGAGCGACGTCATGGGGAGCCACGAGCTTCGTGGCACCGGTCGACAGCCGGGCGATCTCGTCCCGTTCGAAATGGTCGGCGTGCGCGTGCGTGATGAAGATCACGTCGGCGGGGACCGCATCGACCGGGGTCCCCCACGGGTCGATGTAGATCGTCCGCTCGTCGTCGCGCCAGCGGAACGCGGCTTGCTTGAACCACGTGAACCGGTCGAGCATCGTGCATCCCTCCGATCTCGGTCCGGTGGCTAGTCTGGCAGCCCATGGCCGAACGGATCGAGCACGAGCGCACGGCGGGGGCGTCGGCCGCCGTCTCGCTGCTCCGACGGAACCGCGACTTCCGACGGCTCTTCGTCGCGTCGGTGATCTCGCTCGGTGGTGACTGGTTCCTGTTCGTCGCGCTCGGCGGGCTCGTCCTGCAGGCGACCGGAGAAGCCCTGTCGGTCGGGATCCTGATCGTGGCGCAGGAGCTTCCGATCTTCATCGCGACGCCCTGGGCGGGGTGGCTCACGGATCGCCTCGATCGGCGCCGACTGATGATCGCCTGCGACGTCGCGCGCGCCGGGATCTGCGTCGTGTTCCTCGCGGTCGGTCCCGACGATCTCTGGCTCGCGTACGTGCTGCTCGTCGGTCTCTCGCTGTTCACGGCCGTGTTCGACCCTGCATCGTCGGCCGCGATCCCGAACGTCGTCGATCCCGAAGATCTCGCGACGGCGAACGCGATGAGCGGCTCGCTCTGGGGGACGATGCTCGCGGTGGGGGCCGCACTCGGCGGCGTCGTCTCGACGATCTTCGGACGGGACACCGCGTTCCTCGTCGACGCCACGTCGTTCGCCGCCTCGGCGCTGCTGCTCGCGGGGATACGGCGCCGGTTCTCGGAGGACCGCGACGGCGAGCCGCACGAACGGATCTGGGCGGCGACCGTCCAGACCGTGCGCTACGCCCGCCGCGACCATCGCATCCGCGCGCTGATCTCGGTGAAGGCCGGGTTCGGGCTCGCCGCCGGCGTGCTCGCGCTCGTGGCCGTCTTCGCGCGGCAGGTCTTCACGGCCGGCGACGTGGGGTTCGGTTTCCTGCTGGCGATGCGCGGCGCCGGCGCCCTCACCGGCCCGTTCATCGGGCACCGAGCCGCCGGCCGCGAGCACGAGCGGCTGATCCCCGTGATCGCGCTGGCGCTCGCGGTCTTCGGCGTGGGGTACATGCTGCTCGGCCTGAGCCCGACCCTCCTGGTGGCGGGTCTCGCCGTGTTCGTGGCCCACCTCGGCGGTGGCGCGCAGTGGGTGCTATCGACCTACGGGTTGCAGCGGATCGTCCCGGACAGGATCCGCGGCCGGATCTTCGCCTTCGATTTCGCCCTGATCACGCTCTCGCTCGCGATCTCGAGCCTCGTCGCGTCCGCGATCGCGGATGCGATCGGCCCGAGACCGGCCGTCATGATCGTCGGTGGCATCGCGTTCGGTTGGGCCGCCGCATGGTGGTTCCTCACCCGCGACGTCCGCCGGACCCCGATCTTCGAGGGATGCGGGGACGCGACGGACGACCCCGTGCCGCCGCACACGCTCGCCGTCGAGTAGATCAGGACGTCGGCGCGGGTGGCGGCGGAGGCGATTGCTCCTGGGCCGCCGGCGACGCTTCCGACCCCGTCGGGGCCGACCCCGCGCCCGAGCCGAACGTGACGCCGGGCGTCTGGCCACCGAAGTCCACCCGCGGGACGCCGGCATCCCCGCGGAGCGCCTCGTCCACCTCGAAGAACTGTTCCTCTTTGAACCCGAACCAGCCCGCGATCACCTTGGACGGGAAGGACTGGACGCGCCGGTTGTAGTCCCGGACGTTCGCGTTGTAGTAGCGCCGCGCCGTCTGCAACCGGTCCTCCGTGTTCGACAGCTCCGACTGGAGCGCGAGGAAGTTCTGGTTCGCCTTCAGGTCGGGGTAGTTCTCGGCCACGGCGAACAGCTGGCGGAGCGCCGCGACCAACGGTCCCTCGGCGGCCGCCTGTTCGGCGGGGGAACCGGTCGCCGCCGTCGCCATCGCGCGCGCTTTCGTGACGTTCTCGAAGACCTCGCGCTCGTGGGATGCGTAGCCCTTGACCGTCTCGACCAGGTTGGGGATCAGGTCGTACCGGCGGCGCAGCTCCGTGTCGATGTTGGCCCACGCGTCGCGCACCAGGTTCCGCTGCGAGACGAACCGGTTGTAGCTCGCGATGCCCCCGATCACGATCAGCGCGATCAGGACGAGCAGGACGATCCAGACCCACACGGCGCCGCTCCTTCCCCTTTCGGGACGTCGGCAGCTTAGCCGGAGACGGGATAGAGCGAGTACACGACCCTCGGGACCTGCTCGACGAACGCCTTCGCCGTCCCGATCAGCTGGACGAGCTCGGTCGGCGGAACCTTCGGCCCTGCGACGAGGACGCGGTTCCCCACGACCTCGAACGCGTACTCGCCCGCGTGGGCCGTCAGCCAGCCCATCATCCGGGCGTCCACGAGGTCGCTCGCGAACTTCCGGTCGTCCCCACGGACGTTGAAGGCTCGGTTGAACGCTTCGTCCTCGAACTCGATGTCGTGGAACGACAGCACCCCGGCCAGCCGGGTCATGAACGACTCGTGGTCGATCATCAGGTGGGGACAGGCGGCCGCGATCGGGACGACGGCACAGTCGAAGCGGTAGTACGACCGACTCGTGTGTCCGTTCGAGTCCGTGGACTCATCGAAGTACCAGAAGTCGAACGCGCGCACGTCGAGCCCCTGCCAGGTGCCGGACAGAACGTTCTCGACCCCCCGGCCGTCGCCCCTCTGGAACAGGGAGAACGGGAACCCGACGAGACCGAAGCGGTCCTCGAGGCTGTACTCGAGGCCGAGCTGGGTCGCCATCGTCCGGAACCCCGACCGGCGCTTCTTCGTGGAGAGATAGCTCAGGTACGCGACGACACCGACGGCGGTGACCCCGCCGACGAGGATCAGCAGGAACCCCCAGGGGACGTCGGCGCCCGCGCCCGAACCGAAACCGGGGACCTCGACCGGCGAGGGGGTGCGGTGATTCTTCGTGGCGAGGAGGTCGACGATCAGGAGGAGGCCACGCACGCACGAAGGGTCGCGGACGGGAAGCACGAGCGCAAGCGTCGGCTCGATCAGGCCGCGTCGAGCACGAGTGAGCCGTCCGCGACGGCGACACGGACCGTGTCGCCGTCGCGGATCTCGCCGGCCAGGAGCTTCGTCGCCAGCGGATTCTCCAGCGATCGCTGGAGGAGCCGCTTCAGCGGACGGGCCCCGAACGTGGGGTCGTAGCCCTCGTTCGCCAGCAGGGTGTAGGCGTCATCGGTGAGCTCGAGCGTCAGCTTCCTCTCGGCCAGCCGCCGTCCGAGCGCACGGATCTGGATGTCGACGATCGTGCGCAGGTCCTGGCGCGTCAGCGGCTCGAACACGACGATCTCGTCGATCCGGTTCACGAACTCGGGACGGAAATACCCGCGCACGTCCTCGATGATCTCTTCGCGCCGCTTCTCCGGAGCGAGCGACGCGTCCTGGAACACGGCCGATCCCAGGTTCGACGTCATGATCACGATCGCGTTGCGGAAGTTGACGGTCCGGCCGTGTCCATCCGTGAGGCGTCCGTCGTCCAGGAGCTGGAGCAGGATGTTGAACACGTCGGTGTGCGCCTTCTCGATCTCGTCCAGCAGCACGACGCTGTACGGACGGCGCCGCACCGCCTCGGTGAGCTGCCCGCCCTCCTCGTAGCCGACGTAGCCAGGCGGCGCGCCCACGAGACGCGAGACGGTATGCCGTTCCTGGTACTCGCTCATGTCGACGCGCACGATCGCGCGCTCGTCGTCGAACAGGTACTCGGCGAGGGCGCGCGCCAGCTCCGTCTTGCCGACGCCGGTCGGACCGAGGAACAGGAACGAGCCGATCGGTCGGTTCGGGTCCTGGAGTCCGGCGCGGGATCGACGGATCGCGTTCGAGACGGCGTCCACGGCCTCGTCCTGCCCGACGACCCGCCGATGGAGATGCTCCTCCAGCTGGATCAGCTTCTCCATCTCGCCCTCCATCAGACGGGCGACCGGGATGCCGGTCCACGTCGCGACGACCTCGGCGACGTCCTCCTCGGTGACCTCTTCGTTCAGCATCTTCCGCTCGCGCTGGAGCTCCTCGAGCTCCGCGTTCCCCGCCTCGAGCTCCTTCTCGAGCTCGACGAGCCGGTCGTAGCGGATCTCCGCCACCCGCTCGAGGTCGCCCTCGCGCTCGGCGCGCTCGGCCTCCATCCGCGCCTGTTCGATGTCCTCCTTCGCCTGCCGGATCCGCCCGATCAGATCCTTCTCGCGCTGCCAGTGGGCCTTCATCCCCGAGCTTTGCTCGTTGAGATCGGCGAGCTCCCGCTCGAGCCGTTCGAGCCGCTCGGCCGACGCCGCATCCGTCTCCTTCTGCAGGGCCGCCTTCTCGATCTCGAGCTGGCGGATGCGCCGCTCGATCTCGTCGATCTCGACCGGCATCGAGTCGATCTCGATCCGGAGCCGGGACGCCGCCTCGTCCACCAGATCGATCGCCTTGTCCGGCAGGAACCGGCCGCTCACGTACCGGTCCGACAGCACCGCGGCCGCCACGAGGGCGGGGTCCTGGATCCGGACGCCGTGGTGAACCTCGTACCGCTCCTTGAGCCCGCGGAGGATCCCGATCGTGTCCTCGACGCTGGGCTCGCCGACCAGGACCGGCTGGAAGCGGCGCTCGAGCGCGGGGTCCTTCTCGATGTGCTCGCGGTACTCGTCCAGGGTCGTGGCCCCGATCGCGCGGAGCTCGCCGCGGGCCAGCATCGGCTTGAGCAGGTTGCCGGCGTCCATCGCACCCTCGGCGGCGCCCGCGCCGACGATCGTGTGGAGCTCGTCGATGAAGGTGACGATCTCGCCCTCACTGTCCGCGATCTCCTTCAGGACCGCCTTCAGCCGTTCCTCGAACTCGCCCCGGTACTTGGCGCCGGCGAGCATCGCGCCGAGATCGAGCGCGATCAGTCGTTTCCCCTTGAGCGACTCGGGGACGTCGCCGGCGACGATCCGCTGTGCGAGGCCCTCGACGATCGCCGTCTTCCCGACGCCGGGCTCGCCGATCAGCACGGGGTTGTTCTTGGTGCGGCGCGACAGGACCTGGATCGTCCTCCGGACCTCCTCGTCGCGCCCGATCACCGGGTCGAGCTTGCCCCTGGCCGCCTGCTCGGTCAGGTCGCGCCCGTAGCGCTCGAGGCTCTGATACTGGTCCTCCGGGTTCTCGGTCGTGACGCGGTGCCGCCCGCGGACCTCCGCGAGTGCCGACAAGGCGGCCGCGTGGTCGACACCCGCGTCCGCCAGCAGCCGTCCGGCGCCGGCCGAGGGATCGTCGAGCATCGCCAGGAGGAGGTGCTCGGTCGAGATGTACTCGTCGGTGAGCTGGTCGGCCTCCGCGCCGGCCTTCTGGAGGAGCTTCGAGACGGCCTGGCCGAACCGCGGCTCGACCTGACCGCCCGCGAAGACCTTCGGGAAACGCTCGAGGGCCGCGTCGACACGGTCCCGAAGGGTCTTCGGCTGGACGCCGACCTGCTGGAGCAGCGGGTAGACGACGCCCTCGGGATCGGAGAGCAGGGCGAACAGGATGTGCTCCGGGGCGATCTCCTGATGGCTGCGAGCGAGCGCCTGCTGGTGGGCGCCCTCGAGCGCCGCACGCGTCTTCAGCGTGAGCTTCTCCATGTCCATGTCAGTCGTTACCGCCCGCGTGGTCGTCGCGCGTCGTGCCGTAGAGCGCGTAGTCGCGCCAGCGGTCATCCGCGGCGGGCCAGAACCCTCGCATCACGCCCTCGAACTGGAACCCGGCCGCCTCCGCGGCGCCGCGCATCGCTCGATTCTCGACGTCGGTCGAGAGCTGGACGCGGTGCGCATGCTCCTCGTCGAAGAGGTACCGGGTGATCTCCGCGACCGCGGCGCGCCCGACGCCCTTGCCGCGGTCGGCGGGTCGGTAGAGCTCGATCCCGAGCTCGAAGACACCCGGCGGGAGCAGCTGCGACCGGCTGCCTCTCGCCTGGATCTCCCCCACGAGCCGGCCGTCCGTCTCGATCGCCAGGAGCAGACCCACCGGCCCGTCCGCCCAGGTCCCCGACGCCGCCAGCCGACGCGTGAGTTGCCGCTTCGAGAGCGGCTCGCCGCCGTGGATCCCGTCGTCGTTCGACCGGGACCGCTGGAGGTCGAACAGCTCCTCGACCTCGGCAGGACGGAACGGGCGGAGCAGGACGGTGTCTCGGCCAAGGCGGACGCTCACGGACCGGACCCCCCGGTCCACGGCGGCAGGAAGACGCTGCGGAGCGGCACGATCTGTCCCTCACGCTCGGCCGTCTCCTCGGCCTCACGTAGCCGGGCCTCGAGCCGGGCGGTCTCCGCCCGGAGCGCGGCGAGCTCCGCCTGCATCTCGATGATCAGCTTCACACCGGCCAGGTTGATCCCGCGCTCCTGGGTCATCTCCTGGATCTGCCGGAGCAGATCGATGTCGCGATCCGAGTACCGCCGCGTGTTCCCAGAGGTCCGCTTCGGGCTCACGAGGCCCTTGCGCTCGTAGATCCGCAGCGTCTGCGGATGGACACCGGCCAGCTCGGCGGCGACGCTGATCACGTACACCGCCCGCTCCTCTCCGTCGTTGCGATCGCGTCCCATCGTCCTCCACCTCACACGCCGAGCTCCGCGCGCGGAGACTCCGTCTCCGCGTCACGGAGCTCGGCGAGCAGCTCCTTCTGTCGCTTCGATGGCTTCTTCGGCACGTCCACACGCACGGTGACCATCAGGTCACCGTGCCCCCCGCGTCGAGGCGCGCCCTTGCCCTTGATCCGGAACGTCTTGCCGCTCCC
>Ga0066388_100001375_pt1 | contig 13575 bp, 8 predicted proteins | sample PanSoiMetaGPlot6_FD_64539 | JGI IMG/M metagenome (GOLD analysis project Ga0066388, IMG submission 64539) | Tropical forest soil microbial communities from Panama analyzed to predict greenhouse gas emissions - Panama Soil - Plot 6 (Hybrid Assembly) | ecosystem: Environmental > Terrestrial > Soil... | reverse complement strand
CTGGAGCCCGAATATGCCTGACGGTCACAGCCTTGTAGCAGTAATGAAAACTTCACCAGATTCGGTGCTCGACGATTACGGGCGCCTGATCGGGCAGGCTGGCTTTCAGGATCTCCTGAACACGGATGCCGATCTTCTGCTCAAGCTCAACCTCTCCTGGACTCGCTTCTTTCCTGCTTGCTCCAGCCCGCCCTGGCAGCTGGAGGGCGTGGTCAAGGCGCTTCTCTCCATCGGTTTTTCGCCGGACAAGCTGATTCCAGTGGAGAACAAGACGGTCGTCACCAACCCCTGGAAGGGGGCCGAGGAGAATCGCTGGCTGAAGGTCTTGGAGCGCTATGGCCTCAAGTTCCGTCCGTTGACTGAGCAAAAATGGGTGAAGTACTCATTCAAGAGCAAACTGCTGAGGCTCAATTCCATCTTTCCAGAGGGGATCGAAATTCCCGAGATTTACATAGGCAAGCCGATTTTGCACCTGCCGACAGTAAAAACACATGGGCACTCAACCACCACCGGCGCTATTAAGAATGCCTTCGGGGGTCTGCTCAAGGAAGTCCGCCACTATGCACACAAGTACATTCATGAGGTCATGGTTGATCTGATGCTGATGCAGAAGGAGCTGCATCCATCCGTGTTCGCGGTGATGGACGGCACAGTTTGCGGTGATGGCGCCGGTCCGAGGACCATGGTGCCGTACGTAAAGAACTACATCTTGGCCAGCAGCGATTCGGTGGCAATTGACGCGGTGGCAGCAAAATTGATGGGCTTTAATCCCATGGAGATTCCTTACCTGCAAACCTGTCACCAGATGGGATTAGGGGTCGCGGATCCGCAGTTCATCTCGGTTGTCGGAGAAGACATAGCGAACGTTAACTTCGGCTTCAAGGTCTCGCGTTCCCTGGTCATCTGGGGCGATCAAATGATTCGCCGAGGTCCGCTGCAGCCGCTCGAAAAGCTCCTGTTGCACTCGCCTCTCGTCGTCTGGGCACCTTTTGCCAGCAATATCTACCACGATTACCTCTGGTATCCCACGGTAGGCAAGCAGCGCATCGACGAGTTCGACAAAACGCAGTGGGGGGCGATGTTCCGCTCCTACTCGAACTGAGCATCGTGTTCTTGAAAGTGGCTGGCCGGTAACGTCCGTGGTTACTCGCCCTCGCTCAGCTGGAGCGAGGCGGAGTTGATGCAGTAACGCAAGTTGGTTGGTTGGGGGCCGTCCTCGAAGACATGCCCGAGATGAGCTCCACACTGGCTGCATTTGACCTCGACACGATGCATGCCGTGAGTGAGATCTTCCTCGAGTTCTAGATTTGCCGGCTCCAGTGGCGCCCAGAAGCTGGGCCAACCGGTTCCCGAGTCGAACTTGGTCTCGGAGGTGAACAGGTCGCTACCACAACAGACACACCTGTATACGCCCTGTTTGTGGCAATCAAAGTACTGTCCAGAGAACGCCCTTTCAGTTCCCTTACGCCTTGTTACCTCAAATTGCTCGCCGGTCAACAACTGGCGCCACTCTTCCTCACTCTTGTTTACCCTCCTGGTCATCGACAGTGCCCTCCCGAGCTGCAAAATCGCCTTCCGGCAAGCCTGTGTACCTTCATGGGCAGCCGCTCCTCGCGCGCCTCATGCGCCAGATTATCACCGGTCTTGCAATACTCAACCGCTGCCGCTGTCAATCATAGCAACAACATTCCTCTCACGGCAGCCACAGGATCAAGCAGCATCTTGGCAGCGAGCTGGCGGAGCAGCTCGGCCTCCAGAAGCAGGCCTATCGTACCCTCCTTTGACCGGTCGGTCGCAACCAGCTTAATCACCCTTGCTTCCAGTCGGACATCGCTTCCAGTAGCTCCGCCCTGGTAATCGGAACAATGCCTGCTCGATAGAACTGCAAAGTCCCGGCCATTACACCTGCCCGAGCTGCTGTCCTGAGATCCTTTCCTTCAGTCAGGAACGCGCAGAGCGCCGCCATGGCTTGATCGCCGCAGCCCGTCTCATCTCGCACATCTCCGCCGGCGATATCAGGAGCAGGTATCTGCTCTTCGTCGCTTTCGGTCATCATGAAAGCACCCTGCTTGCCCAGGGTAACCAAGACGTTCGCCATCCCTCGAGCTCTCAGGATCGATGCCGCTGACCGCGCATCGTCCACACTGTTTATCTCCACTCCCGTGAGCATGCGCAGTTCGTGCTGATTTGGTTTGATCAAGAGAACACGTTGATCGAGGATCTCGTCATAGCACACACCCTGCCGTAATCCGCCCGGATCCAGGAGTACTTTCAGGTCGTAGGCATGGGCTTTCTTGATGGCATGGAGCGCTGTGCCGACCGGCAGCTCCAATGAGATCAAGAGCGCTCCCCGATTGCTCCGGGCAGCTTCGAAGAGCGGATCCGCTGCATCTATCTCACTTTCAGTCAGGTTATCGTTGACGCCTGGCAAAACATAGATCTGATTGTGACCGTGCCGATCGACCGGGATGAGCGCTATACCAGGAAACTTGCCGGTCTCTTCAAAGGGCAGAGCTCTGACGAAATCGATGTTAACCCCGGCCTTCTCTAAGGCGTCGACAGGATATCGCCACAGGCTCAAGGGATCGCGCGAGCTTTTCCCGACCATAGCCACCCGGTCCGGGCCGAGCATGGCCGCCATCATCTCGGCTGTGTTTCTCGACTTGCCACCAGCCCCAATCTGAAGCCGGTTGCCGTAAGCCACCTCACCAGCTCCAATAAGCTCACTGAATCCCAGCCCAACAATGTCCGTGTTCAGGCTGCCGACAACGATGGCTGAAATGCTAGCAAGTGACATACGGGCTGGCGGGCGGTGAGTGCTACCATCAGTCAGAAAAGTTTACCCGATGCGCGCTCTGGCTTGATCCTGGTCCTCTCGGCAACCAGGCGCAGCTGCCCGACCGAGGCAAGACCTGGAGGCGCCCACGATGCCATGCCCGATCAAACGATCAGGGCTGCATAGCCGGGCCACGCACGGTGACCAAGCGCCCGGACAGCAAGCGATCTGTTACCTGGACTTCAGGTCCTCCGGTGTCAGCCTGTACAGGTTGAGCGGGTCCGAGTACTCGCCAACCGGAAGCCCGTCGCGGCCAATTGCCCGTGCTCGCACCTGGCACCAGGTACGCCCCCCAAACCAGGTGGGGTCCACAGCAAAAAAACTGGCCAGCATCGGCTGGAACATGACTGAACCAAGAGCAGGGTCCTTTTCTTGCGGACGGGAGCACTCGAAGGCACAATTGCCCCTGGAAATCTCCATCCGGGCGCCAATCGCTTCGGGAACATTGGCCGCTGAGACAAAGACCAGGAAAGGACCGTCAGGCATTGCGTAAAAGCCTGGCTCGCAGAAAATCGTCGGTTGCAGGCCGATGAGCGGCATCAGGTGCGTGTCCTTGAGTAGCTGCACATCCTTGATCTCGATGTGCTTGCAGGGGAAGAAGTGGAGCTCCAGCTCAGTTATCGTTCGACAGGCATACCATCGCCAGTAGTGCGAAAGGTGTATCCGCACTTGCCGGTAGCCAGGCCTAGCGCTCGCCGTTAGAAAAGCTAAAGCCCGATTGCGATTATGCGAGCACGAGTTAGCTTGATCATTGACGTCCAGGCCGGATGAGGAGGGCTTTAGACCCTGCTCACTCACCGGTCCTGTGCCCTGCCAACAGGCCTCAATTTCAGCCGGACCATCGAAGGGTGCGGTCAGAACAGAAAACTCCAGAAAGTCATAATCCAGGGGGTTGAGCTGCAGCGCTTCGAGCTTCAGCCGAACGTCCTGACCTACGTCATCAAGCTTGACAGCACCAGCATCCAGCCGCCAGCTGCTATCACCACTGACGGAGCACTTTGAACGAAAAGAGCGCTCGCAGCACAGCAGCCGAACCTCCGGTGCGGCAAAGTCGGCCTTGAGTTGCAAGGGAACAAATCCTTGATCAGGCCCGGCCCAAACCAGGGCAGCAATAACTCTCGGGTCAGCCAGACGTGCTTTCAGATAAGTAGGATCTGTCTGATCCTCGAGCCCCAGGAAGACCGGTTGCATATTGACCAAGCGGCTGGAGAGTGCCTTCTCGGTAAAGGGTGGCTCCAGCAAAAACCGAAAGTTCAAGGCACTGAGCAAGACTTGGACACCACGCCGCTCCAGCGGTATGCCCAGCACCACCGCCCGCTTGCCTGGTGGAACGGTTCTGGCAAGTGCTTGCGACGCTTCCATCAACCTTTTCACCTCGCTGCCAGCTTGACAGTAGATTTGGTTATGGGCTGCAGCCGCCTGCTGGAAGGCGGCTGCCATGATCAGGAGCAGCGCGCATCCAGATGCCGATAGAAATCCCCGTCGCCGAGCATTGGTGTTGTCTGGACTGTCAGCCTTACTGGATTGAAACACGAGCACCGGCCAGAGAAGGCTCAGTGGCACAGTAAAGAAGAAGAACCAGCGGCTGTGCTCCAGGGTAGGCTTAATACCCCACAGCGGCAGAAGCGGAACAATGGAGATTAGCATCCAGAATGCGAGAAACACGAGCCCCTTACCGGTAAACTCCTTTCGGGCCAGCCGCAAGCCGGCAATGGCAATCAAGCCCAGATAACAGGCTGCCAGGATTACAGACAGGGCGTTTGGCAACCTGAAGGCACAAGTGCTAAATGGGAAAAGCAGCTTGATAATCGTCTGGCAGAAGTTGGTCGATTCAATCGGGTACAAAGCGCTCAATCGGCGAATATCCAAGCTGTAACCCCCGATCAGGGTGCCCAGCGCTTGCGTCCGTATGACCAGGTAGGCCAGCAGGGTCAGCCACAATGGCAGGCTGAACCAGATTGCTCGCTTCAAGCCGGTTCGCAGGCGCCCCCCACCCGCTTCTGCAGAGTTGTCGCTGCCCAGCAGATGCCATGCGGTAACAACGACTGGTACCACGAGGGCCATCTCTTTGACAAGCAACCCGATGAACAAGCTGCCGGCCGCAAGGCAGACGTTCCGAGCCCTACTCCTGACCCGGCTCTCCAGCATGAAATAAAAAGCTAGCAGTGAGAAGAAGCCAGAGATGACGTCCGTACGACCAGATAACCAGCAAACGCTTTCGGAATGAAGCGGCGATACAGCAAACAAGGCAGCAGCAAGAAAGGCAGCAAGCGCTGGCTCAAAACATGCCCATTCACGATAAAGAATCCGGCCAATCAGGTAGCAAACCAGCACATCGCCGGTGTAGAAAAGAATGCTGGTTACATGGTAACCAACAGCGTTAGTTCTCCAGAAGCAGAAATCAATTACGAAGGTAACCATCAGCATGGGTCGATAAAAGACCATCAGTGGTCCCCAGATGTAGTTCGATGAGAACAACGAATAAAGCAGATTCCACTTGCCTCCGACAATTCTGGATGCGTACTCGATCTGAGGAATGTCGTCCGCCAGAAAGAAACTGTGGATGCTGCTTCCAAAGCAGATCCAGACAAGCCCGGTCAGAGTGATGATGTGCAACCAGGAGCTTGCAGCCAGGTTGGCTGCAAAGACGGCTACCACTTTCCTCAATGCATCAACTGTACTGGCACTTGGTTTGTGCTCAGCCGGATTGTCTTGCTCACCGAACATTCGCTTGCTTGCTCATAAGCCAGTAGGGAATGAGGAAGGCCAGCACATAACAAGCGGCGCCAGTCCAGAAAGCAGCCGAGATCCCGAAGCTAATGGCGATGGCGATAGCAAGGACGGACGCGCAGACCGACGTTGCCCCATTTACTCCCCAGAGCCAGGGCGTCAGGGCTGCAGCCTGGCTTCCCACCATGGTCATGCCCAGCGGGAAGGCCATACCCATAAGCGCACCGAGCGGGAAGAGCAACACCAGGGCGAGAACCACCCGCAGCGCTGTAGTGGCACCCTGAGAATAGCTAATCAAAAACGGAGTAATCGCTCCGAAAACGACCAGAACAGCAAGCAGCATAGTCAGTCTTCCTGTCGCCGCCTGGCAAACGCTTTCCTGATCAATGCCCGCTGTTGAAAGACTACCCAGGCCACCGGCCAGTAAAAGGGTAAACAAAACCACGCTGAGACCGTACACCGGGTGACCGAGGAATATGATCAATCTCTGCATCTGGGAGATCTCAACAAACATGAAGCCCAGACCAATCGCCGCAAAATAAACAAGCAGCGGCCAGGCATCAGATAGAGGTACCTTGTCAGCGGTCAGCACAAGCGGCAGAAAAATACAGAGAGAAGTCAAAACCAGGACCGTTACTAAGAGAACTGCCAGTACGGAAACAGCTTTGGTGTTGCAACTCATCTCTCCCTGCTTCTGCAGCTCGCCCCGCAGCACATCTTTCAGCCGCAGCATGTGAAAGAAGTAGGGGCTGTCATCGGTCGGTGGGGCAATGTTGAGCGGAAACTGAGCGACAACCCTGTCCAGGTTCTCCCCGGAGGCGATAGCCGCAAAGCGAGAATTAAGGGCAGTACGCGAGCTTAAGATTACCTCGAAGCGATTCTGTCTGGCAAAGGCCTGGATTATGTCCAGCTCCCGTTCGCTAAAGGGGCGTCTGCCAACCAGGACCGTACCCAGTCCATCGGCAATAACACCACCCACACTCGGGTACAGATTGGCCACAATTACAATATGATCTCGGGGGTTCTTCACGCCAAGCTGCTTCAAGGAGGCACAAGCCAGCGCCGTAAGGCGATAAATCTCGGCAGGTCGATCTTGAAAGAACCAGCGCGAGACGGTCAAGACTCCTTGCGGGCTGAGATGATCCAGGAGGATTTTCCATGCCTCCAACGTATAAAGGCCGTTTTCCGTGAGCGCAAAGGCTCCAGCTGCCGTGGCCGCAAACGTGTCAACCATGGAGATCTGAATAATGTCGAAGCGGTCCTTTGACCTGGCAACGTAGCTTCTAGCCTCATCATTGACAAAGCTGACCTTCGGATTCCTGTCCAGGTGCCCTGTGTAGTCTCCAAACACACCATTGAGGATATGAAGGATGTTGTCGTTCATCTCGACCCCCACCACCGACTTTTGTCCGAAGGTAAGGGCAGAGAGGATGTCCCTGCCCCCGCCGACTCCAATCACCAGAACCCGCGAGTCTGGCCTGATGTAGTGAGCCAGATTGGTTACATCGTACTTCAGGTGCCGGACCCGAGCCAGGTTGCCATCAAAAAAGGTCATCACTGTGGCGGCGGTTGCATCAATCTGAGCACCAATCTCGAGCACCGGACTGGTATCGGGCCAGATTACACTCAAGCCCCAGCTAAACGGCCTGTGCGGAATGAACGGATGCCCCAGTACCTGTACCCGTGAGAAAGAGTTCCACTTCTCATAGATAGGCTTCAGATCCGGTCTGCCCTTCACCCAGGTTAGGTGGACAAGCGGATTGCCGGCAGCAGCAACAACGGTATTCAGGGCCCCAAATGCAAAGAGCAATGCGGCTAAGCCGGCCGCCAGGCGGCGCCGGGGCACGAGGTCAGCGGCACCGGTATAAAAGAAGGCGGCTAACGAGGCGAAGGACGCCACCACGAATATTGCTGAAGGGCCATCAGCAATGTTCAACAGTGGTATCAACAGTAGACAACCTGTGGCAGCACCAGCCAGATCGGCTGCATAGAGCTGGCTCACTCGCTCCCGAAATTTGGTTAGAGCCAAACAAACATTGATGCCTGCGAAGAAGAATGGAACAGAGTTGAGCGTGTAGACGAGGGCAAGTCCCGCGAGTCCTGCCCTGGTGCTGTCGTCGAGCGGTGGCAACCACACCTGGATCAGAAAGACGACAACAATCGACACGGCAAAGAAAAGCGTGCTGACCACCAGGTGCTGGTGAGCACGCTCGATTGCAAATAGCTTCGGGCGCAGGTACACGGCAACCGCTCCGGCTGACATTCCAAACATGGCAATCGATACGGCCATAAACGCAAAGTGGTACCACATGGTCACACTGAAAATGCGCGTCAAAAGCATTTCGTACATCAGGGTGGCCATGGCCACCAGAAACAGCCCCAGAAAGGTCTGTCCTGTTACTCTGGCAGCAGTTTGCTGGCCTGTTGCGCTCAAACTCCGGATCTCCCCTGAGCTCTCGACCCTTTGCTAGTTCTCCTCATCTGGATCCCATCGGTAAAGCTCGAGTGGATCCGAGTATTCGCCCATCCCCTCGCCATTCTTTCCGATCGCCCGGGCACGCACTTGATACCAAAAGCGCTCTCGAAACTTGTACGGATTGAGCGTAATTGTACATGCCGGCAGCGGCAAGATGATTCCGGAACGAACAACCTGATTTTGGCTCGCCGCCGGAAAACAGTCAAAGACTCCGTCGGGTTTCGACACTTCAATTCTAACGCCGGTCGCCCCCGGAACGTTAAGCGGGGAGCCAAATACCGCAAGCGGCGTCGCTGGCATCACAAATCGGCCGCAATCGATCGTTATCGCCGGAATCACGCCCATTGATGGCATCAAGTGCCTGTCTCGCACAAGCCGCAGGTCACAGATTTCGAGGCCATGACTTTGCGGCAGCTCAAGTTCTAAAGCTGTAATGTTGCCAGAAGCATACCAGCGCCAGTAGTGCGCCAGTCGCACTCTGAAACGTTCGAATTCCTTGCCCGACCCCGCTGGCAAGATAATGCTGGCCCGATTTTCGGCCGAATCGCGCAGACAGGTCCTGGCGCTTTCGCCAGACAGCGCAAGCGGGGGCCAGGCGCAGTCTTTCTGGCTCGACTCTGCACTGCCAATCCACCTCACTCCAATTTCGGCTTCCCCAAGAGCCCCCGTGCGCTTGATCTTGAATTCAAGAAAGTCCTTATCCAGAGGCGGGACAGACAGACCGGTAATCCTCAGGCGATTGTCATTGCTTACATTGACCATTTCAAGGCACTTGCCGTTCACACGGAGCGCTTTATCAGTGGTGGCATGCGGCCGGACAAGTTGAGCTGACTGTGGAGAAATCTCCAGGACCTCCGGGGAATCTGCATCGCTCTTGAGCGCCAGCGGAGCAAAGCCTTGGTCTGGTCCTGCCCAGGCCACGCAGCCAATGACATCAGGAAGAGCCAAAAAGGCCTTAAGGCGGGTTGGATTGATGAACTCAGCAGGCCCGTAGACAGTTGGTTGCATGCTCACAAGTTTGTCAGAGAGCGCAGTTTCAGAAAAGGGCGGCTTCAGCATGATCCGAAAGCTCTCGGAGTTGTACATCAGGTGAATCCCACAATGATCCATGGGCAGCCCCAGGACCAGTAGCTTCTTACCAGAAGGTATCGAAGCAGCCAGGGACTGACAGCGCTCATTCAAGATGCGAGCCTCCCTGGTAGCATCATTCCAGACCTGATTTTGGGCCCTGGCTGCTGTCTCAAAGATGCAAATCATCACAACTACTGCAACCAGGCTCGACGTTGCTAGTCGATTGCTGGCCCTACCCGCAGATGGAGTGGGACGGTACCAGCGTGCTGGCTGAAAGGCTAGCGCCGGAAAGAAAATGCTGAAAGGCACCGAGAAGAAGAAATACAGGCGGCTATACTCCAGCGACGGCTTCAGAGCCATGAGCAGGTTGAGCGGGATCAAAGAAACAGCCATCCAAAGCAAAAGAAGCAACGGCAATCTCCAGCAAATACCGCCCTGTAAGAGCCTGAATCCAGCCGCAAGCAACAAACAGAGATAACAACCGCCCAGGATCCAGGCCAGTGGATTGGGGCTTGCAAACGCACAGTCGCCAAAGGGCAAAAGCAGCTTGACTGGCGTCTCTATCCCACGAATGCCAAATACGGAGGGGCCACCCATGAACTGCACAAGACTGCTAAAGTAGCCGCCAAACGGTGTTCCCAGCGCCCGAACACGCAACCACAGGTATGCCGCGAGCACAAGCCATAGCGGCAGGCTGAACAGAAACGCCCGCGCCCAGCGCCAAGGCTCGGCAGGAGGCCTGCTGTCGGCGGAACCCGGTTCCGGCAACGACAACCAATAAGCTGCCATTACGACCGCCGGCATTATTGCCGCCATCTCCTTTACAAGCAGCGCAATAGACAGGGACAGCGCCGCCAGACACTGGTTAAGCAATCGGCAGCGAGTACAGCTCTGCAACATGAAATAAAGGGCAAGCAGGCTGAAGAAGGCTGACATGAGGTCGGTGCGTCCCGATATCCAGCAGACACTTTCACAATGCAACGGACTAACAGCAAAGAGCGCACCAGCCAGCAATGACGCAGTACCTGATCGGACGGGCGTCCAGTTCCTGGTAAGCACCCTGGTGATCAGGTAGCATAGAAGGACATCACCGGCATAGAAAGCCAGGTTCGTCAGGTGGTAGCCCCAGGGATTTAACCTGAACTGAAAAAGGTTAACGACAAAACTGAGCGTATTCAGCGGACGATAGACCTGAAAGATCGGTCCCCAGAAAGAGCCCCTCAAAAAGAGCCTACTGGCAAGATCCCATTCTCCGTTGGCAATCCTCGAGGCATACCTGAGCTCGTAATAGTCATCGATCAGGAAGCAACCACCCAGCGTATCGCCGAAGGCCGACCAGGTAAGCGCCATCAGAGTGGCGATATGCAGCCAGGTACCGGTTGTCAACCACTTCCAGGCGACAACCAAGAGCCGCTGTTGCAACTCGGGCTGTGCTATCGCGGGTTGAGATTCAGTCAAGATAACTCTAAAAACCGGGTTCTATCAAAGCGCCGTCTTGCTTGATTCTATCAGCCATCTGTTCACACCCCGCCACCGCGCCCGCCTGAGTGCGATAGAATTCCCTGCGGCTGCTGAAAGAGGCTTCGCGGATGCTTGCGACTCGTGATTGCACCAGACCTGGCGACAGTAAACTTCGCGCCGCCGCTATCGACTGCCCAGAATCAGCCGCAAAAAACTGGCTCAGTCGAATGATCTCCATCGTCACCCTCGTGTCAGCGCTGGTCAGTTTCATTGCAATTGCCCAGGCCAGAGGTCTCACCAGTTGCGGTAGCACCAGCGCCAGCCGCTTGCCGGCATCGGTTGTGCCGAACAAGTATCAGTTGCAGCTCGAGCCGGATCTGCGCACCTGCACCTTCAAGGGCACAGAGACGATCACTCTCGATCTTCTCAAGCCTGCCTCGACGATCTCGCTCAACGCTGCCGAGCTCATCCTGGATCGGGCACAAATCGTGCCGGTTGAGCCGGCAAAGACCGACCGCCTGGCGGGAGCAATATCACTCGATTCCAAGCTTGAGCAGGCCACCATCAGTTTCTCCCGGACGCTCAAGCCAGGGCGCTACAAGCTCACGATCAGCTTCAAAGGGACATTGAACAACAAACTGCGCGGTTTTTATCGTTCGTACTACGCGGACACAAGGGGCGCCAGGCACTCGCTTGCCGTCACCCAGATGGAGCCGACCGATGCGCGACGCACGTTCCCGTGTTTCGACGAGCCGGCTTTCAAGGCTTCCTTTGAAATTACAGCGGTGATTGATCCGGAGCTTACCGCTATCTCCAATGCGCCGGTTGTTGGCAGAACCGCTGATGCCAGGCGACACAAGCAGGTCGTCGTATTTGCTGCCACCCCGAAAATGTCCACTTACCTGGTGGCTCTTCTGGTGGGTCCATTCGAAGCTACGGAAGCAAGAACTGTAGCTGGCGTTCCAATCAGGGTCTGGACTGTGCGCGGAAAAGCGGGTATGGGACGGTATGCGCAACAGGTTGCCGGCCAGCTCCTCACCTATTACAACGCTTACTTTGGTATCCCCTACCCCGCCAGGAAGCTGGACCTGGTAGCCATTCCGGATTTCGAGGCCGGTGCCATGGAAAACCTTGGTGCCATTACCTTCAGGGAATCTCTGTTGCTGGTTGAGCAAAAGAGCACCGCAACTGAGACGCTTCAGAGCGTGTCTGCTGTGGTTGCTCATGAGATGGCCCACATGTGGTTCGGCGATCTGGTCACTATGTCCTGGTGGGACGACGTGTGGCTTAACGAGGCGTTTGCGAGCTGGATGGCTACCAAAGCCGTCGATCACCTGATGCCCCAGTGGCACTTCTGGGATCAGTTTGGTCTGAGCCGCGTCGAGGCGATGGCGACCGATTCGCTGCGTTCGACCAGAGCGATTCATTTTGCCGTCAAAAATCCGGATCAGGCCAACGAGATGTTCGACTCAATCACATACGCCAAAGGCGCATCGATCTTGCGCATGCTTGAGAAGTACGTAGGTGAGCCGCTTTTCCAGAGAGGGGTCCATGACTACTTGCTAAGGCACCAGTTCGCCAACGCCACAACTGACGATCTCTGGCAAGCAATTGGCGCCGCCTCGACGAAGCCAATCCAGCAAATGATGAAGGGCTGGGTATACCAGCCCGGGATGCCGCTCATTACGGTTGAGCAGTCTGCTGGCGACACAGCTTTCCAACAAAGGCGGTTCTTGCTCGATCATTCCGTAAACATGCACTCAACAACAACGCTCGAGAACGGCAAGAGCAGCGAGAAGCCAGACAAGGAGCCGATCTGGCCGGTGCCGCTGGGGATAAGAGTTGTGGCTTCAGCGGTCCCGGAAGAAGCTACCCATGAGACCAGGTTGCTTACCAGCCGAAGGGCGTCCTTTGCCGTTGGCAAGCCTGGCTCGGCCATGATCGCCAATGCCGGTGCCAGCGGGTACTATCGCGTTCGTTATCCGGGCCCGCTTCTGAAAGCGTTGCTGCCGCTCATCCAGACCAGGCTGTCGGTTGCCGAGCGCCTGCAGCTGCTGGACGATCAATGGGCCCTCGCTGTGGCAGGGCAGGTGCCAATCGAGAGTTACCTGGAGCTGACGGCCACCTACAAATTAGAGACCGATCCGTCGGTCATCGAGGTTCTGGCCGGACAGCTTCATCAGCTGGAGAGGCTGGTAGACAGCAAGGCACATCCTGCCTTTGAACGCTTCCTCCGAGACAGACTGGGCCCAGCCAAAGCCAGGCTTGGTTGGACGGCCGGCAGGGGAGAATCCGACCTTTCCAGGATGTCCCGCAGGCTGGTTCTCGAAACGCTGGGAACTATAGGTCACGACACGCAGACAGTTGCCGAAGCACGCAGGCTTTTCGGAGAATACCTGCGGCAGCCATCAAGTGTCGATCCTAACCTGCTGGACCCGATCACTGAAATCGTAGCCTACAATGGCGACAGCAACTCCTACATGAAGATCAAGCAGTTATGGCTGGAGGCCGAGACCCCCGAGATCGAACAACGAAACCTGATGGCGCTGGGGAAATTTCAGGAGCCGGCTCTGATCAGGCAGGCGCTTGAGCTGTGCCTCGATGATGATGTCAGAACTCAAGACGCACCCCATCTCTTGAGCGTGCTCATCAATAACAATGCCGGCAAACGGGCTGCCTGGCAGTTCCTCAAGAAGAACTGGGATGCAGTTCTGGAGAGATATCCACAGAACATGGTTCCACATGTGGTGGCAGCAACCAGCTCCCTGAACACTGCCGCAGACGAGGCAGATCTGCGTGCCTTCTTCAAGAGCCATCCGGTACCGGCCGGTGAGCGGGCTCTGGCCCGCACCCTGGAGAGGGTACACATTTCCGTCAACTTCCGAGCACGCAGTGGAAAGCCACTCAATGAGTGGCTGCTACGTCCATTAAAATTGCCGGGCGCAATCAAGGATTAGTAATAGATATATTCTTTCGGCCAACCAGGCGGATTGCTGCACAC
>Ga0066388_100001374_pt1 | contig 13577 bp, 15 predicted proteins | sample PanSoiMetaGPlot6_FD_64539 | JGI IMG/M metagenome (GOLD analysis project Ga0066388, IMG submission 64539) | Tropical forest soil microbial communities from Panama analyzed to predict greenhouse gas emissions - Panama Soil - Plot 6 (Hybrid Assembly) | ecosystem: Environmental > Terrestrial >... | reverse complement strand
TTTTGCGGGATGAGGCTTTGCTGCAACGCGTACCTGATGACCGCCTGCAGTGCCGGTCGGCAGGCCTCCACGCCGAATGGAAGGAAATCGATTTCGCCTGCACGGGGCAGCCCCGCCGCGCGCTTGCCCTGCGACAGCAGCCGGTAGATCTCCCGGACCGCGTCGGGATTCGATCTCGCGAGCTTTTCCGTCACCACGACCATGTGGTTGATCGGCACGACCTTGTGCCGCGCGTACCACTGCCGCGCCGCCGCTTCGGGATCCGGGATCAGGCTCGTGAGTGTCGGATCCTCGGGTAGGTCGGCGCCGTAGATCGCCGCGTCGAGCTCCCCCACGCGCAGCATCTCAAGCAGGTTCTTGCCCCCGCCGACCCGCTCGACCCCCGCGGGCTCGCGATATTCGGCGACATGGCCGTCCTCGAAGGTCACCCAGCGCACCCGGTCGACATCAACGCCGTAGTCGTTCTGGAGAATGCCGCGCACCCAGACCGCGGTCGTCTGACTGTATGAACGAACGCCGACGCGCTTGCCTGCGAGATCAGCCGGCGTGAGCGGCTGCGCCGCCCGGCAGAGAATGGTGCCGTGCTGGAAGCGTCCCATCATGGTCGCCGGGAGGAGCACGAGCGGCTTACCGTAGGCCTTAGCCTGCACGTAGGTCGCGATCGCCATCTCGCTGACGTCGAATTTGAGCTCCCGAACCATCGGCTTGAAGAACCGGTTCGCCGGCCTGATCTCGGAAAAGGTCAAGGCAAGGCGGGGAGATTTGATCTGGCCACGCTTGAGCGGCAGCGTATGCGGATAGTCATCGAAGGCGGCGCTCAGGGTGGTGACCTCGGTATCTACGCTCATCGGAATCTCTCATTCCTCACGACCTGCCGACCGAACACGGCCGACGGCTCTTTCACGGCGTCGGGCTGGCCCCGCCCATTCTGAAACATTTTTCGCTCGCAAGGCGAGCGCCTTCTTGCAGCCTGCGCCGCCTTCATATTCATTGATGACCAGTCGCCCAGGGGGCGCGTCCCAGATCACATCGGCGCATCATCATGACCCTGATCCTGTCCAACGACGATGTCGAAAAGCTCCTGTCCATGCGCGAATGCATCGAGGTCATGGAGGAGGCCTATGTGGAGCTGGCGGAGGGGCGCGGAGTATCGCGCACCCGCTCCGATTGCTTCACACCGACCGCGCAGCCGGATGCGCTCTACAGCCTCAAATCGATGGACGGCGTCTTGCCGAAGCTCGGCATCGGCGCGGTCCGCATCAATTCCGACATCATCACCTGGCCCAAGCGCGGCAACAATATGCGGCGTGAGAAAGTGCCGGCCGCTCCCAACAACCGGTATGTCGGACTGGTGCTGTTGTTCTCGGTCGAAAACGGCGAGCCGCTGGCGATCCTGCCGGACGGCGTGATGCAACGCATGCGCGTCGGCGCCGCCAACGGCCTCGGCGTCAAATATCTTGCCCGCAAGGACGCCACCACCGTCGGCATTCTCGGCTCCGGATGGCAGGCCGGCGCGCAGCTGATGGCGGCGTGCGCAGTGCGCGACATCAAGACCATCCGATGCTTCAGCCCCAATCCGCAGAACCGCGACTCTTTCGTCAAGGCGATGAGCGCCATGCTCGGCATCGAGGTCGTTCCGGTCGGCCAGCCGGAGGAGGCGATCAAGGATGCCGACATCGCCATGTGCGCCACCAATTCCATCGATCACGTCTTTTACGAACACTGGATGGCGCCCGGCATGCACGTGAGCTCCATCAAGCGCCCGGAGATCGAGGTCAAGGCGATCAAGCGCGCCGACCGGGTCGTGATCCATTGGAACGAGCCGAGCCCGATCCATGTCGCGGCCTCCGGCGTGGTGATCGAGGAGAAGGTCGAGGGCCGTGGCTGGCAGCTGGCCGAGGAAATCGATTTCAAGCGGCTGCCGACCCTGCCCGAGCTGGTCACCGGCCGCGTCGGCGGACGCAAATCCGACGCCGACATCACCTGCTTCATCAACAATATCGGGCTCGGTTATCAATTCGCTGCGGCCGGCTCGATCGTCTACCGCAAGGCCAAGGAGAATGGCCTCGGGCACGATCTGCCGACCGACTGGTTCACCGAGGACGTGCACCCCTAGCGCGGTCCCGACCGATTGATCGGAATGCCCGAGCGCCTCAGCTTGCGCGCTTGAGCTGCGCCCGGCGGCGGTTGAGGTGATCCAGGGTCACTTCGGCGCGACGGCGGTAATCTTCGTGCATTTGCTCGAGCTCCTGCACCGGCAGGTCCTCGACGGTCGCCACCCGGTTCTCCGCCCCCTTCATTGCGATGATCAATTCGGCGAGCTTGAGCTGCACCGCGAGGGCGTCGCGATTTTGCGTATGTTGAATGAGGAACACCATGAGAAAGGTGATGATGGTGGTCGAGGTATTGATCACGAGCTGCCAGGTATCGCTGAAACCAAATAGCGGGCCTGTCAACGCCCAAATCACCACCAGCAGCACGGCTATCAGAAAGGCGACAGGATGACCGGCATAGTGCGACGCCCCGCATGCCATCCGTGAAAACAGACGATGCCACGTCTCCCCGTGGGCCGAGTCCTGCGGCTGCGGCACCTGGGGCGGATGCCCGGTGTTCTTCGGCTCGGCGGGCGGGGGTGCGTGCAGACGCTTTCGGGCCATGGTCGGTCCTGCGGAAAGAAATATGGCGCCCTCGGCCGGTCAATGTCCGGTGAGCCGAAGCGTTCCCGGCGCTGGAACCCGGCCGGAACATTTTTACGGCTCCGCCGTTGAAAGGGGCGAGCACGGCCGGGAGCGTTAGAGGAGCACTGCCATGTTTGGTTGGGCTTTGACCTTTCTGATCATTGCCTTGATCGCGGCCGTACTCGGATTCGGCGGAATTGCGGGAACCGCGATCGAAATCGCGAAGATCATCTTCTTCGTCGCGATCATCCTGTTCCTGATTTCCGCCGTCATCGGCATGATGCGCGGCCGTTCGCCGACAGCACCCTGACCAGTTCGACCGGTTTTCAAACGCGCGCGTACCTCTCGCCCGGTATTGAGCCGGGCGAGAGCTTTTTGGCCGACCGACGGCCGCTGACTCCGGCCGATCCACAGCCGGTACCGGCGATGGTTTTTGCGGATCGCCAAAATGGACGTGCCCGCGCCAAGCGCGGGCACGTCGACGAATTGGGGACAGGACGCTGGCCGTCAGCCGCGCCCGCCGGCGGACAGGATCGCGCGGGTGGCGTGGTCGGGGCCGAAGTCGTCGGCACCATCGATGGAGAGCAAATCCGACAGCCTGGTGCGCGCGCGATTGACCCGGCTCTTGATCGTTCCTACGGCACACTCGCAGATCGCGGCTGCCTCCTCATAGGAGAAGCCCGATGCTCCGACCAGGATGAGCGCCTCGCGCTGATCCGGCGGGAGCTTCGCCAGCGCCACGCGGAATTCCTCGAACTCCACACGGCTTTGCTGCTCCGGATGCGACTTGAGGCTCTCGGCATAGCTGCCGTCGGCGTCTTCGACCTCACGCCGGCGCTTGCGATATTCGGAGCGGAAGAGGTTGCGGAGAATGGTGAAGAGCCAAGCCGACATGTTCGTCCCCGGCTGGAACGAATCGATGTTGGCCATGGCGCGCAACAGGGTCTCCTGCACCAGATCGTCGGCGCGATCGACGTTGCCGCACAGCGAGATGGCGAAAGCGCGCAGGCTCGGAACGGCTGCGAGCATCGCATCACGGACGGATGGTCGCATCGTCATCAGTTCGATCCCTTGTGTTGCGAGCTTTCGGGGCTCTTGGCCTCAACGAGACGATCGGCCTCCCGCTCCTCATCTCCCGCGGGACCGGCCTTCTGCGCGGCAGGCTTCTGCCCGGCCTGGTCGCTATCAGGACCGCCATTGAGCTCGTTGAGGAGATCCTTGAACCGGTCGGGAACACCTTGCCGGACCACCTCGTCGTAGACGCGCTGCAGGATGTCACCCAATCTGCGCTGGTCCTCGCGGCTCAGCCGGCCTCCGGCCTTTCGTACTGGGGCGTCCGTATGCATCGTTGCCTCTGGCCTCTCTGGGGTGCCCGGCCCCGACTCCGGCCGGTGTGGGTCGTGCCCCCTCGATCTGGGCCTAACTGGTTTCTGCTCTTGCATTTTCTTAATTCCCGCGCGGCCGGAACCCGGCCCGCGGCCCCTCTTGCTCACCAGAGCATAACGTCACCCAAAACCGTTCGTTCCGGGGGTATGGAACTTTTTTCTGACCCAGCCGTTTTCGCCCGGTAACCTCACGGAAAATGACAACGGGAGGGTTCGGTGCCCAATTCCACCGCGGTAACTCAATACCTGCCATTTTTGCGGCGGTATGCCAGGGCGTTGACCGGCAGCCAGGCGTCGGGCGACGCCTATGTCGCGGCCACCCTGGAGGCGCTGATCGCGGATCGGGCCGTGATCGAGGACCCGCGTGGAGCGCGCGTGGCGCTCTATCGCCTGTTCACGAAGATCTGGAATTCCGTTCCCGTCAACGGCGCCAGCAATGCGCAGGATGGCGCGCTGCCTGGTGAACAACGGCTTGCCCACATCACCCCGCTTCCCCGCCAGGCGTTCCTGCTGGTCGCGCTGGAAGGCTTCACCGAGCCGGACGCGGCGCGCGTGCTCGACATCGACGTGACGCGGCTCCGGGCCCTGGTCGAGGAATCCGGCCGCGAGCTTGCCGCCGAGATCGCCACCGACGTGCTGATCATCGAGGACGATACCTTCATCGCGATGGAGCTCGAGACCCTGGTGGAAAGCCTCGGCCACCGGGTTCTCGGCGTTGCCCGGACCCACGCCGAGGCGCTGGCGCTGACCAAGAACAAACGGCCCGGGCTGATTCTGGCGGACATCCAGCTCGCCGACGGCAGTTCGGGGCTCGAGGCCGTGAACGAGTTGCTCGGTACCTTCGAGGCGCCGGTGATCTTCATCACCGCCTATCCCGAGCGCTTCCTGACCGGCGAGCGGCCGGAGCCGGCCTTCCTGATCGCCAAGCCGTTCCAGCCGGCAACGGTGTCGGCGGTTGCAAGTCAGGCGCTATTCTTCGAGCGCACTGCCAAACGACGCGATCGGCCGGTCCCGGCCTGAGGCCTGCTGCGGGACACAAGACCAGTCGATCAGCGTCGGATTTTGGGAAAATCGCAGCCGAGCGAAGCGGTGGCCATCGTCGTCAGTGACGGTGGCTGGCGAGCCCGACGAGGACGCCGACCCCCACCGCAACCGCGAGCGTCACCAGCGGGCGATGCTCGACTTCTTGCGACAGCCGGCGCAGCGCGTCGTTGCCGAGCTTCGCCGCTTCCTTGGCAGCCTGGCCGCCGATTTTCACGGCCTGATCGCTGGCAGACGCCGCGCTGCCGCGCAGCCGATCGGCAATGTTGCCGAAGGCTGCCGCGACCGACTCGCCGATCTGGTCGGCGGCTTGCGCCGCGCTGGCGGAGGCGCGGCCGCCCGCACGTTCCAGCCGGCGTTCAATCGCTCGCAGGCGGTGCTCGATCTCGCCGAGGTCGGCGGAAATGGCGCGGGAATATCCGGATTGACGGAACATGATGGGCCTCGTCGATGTCTATTGCGGGAACGGATCGCAGTAGGACATGCATCGGCTCGGAGCCTTCAGCACGTCCTCTCGCGACCGCGGAAACCTCGCCGGTGCCGACATGATCGGTCGCCCGGGCGAAGCTAGTTGACGGTCTTGAGCCAGCTATCGATCTGGCGTTCGGCTTCATCTCTCGCCACGCCATAGCGCTGCTGCAGGCGGCCGGTGAGTTCGTTGCGTTTGCCCTCGATCACATCGAGATCGTCATTGCTGAGCTTTCCCCACTTCTGCTGCACCTTGCCTTTGAACTCTTTCCAGTTGCCTTCGACACGATCCCAATTCATTTGCCTACTCCTGTTGTTATGTGGCCGGAGAACCCGGCGCGTGAACAAAGGTTCCCGCATCAATTGATCGTGCAACCGACTGCGCGGCGCATTCGCAGGCGCGCTCACATCTGGCCAGCGTCGCGCGACTTTCGCGTTCCAAAACGACAGGGGCGTAGTCGACGCTGACGTCGACTACGCCCGTGGTACCGGCCGAGCACGGGGAGGGGATATGGGCGGCCGGCTGCCATGACAATGCGCAGCGCGCTGATCGGTTCCGGCCGCGGCGGCTCCAGCACCGGGGGTCATCGGCGGTCCCGCCGGCCCTCTCGTCCGGGCCGCCCGGCCATGCCCGGGTGCTCCCGTCGGCAATCGCCGTCCATCCTTGATAATTCCTTTATAATCAACAGCTTATGAGAAATTGGCAGGACATCCCGGCCGCAGCAAAAAACGCGCTGCAACTATGAACCTAACAAAGGGTTAACGCGACTAAAGAGGACAGGGATCGTGGGAGCAACCCATGCGGCGTCATTCCGGACTTCTTCTTGCCTGCTGTGGCGCAGCCTTCGCCATGGCGTTTTTCGTTCTCGGCCTCGAAATCTCCGCCACCACGGCCGCGCCCTCGGCGCAGTCGGTCGCTCCCGGCGCTCCGACCGTGAACCGCACGCTCAAGGCCGATCGCCTGCCGCTGGTCCCGGCGGTGAGCCGCAACGCCGTGAACGGACCGCTCGAACTGAAGCGCCCGCCGGCGGTGAAGCCGCAGTTGCTCGACGGCTGCGAGCCGGTGGTGAGTTCGATTGGGCAGTCGCCGCTGGCGCAAGTGCCCGGCCGTTGCGTGTCCTAAGCCCGGCGCGAACTCCGAAGCGTCCTGCACCGGCTTCCGTTACCGCCTGCCAGGCGGCAGCGCGAAGGTCGCCGACAACACTGGGATGCCGGGCCGCCGCACGCCCGGCCGCTAGATTCGTCCCAGGAGGACGAGAATCAACACGATGATCAGGATGAGGCCGACGCCGCCGGAGGGATAGTAACCCCAGCCGGAGCTGTACGGCCAAGTCGGGATCGCGCCGATAAGCAGCAGGATCAGGATGATCAGCAGAACAGTGCCGAGCGACATAATCGATTGTCCTCAATATCTGTTTGAACGGTCGGCAAACGTCCGCTGTTGCAAATTGTTCCGGTAGCCTAGTGCGCAGCGCCGCAGGCGCCAGGGACACTCAGTCCCGCGCCGCGGGTCGACCTGCCGGCGACAGCGGAACCTTTGAAATGCCAGATACTTGTAGTCGGAAGGCCGCATGATTTCTGGAGGAGGGGCTGACAGCCAAATCCGCGCCTTCGGCGCTCGCTCGCCAAGCCCGCGACGTCGTGCCCGCCGTCAGCTCCCGTCGCTTGCGCGCACGCAGCCTGCCGGCACCGCGCGCTTCGCCCTGCGAGGCCGAACCGACGCACCGTTGTAGACAACCAAGTGGGTAGCGGTCCCATGCAAGACCGAGCCCGTCGCCGCCCGGATGTGAAAGTGCCCGATCCGCAACAGCAAGGTGGCAGTGCCGGCGCCGCCGCGACCGAGCGCCCCCCCGACCTCGACGCATTTCGAGCCGCGCTCGACGCTGGCCAGGTCGGTGTTTGGTCTTGGGATCTGCGGTCCAACCGGATGACCTGGTCGACCAAGCTCGAGGACTTCCGCGGTCTGGCCGGAAGCCTCGATGGTACGCTCTCGATCGTGCCGCAGGACTTTCCCTCGCAGGAGGCAGCCGGCGTGCTGGCGGCGATCCAGCAGACCTTGCAGACGCGGACTCCGTCTCGACTGGAATATCGTCTGCCGTCGGGATCGGGGCAGGAGGAACGCTGGTTCGAAGCCGTGGTCACCGTGATCGTGCAGGACGGCGCGGCGGTGCAGATGCTCGGCATGTGCCGCGATGTGACCGAACGCCTGCGGGTCAATCGCGAGGTCCGCGTTCGCGCGCGCCAGCAGGAAGCGCTGGCGCGGCTTGGCGAGCGGGCGTTGGCTGAAACCGACCTGCAGAAATTCTTCAACGAAGTGGTCATCGCGGTCGGCGAGATCCTCGACGTCGAGATGGTCAAGATCCTCGAATTGCTCCCGGGCGACGCCGAACTGCTGCTCAGGGCCGGCGTCGGCTGGCGCACTGGGCTGGTGGGGACGGCGAACGTGTCGACCAACCGGGATACCCAGGCCGGCTACACCCTCGCCGCCGGCCGGCCGGTGACGGTCGAGGACCTCGCCGCCGAAACGCGATTTTCAGGTGCCCAATTGCTGCACGACCACGGCGTGGTCAGCGGCGTCACCACGCCGATCGCCGGCCGCGACGGCCGCGCCTATGGCGTGCTCGGCGCGCACTCAGCCAAGCGGCGCAAGTTCAACGACTACGACGTCTCGTTCATGGCGGCGGTTGCCAACGTGGTGGCAGGCGCAATCCAGCGTCGGCAGCTGGATCAGCGTCACGAATTGATGATCCGTGAGCTGCGCCACCGCTCGGGTAACCTGTTTTCGCAGCTGCTCGCGCTGTTCTCGCAGACCGCCAAGAATTCCCGCAGCGTCGCCGACCTCGTGGTCAAATACGAAGCCCGCGTGCTGGCGCTTGCCAACGCCCACCGCCTCATCACCGAGGGGGGATGGAAGTCGACCTCCCTCAACGAGCTGCTGAACACGCTGCTCGGCCCGTTCGTCGATCGCATCTCGTTCAGCGGACCCAACGTCTTCCTTGAGCCGGATCCGACCTTCGGCCTGAGCATGGCAGTCCACGAGCTCGCGACCAACGCCAGCAAACACGGCAGCCTTTCCACGACGAACGGCCGGGTCGAGGTCACCTGGTCGGTCACGCGCACACAACTCGGACTGACCTTGGTGCTCGACTGGAAGGAGACTCGCGGGCCCGCGCCCAAGCGCACGCGACGCCCGGGTTTTGGATCCCGCCTGATCGGCATGGTGATCGAGCGCCAGCTCAACGGTCAGGTGCAACAGACGTTCGGCCCGCACGGGCTCAATGCCAGGCTGACCGTTCCGCTCACTCACGAGCGCTGGCCGGGCGGCGCTCGCTCGACGGCGCAGATCGATCTGCCCTGATCCGCGAAATCGGCGGGCGGCGAGCACGCGTTCGCCGCGTCCTCCCCCCGCTAGTGCTTCTTGGCGTCCTGATACGGGTAGATCAGGTTGCCGGTCTTGTACTCCGAAGGCCACAGAATGACCTGGTGGGTACTGTCGCGAAACTGCGTGAGATCGTTGCCAGCGACTCCCTGGAACTGGGTGAAGAACTGCCGGGACTTCGTCCATTCGCCGTCCTTGCCGTAGGAGATCTCGCCCGCCACCGTTGAGAACTTCCCGGCGTGGATGTAATCCGCGAGCCTGGCATGATCGAGGCTCTTGGTTGCCTCGACCGCCTGCGCCAGCACCTGGCCGGCGGCATAGGCGAACGGTGTGAAACCGTAGCCCAAGGGATCGATGCCGAGCGCGGGCGCCTTGGTCTGATACTTCTCCAGCATCGCCTTGAGGCCAAGGAAGTCGAGGGTCGGCGCCTGGACGAAGCTCTCCATGATCACGAGCCCGTTCGTCAGCGGGCCGAGCTGCATTTTGATCGGCGTGGCAAGCAGGCCGATCATCGCCCCGCCGAACATCTTGGCGCTGAGGCCGATTTCATTGGCCGCACGCACCAGACCCACGGTGTCGGGGGGATACGAGCAGGCAAAGACGAGATCTGCATTGGCAGCCTGGATGGCGCGCACGACCGGCACCATGTCGGTGGTGCCCGGCGGATAGCTCTTATCATAGATGATTTCGAAACCGCCCTTCCCCGCGTTCTCGCGCGCGCCGTCGCAGGCGGTCTTGCCGAATTCGGCGTCGGCTGCGATCAACGCCACGGTTTTCGGCCGCGGCGACTGGGCGGCCGCGAGCTCGAACCAACCGCGCGAAAAAGCGCGTGTCCCCTCATCGCCGCCCGGCACCATCGAGAAGTAGCGCGGATAATTGAACTGACGGTTGACGTTGACGCCGAGCAGGCTGATCGTCATCTTGCCCGCCTGCATGATCACCGGCATCGCCGGCGCGATCATGTTGGTGGCATAGGGGCCGAGCAGCAGATCGACTTGGTCGACGCTGAGCAGCTTGGTGTAGATGCCGGGGACATTGTTCGGATTACTTTGATCGTCGTAATAGACGAGTTCGACCGGACGGCCGAGCAGCCCGCCCCGGGCGTTGACGTCATCGCGCCAGATCTCCAGCGCCAGCAGGTTCTGCTTGCCGTTGGGCGCAACGCCGCCGGTGAGCGCCATGCTGAACCCGATCTTGATCGGATCGGCCGCGCGGGCGGCGGCCCACGGCAAGAGCGGAATTGCGAGGGCGGCGCAGAGCGCGGCGACGGCGGCGCGTTTGACGGACATCGGCTGGTCTCCTCCCGCCGTCCTGATCGACGGCATCGACCGGTTGGCGTCCTCGGGGCGCGTCCGGTCGCGAATGCAAATTCCCGTCACTCAGTCTAGCGCGCGGACGCCGGTGGCAACACCCGCCGCCATCCGCCGAAGTGACGCATCCGGTTGGCGAGAAAGGCCTTTCCAACACCCGGACGGGATGGAAAGATGCCGGCACGGGAGCGACCACGGGAACAGAGGGGAGAATATCCGATGCGCCTCATCGGCGGTTTCGTTGCGGTCGTGCTTGCCGCCGCGGCAAGCGCGGCCCAGGCCCAGACCATCGAGCTGAAGCTGTCGCACTTCGTGCCGCCCAACCACACTTTTCACAAGTGGGCGCTGGCGTGGGCAGATCAGCTCGCCAAGGAGTCCGGCGGGCGGCTCAAGGTCACGATCTATCCCAACGGCCAGCTGGTGGGGCCGCCTAACCGGCAGCTCGACGCCGCGCGCAACGCCATCACCGACATGGCCTTCGTGCTGCACGGGGTGACGCCCGGCCGCTATCCCATGACCGAGCTGGTCAACCTCCCCTTCTCCTGGCCGAAGGCGGGCTCCGACAGCGCGACCACGTCGCCGCGGCTGGCCGAGCTCGGCCTGGGCTTTCTCGCCAAGGAACACGAGGGCCTGCACATCCTGTTCATGGCGGTAGCCAATCCGGTGCTGGTCTATTCCAAGGTGCCAATCCGCAAGCTCGACGACTTCAAGGGCGTGAAGATCCGCTATGCGGGCGTGCAGAACAAATATCTGCTCGACGCCGTCGGGGCGGTGCCGCTGCTGATCCAGCCCTCCGAGGCGCAGGATGCGCTCGCCAAGGGCATCGTCGAGGGCGCCATGTTTCCGCACGAGGCGGCGCTCGCTTATGACCTCGGCGCAGTCACGAAATACGCCATCGAGCCGGGGCTGGCCACCGCGAGCTTCGCCTTCGTGATGAACCCGGCGAAGTACAACTCACTGCCCGCCGACCTCAGAACCTTGATCGACAAGACCACGGGCCCGGCCGCGGCCGAGGTCTTCGGCAAGCAGTGGGAAGCCGCCGAAAAATTCGGCCGCGACAAGGAAATCGCGCAAGGGGTGCAGATGATCACCTTGTCGGACAGCGATATCGCCGAGATGAAGCGGCGGATGGCACCGCACATCGAGGCCGCGATCGCCGCGCTTGAGAAGGACGGCAAGCCGGCCCGCAAATTCTACGAGGAATACACGAAGTAACGCTCACCTGTCGTCCCCGCGAAGGCGGGGACCCGTATCCTAGAGACCGCAGTGCCTGGCACGATGGCTCTCCGCTTGCGCGGGGACGACATCGTGTGATGTGGGCGGTCACGGCTGCGATAGGATCATGCGTCCTCGAGACCGGTTGCTCAAGCTTGCCGACCACGTGCAACGCGCCCAGCTCTGGCTGGCGGCCGCCGCGCTCATCGCGCTGATGCTGGTGACGGTGGCGGACGTGTTCCTGCGCTACCTGTTCAACAATCCGATCCGCGGCTCCTACGACAGTGTCGAGAGCCTGCTGCTGGTGTTCGTGTTCAACGGCATGGCGGCGGGTTTCTTCGGCCGGCGCAACATCGTCATCGACCTTGTGGACACCCTCGCCGGACCACGCGCCACGGCGGTGCTGATCCGCGTCGCCGACGTGCTCTCGGTGCTTTGCCTTGGGCTGCTCCTTTGGGCGATGTGGCTCCCCGCCGTGCAGGCCTACCACTACGGCGACGTCAAGATGGAGCTGCGCATTCCGATCTACGTGCTCTGGATCGTCGCGCTCGCGAGCCTGCTTGGAACGATGTTCTGCGCCCTGGTGGTGCTGGCCGCGAAGCCCGCCAGCGCGGACAGCGGACGCTCTGAATGAGCCCAGCGGCAATCGGCGTAACCGGCGTTCTCGTTCTCTTCGCGCTGTTGATCCTGCGCGTGCCGGTGTGGATCGCGCTGGTGCTGGTCGGCTTCTTCGGCAATGTGGTTCTTGCGGGCTGGCCCGGCGCCTTTGCGCTCGCGGGCACGGCGCCGTTCGACGTCGCTTCCTCTTACACGCTGTCGGTGGTGCCGCTGTTCATTTTAATGGGCGAGATCGCCTCGGAATCCAAGCTTTCCGGCGAGCTGTTCAACGCCGCGCGCGTGATCCTGTCGGGTTTCCGCGGCGGGCTTGCGGTCGCGACCCTGGCGGCCTCGGCCTGCTTCGGCGCGGTCTCGGGCTCCTCGCTCGCAAATGCCGCCACCATGACCCGCATGGCGCTGCCCGAGCTGCGCAAGGCCGGCTACGACGACGGGCTCGCCACCGGCTGCATCGCCGCTGGCGGCTCCACCGATATCCTGATCCCGCCTTCGATCATCCTGGTGATCTACGCCGCCATCGCCGAGCTGTCGGTGCCGAAACTCCTGGCGGCCGGGCTGATGCCCGGCCTCGTGCTCACCGCGCTCTACATGGCGGTTGCCCTGGTCGTCGCCCACGTCCGGCCGGACTACGCGCCCGATGCCGAGAACTATTCGCTGCGGGCGCGCGTCGCCGCGCTGCGCGAACCCTGGCAATTTCTCGCGCTGTTCATCGTGACTATCGGCGGCATCTATGCCGGCATCTTCAGCCCGACCGAGGCGGCGGCAGTCGGGGCCTTCGGCGCCATCCTGATCGGCATGCTCGGCCGCCGGCTGGGCCTGAGCGATCTCCTGCGCGCGATCGAGAGTACCGTGGTGGTCAGCTGCCTGCTGTTCGTCATCGTGATCGGCGCCAACCTGTTCTCGTTCTTCATCGTGCAGGGGCATCTGCCGGAGCTGCTGCTGGATGGAGCGCGCGCCTGGAACCTGTCAGGGCTCACGGTGATGGTGCTGATCATCCTGGGCTACATCGTGCTGGGCTGCTTCCTCGAGGGCATCGGCATGGTGCTGATCACCGTGCCGGTGTTCCAGCCGATCGTCACCCAGTTCGGCTACGACCCGATCTGGTTCGCCATCATCGTGGTGGTAATGGTCGAGGTCGGGCTGATCCATCCGCCGGTGGGCATGAACTTGTTCGTGATCCAGGCGCAGGCCCCGGACGTGCGCATCACCAGCATTTACCGCGGGATCATCCCGTTTCTGGTTGCGCCGCTCATTCTGATCGTGCTGATGTTCATGTTCCCGGGGCTGGCGCTGTGGCTGCCGAAGGTGCTCTACGGGTGAGGTCGGCATGAAAAATTCGCGCCGTCGATTTCTGCAGCTGGCAGCGGCCGCCGCCGTCACGTTTCCGGCCGCAGCACGGACCGCATCGGCGCAGAGCTACCCGACGCGGCCGCTGCGCGTCGTGGTCGGCTTTCCGGCCGGCAGCTCGACCGACATCCAAGCACGG
>Ga0066388_100001373_pt1 | contig 13581 bp, 9 predicted proteins | sample PanSoiMetaGPlot6_FD_64539 | JGI IMG/M metagenome (GOLD analysis project Ga0066388, IMG submission 64539) | Tropical forest soil microbial communities from Panama analyzed to predict greenhouse gas emissions - Panama Soil - Plot 6 (Hybrid Assembly) | ecosystem: Environmental > Terrestrial > Soil... | reverse complement strand
TATTTCCTCAACCCCTGGGTACCGCGCGAAGGAATGAGCCGCGTCGACTATCTGACCACCAAATTCGGCTCTCCGGAGCGCTATGAGAAGATCGCGCTGCGTGTCGCGCAGGCGGCCGCGAACGAGGGCCTGACCTACAACGTCGGCGCACTCGCCCGGCAACCCAATACGCTCGATTGCCATCGACTGATCCTGTGGGGCGGGCGTCTCGGCAAAGCCGCGCGGGTCAAGCAGCGGCTGATGGAAATCTACTTCAGCGAAGGCGGCGACCTCTCGGACCCGCACGTGTTGGTGCAGGCCGGGTCAGATTGCGGGCTTGATCCCGTGGAAGTCCGCGCCCTGCTCGCCAGTGATGCCGATGTCACGGCGGTCGAACAGGCTGCTAAATCCGCCCAGGACGCGGGCATCGAGGGCGTTCCGTTCTACGTTTTCGGCAACGTGCTCGCGGTGTCGGGTGCCCAGGCGCCGGACTATCTTGCGGGCGCGATCGAGCGAGCCGCCAGCGAGCTGGCGAAGTCGGCGGCCTGATTGCAGGTCACGCCGCTTTGGCGAGTCCGGCGATGCCCACCAGCTGCCGCAGAATATCGGCCGCGCCCTTGAGGCGGGCTTCCGACGTTTCCCATTCGTCGAAGAACACCACCTTCATGTCAGGACGCACGCGCGCGCCCGGCCCCTGCTCGTGAATGAAGGCAACGAGACCTTCCGGATTGGCAAACGTATCTTCGCGGAACGACAGCACCGCGCCCTTCGGCCCGACGTCGATCTTGGCCACGTTGGCGCGCCGGCACAACGCCTTGATGGCGACGACATCGAGAAGATGCTTGACCTCGCTCGGCAGCGGGCCGAACCGGTCGACGAGTTCGGCGCCGAATGCATCGATGTCGCGCTCCTCCTCAAGATCGGCCAGCCGCCGATAGAGTGCGAGCCGGACCGATAGATCTGCCACGTAGTCCTCGGGAATGAGGACGGGCGTGCCGATCGTGATCTGCGGCGACCAGCGGTCCGACACCGGCTCGGCAATGCCGGCCTTAAGGCTCGCCACCGCTTCCTGAAGCATTTGCTGGTAGAGCTCGAAACCGACTTCCTTGATGTGGCCGGACTGCTCTTCGCCCAGCAGGTTGCCAGCGCCGCGGATGTCGAGGTCATGCGAGGCGAGCTGGAACCCGGCGCCCAACGTGTCGAGCGACTGCAGGACCTTGAGCCGCCGTTCGGCCTGGAACGTGATCCGGCGCGTCGGCAGGGTCAGCAGCGCAAAGGCCCTGGTCTTCGAGCGCCCGACGCGGCCGCGCAGCTGGTAGAGCTGCGCCAGCCCGAACATATCGGCGCGGTGCACGATCAGCGTATTGGCGGTCGGAATGTCGAGGCCGGACTCGATGATGGCGGTCGACAACAGGACGTCGTACTTGCCGTCATAGAACGCGGACATCACGTCTTCGAGGATCGCTGCCGGCATCTGTCCATGCGCGACGGCGACCCGCACTTCCGGAACATTCTTGTCGAGGAAGTCCTTAGCGCCGGCGAGATCCTCGATCCGCGGGCTGACATAAAAACTTTGCCCGCCGCGATAATGCTCGCGCAGCAATGCCTCGCGCACAGTCAGCGGATCGAACGGTGAGATAAACGTGCGCACCGCGAGCCGATCGACGGGCGCCGATGCGATGATGGAGAGCTCGCGCACGCCGGTGAGCGCGAGTTGCAGGGTGCGTGGGATCGGGGTCGCGGTCAAGGTCAGCACATGGACCTCGGATCGCAGCGTCTTGAGGCGTTCCTTGTGGGCGACCCCGAAGTGCTGTTCCTCGTCGACGATCAGAAGCCCGAGGTCCTTGAATTTGATGGTCTTGCCGAGCAGCGCGTGCGTGCCGATCACGATGTCGAGCGTGCCGTCCGCGACCTTTTTCTTGACCTGGGCGAGTTCCTTGCTGCCGACCAAGCGCGAAGCCTGCGCCACATTGACCGGAAAACCGCGAAACCGCTCCGAGAACGTCTTCATGTGCTGGCGTGCCAAAAGCGTGGTCGGCACCACGACGGCGACTTGCTTGCCGCTCATCGCCGTCACGAACGCAGCCCGCAGCGCGACCTCGGTCTTGCCGAACCCGACGTCGCCGCAGATCAGCCGGTCCATCGGACGTCCGGATGCGAGATCGTTCAAAACAGTGTCGATCGCTGCCTGCTGGTCGTCGGTTTCCTCATAGGGAAAGCCCGCACAGAATTCATCGTAAGGCCCAACCGTGGTGGTGAAGCGCGGAGCTTCGCGCAGTTGCCGTTCAGCCGCTACCTTGATGAGCGCGCCCGCCATTTCGCGGATGCGCTGCTTCATGCGCGCCTTGCGCGACTGCCAGGCGGTGCCGCCGAGGCGATCGAGATCGACGGTTGTGTCCTCCGATCCGTAGCGCGACAGCAGCTCGATGTTCTCGACCGGCAAGAACAGCTTGTCGCCGGCCGCGTAGTGAATTTCGAGACAGTCATGCGGTGCGCCCGCCGCCTCGATGTTTGCCAGACCGGTGAAGCGCCCGATGCCGTGGTCGACGTGAACCACCAAATCGCCGGCGGCAAGACTCGTAACTTCGGCGATGAAGTTCTCGGCTCGCTTGGATGCGCGCCGCGGGCGCACCAATCGATCGCCGAGGATGTCCTGTTCGGCGATGACCGCGAGGTCGGCGGTCTCGAAGCCGGCTTCTAGCCCCAGCACGGCCAGTACGACCTCGGACTTGGGCCGCGTCAGTGCTTCCGGCCAATTCGCGACCGGCAGCAGATTGTGCAGGCCGTGGTCGGCGAGCACGTGGCGCAGTCGCTCGCGCGCGCCCTCGCTCCAGGAGGCAATTGCGACACGTTTGCCCGCCGCCTGGCGGGCTTCGACGTCCGCTCGCACCGCATTGAACACGTTGCGGTCCTTTTGGGCACGCTCGGGTGCGAAGTTGCGTCCCGGGCGCGTCCCGGTGTCGATCAGATCTGGCCCCTGCTCGGGCGCCGCGAACGACGTGAGCCGCACCTGTGCGGCGGCGGTGAGCCGCGCTTGCCATTCCGCTTCTCCGAGGTAGAGGCGATCGGCCGGCAGCGGATGGTAGGGCGCGGCGCCCGAGGCCGGGCCCTCGTGCTCCCTGCGCGCCTGATAATAATCGGTGATCTGGCTGAGCCGCTCGTGGGCGGCCTCCGCGGCCAGGGGTTCGAGAACGACCGGTGTCCGGGGCACATACTCGAACACGGTGTCAAGCCGGGTGTGAAACAGCGGCAGCCAGTGCTCCATCCCGGGATAACGACGCCCCTCGCTCACCGCCTGATAAAGCAGATCATCGGGTGTCGTTGCGCCGAACGCTTCCACATAGCCCAGCCGAAACCGTCGGATGGTTTCGCTGGTGAGCTGGAACTCGGCCATTGCGACGAGGTCGAGTGCGCGCAGCTGATCAGTGGTGCGCTGGGTTTCAGGGTCGAAGGCGCGGATCGATTCCAGCGTGTCGCCGAAAAAATCCAGACGCACCGGTTGATCCATGCCGGGTGCAAAGAGATCGATGATCCCGCCGCGCACCGCGTAATCACCCGGCTCGCGCACGGTCGAGGCGCGCACGAAGCCGTTGAGATCGAGCCAGCGCACAATCTCGTCCATGCGCAGGACGTTGCCCGGGCGTGCCGACAGGGCTTGGGCGGCCACCAGCTCCTTGGCGGGCACGCGCTGCAGGGCAGCGTTGACGGTCGTGAGCAGGATCGACGATCCGTCATGTCCCTTGAGCCGCGCGAGACGCGACAGCGTGGTCATGCGCTGAGCCACGATGCCGCCGTATGGCGAGACCCGATCGTAAGGTTGGCAGTCCCACGCCGGGAACTCGAGCAGGACGATGTCCGGGGCAAAGAACTTCAGCGCCCGCGACAGCTGGGCCATACGCGGTCCGTCCCGGCACACGACCACGAGGCTGACGGCGGGCGCGCCCGGCCGCGCCGCGATCGCGCGCGCGAGGTCGGCGAGGATAAGACCTTCGGCGCCGTCGGCGACGTTCGCGAGCGTGAGTACGCGGCCCGGGATCACCCGATCGGCGGGGGAGCTTGTCACGTCATCGTCCGTTGTTGTGGAACGCGCGCAGTCGCCGGAACAGCGGCGTGTCGTGCTGTGCGGGAACAGCGATCTCGCCGGTCACCCACGCGTAGATCTCCGGATCGGGGACGTCACTCAGCCGCTCGAAGTCCGCGATCTCGATATCCGAGAGCTCGCCGATCCAGGCGTCTGCGAACGGCCCCATGATCAAATCGGTCTCGCGCGTGCCCCGGTGCCAGCAGCGGTAAAGCAGACGCCGCCGGCGCTCGTCCAAACCCATGCTTGATCGTGCCATTCCGGTCATTCGATCGCCTGTTGCAAACGCCAAAAGCCCGGACGTGCCGGGCGCCGCTCATATAGCGCTTGCGCGCGCCAATGTCAGGGGTGATTAGCGTGAGATGCGCGCCGGTGTGCGCGCCGAGACAATCGATGCGCCCGCCGGTCCTCAACCCGCTGTTCGCCCCAATCACGACCCTCGCGGGCATCGGATCGAAGGTCGAGCGGCTCTATCGCCGCCTGCTCGGCCGTGACGAGACGCCCCGCATCATCGATCTCGTGTTCCATCTTCCCACCGGAACCATCGACCGGCGGGCGCAGCCCAAGCTCAGGGACGTGGTGCCGGGCGGTGTGGTGACCGTAACCGTCACGGTCGATCGCCACCGCCCTGCTCCGCCGCGCCGCGCGCGAGCGCCCTATCTGATCTACGCCAGCGACGACACCGGCGACATCGTCCTGACCTACTTCAATGCACGGCGCGACTATCTGGAAAAACTGCTGCCGGTCGGCAGCCGCCGCATCGTGTCGGGCACGACCGCCCTCTACGACGGCATGCTGCAAATGGTCCATCCCGACCGCGTCGTCGACGAGAACGAGTTCACAAAGCTGCCCCTGATCGAGCCGCAGTACGCCCTGACCGAAGGGCTGTCGATGAATCAGGTTCGCCGCGCCGCCGAGGCGGCGGTCGAGAAAGTGCCGGTACTGCCGGAATGGCAGGATGCGGCGTGGCTTGCCCGATCGAACTTCCCGGCCTTCGCCGATGCAGTGCGCGAGGTTCACCGCCCACCCCGACCCGAGATCTCGCCAGCAGAGCCTGCTTGGTCCCGGCTTGCCTATGATGAATTTCTGGCCGGGCAGCTCGCGCTGGGGCTCGTGCGCGCCTACACGCGGCGTCCGCGCGGCCGGCGGTCCGCCGGCGACGGCACATTGCGCAAACGGATCGCCGCCGCTCTGCCCTACGCGCTCACCGGCTCGCAGGTCCGCGCGGTGACGGACATCGTTGCCGATCTCGGCAAGCCCGAGCGGATGTCGCGGCTGCTGCAGGGCGACGTCGGCTCGGGCAAGACCGTGGTCGCGCTCCTGGCCAGCGCCAGCGTCATCGAGACGGGGCGACAGGCGGCACTAATGGCCCCGACCGAGATCCTGGCACGCCAGCATTGGAACACGATCGTGCCGTTGGCCGAGGCGGCCGGGATACGCGCGGCCATTCTCACCGGCCGCGAGCGCGGGCGCGCCCGCAACAACGTGCTTGAGCGCCTGGCGTGCGGCGAGGTTGATTTGCTGATCGGCACCCACGCGTTGTTTCAGGAGGATGTCGGTTTTCGCGATCTCGCGCTCGCCGTGGTCGATGAGCAGCATCGCTTCGGCGTACACCAGCGCCTGGCGCTCGCCCGCAAGGGCGAGGCGGTCGATCTCCTGGTCATGACCGCGACGCCGATTCCGCGCACCCTGGTGCTCACGTATTTCGGCGACATGGACGCGTCCGAACTGCGCGAGAAACCCGCCGGGCGCAAACCGGTCGACACGCGCACGATTCCGCTCGAGCGCCTCGATGAAGTCGTCGACGCGGTTGGTCGTGCGCTCTACGAGGGCCGCCGCGTCTATTGGGTGTGCCCGCTGGTGGAAGAATCCGAATCGATCGACCTCGCGGCGGCGCAAGACCGATTTCGCACGTTGATGATGCGGTTCGGCGGCATCGTCGATCTCGTCCACGGCAAGATGAAGGGGCCTGACAAGGATGCCGCGATGGCGCGATTTGCCTCCGGCCAATCCAAACTCCTTGTCGCCACCACCGTGATCGAAGTGGGCGTTGACGTTCCGGAGGCTTCCGTGATGGTGGTCGAGCACGCCGAGCGGTTCGGATTGGCTCAGCTGCATCAGCTGCGCGGCCGCATCGGGCGCGGCCGCGAACGCTCGACCTGCCTGTTGCTCTACAAGACGCCGCTCGGAGAAACCGCCAAGGCTCGGCTCGCAGTCATGCGCGAGACTGAGGATGGCTTTCGCATAGCCGAGGAGGATCTGCGCCTGCGCGGTGAAGGCGACGTCCTTGGTACTCGCCAGAGCGGGCTCCCCGGCTTCCGGGTCGCGCGGATCGAAAGTCACGGCTCACTGCTGCAGGCCGCACGCGACGATGCCGCCCTCATATTGGCGCGCGACCCCGAGCTCACGTCGGCGCGCGGTGAAGCTGTGCGCGCACTGCTCTATTTGTTCGAGCGTGACGAGGCCATCCGCCTGCTGCGCGCCGGATAGTCCGGTTGAGGAGTCGCCGTTCGATCAGGCCGCCGGCTCTTTGGCGCGGGCCTCGCGCACAGCCTTTGCCGCCAGGGCAGTCTGGGCCAGCGCCGAGAGCTTTTTGTTCGGATCGGAGCTTGGCTGCACCATGCCGGCCGACATCAGCACCGTCATTGCGGCTTCGACCGATATGTCGAGTTCGATGATATCGGCGCGCGGCAGATAGAAAAAGAACCCAGTGGTCGGGTTCGGGGTGCACGGCAGAAACACCGACACGTGCTCGCCGGCGGGCAGACGCTCGGCGACATCCGCGCTCGGCGATTGCGACATGAATACCAACGACCACATGCCTGGCGCCGGAAACTCGACGAGGCCGACCTTGCGAAAGCTCGAACCCGAGTTGGAAAAGATGGTTTCGAAAATCTGCTTCATCGTCCGATAGATCGGGCGCACGATCGGCATTCGGTGCAGCAGGCTGTCGCCAAATTCCACGAGCTTGCGCCCGACAATGTTGGCGGTGACGAAGCCGAGCAACGTCAGGGTGACAAACGCGATGATGAGACCGGTGCCGGGTATTCTGACCGGCATATAGGTTTCCGGCCGATAGAGTACCGGAATGAACGGCCGCACCACATCGTCGACCCAGTTGACGAACCACCAGAGCAGATAGCCGGTGATGAAGACCGGACCGACCAGCACGAGGCCGGTGAGGAAATAGTTGCGGATGCGAGCGCCCAGGCTGGCGTGATGCGGCGGTTTATCCGCGTCCGGAGCCAGCGTTAGCGGCGGTGGTGCGGGGCTTTGCTCGGTGTTCATGTGCGCGCCGGTACGACTCCAAGTTGTCGATTTCGAGTCCGGCATTGCATTATAGCGCTGGACCAGTAGCGCCTGCCAAGTCTTTCGGGACGCGGTCGCCTACTCGACGGTGACCGACTTGGCGAGATTGCGTGGCTGGTCGACATCGGTCCCCATGATGACCGCCGTGTGATACGCGATCAACTGGATCGGGATCGCATAGATCAGCGGCGTCACCGTAGCTGCCATTTCCGGCAGGATCAGGGTCGCAAGCGTCGGCACGGTAGCCTGCTCGGCGCCTTTGGGGTCGGTGATGAGAATGATCCGCCCGCCGCGCGCAGCGACCTCCTGCATGTTGGACACGGTCTTTTCGAAGATGCGGTCGAAGGGCGCAATCACGATAATGGGCATCTTTTCGTCAATCAGCGCGATCGGCCCGTGCTTGAGCTCGCCGGCCGCATAGCCCTCCGCGTGGATGTATGAGATTTCCTTGAGCTTGAGCGCGCCTTCGAGCGCCAGCGGGTAGCTCGTGCCGCGCCCGAGATAGAGCACGTCCTGACTGCGCGCCAAGTCGCGCGCGAGCCGCTCGATTGCGGGTTCGAGCGCGAGCGCTTCCGCCATCAGCCGTGGCACTTCGACCAGCGCTCGGAACAGGTTCTGCTCGTCACCCTCGTTGAGCACGCCGCGCGCGCGTCCCGCCGCGATTGCAAGACAAACGAGCGCCGCCAGCTGGCAGGTGAAGGCCTTGGTCGACGCTACCCCGATTTCCGGACCGGCGAGCGTCGGCAGCACCACGTCGCTTTCGCGGGCGATGGTCGAGGTCGGCACGTTGACGATCGATAGGACGTGCTGACCTTCCTGCTTGGCGTGACGCAGTGTCGCAAGCGTGTCGGCGGTCTCGCCCGACTGCGATACGAACATCGCCAGGTTGCCGTTCTCGTAGGGCGCGTTGCGATAGCGAAACTCGGACGCCACGTCGATTTCGACAGGCAGCCGGGCAAAGCGCTCGAACCAGTATTTGGCGACGAGGCCCGCGTAGTAGGCGGTGCCACAGGCCGCGATCGATGCGCGCTGAAGCTTGCGGAAATCGAAGGGCAGCGCCTGCGGCAGCACCACGCGGCCGTTGGTCATGTCGAGATAGTGCGCGAGCGTATGGCCCACGACCTCCGGCTGCTCATGGATTTCCTTGGCCATGAAGTGGCGATGATTGCCCTTGTCGACCAGGAAGGCCGACGCGTTCGATTTGAGCACGGCACGCGTCACCACCGCGCCGGCCGCATCGTGCACTTCCGCGCCCTGCCGGCGCACCACAACCCAATCGCCGTCCTCCAGATAGCTGATCGAGTCGGTGAACGGCGCCAGCGCGATCGCGTCGGAGCCGAGAAACATTTCGCCATCGCCGTGGCCGACGGCGAGCGGCGAACCGCGGCGCGCGCCGATCAGCATGTCGTTCTCGCCTTCGAACAGGAATGCCAGCGCGAACGCGCCCTTGAGCTGCGGTAGCGTCGCCGCGACCGCTTCCGTCGGCGTCAGCCCCTTTTTCATCTCGCGCGTCACGAGGTGCGCGACCACTTCGGTGTCGGTTTCGCTTGCGAACGAGAAGCCCTGCGCCTGCAGTTCGCGGCGCAACTCATGGAAATTCTCGATGATGCCGTTGTGTACGACCGCCACCCGGTCGCTGGCGTGCGGATGGGCGTTGCTCTCGCTCGGCCGCCCGTGGGTGGCCCAGCGGGTGTGGCCGATCCCGGCTGTGCCGGTGAGCGGCGCGCGCGCAAGCCGCTGCTCGAGGTTCTTGAGCTTGCCTTCGGCGCGCCGTCGCGTCAGGCGACCCTCTTCGAGCGTGGCGATGCCGGCGGAATCGTAGCCGCGGTATTCCAACCGCTTCAGCGAGTCGATGAGCTGGTCGGCGACCGGCTCGCGCCCGAGAATTCCGACTATTCCGCACATTTCCGTCTACCGTCTCCGTGCTGAAGTCGCGTTTAGGTGGATTCCCCTCTGGTTAGAAATCACAAAATGTCGCCGGTTCTAACGCTTTGGCGGTGCCGCCTTCTTTTTCCTGCCGCCCGCATGCGCTGCGCGCCATTGTTGCGCCCAGCCGGCTTTGTTGATCTGCCGTCCGCGTCCGAGCGCAAGCGCGTCGGCGGGAACGTCCTCGGTGACCACCGAGCCGGAACCGACGTACGCACCGTCGCCGATCTTCACCGGCGCGACCAGCGAGGAGTTCGAGCCGATGAACGCTCCCGCGCCAATGTCGGTGCGATGCTTCTCGAAGCCATCATAGTTGCAGGTGATGGTCCCGGCACCGACGTTGCTATCCGCGCCGACGCGCGCATCGCCGATGTAGGTCAGATGATTGGCTGAGGCGCCCGCGTCGATCTCCGATTCCTTGACCTCGACGAAATTTCCAATCCGAACTCGTGCGCCGAGCTGCGCGCCGGGACGCAGTCGCGCAAATGGGCCGACCGAGGCGCCCGGACCTACCCGCGCCCCTTCCAGATGCGAGAATGAGCGAATCCGCGCGCCGTCTTCGACCACGACGCCGGGCCCGAACACCACGTAGGGCTCGATCACCACGTCGCGACCGAGCCTGGTGTCGGCGGAGAGATGAACCGTATCCGGCGCCACCATGGTGACACCGGCCTCGAGCGCCGCGCTGCGCAGCCGTGCTTGCAGCAGCGTCTCGGCCTGCGCCAACTGAGCCTGAGTGTTGATTCCGCGCACCTCGTCCTCCGGGGTTTCCAGGGCTACCGCGTCCAATCCCATCTCCCGTGCGATGGCGACCGCGTCCGTCAGATAGAACTCACCCTTGGCATTGTCATTGCCGATCCGTTCGATCAGCGTCAGCGCCACGTCGCCGCGCAGTGCCATGAGGCCGCCGTTGCACAAGGTGATTGCACATTCGGCAGCGTTGGCATCCTTCTCCTCGCGGATCGCCAGCAAGCGCTTGCCATCGACGATCAGACGGCCATAGCCGGTCGGGTCGGCAGCGTGGAATCCCAATACCACCACGGCGGCCCCGTCGCGCAACGGGCCGCGCAACCGCCGCAGGGTGTCGGTGCTCACCAACGGGGTGTCCGCAAACAACACAAGCACGTCATCAAAGCCGCGCCCGATCGCCGCTTTGGCTCGCAATACCGCGTCCGCGGTCCCGCGCCGCTGGTGCTGGACGACGACTTCGGCCTCCGGCATGAGATCGCTGACCGCGGTCGTGAGCTGGCCGGCATCCGGACCGACCACCACCGTGGTCGCGCCGCCGAGGTCGCGGACGGCGTTGAGCACGTGAGCAATCAGGGGTGCACCGCCGATCTCGTGCAGGACCTTCGGGCGCGAAGCCCGCATGCGGGTACCTTCGCCAGCCGCCAGTACGATAGACAGGCACGTCCTTGCCATTCACGTCGTCCGTGCAACTATAGGGCCGGAACTATCCCAAGTTACGCTCAACAATTCGATAAGTCCGGCTGCCAGCGACCCCGGAGCCAACCCATCCGACGGCCTCAGTGCTGCGATTTTCGCAGATATTGCAATGCGCACACGCTTCATGCCTACGGCTCGCCAGGCCAACTGGCTCATTTCCATCGGTTTTCTGGCGCTCCTCTATGCGCTTTACCTGCGCTACTTCGGAATCGAGAACACCCCGCTGGGTCTCGCGTGCGATGCCGGCCTGGGCACGTCGCTCTGCCTCATCCGGCGGGTCGTCTACACCCTGGGCGCCCACCTGGTGTTCGGCTGGATCGCGCTCGGCGCCGCCGCGATCAACTTTATCCGGCCCTCCCCGGCCATGTTCGGCTTTGCCCTGGCGGCGAGCGCCTTCGGACTCGTGCTCTACAATGCCGGGCTCGCGGGTCTCGCAGCCGGCCTTGTGATCATGAGCTTCGCGCGCCCCGTGAGCGAGCCAGAATAGCGGCGAGGACGAGCAGGACGGCGCTCAGCCACAGTGCCTGCCAGTTCGCCACCGTTTCATCGAGCGCGATATATACCGCCGACAGCGCGAGCGTGATGGCCGCGATCGTCTCCGCTGCGCTCGGCCACGCCGCCCCCCGTTCGGTGAGCAGGGTCAGCACCGCATAGGGCGCCGTCGCGGCCGTGAGCGGCACGAACGGAAAGTCGCGATAGCGCGGATCGAACACGAGGCCGAGCGCGACCTGGATCGCAAGCACGGTCAGGATCACCAAACCGGTTCCAAGCACGGCAGCGGTCAATCCGGAGGGTCGTTCGTCGTGGCGGCCCAGGATACGGGCGAACGGGGGTACGGCGATGCCGCGTACCAGGGCGGCCGTACCGGCGAGCGGCGCAACCACGACCACCGCCAACAGCGCAAGCGAGCGGGCCCAGCCTCCGATCCCAAAACTCTCCACCGGAACCCTCGCAATCGCCCAGCCGACGAAAATCCCGGGAACGGCTGCGTTTGCGAGGATGCCGAACCATCTCGGCAGCGACAGTTTGTCCGGCCGCCCAAACACCGCCGCCACCGCGAATACGGCGGCGGCCAGGGCAACGCCGGCGAGCGCCTGCCAAACCCAGTGCGGATGGTTGGAAACGGGCTTGCCCCAGGCAAATTTCGGGACCCGTGTGTCGGCGGTCAGGAATCCCCAATGGCCGCCGACGGTCCCCTCTAGGGCGCGTTTCCAGGGCTGGTCGAAGGCTTCAATCAGATTGACCCGGAGCCCCTCTTGCTGGGCGCGGGCCAGCACCTCCTGCGCGACCCGCGCCTGGTTGATCGGCGATGGCAGCGCGCCTTGGCGCATCCGGCCGGCACTCGGCCAGCCGAACTCCCCGACCATGATTTCCTTGCCGGCGAAAGCCGTCGCGACCTGACGCGTGATTGCAACGACATGATTGGCCGCCTCGCCGGCCGGAACCGGCACGTCCTCCCAGTATGGCAGCAGATGGATGGTGACAAAATCGACCGCTGAGGCGACCTCACGGTTGCGCAACCAGAATTCCCAGACGTCGGCGTATGTCACCGGGACCGGCACCGCCGCCTTGACCTTGCGGATGACGTCGGTGAGCGCCGAGGCGGACAATTCGCCGCGCAACAAGACCTCGTTGCCGACCACGATTGCCCGTATGACATCGGGGTAGCGGTTGGCGAGGGCCACGGCCGTTTCGACCTGGAACCGATTGAACTCCGGGTCGCGTCCCAGCCATAGCCCCTGCAGGACTTTGAGACCATGGCGCTGGGCAATCGGTGTGATCTGGTCGAGGCCGAGGTTGACCGAATAGGTCCGCACGCACTCGGTCAATGGGGCGAGTTGGGCGAGGTCATCCTCGATCTGCCAGGGCGGGATGCGGGTCGCGAGGTCGAGCGGCGTCTGATCCCCGCGAAATGGGGCATAGGATACGCACGGCAGCTTTTCACCCGCGGCGAGCGGGGCCACCGGGATACTTGCCGGCGCACCGAGCCACCACCAGGCCGCGACAACGACCGTCACCGCCAGCGCGAAAAATACCGCCCATGCCTTCATCAATGCCCCGGGGACGTGCTTATATGGCGAGGCTTATCGCGCGCCCGCCCGGGTGCCAAGAAGTCTGCGGCGCCACCTGGCCGCGATAGCCGATCAGCCAGGACTGGGTACGCCGCAATGCGGACGCTTTCGGGTGCTGACTGGGGCCGCGCCGGGGGGTCGAACACGTCAATTCAAAGCAAGCCATGAAGAAATCAGTCGTGCGCGGGGCCACTGCGCTGGCCGTGCTTGTCGCCATCTGCCTGCCTGCATTCGGAGCGCTCGCTCAGGGGAGCGATCAGAAGACGGGCGACGCCAAGCCGAAGGATGCCAGCCGCAGCGAAGACGTGCGCAAACGGATTGACGAGATTTCCGAGGTGGGCCGCCAGCTGACCGGGCCGGCCGCCAATCCGGAGTGCTATTGGCTGGGCCAACGGGTCATCAACCTGCTGATACGCGATGATCTCGATACAGCGTTCCGCCACCTCGACCTGTATGACCGGTTCGGCTGTCCGGGCGGCCATATTCAGGCAACGTTCAGGTGTTTGGTACGCCAGGGGGCCGACGTAATTGTCGACCCAAAAACCCCCGGCCAAGTCAACGAGCGCATTCAGGCGTGCTGGATCAGCCCGACGGCGACCCAGCCGCCCGCACAGGCGCCGGCGGCGACCGCGGAACAACCTCAAGGCACAACCAGCCGCTAGCTTTCGCGCGGCATTTGCGCGCGCCGAGTTGTTGAACCGCAGGTGCAGCAAATATTTTTGCGCTGCCCTCTGGTGCCAATAAATTGCCACGTCTAATTTGTAGCCA
>Ga0066388_100001372_pt1 | contig 13590 bp, 10 predicted proteins | sample PanSoiMetaGPlot6_FD_64539 | JGI IMG/M metagenome (GOLD analysis project Ga0066388, IMG submission 64539) | Tropical forest soil microbial communities from Panama analyzed to predict greenhouse gas emissions - Panama Soil - Plot 6 (Hybrid Assembly) | ecosystem: Environmental > Terrestrial >... | reverse complement strand
GGGGCTCCCGCGGTCGAGTGGACCACCTTGCCCTGGCGATTGTCGACGACGGCGGCCCAGTCAGCGCCGACGACGGCGGGGACGGCATCGGCCAGGGTGACGACGGCGCGCTGCGGATCGACGGCCACACGTGCAAGAACGTCGAGCTCTTGATCGACCCCTGGGATGCCCTGAGTTGGCCAAACGCCCTCCACCAGGACGCCGGGCAGCAGCGCGAGCCCGTCCACCGTTTGGTCGAGGTTTCGCTGCTGCGGGCAGAAGACCGTGAACTCGTCGAGCGCTCGGCCGCCATCGCGGTCGAGCACCTCCACCTCCGCGATATCGGCTCCGGCGTGACCGATCACCCTCGTGACCTTTGCCAGCCAGCCTGGCTGGTCGGGTACGGCAATCCGCAGTCTGATCAACATCGGCACCGCCCCCTCGGCCGTGACGCGATGCCCCGATCATGGCTGAGGGCGGTTACGAGGAGATTGCATCGACGTGTCGGGGGCCTATGCGCTGCGCTGATTCCCGCCATGGTGGGCGATACGCCGTGCGGTGGGATCGTTGTAGAAGTTCGGCCTGAGATCGATCTCGGCGTAGTAGCGGCGGAACACCGGGGTGATGCCGCTGGACATCGGCGGCACGATCCAGGTCCAGTCGGCCGGCACCACTCTCCCCTGCCGCTCTTCTGCCTCGATGTGTTTGAGGAAGCGCAGTGACTCGGTGTGGTGGTCGGTGATCCGCACCCCGGCGCTGCCATAGGAGTGCAAGACAGCGCGGTTCAGCTCGACGAGTGCACTGTCCCGCCACAGGGTGCGCTCCGATGACATATCCAGGTGTAGCCGTTGAGCGATGGCCGGCAGCATGTCATAGCGGTCAGCGTCGGCCAGGTTGCGAGCGCCGATCTCGGTGCCCATGTACCACCCGTTAAAGGGCGAGAACGGGTAGTGCACTCCGCCGATCTCCATGCGCATGTTGGAGATCGTCGGCACGGCATGCCAACACAGCCCGAGCTCGGCCAACCACGGGAGATCTGGATGACGCAGCGGGACCTCGAGTACGGCCTCTTCCGGCAGCTCATAGAGCCGCGGCCGCTCTTCCGGGGTCTCGATAACCAGTGGGAGAACGTCGAATCGGCCGCCGTCGCCGCGCCAGCCCATCCGATGGACGGCAGTAGTGAACAGTGCGTACTGCCGGTCTCCCTTGCACGAACCGTCCGGTTGCCGATAGCCCGCATACCTGATGAGTTGCTCGTTCCACACCTTCGCGAACGGCCGGCCAGGCCTAGCGGCTGCGAAGACGGTGATCGTCGGCCGGATCTTGCCGTCGTTGGTTGCCTCAATGAGGTGAGCGACCAACTCGGCGAAGATATCGTCAGCCCTGCGAACACCGCGTCGATCGCGGACTCGCAGCGTTCGCCAGTAGAGCCGGCCGATGCACCGGCTTGAGTTCCGCCATGCGGCCCTCGCCCCGAACTCCAACTCCTCGGGTGTGTGCGTGTACGTTCCACTCCGCGCAAGTTCGCCGTGAACCTCCCGAAGCCGTGGCAGGAGACGCTCGCGCGGTCCCACCTCACCGTAGAAGATCTGCAAGAACTCCTCGGCCGCGGCGGGATCCACCGGCTGCGCCGGATCCCAAACGGGCGGAGCGATGTTCCGGTAGCCGGGAACCCCCAAGCGGGGATTGACCGACGCGGTCTCGCTGGTCCAGGGGAATCTCTCCCGCACGCCACCGCCAACCTGTCACGGAGTTGTCCGTGAGCAGATGAGAAGAAGTCACCACACGACGAAACGCTCTGTCCGAACAACGCGGACGTGGCAACGGCCGTGCAGCGCGCTGCTGGCCACCTTCAGCCATCCGGTGGTGTCGGCGGGACTTCGCCCGTGTCGATCGCAATGGCAGAGTGAGCTGCCATGAGAGCCGGACGCCACCCGGCGCTGGCTGAGACGGCGCTCACCCCGTTCTGGCTCGATCAGTGGGCCGCGGCCGCCGACCCTCAGCCACTTCTGTCCGGATCGACTGATGCGGATCTCGTTGTCGTTGGTGGCGGCTACACAGGACTCTGGACGGCGCTGCTCGCTAAGGAGCACCACCCTCACCTGGACGTCGTCCTCCTGGAGGCGAGCCGAGTCGGCCACGCTGCATCGGGCCGCAACGGCGGCTTCTGCTCGGCCAGCCTCACCCACGGCCTGGCGAATGGGCTCAATCGGTTCGCCGATGAGTTGCCCGTCCTCGAACGCCTCGGTCGAAGCAACCTCGATGCGATCGAGGTGACCCTGACCCGCTACGGCATCGAGTGCGACTGGGAGCGGAGCGGCGAGCTGGCAGTGGCGACCGAGCCGTGGCAGGCGGAGGAGCTTGCCGAGCTTGCTCCGACGGCCAGGGAGCACGGAGGCAAGACGCACCTGCTCGACACGCCTGCGGTACGCGCCGAGGTCAACTCGCCGACCTACCTGGCCGGTCTCTGGACCGAGGACGACCAGGCGATCGTCGACCCGGCCAGGTTGGCCGCAGGCCTGCGCGACGCATGCCTGTCGCAGGGAGTCCGCATCTACGAGCGCTCCGCCGTCACCGCGGTCACCGCCGGGCGGGCGCGAGTCGCGATCCGCACCTCACACGGATCGGTCGCCGCAGAGCGAGTGGCACTTGCCACCAACGCGTTCCGGCCACTCCTGCGCCGCCTCCGCTGGCAGACGGTTCCGGTCTATGACTACGTCCTCATGACAGAACCACTGAGCGCGGCGCAGCTCGCGTCGGTGGGATGGCGGCGGCGCCAAGGCGTCAGCGACTCGGGGAACCAGTTCCACTATTACCGCCTCACCGCGGACAACCGGATCCTGTGGGGCGGGTACGACGCCGTCTATCACTTCGGTAGTGCGATCCGGCCTGAGCTCGAGCGGCGGCCGGACACGTACGACCGCCTCGCCCGTCATTTCTTCACCACCTTCCCCCAGCTCGAAGACCTGCGCTTCACCCATGCCTGGGCGGGCGTCATCGATACCTGTACGCGCTTCTGCGCGTTCTTCGGCACCGCGTACTCGGGACGCGTCGCGTACGCGCTCGGGTACACGGGACTTGGCGTCGGAGCAAGCCGCTTCGGCGCACGAGCCATGCTCGGCCTGCTGTATGGGAACGACTCCGAGGTCACCTCGCTGAGGCTGGTACGGACGAAACCGCTGCCATTCCCACCCGAGCCGCTGCGCTATGCGGCAGTACAGCTCACTCGATGGTCGCTCGCGCAGGCCGACAGCCACGGCGGCCGGCGCAACCTTTGGCTGCGCGCGCTCGACCGAGCCGGCCTCGGCTATGACTCGTAGCTGTTCCGCTGTTGGGGCTCATACCGGCTCTGGTACGACTCCACCTGAATCCCGCGCGCTTTGAGCGAGCCCGATTCCGGCGAGAACGACGAGGCCACCCGCGACTTGGACGCCATTCAGGGCTTCGCCAAGCCAGATCCAGCTGACACCGGCGGCTATGACCGGCTCGGCGGTCCCGACGATCCCGGCCCGAGTGGCGGACACATGCCGGAGAGAGGTGACGGACAGCAAGTAAGGCGCGACCGTACCGAGCAGAATGACGCTCGCGACGAGGACGCCGACGGGCAGGGAGGCCGCCGACAGCAGCTCACCAGAGACCTCGGCCTGCTTGGTCAGCTGTGACCAGTCAAAGCTCCACCACGGTGCTGCGATTGCCCAGAAGATCACCGCGAAGAAGAACGTCCAGCACATCAGGGAAAGCGGGTCGCGACTGCGCACGGCGTGCTGACCGATGAGGAAATAGGCAGCGAGGGCGAGGGCAGATCCGGCGCCGGCCAGCAGCCCAACAGGATCCAGCCCGCCGCCGCCCCGCCAAATCTGCACGACGAGCGCGAGCCCGGCGAGGCAGAGGCCGATCGCGAGCCACACCCGGCGGCGGACCTGCTCCCGCTGTATGACCCGGGCATAGAGAGCCACCAGGACCGGCCCGGTGAACTCGAGCAGCAGGGCAATCCCCACCGGAAGCCGCAGGATGGCAATGAAGTAGAGGTACTGAATCAGGGCGACTCCCACCAGGCCGTAGACCGCGAGCAACGGCAGCTCGCGCAGGCTCACGCGGAGCGAGGCGGGGTTACGTATCGCCGTGATCAGAACCAGGACCACGAAGGCCCCCGTCACCCGCAACTCCGTCAGCCGCGCGGGCTCGAGACCGCCCGTCAGGGCGAACTTGCTCACGCTGCCGTTGACGGCGAACAGAGCCGCGGCCCCAATGATCATGCAGTAGCCGAGGCCTGGCCGGACCCTGATGCTCTGTGGCTGCGCGGCGGCCTCGCGTGTCGCTATCGGTCTGGTCGCGCGGTCCACGGTTGAAACACTACCGAAAGTTCGTTTGGCTCCTGACATAGCGGGATCGACGGTTGTCTCGCCTAGGAGGCGAGCCCGCCCAGGAGCCGAACCGTGTCGATCGTGTCCGCCTCCTCGGGCGGCTTGTCCGGGCGATAGCGGAGCACTCGGGCGAATCGCAGTGTGACCCCGCCGGGGTAGCGGGAGCTGCGCTGGACTCCATCGAAGGCGATCTCGACAACCAGGTCGGGTGTGACCCGCACCATCCAGTCGTCCTGCTCGACGGCTCGGGCGAGGAACTGCTCGGTCTGCCAGGTCAACAGCTTGTCGGTCAGACCCTTGAAGGTCTTGCCCAGCATGACGAACTCGCCAGTCCGGGGATCGCGAGCGCCGAGGTGCAGGTTGGACAGCCAGCCCCGGCGGCGACCATGTCCCCACTCGGCGGCGAGAATGACGAGATCGAGGGTGTGCCGCGGCTTCACCTTGATCCAGCCGGCGCCACGGCGACCAGCGGTGTAGGTCGTGTCGAGCGACTTGACCACCACACCCTCGTGCCCCCGGGCAACCGCATCCGCGAAGAACTCAGCCGCCCTGGCTGAATCAGCGGTAACCAGCCTGGGAATCCGTCCGATCCCTGCCGCCGGACGCCGCGTCTTGGCCGGGGCCCGCGCAGTGGAATCTATGCCGCCGGGATCCACCAGGGGTGGTGCCAGGGCTTCCGGTGGCTCGGGGACGAGTCTGGTGAGCACGGCGTGCCGCTCGTCAGCGGGACGGTCGAGCAGATCCTCGCCGTCGACGTGCAAGACATCGAAGAAGAAGGTGCTAAGCGGCAGCTCGGCCCGCATCCGCTCAATGTCCCGGCGGCTGCCCGTGCGGCTCGCCGTGTCCTGGAACGGGTGCGGCCGGCCATCACGCTGAAGCGCGACGGCTTCGCCGTCCAGAACGAGCTTGCTCACAGGCAACTCGAGCACGGTCTCGACAATCTCCGGCACCCGCGCGGTGATGTCGTCGAGGGTCCGGGTGAAAACCCACACATCGGAACCGACGCGATGGACCTGGACCCGAATCCCGTCGATCTTCCACTCGAGCGCCACCTCACGGAACCCATCTGCTGCAGAGTCGGCGCTCGTCGGTTCGGCCCCTTTGCGGGCCTTGCCCGCCGGACGGCTCAGCCGGGTAAGAGCGGCATCCAGACTCTCCGCCGTCTCCGCCAGCATCGGCTTGACTGGGCGACCCACGTGCAGGCCGACCTCGGCGAGGGCCGCCGAGCCGCCCTGGAGCGCGGCCTGGGCCACCGGACCCAGCGAGCCATGGAGCATCACGGCCCTGCGCACCTCGGCGATGGGAATCGCAGCCGCCTTCGCGATCGCGTCCGTCATCACCCCATCCAGCGCGCCTTGTCTGAGCTCGCCGGACAGGAGTCCGTACAAGAACCGCTGCTCGCTCTCGGTCGCCTTGCTGAACAGCTCGGCGAGGGCTGCCCGCCGCTCCGCCTGTGACCCGACGCCGGACAGCCCGCCCACTCGGCTGAACGTCTCATCGACCTCGCGGACGGTGAGCGTGGGCGCGCTCGCCGCGGACGGCATGTCGCGCAAGCTGGCCCAGCCGACGCCAATCTGGCGTTGCGTCAAGTCGCCGGACAGAAAGGCGACGACGGTCGCGATCGTCCCAGCATCGTCCTCGTCGGACGCATGCTTCAGGCAGTCGGCCAGCTGCCCCACCTTGCCCAGCCGGGAAGCCGTCGACGCGACCGCCGCCGACGTCTCCACCACCTGCATGAAGAGCATGACGTCATCCTGACAGGTGGCTCCGACAGCCCCTTCCTGTCGAATCAAAGGCCGAGCAGCCTGGCTCCCGCGACCTCGATCGCCGCCTCAGACAACAGCACAGCAGAGGCCGCCGGGCCGAGCGGGATGAGGCTGTCCTCGCTGGTCACCCGTGCGACAAGTCCGCCGAAGTTGGCGTCAGCCAGCGCGGCGATCACCCCTTCCGACACTCCCCCGCTGCGCCTTGTCTCGTCCGCGATCAGGACGCGGCCGGTTGCCATCGCCTCCCGAAGCACGTCCTCGACGGGCAGCGGCGCGAGCCAGCGCAGATCGACGACACGGCAACCGATGCCGTGGGCGATGGCGAGTGACCGAGCGACGCGGAGACTCATCCGCAGGCCGTTGCCGAAGGTGATCACGGTGAGATCACCGCCGACGCCATATGTTCTGGCCCGGCCGACCGCGATATGTGCGCCGACCCACTGCGGCGGGGCCAGGTAGGGGGCTAGCCAGCCGCCGTCGCCGTCCTCGTAGAGATCTCGCGTGTGATAGAGCGCGATCGGTTCGAGATAGACGCACGGGACGCCGGCCGTCTCGGCCATCGCGATGCACGTACGTAGCATCTCGGCCGCGTCGTCGGGACGGGCCGGCGATGCGATGACCAGGCCAGGGATGTCGCGCAAGACGGCAAGTGCGTTGTCGTTGTGGAAATGGCCGCCGAAGCCTCGCTGGTAGGCGTATCCGGGAACGCGGACGACCATCGGGTTGGTGTATTGCCCCTGCGAGAAGAACCGCAGCGTTGCCGCCTCACCGCGCAGCTGATCCTCGGCGTTATGCACATAGGCGAGATATTGGATCTCAGGGATAGGCAGCAGTCCGGAGACGCCGCAGCCGAGTGCGAGGCCAAGGATCGACGTCTCGTCGAGCAGCGTGTCGAAGACGCGGGCCGGCCCAAACCGCTGCTGCAAGCTGCGGGTGACCCCATAGACGCCACCCTTCCGGCCGACGTCCTGGCCGAAGACGAGCAGACCCGGCCGCGCCGCGAGGGCGTCGGCGAGCGACCGGTTGATCGCCATGGCCAGGGTCAGCGGTCCCTCCTCTTCAGGGAGCCTCGGCTCGGCGTGTGAGCCGCCCGCGAACGCTGCCCGGCGCTCGCTATGCGAGCCGGCCAGGCCGGCTCCGGCCGCCACCGCGACCTCGTCCGGCGAGGTGAACGGTTCCATCACGTGGCGGGTCGTACCGAGCCGCGGTTCGTGCAGCACCCCCTCGGCGGCGGTGAGCACCCGATCCCGCACAGCCTCGTACCGCTCGATCACCTCATCCGGCGCGCAGATACCCCCCTCCACAAGCAGGCGCGCGGCCCCGACGAGGGGATCCGCCTCAAGGTCGGCGCTCATCTCCTGCGGGGTTCGGTAAGCGGCCTCCACGTCGGTGCCGGCGTGACCAAGGAAGCGGACAGTCCGCAGATGGAGGAACGCCGGCTTGCGGCGCTGCCGGACGAAATGCACTGCGTGCGTCGCAGTTTCGAAGGTCCGTGCGAGGTCGGCGCCGTCGGCGGCGAAATACCGCAGGCCGGGTCGATCGGACCAAGCAGCGGCAATCCACCCGGCAGGAGTACGGACGCTGATGCCGAGCCCGTTGTCCTCGCACACGAACAGCAGCGGGACGGGTACCCCTTGACTCGACGAGTGTGACGCCGCGTTGAGACCGGCCAGCGCAGTCGCGTGGTTCACCGTCGCGTCGCCGAAGCTGCAGACAACGATCGCATCGTCGGGCCAGCTGGTTTGCATCGCGAGCTTTCGCGAGCGCTCGATCGCGAACGCGATCCCGACCGCTCGCGGCAGGTGGGACGCGATTGTCGAGGTCTGGGGTATGACATTCAGCCGGGCATGGCCGAAGACCTTGTGACGCCCACCGCTGATCGGCTCCGCCGCCGCCGCGGCGACACCGAGCAGGACATCGCGGACCGGATCGGTCACACCGGCGGCTTGCGCGGCCCGGGCCACGTAAAAAGCGCCAGACCGGTAATGCAGGAGTGCGGGATCGGTGGGACGCAGGGCGGCGGCGACGGCCGCGTTGCTCTCATGGCCGGCCGATCCGATCGTGTAGAAGCCCGAGCCCTGTGTCTGCAGCCAACGCGCGGCAAAGTCGAGATGCCGGCTCGTGGCCTGGGCCTCGAACAGCTCAAGACACTGGCTGCCTGTGAGCCCACCGTCGCCGGTGACCTGCCATTGATCGCTGCTGTCTGGCTCCTGTTCCTTCAGGGCACGCACCGCGTCGATGAAATGCCGATCGAGCCGTGCGGCCTGGTCCTCGACCATCAGCTGAGGCGGAAAGCCAGGTCGGGGGCCGTCGACTCGACATCCATCTGAGCCTTTTGCAATCGGCCTGAGTAGTCCCAGTTCATCGCCTGCCAGCGGGTGAACTGGTCGAGCACCCACTGCCCGGACAATCGGCTCCCGTTGCCAGAACGGCCGTTCCCGCCGAAGGGCAGGTGTGCTTCGGCCCCGGATGTGGAGTTGTTGACGCTCACCATTCCGGCGTTGACACCACGCCGGAACGCGAAGACCTTTTCGGGATCCGACGTGTAGATCGCTGCGGACAGGCCATAACCAGGCGCTACGGCAAGGTCGATGCCCTCGTCGAGGCTGCCGTATTGCGTCACCCCAACAATCGGGCCGAAGGTCTCGGTGCGGAACAGCTCGTCGTCTGGCATGACGCCGTCGACGATGACCGGGTGATAGTACAGTCCGCGCTCCGGCTCATCCCCGACGAAGCCTTCCCGGCGGTTGGCAGCGGTGATGCGCCCGATTCCGGTGGAGCCATGCACGCGGTGGCGGTCCGTGATCCAGCCGAGGTACTTCTCGTACGTCACCGCGAACTTCTCTGCGAGCAGCGGTCCAAAGAGCACGTTCGCCGCCGGGTCGCCGATCGGCGCGGACCGGACCGCTGCGTCGAACCGAACGAGGAAGTCGTCGTGGACCTGCTCGTGCACGATCAGGGTGCCGAGCGACGTGCATCGCTGACCGGCCGTGCCGAATCCGGAGAACAGCGCGCCCTCGACGGCGAGGTCCAGATCGGCGTCCTCGGTGACGACCATGGGGTTCTTGCCACCGAGCTCCAGACAAGGCGACTGCAGATGGCGGCCGCAAAGCTCCCCGATCCGAGCGCCGACCGCGGTCGAGCCGGTGAAGCCGACCTTGTCGACCAAGCCTCGGCCGAGCGCCTCGTCGAGCCCGGCATATGTATCTTCGCCATCCGCATGCACGAGGGTGAGCACGCTTGGCGGCAGGCCGCTGTGCGTGAACAGTTCGAACAACGCCGAGGCGCTGGCAGCGGCGTACTCCGCGGGCTTCCACACCACGGCGTTGCCGCAGAGCAGGGCAGGGATCAGGTACCAGGCGGGTACGGCGACCGGGAAGTTGCCAGCCGTGATGACCATTGCGGTTCCGACTGGGTTGCGGAAGGTGAACAGCTGCTTGCTTGGCATCTCCGACGGGACGGTCTGGCCATAGAGCCGCCTGCCCTCCCCGAGGAAGAAGTCGCACGTATCGACGATCTCCTGCACTTCGCCGCGCGCTTCAGTGAGCGGCTTGCCGATCTCCTGGGTGACGAGCCGCGCCAGCGCTTCCGCGTTCGCCGCGACAAGCCGCCCGATGTTGGAAATCACCTGCCCCCGAACGGGAGCGGGCACGTCGGACCATGACCGTTGTGCGCTTGCCGCCGCGGCGCACGCGTCGACGACGCCGGCGCGATCGCTCAAGGCCACCTCGGCCACCACCTCAGAGAGATTTGCCGGGTTGACGGACTGATAGATCGCTCTCGTCCCTGCCGGCGCAGAAGACCGCACTGACTTCATCTCGTCCCTCGCTCGCTCGCCTGGCGCCATCTTGTCGCCACTGCGACAAATGGGGAACTAGTGGTCGAGACTCAAGGTGCGACCACTGTGGTCGCCGGACTTGCGACCACTCGTGGTCGCAGGCTGCGCCGGTGAAGATTCCGCGTAGCCGCTTCCCAACCGCGGTTCCGCGAGATAATCCGCACGTGCGCTTGTCAGCCCGGGTCGACTACGCCCTTCGTGCAGCGGCTGAGCTCGCCGCCGCGCAGGCCGGACCCATGACCGCCGACGAACTCGCCGAGGCGCAAGGAATGCCGGTCAAATTCCTCGAGACGATCCTCGGGCAGCTGCGCAGGGCCGGACTCGTACGAAGCCAACGCGGCCCGGACGGTGGCTATTGGCTGGCCAAGCCAGCAGCCGACGTCTCCCTGGCTGACATCATCCGGGTCATCGAGGGCCCGCTGCTTGGCGTCCGCGGCGAGCGCCCCGAACATGTCGGCTACCGGGGTGCGGCGAGACCGCTGCAGGAGGTCTGGATTGCGTTGAGGGCGAGCGAGCGGTCGATTCTCGATACCGTGACCCTCGCTCACATCGCCGGCGGAAGGCTGCCGGCGAAGGTCCACGCCCTCACCGAGGACCCGCAGGCTTGGACGGCGCCGCGCCGATAGTGCCACCGAGCCACGTCGCGCAAGCCAGCAGGGCGGATGGCGTCAGGCCCGCACGCGGAACGAGATGGGCCGTCCTGGTCTCGCCTGAGCGGCAAGCCATTGATCCTCCTCGTCCACCACGGCAAGCACGGGGTAGCCGCCGGTCACTGGATGGTCGGCGAGGAACAGGAGGGGGCTGCCGTCCGGAGGTACCTGAATTGCACCTCGCACCAGACCCTCGGGGGCCAGCTCGTCGTCCCGACGGCGCGGCAAAGCCGGTCCGTGCAGACGCAGGGCAACCCGGTTGCTCTCCATCAGAACGGTGTACGGGCCGGCGCACAGCAGGTCGATCGCGTTGTCCGCGAACCAATCCAGCCGCGGTCCTGGCTGTACGTGGAGCGTGAGATCGGCAGGCACAGGATGGACGATGGGCGGATCAACAGCACCGTCCGTCATGTCACCCAGGGGGAGAATCGAGCCGCGCCCGAGCGCCGGCGGTCCGATACCGGCCAGGACATCGGTGGAGCGAGAGCCGAGGACCGCGGGCACGTCGATCCCTCCATGTACCGCTACGTAGGTGCGCAGCCCGCGGCGGGGGGATCCGACCTGAACGACCGCGCCGGCGTCCACTGAGAGCGCTGCGCCGAAGGACGCCGCTGCGCCGTCGATCGTGACGAGACAGGGAGCGCCGGTGACGGCCATCACGACCGCTGTGTGGGCCCGCAACTCCACGCCGCCGAAGGTCGCCTCGATGGTTGCCGCCGCCGGCGGGTTGCCGACGAGAGCATTCGCCAGGGCGAAGCTGCGCAGGTCCGCTGCGCCCGACAGCGGCACGCCCACCGCGGCGTAGCCCGTTCGGCCGAGGTCCTGGATCGTGGCGAACGGCCCTGGCCGCAACACCTCGACTACACCGGGACCGGCGGTCATCGCGCGGTCTCCGGCACGAAGACCACCTGAGTGCCGGGGCTCAGCAGGGCTGGCGGGTCGCGCTGTTCGTCCCACAGCGTTGCCTCGCTGCGCCCGATCAGCTGCCAACCACCCGGCATCGCCCGTGGGTACACCCCCGTGTACTCGCCGGCCAGCGCCACGGAGCCGGCAGGGACCCGGCTGCGCGGCGTGTCACGGCGTGGCACGCGCAGCGCGGGATCACCACCGACGAGATAGCCGAAACCCGGAGCGAAACCGCAGAAGGCGACCACATAGCGACTCTTGAGGTGTCGCTCCACAACCTCGGCCGACTCGAGACCGGTCAGCGTCGTGACCTCGGGAAGGTCTGGCCCGTCGTAGATGATCGGAAGCTCGACGGTCCGATCGGACGACCAGGCGACGGGCCTGGGCCGGCGGCGACGCAGCCAGGTCGCGAGCGCTGGACCACTGATGACCTCCGGGTCGAACCGGACCAGAACCGTCCGCGCCGCCGGGATGAGCTCTGTCACGCCCGCGGGCTTCTCCCGCCGCAACGCGGCCACCAGCCCGTACACCCGCTCCAGAGAGTCCAGCTCGGCGAGCACGGCTTGACTGCCGTACGGCAGGACGCGCACGAGAGTCCCTCCCCAGATCCGCTGCTGCTCACCAGCGACCTGTCGTCTCCACCTGACTATCCCCCTAGGACGGCGAACCGTTACCGAGCGACGTGAATCGGTGCAGGTTAATGCCGTTGTCTACCAGCTTCTGGCGGACTAGCTGGACGATTCGGACCGCGTCGGGTGTGTCCCCGTGAACGCAGATCGATTGCGCCGATATCGCCACGACCGAGCCGTCCACCGCCTCCACCTCCCCGTCGACGACCATCCGTACCGCGCGCTGCGCGATCGTCTCCGGCTCGTGAAGCACGGCGCCGGGTACGCCGCGCGGCACCAGGCGGCCGTCCGGGAGGTATGCGCGATCGGCGAAGCCTTCGTGGATCACCTGAAGCCCGGCGGCGGCAGCAATCCGTAGGAAAGTTGAGCCCGGCAGTCCGAGTACCGGCAGCCGCGCGTCGAAGGCGCGGACAGCAGCCACGACCGCGGCCGCCTGCACTTCGTCATCGATGATCCGGTTGTAAAGCGCGCCGTGGGGCTTGACGTAGGTCACCGCGGATTCCGCGAGACGGGCGAAGCCGTCGAGAGCGGCGATCTGATAGACAATCTCGTCGGTCAGCCGCTCCGGCTCGACATCGATCGCCCGGCGGCCGAAGCCTGCCAGGTCCTGGTAGCTCACCTGAGCTCCGATGGCGACGCCTTGCCGAGCCGCCGTGGCGCACACCCGACGCATGATCGTCGGGTCACCGGCGTGGAACCCGCATGCGACGTTTGCGCTGGTCACCAAATCGAGCAGAGCATCGTCGTCACCGAGCCGCCAGACGCCGAAGCCCTCGCCGAGATCAGCGTTGAGGTCGACCTCGCTCACCGTGCCATGGTCCCTCACTCGATCCATGGTGGCGTACAGGCCACGCCACCGGCGGCATCGGGCCAAGATCCGGCGTCACACCGCCGAACGGCCGCCGTCCCACTCGGGATCAGGCATGCGTACGCACGCCCTGGCTCGAGGCCGATCCTGCGGTGCATGCGTACGACCGCCTGATCGTGGCAGTGCAGGAGCGGCGGGGAGGTCATTTGCATACGTAGGTGAAGGATCCCTTGTCCGACATCGCCGTCGGTTCCAGCGCCTCGAGGGTCGCCTCTGCATCGAAGGTGCCTTTTCCATCGAACGTCCAGCGCAAGGTGACCTCGGTATGTTCTCGTCTCGCCGGGACCTTCACGGTCAAGACATCGGAGGCATGTCCGTCGTTGCGCACCCAGCGATAGCGCACGGTTCCTGCGCCGCCATTGGTGGTGAGGACGCCGATGACGTCGACGGTCGCGTTGCAGGCCGGTTTGGCCGGCGGCTGGACCTCGACGCTGCTCAGGATGAACTCTCCTGGCGGCTGGAGAATCCAATAGACGACGCCCGCACCGGCCAGCACGAGCGCTAACCCGCCAAGCGCTAGGGCAATGCGAGGGATACGCCGTTTCTTTCTTGGCGCGGCAGACGCCCGTCGCCGTTGTCCGTCGCCTGGA
>Ga0066388_100001371_pt1 | contig 13593 bp, 14 predicted proteins | sample PanSoiMetaGPlot6_FD_64539 | JGI IMG/M metagenome (GOLD analysis project Ga0066388, IMG submission 64539) | Tropical forest soil microbial communities from Panama analyzed to predict greenhouse gas emissions - Panama Soil - Plot 6 (Hybrid Assembly) | ecosystem: Environmental > Terrestrial >... | reverse complement strand
CTGGCCGACTTCGGAGCCGAGCGGCGAGTCGCGCTGCTCGAGGCTGGCGAGCCCGTGCTGCGCCCGTCGCAGCGTCGTCCGGCCGGCCGTCGTGCCTCGGGTCGCCGCACCCCCACGCCGCGCCGCGCAGCGCGATAGGAGGGGACGGCGATGGGATACCCGACGAGCCGGCCGCGCCGACTCCGCCGCACCGAGGCGATCCGGCGCCTGGTCGCCGAGACCGATCTGTCGGCGCGCAACCTGGTGCTGCCGCTGTTCGTCCGCGAGGGCATCGACGAGCCGGTGCAGGTCGCCTCGATGCCCGGCGTGCTCCAGCACACCCGCGACTCGGCGCGCAAGGTGATCGCGGAGGCCGCGGAGCTCGGTCTCGGTGGCGTGATGCTGTTCGGCATTCCGGCCGAGAAGGACGCGACCGGGTCCGGTGGCATCGACCCGAACGGTGTGCTCAACGTGGCGATCGCCGACGCGGTCGCAGAGGTCGGCGGCCGGCTGCCGGTCATGTCCGACCTCTGCCTCGACGAGTTCACCGACCACGGGCACTGCGGCGTCCTCGACGACCGTGGTGAGGTCGACAATGATGCGACCCTGGTGCACTACGCCCGGATGGCCGAGGCGCAGGCCGCCGCGGGCGCCGATCTGCTCGGCACCAGCGGCATGATGGACGGCCAGGTCGGCGCCGTACGCGAGGCACTTGACGGTGCGGGCTACCAGTCGACCGGGATCCTGGCGTACGCCGCGAAATACGCCTCGGCGTTCTACGGGCCGTTCCGGGAGGCGATGGCGTCGTCGCTCAAGGGCGACCGGCGGACCTACCAGCAGGACCCGGCCAACCGCCGCGAGGCGGTGCGCGAGGCGCTGCTCGACGTCGAGGAGGGGGCCGACATCGTCATGGTGAAGCCGGGCCTCGCGTATCTCGATCTGGTACGCGACGTCCGCGAGGCGGTCGACGTGCCGGTCGCGGCGTACAACGTCTCCGGCGAGTACGCGATGGTCGAGGCCGCGGCGGCGAAGGGGTGGATCGACCGCGATCGGGCGATCGACGAGATCCTGATCGGGCTGCGTCGCGCCGGCGCCGACATCGTCCTCACCTACTGGGCAGCCGAGGTCGCGACCCGACTCCGCTGAGGCCTGGTCCAGTACCCCGCCCAACCGAGCGGACGGCCTTGCCGAGCCTGGCTGGTGCGAAAGTTGGCGCAAGATACAGCCTTCGGGTCGGCGAAACCTGAATCTCACGCCAACTTTCGGCAGACCGACAGCGGCCCGAGACGCGCTCACGCCAGCGGTGCCGCGCACCTACTCTGCCCGGCCCGTACGCACTCTGCATGGCGTCGAGACCGTGCAGAGGGCGCAATCACCACGAGAACGTGGTATCCGAGTGGGGAGCGCGACCCGGCTGCGCTGAGCGCGGGGCAGTGGCGGGTCAGCCGCTGCGACCGCAGCCGAGCAGTCCGCAGACCACGTCTCCCACCAGCATGTCGAGCAGTCCGTTGAGGGTCTTGGCTGCCTGGTCGACGGTCTGACCGACGACGGCCTCGGCGCAGGTCTGGATGTCGGCCTGGCTGATCCCCGACTCGTCGGCGAGCTGCTTCTCGCACCACGCGGTGGCCTCGGCGATGGTGTCCAGGGTGTTGACCGCGTTGTCGACCGTGTGGCCCGCGTCCTTGGGCACGTCGATCAGGCCGCCGCCCCCGGAGCTGCCGTTGTGGCCGCCGTTGGAGCCGCCGCCGTTGTGGGGTCCGCCCGGGTTGCCGCCGGGGCCGTCGTTGGTCGGGCCGCTGGGTCCACCGGGTCCGTTGTGGCTCGGGCCGGAGCCGCCGTGGTGGGGCCCCACGCCGGTCCCGTTGCTGTCGTGGTCGGGCGGATTGATCACTGGGTGATGATGACCGGGCTGGCCGCCGTCGGCGTTGTGGTCGACATCGCTGGTGACCGTCGGTGAGCTCGTCCCGTTGGGCACCATCGTGTAGTTGCCCATCGTGTACTGCTCGGCGATCGACATCACGAGGTTGACGTAGTCGCTGGAGTGGTTGTAGCGATAGACCGCCTCGCGGGCGCCGACGTCGGTGCTGAGGTCGCTGTGGCCGGCGCAGAGGTAGACCGCGGTGGCGAGGGCGGCGTCGTCGATGTCCTGGGGGTTCTTGACCCCGTCGCTATCGCCGTCGACCGCGACGACCTGCCAGGTGCCGGGGATGAACTGCATCGGCCCGACCGCGCGGTCCCAGACGGTGTCGTGGTCGTAGACGCCGCTGTCGCTGTCGGAGATCTCGGTGGAGCCACCGCTCCCGTCCAGTGCCGGGCCGAAGATGCCGGGCCGGGAGACGCCATCGGCGCCGAGGACGTTGCCGTTGGCGCGGCCGTGGTCGGACTCGACCCGTCCGATCGCGGCGATCAGCGGCCAGCCCAGATGGCAGGCCGGATCGGCCTCGGCGAGCACGGTCTCGGCCCGCTGGTAGGCGAACAGCGCGGCCGACGGAATCCCCTGTTGCGCCGGGTGCGTGCCGTGCGGGCCGGCGTTCGGATTGATCGCGGACGGCAGGGAGTCGGGCAGCCGAACGCTGGCCGGCGCCTTGAACGGTGACGTGGGAACCACCGGAATGCCGGGATCGATGGCGACCTGTGACGAGTCGTCGGACGAGTCGGTGGCGCTGCCGACCGCGGAAGTTAGGGACCCGGTGAGCAGAGCCAACGGCACTATGGCTGCCGCCTTCTGCCAGGTCGACAGCCTGGAACCGCCGCCGCCGGCACGCCCAGCGTCGAACATGAGCCCCTCCGGATCACCCGCTCGTGGCAGAGGTTAGTCGATTCGACCCGGTCGTTGTGTGAGGGTGGTCTCGTTTGCCGCGAACCCATCTCCTACACGCTGTAGGAGGTGGGGCACAATGGCCTGGTGTCAGCGACTGACGATGCCCCGCACAGTGCCGACCTCTTCGCCCGCGCCCGAGCCGTCACGCCGGGCGGAGTCAACTCGCCGGTCCGCGCGTTCGGCGCCGTCGGCGGGACGCCCCGCTTCATGGCCGAAGGTCACGGCCCCTACCTGGTCGACGTGGACGGCCGGGAGTACGTCGACCTGGTCGGTTCGTGGGGGCCGCTGCTGCACGGCCACGCCCACCCCGAGGTGATCGAAGCGGTACGGGCGGCCGCCGCGCGTGGCACGTCCTTCGGCACGCCGAGTGTGCCCGAGGTCGAGCTCGCCGAGGAGATCGTGGCGCGGACCCCGGTCGACCAGGTCCGCCTGGTGTCGTCGGGCACCGAGGCGACGATGTCGGCGATCCGGCTGGCCCGCGGTGTGACCGGGCGGGAGCTGGTCGTCAAGTTCGCCGGCTGCTACCACGGGCATGTCGACGCGCTGCTTGCCGAGGCCGGGTCCGGAGTCGCGACGTTCGGGCTGCCGGGTACGCCGGGCGTGCCGGCCGGAGCCACCCTGGCGACGCTGGTCCTGCCGTACAACGACCGCGCTGCCGTGGAGGCGGCCTTCGCCAGCCATCGCGGCGAGATCGCCTGCGTCATCACCGAGGCCGCGCCCGGCAACATGGGCGTCGTCCCGCCGGAGCCCGGTTTCAACGGTTTCCTCGCCGACATCTGCGCCCGCAACGGAGCCCTGCTGATCAGCGACGAGGTGATGACCGGCTTCCGGGTCGGCCCGGCAGGGCACTGGGGACTCGACGGGCAGCACGAGGGCTGGCAGCCGGATCTGATGACCTTCGGCAAGGTGATGGGCGGCGGCTTCCCGGCTGCGGCCTTCGGCGGACGGTCGGCCGTCATGAGCCAGCTCGCGCCGGAGGGGCCGGTCTACCAGGCCGGCACCCTGTCCGGGAACCCGGTCGCCGCCACCGCCGGTCTCACGAACCTCCGACTCGCCGACACCGACGCGTATGCCCGGCTCGACACCACCGCCGAGCGGCTCAAGGGCATGGTCAGCGAGGCGCTGGAGGCGGCCGGAGTGCCGCATATCGTGCAAAGCGCCGGCAACCTGTTCAGCGTCTTCCTCGGTCCGAGCGAGCCGGTGCGCGACTTCGCCGGGGCCCAAAGGCAGGACCTGCATCGCTACCGGGATTTCTTCCACGTCATGCTTGATCACGGCGTCTACCTGGCGCCCAGCGCGTACGAGGCGTGGTTCGTGTCGACGGCGCACGACGAAGCGGCGCTGGACCGGATACACGCCGCGCTGCCGGCCGCTGCCAAGGCTGCGGCCGTCGCGCAGGGAGACTGACGAGCGAGGACCTCTGGCATGAGCGATGCCCCACGCACCGTGGTGCACCTGATCCGCCACGGTGAGGTGGCCAACCCCACCGGCGTGCTCTACGGCCGGCTCCCCGACTTCCACCTGTCCGACCTCGGCAAGACGATGGCGGAGCGACTGGCGCAGTGGTGCGACGGCCGCGACATCAGCCACCTCGTGTCGTCCCCGCTCGAGCGCGCCCGCGAGACGATGGCGCCGATCGCCGCGAAGGTCGGCCTTGACGTGGCGATCGACGACCGGGTCATCGAGGCGAGCAACCAGTTCGAGGGCCGCGTGTTCGGCGTCGGCGACGGCGCCCTGCGGCGTCCGCAGGTGTGGTGGCTGCTGCGCAATCCAGTGCGGCCCTCGTGGGGCGAGCCCTACCGGGAGATCGCGAGTCGGATGTTCGCTGCGATGGCCGAGGCCCGCGAGCAGGCGCGCGGCCACGAGGCGGTCGTCGTGTCGCACCAGCTGCCTGTCTGGGTGGCCCGGCTGGCGGCGGAGGGACGGCGGTGGTTCGTGCACGACCCGCGCCGGCGCCAGTGCAGTCTGGCCAGCGTCACCTCGTTCAGCTACCTCGGCGACGAGATCGTCACGGTCGGCTACACCGAGCCGGCCCGAGATCTGCTGCCGGCCAAGGTCTCCAAGAAGTTCGTCGCGGGGGCATGAGCGGTATGCGGTGGGTTCTGGTGGCGTTCGTGGTCGTGCTGGCGGGCTGCACGTCGGACCTCGCGACCAACTCCGAGGCCGGCGGCTACATCAGTGCCGACGGGTCCATTACGGTCGTCGCTCCGGGCGAGCGGGAGTCGGCTCCGGAGATCGCCGGCGACACCCTCGAGGGCGATCCGATCTCGCTTGCGGACTTCGCCGGCGACATCGTCGTCGTCAACGTCTGGGGTTCGTGGTGCAGCCCCTGTCACGCCGAGGCCGACGACCTGGCGACGGCGTCGAAGCGCCTTGCTGCCAAGGACGTTCGGTTCCTCGGCATCGACATCCGGGACCAGACCGCCAACGCAATGGCGTTCCAGCAGGAGTACGGCATCGAGTACCCGAGCATCTACGACCCCGACAGCAGCACGCTGCTGGGCATGCCGGAGTCGATGATGGCGGTGTCGCCGCCCACCACGTACATCGTTGACTCCGAGGGCCGGCTGGCCGCCCGGGTCTTCGCCCAGGTCTCGGTGGCGACGCTGGCCGATCTGGTCGACGAGGTGCGCGGCCACGACGGGAGTGCGGCGTCCCGTGGGTGAGTGGTTCCAGGAGACGGCGTTCTCGGGCTCGCTGCTGCTGGCGGTCCCCGTGGCGGCGATCGCCGGACTCGTGTCGTTCTTCTCGCCGTGCGTGATGCCGTTGCTCCCGGGCTACGTCTCGTACGTCTCCGGGCTGTCGGCAGTCGATCTGGAGTCGGCCCATCGCGGCCGGATGCTCGCCGGCACGCTGGGGTTCGTCCTCGGCTTCACGGCGGTGTTCACGTCGTACGGCACGCTGTTCGGCGGCTTCGGTCAGGAGCTGCTGCGCTACGAGGACACCCTGACCATCGTGCTGGGCGTCGTCACGATCGTCGTCGGGCTGATCTTCATGGGGCTGGTGCCGTTCGGCCAGCGCGATCTTCGGGTCCACACCGTGCCGAAGGTCGGGGTCGCCGCGGCGCCGCTGCTTGGGGTGCTGTTCGGACTCGGGTGGACGCCGTGCATCGGTCCGACCCTGGCCGCGGTGCTCAGCCTGTCGGCGAACGAGGGGAGTGCCGCGCGCGGAGCGTTCCTGACCGTCGTCTACTGCCTCGGTCTCGGGTTGCCTTTCATCGTGGCGGCCCTGGCCTACCGGCACATGCTCGGCGCGATCGCCTGGGTCCGCCGGCATCAGGTCGCGGTGTCGCGGATCGGCGGCGGGATGATCGTGCTCGTCGGCGTCCTGCTGCTGACCGGCTTGTGGGACGGCCTGATCGGCGATCTGCGGCAGTGGGCGGCCGGGACCGAGGTGGTTGTGTGACCGAGCTTGCGAGGGAACAGTTCAACACAGCACCCGGTTTTGTCGCGGGCGCGACGAGCGCGAGCGAGGCGAGCTCGTGACGCAGCTGTCGGACAAGACCTCCCGGACCCGCGACTTCGCGCGAACCGCGCCGCCGCTGCCGCCGCGCCAGTTCGCCCGATGGTTCTGGCGGCAGCTGACCTCGATGCGGACCGCGCTGCTGCTGTTGTTGCTGCTCGCCCTCGGCGCGATCCCGGGCTCGTTCATCCCGCAGACCAAGGTCGACCCGGCCGCGGTGATCCGGTTCGGCCGGGACCACCAGACGCTGACCCCGATCTTCGACCGGCTCGGGCTGTTCTCGGTCTTCAGCTCGCCGTGGTTCAGCGCTGTCTACCTGCTGCTGATGGTGTCCCTGATCGGCTGCATCGTGCCCCGGTCGTTCGTCTACTTCCGGGCGCTGCGGGCCCGTCCGCCGAAGGCCCCGGCGCGATTCGACCGGCTTCCGGCGTCGACCTCGTACGAGACCGACGAGAGCCCGGACGAGGTGCTGGAGCGGGCCGGGGCCATGCTGCGTCGCCGGCGGTGGCGGGTCGACGTCGACACTCCGGATGCCGACGCTCCGGAGACCGATGCCGTCGGCGTGGTCCGGGCCGAGAAGGGCTTCCTCCGCGAAGCCGGCAACCTGACCTTCCACATCGCGGCGGTGATCGTGCTCATCGCGGTGGCGATGGGATCGCTGTGGGGCTACAAGGGCAGCGTCATCGTCGTCGAGGGCGAGGGCTTTTCGAACACGCTGACGCAGTACGACGACTTCTCCGCCGGCGGGCTGTTCGACCCGGGCGAGCTGACGCCGTTCTCGTTGCAGCTCGACCGGTTCGATGCGCGGTTCCAGATCGGCGGGCCGCAGGAGGGCCAGCCGCTGGAGTTCGACGCGCAGGGCACCTACGTGCCGCAGCCGGGCGCCGACTCCCAGCCGTTCGACATCCAGGTGAACCATCCGCTCGACATCGGCGACAGCACGGTGTTCCTGGTCGGGCAGGGCTACGCGCCGGTCGTGACGGTTCGCGACGGGCAGGGCGAGGTGGTGTTCTCGGGGCCGGTGCCGTTCCTGCCGGAGGACGCGTCGTACACCTCCACCGGCGTGATCAAGGCGCCGGACGCGTCCCCGGAGGAGCTCGGATTCGAAGGCTTCTTCCTGCCGACCGCGGTGATGGACGGCAACATCCCGCGCTCGGCGCACCCCGCGGCGGCCAACCCGGCTCTGGCGCTGTTCGTCTACACCGGTGACCTCGGTCTCGGCAGCGGTCTGCCGCAGTCGGTCTTCGCGCTCGACAAGGACGGGCTCACCCAGGTCCAGACCGCGGACGGCAAGCCGCTCCGGCTGCTGCTCCAGCCGGGCCAGACCGCCAAGATCCCCGGCGGTGCCGGGTCCATCTCGTTCGACGGGGTACGCCAGTTCGCCCGGTTCGAGATCGGTCACTCGCCGGGCAAGCTGCTCGCGCTCGGCGCCGCCGTACTCGGGATCGCGGGTCTGCTCGCCTCGCTGTTCATCCGGCCACGACGGGCCTGGGTGCGGACCCGCCGACGCGACGGTCGTACCCTCGTCGAGGTGGCCCGGCTGGACCGCGTGTCCGGTGCCGACCTCGGCGCGGACGTGGACCAGCTGACCGCGGAGCTTCGTCAGCAACGCCCCGAACCTCCTCCGACGGCTGCAGAATCGAGAAAGGGCTGAGCATGGACACCCAGCAGTGGGCCACGCTGTCCAACAACATGGTCGCGGCCGCGACCGTGATCTTCGGTCTGGCCTGCATCGCCTATCTCGTCGAGTGGTCGAGCAGCCGCCGCGTCGCGGTGGCGGCTCCGGTCGCCGCCGAGGCGACCGCGTCCGCGTCCGCCGAGGCGAAGGCGACCGCCGAGGGCACCGAGGTCGCGCGTTCGGCCCAGGGGTCCGCCACGGCCGTCAAGGTCGCGGCGACCGGTGGTGGCGGCGACGACACCCAGGCTCGACGCGACGAGACCGCCGAGCGGTTCGGGCGGATCGGGCTCGGTCTGACGGTGCTCGCCTGGCTGTGTCTGCTGGTCGGCGTCGTGTCGCGCGGGCTCGCCGCAGAGCGGGTGCCGTGGGGCAACATGTACGAGTTCGCCACGGCCGGCCTGCTGGTCGTCACGACGATCTACCTCGGCCTGGTGCGATTCACCAACGCCCGCTGGCTCGGCGGCGTGGTCACCGGCTTCGCGGTCTGCATGCTGGGTCTGGCGTTCCTCGCCTACGTCCCGGCCGGACCGCTGGTGCCGGCGCTCAACTCCTACTGGCTGTTCCTGCACGTGTCGGCGGCGGCGATCGCCGGTGGCGCGTTCACGATCGGTGCGGCGGCGTCGATCTTCTACCTCGTGAAGTCACGTGCCGAGCGCGAGACGCCGGAGGACGAGCGCGACGGCTACCTCTGGCGGCTGCCGAGCTCGGCCGCGATCGACCAGCTCGCCTACCGGGTGCACGCGTTCGCCTTCCCGATCTGGACCTTCGCGGCGCTGATCGCCGGTCCGATCTGGGCCGAGCACGCCTGGGGCCGCTACTGGGGCTGGGACCCGAAGGAGGTGTGGGCGTTCATCACCTGGGTGGTCTACGCCGGCTACCTCCACGCGCGGGCGACGGCCGGCTGGCGCGGCAAGGCGGCGGCGATCATCGCGCTGATCGGGTTCGCGACGTTCCTGTTCGACTTCATCGGGGTCAACCTGCTCGCGTCCGGGCACCACACGTACTCGGGGCTCTGAGGCACCCAGGCGTCAAGAACCGTCGTCGTCGGGCTTCTGGCGACGCTTGCGGTCGAGCTTCCACAAGAAGTCGGGGTCGTCGTCGGGCGCGACCGTCCGGGGCTGCCCAGGCTTCGGTCCCCGCGGCGTCTGCGGCCGCCCCAGGGCCAGCCAGAACGCTGGTCCGATCAGCGGCAGAAACGCGAGTAGCACCCAGATCGGCTTCGGCAAGCTGCGTACTCGGCGGCGGTCCGCGGCGAGCACGTCGAACAGGGTGTAGACGGACAGGACCACGACGATGACGACGATGAGTACCTTGCCCATTCCTCAAGAGTAAGTGGCGAGGACAACCCTCGTACCGACCGGCCCGCAGGCGTGCCAGAGTGTCGGCATGACCGTGGACACGACCTTGGTGGGTCTTGCCGACATAAGGGCTGCCGCCGGCCGGATCGGCACGACCTGCGTACGGACTCCGCTGCTCGCTGCCGGGCCGGACGACGACGTGCTCGGCCTGCGAGTCAAGCCCGAATCGTTACAAGCGACCGGTGCGTTCAAGCTTCGCGGCGCCACGAACGCGATCGCGCTGCTCGACGAGGACGCCCGCCGGGCCGGGGTCGTGACGCACTCGTCGGGCAACCACGGTCAGGCGGTCGCCTATGCCGCCCGGGCCGCCGGGGTGACTTGCACGGTCGTCATTCCCGACAATGCGGCGCCGATGAAGATCGCGGCGACGAAGCGTTGGGGCGCGCGGGTCCTGACCGTCCCGGTGGCCGAGCGCGAGACGACGGCCGAGGCGATCGTCGAGGAGACCGGCGCCGCCCTGATCCCGCCCTACGACGACGCACGAGTGATCGCCGGGCAGGGCACGGTCGGCCTCGAGATCGCCGCCGACGCGACCGACGTCGATACCGTGCTGGTGCCGGTCAGCGGCGGCGGTCTGATCGCGGGCGTCGCCACGGCGATCAAGGCGCTGTCGCCGGACACCCGCGTGATCGGGGTCGAGCCGGAGCTGGCCGGCGATCTCGCGGAGGGGTTCGTCGCCGGTCGGCACGTCGCCTGGCCGGTCGAGCTCACCGCCCGGACGATCGCCGACGGCCTCCGGATCGAGACCGTCGGCGACCTGCCCTGGGCGCACATCCAGGCGCATGTCGACGACGTCGTCACCGTCACCGAGGCGGCGATCACCGAGGCGATGGGAGTGCTCGCCCGTCGGAGTCGGCTCGTGGTCGAGCCCAGCGGCGCGGTGGCGACCGCCGGCTGGATGACCCATCCGGATCGGGCATCGCTGGGCCGGTCGGTCGCGATCGTGTCCGGCGGCAACGTCGACCCCGCTGTCTTCGCCGCGGCCATCACCTGACTGCCGCCGACCTCCTACTTCGACCTCAGCTGCCGGTCTCCAGGCGGGGAGTGTCAAAGTAGTGCTGTGCGAAGCTTCCTGCTCTACACCGCCGCCCGGTTCGGCCTGTTCGTCGCCACCTTCGGGCTGATCTGGCTGGTGGTCGGCTGGTTCCTGCCGTGGACCAGCCGCAACATCGTGTGGACCGGAGTGCTCGCGCTGCTCCTGTCGGCGGTCGCTTCGCTCTATCTGCTGCGTGGCCTGCGCGACGACCTGGCCAAGTCGGCCCGGACCCGGGCCGAGGAGATGACCGCCCGGCTGGAGCGAGCGAGGAGCAAAGAAGACATCGACGATGTCGACTGACCGGGCCTGGGTCTCCGAGGCGATCCGCCTGGTCGAAGCGGATGCCAATCGCAGTGCCGACACCCATCTCCACGTCTTCCCGCTGCCCGGACCGCCGGGCATCGATCTCTATCTCAAGGACGAGTCCGTCCACCCGACCGGGTCCCTGAAGCACCGACTCGCACGCTCGCTGTTCCTGTACGCGCTGTGCAACGGCTGGATCGGCCCGACGACGACGGTCATCGAGGCGTCCAGCGGCTCGACCGCCGTGAGCGAGGCGTACTTCGCGCGGCTGCTCGGGCTGCCGTTCGTGGCGGTGATGCCGGCCACGACCAGCCCGGAGAAGATCGCGCTCATCGAGTTCTACGGCGGCCGCTGCCACCTGGTCGACGACCCGACCACGGTCTACGACGAGTCCCGCCGGCTCGCCGACGAGTGCGACGGGCACTTCATGGACCAGTTCACCTACGCCGAGCGGTCGACCGACTGGCGGGGCAACAACAACATCGCCGAGTCGATCTTCGAACAGCTCGCCCAGGAGCGGTATCCGGTGCCGGAGTGGGTCGTCGTCGGGGCCGGAACCGGCGGTACATCGGCGACGATCGGCCGCTACGTCCGCTACCGGCGCTACGACACCCGGATCCTCGTCGTCGATCCCGAGCACTCTGCGTTCTTCAAGGCTTGGACATCTGAGGACTTTGACTTCCGAGTCGACCGGGGCTCGCGGATCGAGGGCATCGGCCGGCCGCAGGTGGAGCTGTCCTTCGTGCCGACCGTCATCGATCGCATGCAGCAGGTGCCGGACGCCGCGTCGATCGCCGCGATGCGCTGGTGCAGCCGGCTGATGGGCCGTTCGGTCGGCGGGTCGACCGGCACCAATCTGTGGGGCGTGCTGAGCGTCGTGGCCCGGATGCGAGCCGAAGGACGCGAGGGCAGTGTCGTCACGCTGCTCTGCGACGGCGGTGAGCGCTACGCGTGCACCTACTACGACGACGACTGGCTGCGCGAGCGCGGTCTGGACATCGCGCCGTACACCGCCGCACTGGAGGAGTTCGAGGCGAGCGGCGTGTGGACCGATGCCTGAGCTGCCTGGCAGTCCCTACCGGGCGGACTGGGACGGCTACTTCGAAGCCCGGTCGGAGCGACCGCCGCGTCCGTTGCTGGTCGAGGCGATCGGGCTGTTCGACCGGCCCGGCCGGGCCGTCGACCTCGGCGCCGGCGGTGGGGTCGACACCCGGGTCCTGCTCGACCGCGGCTGGTCGGTGACCGCGATCGACAACAGTCCCGACGCCGTGCGCCGGCTGAACGCGCTCGCTGCCGCCGACGGCCGCCTGGATGTCCGCCGGGCCGACCTGGCCGACGACCTCGGACTCGAGCCGGTCGACCTGATCCATGCCGGATTCAGCCTGCCGTTCTGCCGGCCGGACCGGTTCGACGCGCTGTGGCATCAGCTCGAGGCTGCCTTGCCGTCAGGCGGTGTGCTGGCGGCGCAGTTGTTCGGCGACCAGGACACCTGGGCCGGCGAGTACGACGACATGACCTTCCACACCCGGGCCGAGGTCGACGACCTGTTTCGCGACTGGGACGTGCTGAATCTCGAGGTCGCCAACCACGACGGCTCGTCATACGTCGGGCCGAAGCACTGGCACGTGTTTCACGTACTCGCCCGGCGGCGCTGAGCGATCGTCAGGCGCCGATCGCGAGGCCGACGGTGATGGCAACGGCGTACACGAGCTCGGTCAGGCTGGTGTCGCGGAGTACCGGGATCAGCGCCGGTCCGGACGCGCCTCCGCGTACGGCTTCGTGTGGTCGGGCCGCGAGCGGGAGGGCGGCCAGGCCGAGCAGCGCCCAGGGCTCGATGATCGCCATCCAGGCCAGTGCGAGCAGAGCCGCTCGGAGCAATGCCTGGTAGAGCCGGCGGGTGTTGGTGTCGCCGAGCAGCACCGCCAGGGTGCGCTTGTCGCTGGCTGTGTCGGTCGGGATGTCCCGCAGGTTGTTGGCGACCAGGATCGCGCAGGCGATGGCGCCGATCCCGAGGGCGGCCGCGACCGAGAGCCAGGTGACCTCGCCGAGCTGCACGTAGGTGGTGCCCATGACCGCGACGACGCCGAAGAACAGGAAGACGCTGACCTCGCCGAGCGCCTGGTAGCCGTAGGGCCGGCTGCCGCCGGTGTAGAACCAGGCAGCTGCGATCGCGACCGCACCGACGGCCAGCAGCCACCACCCGGAGGTCGCGGCGAGTACGAGCCCGGCGACCGCGGCGGCCGCGAAGCTGGCGAAGGCTGCCGAGCGGACCGCCTCGGGACTTGCCACTCGGGAGCCGACCAGCCGCAGCGGCCCGGCGCGGACGTCGTCGGTGCCGCGGATGCCGTCGGAGTAGTCGTTCGCGTAGTTGACCCCGACCTGCAGCGCCAGCGCGACGAAGAGCGCCAGGGCGGCCTTCCACCAGACCGCTCCGTCTGCGTGGATAGCCGCGCCGGTGCCGAGGACGACCGGCGAGATCGCCGCCGGAAGGGTGCGGGGACGAGCTCCCTCGACCCACTGCGAGAGCGTGGCCACGAGCGCACAGTCTGACAGGGCCGGCCGATCAGCCGCCGAGCCGGTGCCGCCCTTCGACCAGCGCCCGGGTCGCACCGGCAGCTCGCTCGGCGGCCAGCTCGATCGCGTCGGCGCCCTGGCCGTACTTGCCGTCGAGCAGGAACAACGCATGGCCGTGGGCGGTCGCCTCCACCGCCTCGGCGAGCTCGTCGGCGCTCGCCTCGGAGTCGGTGAGCGCCTCGACGCAGTCGGCGAACGCGTCGCTGATCGGCTGCTCGGCGGTCTTCAGCACGGGATAGCGCTGCTTGTCGAGCCCACTGTCGAACAGCACCTCGAACAGCGGCCGATGGGTGCCGGCGAACCGGATGTACGCCCGGGTCATCGCCGCGAGCCGGTCGACCGGCGCCTTCGCGCGAGCCATCTCCGCCTGGGACTCGGCATG
>Ga0066388_100001370_pt1 | contig 13593 bp, 8 predicted proteins | sample PanSoiMetaGPlot6_FD_64539 | JGI IMG/M metagenome (GOLD analysis project Ga0066388, IMG submission 64539) | Tropical forest soil microbial communities from Panama analyzed to predict greenhouse gas emissions - Panama Soil - Plot 6 (Hybrid Assembly) | ecosystem: Environmental > Terrestrial > Soil... | reverse complement strand
GCGTACCACTCGCGCTGCGCGCGACGGAGCGTCCCGATCGTGAGCGAAGCGATGACGATGGCGGCCGCGCCAGCGGTCGACGAACGCAGCGGCAACGGCCAGGTCAGATAGAGCACGGCGGCTGTGGCGATCGGCATCAGCAGGAACATCCGGTGAGCCATGCGCGAGGCGGATGGTACACTGCGCTCCCCGGCCGTGCGCACCGATTCGATCCTGCTCCCGCCGCGCGTTCTCTGGGCGGCCGTGGCGGCGGGAACGCTGTTGTCGCTCGTCGTGTCCGCCCGCATCGCGGCCGGCGTGTTCGTGCTCGGGTCCACGAGCGGCGGCTGGGTCCACGGCTACCTTTATCCCTTCCAGTTCAAGGCTCTCGCGACGTTTGCGATCGTGTTCGCGTGCTGTGCGGCTGCCGCGCTCGTGCCGCTCGCCGAGATTCGTCGCCGTGAGTGGCTGGTCGTGTGCCTCTGGCTCGCGCTCGGCTTGTGCGCGCAGGGCGTGCTACGCGGGCTGTCGCCGTACACGATGGAGGGGCTGTTTCTCGGCGACGGCTCGAATGGATTCTTCGAGCCGACGCTGAAGCACGGCAGCGTCGAGCTGCTGCGCGATTTCGATCGGCTGCGGTTCACACTGCCCGAACACCCGCGCACGAACATGCCGGGAAAGTTGATGCTCGTCTACGCGCTCGAGCTCATCTCGACGCGTCCGGCCGTCCTCGCCTGGTTAGTTGTGGTTGTCTCGAACCTGGGTGGCGTTCTGCTGTATCTGTTCGTCCGCGAGTGGCTGGACGATCGGGAAACCGCGCTCATCTCATTGATCCTGTATCTGTTCGTGCCGTCCAAGCTGCTGTTCTTCCCGGGACTCAATACGGTGACGCCGGTGCTGGTCCTCCTGTGCGCATGGTGCTGGGTCCGACTGTTGCGGTCGCGCCGCCTCGTGTACGCGGCCGGGCTGGGCGCTTCCGCGTACCTCGTCATGTTCTACGAGCCGACGCCTGCGGTCATGGGTCTCCTCTTCCTGGTCCTGACCGCTTACGCGGTGTGGCGCGGCGAGATCGGGTGGCGGACCGTGGCATCGCTGACGGGAGCGATCGTGCTCGCGTTTCTGGCGACGTACGTGCTCGTTTACGCGGCGTTTGGATTCGATCTGCTCACGACCCTGCGAGCCGTCGCCGCGGACGCCGTGGAGTTCAACGCACGCGTGAAACGGCCGTATTCCCCATGGGTAGTGCAGAATCTGCTCGACCTCGGCTATGGCGCAGGCTGGTGTCAGGCGGTGTTGTTCGGCGTGTGCGTCGGCTACGCGTTCTCCCGCCGGCGCCTCGCCGCTGGCGGCACTGAGGGCCACCTCGCGGCGCTCTGCCTCGGGACCGCCGCGGCGCTCGTCGCCACCGATCTCGCGGGAATCAACCGCGGCGAGGTCGTACGGTTGTGGATTTTTCTCGCGTGCCTGCTTCAGGTGCCGGCGGCGTACGTGTGTCGGCGGCTCGACAGCGCGATGGCGCTGCTGCTCGTGCTCGGAACGACGATCCTCCAGACGTCGCTGAGCGCGGCGATGTTGGCGTTCCTGCAGCCGTGATACTCTGCCGGGATCCTTGGCATCTGACGCACACGTGCTTCGGTTGAGCCTCGCCGCAGGACTCGCGGCCGCCGTGCTGTACACCGTCGCTCCGCTCATGATCTGGGTCGTCCTGCTGGGTTGTGTGGTGATCGCTGCGGGGCGCCGCCGTCTGCCGGAGCCGGACCGCCGGGTGCTCACTCTCCTCATCACGGCCGCGATCGCGCTTCGCGTGCTGTTCGTCGTCGCCGTCTTCGTCCGGAATCTGCCACATCATCACGACCTGTGGCTCGGCGAGATCGCCGGCGACGGCGCGTATGGCATTTCGCGAGGTCTGCGCGCGCGCGACCTCCTGCTCGGGATTCCCACCAGCCGATTCGATGCGTTCGTCGTGAACGACGTCTACGGACGCAACTCATACGTGACGTTCCTGACCGCCCTGCAGGTGTTGTTCGGCCCGGTGCCGTACAGCGTGCGCCTGCTGAACGGACTCTTCTTTCTCGCCGGAGCTCTGGTGCTGTTCCGGTTCACGCGATCGGTGTACGGCCGGCTGCCGGCGTTGGCGGCGCTGACCGTCGTGTTGTTCCTGCCGTCGTTCTTCGTCTGGTCGGTATCGTTGCTGAAGGAGCCGCTCTATTTTCTGTGCACGGCGCTCTTTCTCATGACGGCCTCAGGGACGCTTCGAGTCGGGCCTGCGCGCAGTCGGATCGTCGCTGGGGTTTCCGCCGTCCTCCTGCTCTTCGTGATGGAGGGAGTGCGTCACAAGACGCTGGCGATCGGGTTGCTGGGATGGGCGATTGCCGCGGTTCTGTTGATCGTGTCCTCCCGGCCGCGACGCTATCTGCCAATCGCCGGCGCGGTGCTCGCGGTGTCGCTGGCGCTGCTGGCGCGCCCGTCGATTCAACAGCCGGCGCTCGATGCGCTCGGCGAGGCCGCGAAAATTCACGCCGGACACGTGTTCACGCTGGGCCACGGCTACAAGCTCCTCGACGAAGGGTTCTACTACCGGATGCAGGATCCAAACTCGTCGACCTTGACGCTCACGGCGGACCAGGCGGCGCGTTACCTCGTGCGCGCGGGCGTGAGCTTCGTGGTGACGCCGCTGCCGTGGCAAGCCGCGTCGCTGCGCGAGCTCGTGTACGTCCCGGAGCAGCTCGTGTGGTACGCGCTCCTGGCGCTCCTGCCCATCGGCCTCGTCGCCGGCTGGCGCCGGGACGCGGCGGCGACTGCCGTGCTGATCGGCTACCTCGCGCCGACCAGCGCCATCCTGGCGCTGACCAACGGCAACGTCGGCACGCTGGTGCGCCTGCGCGGGATGGTCACGGTGATCGTGGTCTGGGTGAGCGCGGTTGGTTTGTGCGCCGGGTTGGAATACGTGCTCGCGCGCGCGTCGAGGGCGCGCGTCGGCTGGCACGCGCTGGATCCGGAGGCCGCCTCGTGACGGTCCTCGACGATCGTGGACGGCTCTTCGGACGCGTCAACCTCGTCGACGCGCTCGTGCTCGGCTTCGTCATCCTCCTCATCCCGATCGCGTACGGCACGTGGCTGCTGTTCCGGCCCAAGCCGGTGCAGATCACCTCGGTGACGCGCGTCACGCTGTCGAAGGAGGAGCAGCGCATTGCGAATCCTCTGCGCGCCGCCGCCAAGCTCAAGGTGAAGGGCAGCGGCTTCACGCCGATGCTGCGCGCCTGGATCGGGCCCGAACCCTCGCTGGGCTTCACGTTCGAAGACCCCGGCTCCGCCGACGTCATCGTCGGCCCCATGGCGCCGGGCGAGTACGATCTCGCGCTCTACGATGGCGGCCAGGAGGTCGCCCGCGCGCCGAAGGCATACGTGCTTCCCGGGACGCCGAACCGCGATCGCATCAAGATCGTCGGCCGCCTCGTGGACCTGAAGCGCGACACGGCGGATGGCCTTCAGCCCGAGGCGACGTTTCCATCCGCGTCGGATGCGCGCGTCCGCGTGTCGGCGCTCGGTCCGGTCGAACCGGGGCGGCGTCCGCTCCTCGTGCAGCCGGGCGCCGATCCGCAGCACCAGCGCCTCGACGTGCCGGGCGACGGGTTCGTCGAGCGCAATGCGACGCTTGTTCTCGCGTGCGATCCGACGGATCAGCCGGACACCACCTGCACGATCGGCGGCGTGTTCCCGACGCTCAACGCACAGCTTCGCGTGGCGGGCGTGGCCGATCCGATGACGTTCATCGTGGACGAGTTGCTGCCCGCGGCGCCTGGGCAGCCGCTCGACGTGATTGTCCGGCTGACGGGCGGGCCAGAGCTCGCGTTGATCAAGATCGGCGATCGCGACAGCCTGCTCGACGATCGCGCGGCCGTGGTCACCGCGCTCGGCGCGCGACAGGCGTCCGCGCTGGATGTCACGCTGCGGTTGGGCGCTGATCGAGCGCGCGATGGCTGGCGCTATCGAGGGCGGCTCCTGAAGGCAGGCGCGCCGTTTTCGCTGACCACGGACCAGTACATCGCCGGCGGCACCGTGGTGTCGGCGAATCTTGCGGCGAAAGGCGACAGCAGATGATGAACGATCGCGACTTCACCCGGCTGGAGTCGCTGCTGCAAGAGAGCCGGCTCGTTCGCGGCGTCGACGCGTTCGCGACCGCGTCTCTTCACGCCGTGAATCGCTCGACCACTGTTGAATGGGTGCGGAGAACCTGGGCGCGCGTTGTGTCGGTGCCCGTCGAGTCGCAGGTTCGAGCGGGCAGCGTCTTCGTGGCAACTGCAGCTATTGGTCACCTGCTGCTGCTCCGTCTCGTGCCCGCGCACATCGCGCCGGCGTTTCCCCGGGCTCTCTGGGTCACGATGGCGGCGAACGCGCTCATCGTTGCCGCCGCATCCGCGGCGGTGACGGCGGCGTGGAGGTCGTCGGCGGTCAGAGGCCTGTGGGCCGCGGTTGGTCAGCGGTTTCGAGAATCCAGAAAATAGGCGCACCGTCCGGCGCCCGGAGCAGCTGCTTGTCTTTGATGACGCGCTCGGCCGTCAGCCGATCGATCTCGCCGTCGATGGCGCGAGTCGGGCTGGTGATCACGATGCTGCCCGGCGCCAGCGCGCGGACGCGATCGGGCTTGAACTCGCCGTCCGCAATCGTGATCGGCAGCAGATCCTCGCGGTGGTGCTTGATCAGGTAGAACCGCCAGAACAGTTCGCCGTAGTAATAGGGTCCGATCCTCCCCAGGTAGATCGTGGGAGCCGATCGATTCCTCGTCCGTTCGATGACCGATTCGAATGCGCCTCGAACGTTGCCTTCGACGTCGGCGCTTCCGCGCGACTGGTGCTCCTTGAAGTAGTCGATGTAGAACGTCGTGAACTGGATCGAGACGAGACCGAACACGCCTGCAATCGCGATGTGGCCGATCCTGAGCTTCGTCCTGGATGCTGCCCGCACCAGGGCCGCCAGCGCCATGACGGCGACAACCACCGCAGCGACGTGAATAGCGCGAAGGCGAAAGTCGGTAAACTGATCGACCCCGTAGTAGGCGAGCTGCGCCGCCACAAGCAGACCCCCTTGAAGCCACAGGGCTCGTGGTTCGACAGGCTCACCACGAGCGTTCGTGACAACCGCTCGTCCTGAGCTTGTCGAAGGACGAGCGAGGAGTGTCGCGATGAGTACGACAACAGCCGTTGCCGCTAACGCCAACGTCAATCGCAGCGCCAGTACGAGAGCCGACGCAGGGATCGGTCCGATCCGTCGAATCTGCCCGTAGTCTACGTACAAATACATGAACAGGCCGGTGACGAAGGCGAGAAGCGCCGCCGACACGAGCGGCGTACTGGACGGCTCAGGTTCGCGCGCCAGGACGGTCGCCGCGGCGAGCCCCACCATCAGCACCACGCCGGTCGCCGTCGCATGGTCGACGAGGAAAAAGACGACGTGCATCGACAGCAGCACGGCGGCTGCAATGAGCGCGACGCGAGCGATCGGCAGGCGGTCGCTTGCGAGGGTTGGCGCGAACGCCGCCACTCCCGTCACAGCCAGCGGCAGGCTAGCGGCCCGAACGAGCGCCTGTGCATGGGGCAGGAAATCGTGAAACCACGACGCCAGTCCCATCACGACCGCGAACGTCATGACAACCGCCAGCCGCGAGACATACGTGTCCACCATCGATACGTAGCGAAGGGAGGCGACGACGAGAAGGATTCCGAATGGCGCCAGCTGCAGCGTGCGCCAGACGGCCTGCCCTTCGCCGCCCAGGCTCGCGATCACAGGCCCTGTCAGGAAGCCGGCGAGGAGGAGCAGGTCGTCGGTCGAGCGGCGACGCGCCGCATATACGAGCCCCACAGCAAGGGCGCCTGCGAGGCCCACGAGAAACACGCCGACCAGTTGCGTTGCCCTGAAGCGAAGCGGACCATTGATGAACAGAAACTGCGGATCGAAGAAGCTGGCGTACAGCGACGGGATCTCCCGAACCCTGCTGGACGCGGCGAAATCCCGGATTACGTCGAACAGGCCGGCCTGGGTCGCAGGCGATCCGTTCAGCACCGCGTAGTGCGCCACCACGTCGCGAAACGGCAGTTCGAAGCGGAGCATCCAGGGCAGACTCACGAGACAGGGCACCGCGATTCCGGCGGCGAACCATAGATACCGCGTGAACGGATCACGCCGGCGCCACACCGCCGCCAGGGTTGCGGTCGCGAAGATTGGGACGAACACGTAGGCGGCGACATACCCGAACAAGCTGACGCCGAGGATGGCGCCCGCCGCAAACAACAGCCGAGGATTGTCACGCCGGATGTAGGACGTGACGCACAGGAGCCACGAGAGCATGAATGGCAGCGACAACTGAAAGTCGATGGCTTGCCGGCTGTGCATGAAATGCGAAGGCGAGAGCGCGAGCAGCACGCCGGCCGCAATCGCAAACCGTTCGGAGCCGAAGATGGTCCGCGCGACGAGATAGATGAGCAGCACGTCGAGGATCGCCAGCATCACCATCGGCAACCGGATCGAGAACTCCGAGAATGGCAGCACCTTCAGCGTCGCGGCGATCGCGTAGATCAGCATGGGCTGGTCCCACGTCGGACGGCCGAACGTCGGGGGATACTCGATGTACATCGGCAGGACGCGTCCGCTCAGATCGTGTCCCGTGGACGCCAGCGCGTGGGCCTGCAGGGAGTAGATGATCTCGTCGTGGGAGGCGTAGAGCGGTGCGTCCTGCAGGCGCGGCAGGTAGAGCGCCGCAGCGCCGAGCATCAGCAGGACCGGCGTGAGCGCGCGCCTCACGGGCTTCCGGTCTCCAGAATCCAGAACGTCGGCGTTCCATCGACGTCGCGAAGGAGTTCGCGCGTCCTGAGCTCGCCCCGCGCCATCATCCCGTCGATGGCGGCGTCGACGGCCGGCGACGGTGTCGTGATGACGAGGCTGCCGCGCGGCAGCGCTGTGATGCGATCCGGCTTGAAGTCCAGGTCGGGAATCGTGCGCGGCAGCAGATCCTCGCGCTGGCTCTCGAGCACGTAAAAGCGCCAGTACAGCTCGCCGAGCGCGTACGGCCATCCGAGGTAGATCGCCGGCGGTGATTCATCGCGTGCGCGCTCGATGAGCGCCTGAAACGCCGGTTTGGAGCTGATGGGGCCCGTTGCGCCGCGGGTTCGGAAACCCGTGAAGTAGTCCGCGTGGAACGGCGCGAACTGCAGCACGGCGATTGTCAGGAGACCCGCCGTGGCAAGCGGGCCGAGCTGCACGCGGGCGTGTTCGCCGCCGCGGATGAGGACCGCCAGGCCGACACTGCCGGCGATCAGCACGAGCGCATAGAGGGCGCGCACGCGATAGTCGACCACGATATCCACGAAGTAGTACGCAATCTGAAGAGCGACGATCGCCGTCGCCGCAGCGCTCGCGAACCGCCAGTCGCTCGAACGTCCAGCCGCGTGTCGTGCAGCGCGCGCGACCGCAATGGCCGCCGCGGTGGCGACCAGCGACGCCATGAGTCGCGCCGCCAGCACGAAGGCAGACGCGGGAACAAACGCAATCCGGCGAAGCTGGGCGTAGTCCACGTAGTTGAACATAAAGTGTCCGACGACAAGCGCCAGGACTGCTACAGCAACCAGCGGTTGGCGGACGAAGCCCGGCGGCCGTTCCAAGAGCGTCATCGCCATCACGACGAACAGCAGCGCGACGCCCACTGGCGTGGCTTGGTTGGACACGAAGTACACCGCGTGCAGAGTTGCGATCGTGACAGCCGACACCAATGCCATCGTCCAGAGACTGAGCCGCTCGAACGGCACGTCACCGAAGAGCACCGCCAGGCCGGTAATCGCGATCGGAACGGTCGCCGCGCGGACGACCGCCTGTGCATGCGGCAACTCGTCGTAGTAGGTCGCCGCGAGCCCGATGACCGTCGCCCACACCGCCACGAATGCGATCCGGCGGAGGCGCACCGGCTCCGCCGTCCAGATGAACTCGAGGCCGGCCGCGGCAATCAGCACGACAAAGGGCATCACCCCGGCCGCGCGGCGGATGACTTCCGGTTCGCCCACGAAGCTGGCCGGCAGCGGCGCGATCAGCAGGCCCGCCAGGAGCAGGAACATCGGTGCATCCGGCCGCCACAGCATGCGCATCCCGCCCGCCACCAGCAGTCCGGCAACGGGCAACACGAACTGCCCGGCCACCCATACGGCTCGCGGTCCGCTGATGAAGAGGACGCGCGGCCGCCAGAAACTCGAATACACCGATCCCGCTTTCGCGACGCGGTCGAAGAACAGCGACTGAGCCAGGGACACGCCGCCTGCATCAGGCGATTGATTGCGCTGGTAGCGCCACAGTGTGTCGGTGACGACGGCGGGGTGCGAGGCGATGTAGAGGGCGCCAATCAGCACCGGCAGGACAAAGCCGGCCGCCAGGAGCGCGTAGGCGCGAAGCGGCTCGCGCCGGTGAAACAGCACGATCGCCGTGAACAGCGCGAACGCGGGCATGAGGACGTAGGATGCGACGTACGTGAACAGTCCAAGACCGAGCACCAGGCCGGCGCCGAACAGGAGGAAGAGCCTCCTCCGTTCGATGTACAAGAGGACACACAGCAGCCATCCGAGGATGAACGGCAGGAACGAGTGATGATCCATCGCCACGCGGCTGTCCGAGAAGTGCGCCGGCGTCAGGGCGAGCAGCATGGCGGCGGCGAACGCGATCGCCTGGTTTCGAAACAGGACGAGCGCGACCGCGTAGGCGAGCAGGATGTCTACGATTGCCGCGATCGTCATCGGCAGCCTGACGGTGGATTCTGAAAACGGCAGCAGCTTGACGCTGGCGGCCATCGCGTAGATCGCGATCGGCTGGTACCACATCCGCGTTTCGAACGAGTCGGGCAGCTGGAAGTACAGCGGCAGGAGTCGGCCGTTCAGGTCGCGGCCGCTCGTCGCCACCGACCGCGCGGTGAGCGCGGAGAAAACTTCGTCGGGCGCCAGGTAGCTCGGAATGTCGCGCCGTGGTAGATAAAGGGCTCCGGCAACGATCACGAGCAAGGCGGGGATGACCAGCGATCGGAAACGAAATGCCAACGCGCGGATTGTACCAACATGCGTGGCGCTCGCGCTGCTGCTCGTGGGTGGCGCGCTGCGTCTCTATCGCCTCGACGCGATGGAATTCAAGGCCGACGAGCAGGAAGCGCTGAAACTGAGCCTCGCCTTCCTCGACGATCGTCCCTGGTCGTCGGATCGTCCGTTTCCGTCCCACGGGATGCCGACGTCGAATACCGTAGCGCTCCCTCCGCTTTACACATGGCTCGTCGCCGCCTTGTGGCCGGCCGCGAGGGATCCGATCGGTGTGGCCACGCTCATCGCGTTGATCAACACGCTGAGCCTCTATCCACTGTGGCGGTGGGCTCGGCGCCGGACGGACGAGCATCGCGCCTTGCTGATCCTCGCGATTGCGGCGGTGTCGCCGTTCACGGTGATCTTCAGCCGCAAGATCTGGAACCTCGATCTGTTGCAGCCATGCATGGTCGTCCTGCTGTGGGGCGTGGAAGGGCTTCGCAGCGGGAAGCCCTGGCAAGGCATCACGCTCCTCGTCCTTGCGGCCCTCCTCGTCGGCCAACTTCACCTGTCCGGGCCGATCGGCATGGTGCTGCTGCCGTTCGCGATCGGCGCGCAACTCGTGTACGACCGCCGCCACGGCGTGCCGTTTCGGTTGAAGCGGCCGTCAGCCGGCGAGGTCGCAGCGCTCGCGAGCGCATTGGCGTTGGCGCTCTTTTTCTGGCTGCCGTATCTCAACCATCTCGTACACCAGCCGGCCGGGGTGCTCGCAAACCGTCCCACACTTGCTGCCTTTACTCCGTCGTTGCTCCTTCGAACCGAAGCGCAGATCGTGCCGGTGGACGTGTTGTCGTTTTTCGAGCCGCACCGGCGGGAGTTCCTGCGCGATCCGATCAGAACAGCGGTCTACTACGCATCGGTGGGGCTTGGCGCGCCGCTGCTCGTGTACGGGCTGTGGCGATGGATGCGTTCCCCATGGTCGGTGCCGATTCTCGGCATCTGGTGGTGGTTGATGATCGCTGCGTTCGCGGTGGCGCGCATTCCATCGCATCCGTCCTACGTCATCACGCTCGCGCCGGTTACCGCCATGGTTCCAGCAGGCGCGTTCGATCCGCCAATCCGCCGTCTGTGGCTGGCGCGCGCACTCACGGCGTGGCGTGTCGCCTATGTCGCGGCACTTTTCGCGCTGACGGTCGTGACGGGCGCATGGCTCGCCGACCGCGGCGGCGCGATGGGCCCCTACGGCGTCGCGTACTTCCTCACCAAAGCTCAGGCCGAGTCCATCGTCAGCCGGTCCAAAGCGGAGACGTCGCGCCGATCGTCGATGACCGGTGAACTCGGCGCGGGCGAGGCGGCCGGCGGGCTTGCGTGTCGACCGATTCCACCGGAGGTGCGTTGGCTGGTTGGCTGGCTCGATCAGAACCGCACCGTCGTTCCACCATCGCTCGAGCTCTGCGAGACGTGGATCGATGACAGCAAGGGGCTGGCGTATCGGTGGAGGTTTCGGAACTGAGCGTCTCGTCTAGCGCGCCGTCCGCTCGAGCACCCAGAACATCGGCGTGCCGTCCGGCGTCTTGAGCAGTTGGCGGCCCGCGAGATCGCCTGACGCAATCAGCTGGTCGATGGCCTTCTCGTTTCGACTCGACGGGTTGACGATGACGAGGCTGCCGGCCGGTAGAGCGGTGACGCGGTCGACCTCGAGCCCCATGTAGTCGTCACCCTCGATCGTCCGGTCGATGAGATCTTCGCGCTGTTTCTTGATCGAATAAAACTTCGCGAACAGATTGCCGAGGCCGGGCGACTCGTTGCGAACCCGCCCCAGGTACATGCCGGGGACGGGCCGATCGCCGGCTCGGTCGATCGCCGATTCGAGCGCCAGGCGCACGTTGCCGACGGCGGTTCCGCTGCCGCGCGCCTGGAAACTGGTGAAGTAGTCGCTGTAGAAGTACGCGAACTGCAGCGCAGCGAGGCCAAGCAGGCCGACCGCAGTCAGCGGACCGAGTCGATTCGTGGTCGGCGCGCTGCGCTTCGTCCACGCCGCGAGGCCGACGGCCGTGGCCACGATGACCGCCACGTGAATGAATCGCAGTCCTGAATTCGAAAACAGATCGACGTAGAAGTATGCAACCTGCACCACGAGCGCGATGACGACGGCGAGTGAGCCGACGGCTTCGTCGGTGAGGGGGGCAGCTAGCCGGCGCGCCGCCCGCGCTGTCGCGCATGCCGCTGCGAAAACGAAGGCCGACGCCGCAAACCGGATCGTCAGCAGAATCGCCGACGCAGGAATACCGGCGATCCGGCGGACCCGGAAGTCGACGTAATGAAACGTGAACTCGCTGGCGACCAGCGCCAGCAGCGCGACGATCACGACCTGGCGGCCGCTTGCGGCTGGCTCGCTTTTGAGAAACAGTGCGGCTGCCAGCACCGCAGCAAGCGCAACGAGCACGAACGAACCAGCGCCGAGAACGTACGCGACCTGGACCACGAACAGCGTCAGCGCGGCCGGAACGGCGACGCGTCCTGGCGTGAGTTGATCGACGCCGAATCGCTCCAGCGCCATCGCCAGACCACCGATGCCGAGCGGCACGGTCGCCGCGCGGACGTAGGCCTGGGCGCGCGGGACCTGATCGTGCCCCGCCACCGCAAGCGCGACCACCACCATCCAGAAGATCACGAAGCCCACGGTGCGAGCGACGCTCGCACGGTCCGCCCAGAACGCCTCGAGACCGAGGACGCCGACGAGCACCGCGAAGGGCAGGAGCTCGAGCGCCCGGCGGATCGCCTCGCCCTGGCCGGCGAAGCTCGCAGGCAGCGGCGCGGTGAGCAGACCCGCGATGAGCACAAAGGCCGCCGGCGCCAGCGGACGTCGCAGCGCGCGCGCGAAACCGACAACGAGCAGCCCGGCCAGCGGCAGCAGAAACACGCCCACGAGCCAGGTCGCTTCCGTGAGCCTGAGTGGACCATCGACGAAGAGAAAGCGCGGATTCCAGAACCCGCCGTACAGCGACGCGGCGGCCGCGAACTGGCCTGGGGCGATCAGCGTCGCGAAGGATTGCGCGGCGCCGGTCGTTGGCGCTGTGCCGTCGGGTTGGTAGTGGACCGCGACGTCGTAGAGCAGCGTCGGGTTGCGCGCTAGCGCGGGGACGGCGATCACGAGCGGCAACAGGAATCCCGCGGCGAGAGCGCCATAGCGATTTGGGCGTTCACGCCGCATGTAGAGCACGGCACACGTCACCAGCACATAGAACGGCATGAAGAACACGGCGGCAATGTAACTGTACACGCCGACGCCCAGGAGAAGGCCCGCGCCGAACAGGAGTCGCGGATCCGGCCGCGTGACGTATGTCACCAGGCACAGCAGCCAACCCAGAAGAAAGGGAAGCGGCGCCTGAAAATCCATTGCGTAGCGGCTGTACATGAAATGCGCCGGCGTCAGCGCGAGGAGACCCGCCGCCGCAATCGCAAACAGTTCCCGACCGAAGAGCCGGCGGCTCACAAGATAGATGAGAACAACGTTGACGACGCCTGCGATCGCCATCGGCAGGCGTATCGTCGCCTCCGAGAACGGCAGCAGCTTGACCGCGAGCGCGATCGCGTAGACGAGAATCGGCTGAAACCACATCGGGCTGCCCTGCTTCGGCAGATCCATCTGGAAGTACAGCGGCAGGAACGTTCCATGCGGATCGCGTCCCGTCGTCGCGACCGAGTGGGCGGTGAGCGCCGAGAACAGTTCGTCGGTCACGAGATAACGCGGCGCCTCGTCGAGGCGCGGGATGTAGAGCGCAGCGGCGCACAACGCCAGCAGTGCCGATGTCAGGATGACGCGAAGGCGTGGATTCACGCGCCCGTATAATGTGCGGCACTCACGGTGATCTCAATCCGATGGAGTGGGACGGCATTCTGGCTTCTGGTCGCAGTCCTCTTTGCAGCGCAGGCCGCATACACATTCGTCGGCCTGGATCGATTGCTGTACGAGGAGATCGCCGAAGGCATCCGCAATCCGTTCTGGCTCGATCATCGGCTCATTTACGACGGCGTGTCGAGCAATGTCGGATGGTACGGCCTTGTCTTGATCGTTTACAAGGCATTCGGGTTCTCGGCGCATGCTGCGAAGCACCTGAGGCTCGCGCTTCATGTCGTATTCCTGGTGTCAACCGCTCTGCTGCTGACTCGCGCGCTCGGGCTTCGCCGCGCGTGGCTGCCGCTCCTGGCAGCCGGTCTCTCGCCGACGATGCTCTATTTCAACAATCTCGGTACCTCCTACGGCATCGACGTCGAGCTGTTCGCGCCCATCCTGCTGCTGATCGTCACAACTGGCGATCGTGCGCGGGAGGGAAGCTCGTCATTGGCCCTTCGCCAGTACGCGATTGGCGTCCTGGCAATGGTGGCGTGCCTCTCGTATCCGGCGTTTCTCGTGTACGTGCCGATCCTTCTCGCGGTCTACCTGTGGATCACTCGTGCGGCCGGTGTTGCGCAGATGCTGAAGGGGCTCGTGTGGATCGCGGTCGGTTTTCTCACGCCATTCGCTGCTGCGATGGCCTGGCTCCACAATGCGCACACTTGGCTTGCCGAT
>Ga0066388_100001369_pt1 | contig 13595 bp, 11 predicted proteins | sample PanSoiMetaGPlot6_FD_64539 | JGI IMG/M metagenome (GOLD analysis project Ga0066388, IMG submission 64539) | Tropical forest soil microbial communities from Panama analyzed to predict greenhouse gas emissions - Panama Soil - Plot 6 (Hybrid Assembly) | ecosystem: Environmental > Terrestrial >... | reverse complement strand
TGGGTGTTCACCTGATTGATGTCGGAGTTGGTGCCGATGTCGAAGCTCACCTGGAGGACCATGCGCCCGTCATTGGCATTGGTCGACTTCATGTAGAGCATATTCTCGACGCCATTGACCTCGCTTTCTACGGGGGTCGCAACCGATTCCTCCACCGCCACGGAGTGGGCGCCACGATAAGTCGCCACGACTTCGACCATGGGAGGGCTGATCTCGGGGTATTCGGAGATGGGAAGGCCCTTGAGGATGATCCCCCCGAGCAGGGTCATCAAAATCGCCAGCACCATCGCGAAGATCGGTCGGTTGATGAAAAATTGGGCCATGGGCGACCTTAAGAGCGATGCAACTTTTTCAAAGGGGTGAAAAAGTATTTACGGAGACGTTTCGGGCTTTGCCGTTTCCTCAGGGAACGGAACTTCCTTGGCCTGCACGATCATCCCTTCCTTCACCTTCTGGAGACCCTCGACGATCACTTTTTCTCCCGCGGTGACGCCTTCGTTGATCACCCAGGCGCCGCCGAATTTAAGCCCCGGCTTGACGGGCCGGAATGCGACCTTGTTGTCGGCCCCGACGATCATCACGGAGTAGGTGCCTTGAATTTCTTGAACGGAACGCACCGGTACGACCAGGGCGTTGGGATGTTCCTCCAGGAGCACCCGGATACGGGCGAACTGGCCTGGTTTTAAGATATTTTGCGGATTGGGAAACTCTACGCGGACGCGCAGGGTGCCGGTCTTGGGATCGATGGTCCGGTCGGCGAAGTTGACCCGGCCCGGATGGGGGTGGATGGTCCCATCGGCGAGCAGCATCTCGATTTTGTATTGGGGTTGTGAAGCCTGGGTTTCCGCTGCTTGGGTCTCCGCGGCTTGTTTTGCTTCTCTTTCCGCCCGTTTTTTACGGAATTGGAGATATTCCACCTCGCTGATCCCGAAGCTCACCCAAATCTGATCGGTGTTCGAAATCGTGGCGAGCAAAGTGGGTTCTCCCTTGCCCACCAAGCTTCCCACACGCACCGGAGTGGAGCCGATTCGACCCGAGGCAGGGGCCTTGATCGTGCAATAGCCCACATCCAGCTCCGCGCCACGCATGTCGGCCTTGGCGGCCTCGACGGCGGCCTCCGCGTTTTTCTCCAAGGCCAGGGCGTTGTCGAAATCCCTGAGAGGGATGGCTTTTATCTTGGCCAAGGGGCGATAGCGTTCCACATCCTGATGGGCCCTGAGGTAGTTGGCCTCCTCCTCGGCCACCTTGCCCTTGGTCCGCGCCAGCTTTTCCTCATAAGGTTTCGGATCGATGACGAAGAGAAGGTCGCCCTCTTTGACGTCGGACCCTTCTTTGAAGGCGATCTGCTGGACGAATCCTTCCACCCGGGCCCGGATCTCCACGCTCACGGGGGCCTCGGTCTGGGCCACGTACTCGACATATTGGGGAATGGTCTTTTGAATGACCGGTGTCACGGTGACGGCGGCCCCCCCGGGCCCTTCGGTCTGCTTCTCGGAGCCACCACAGGAGGAAAGGGCAGACAAAAGAGCCATGGCCGCCAAAGCGAGGAAGGCCTTTTTAGGCTTAAAAGCCGAGAGTTTTGGAGGCTGGTTTTTCATTGGTAATGGGAAATCGTGACAAAAAGAACCGAAAAGATCAATTTTATTTCCTCAAAATTCTAAGCCCGCCTCGAAGCCCCCCGAAACGTTGGTCCCCTTGTCAACTGACCCCCTAAGATCGCCGTCGAGAATGGAAGAGACCTTAAGATGGGGAGTGATGAAGAGGTGGCCCCCGGGACTAAAGGTAAGAGCCAAGGTCCATTGAAAGACATTGAGGGCCCCCTGGGAGACCCCGAAATAGGCCTCATTAAATTGGGAGTTGGCCCATCCGATCCCTGCGGAGGTCTCGAGAGAGAAGTAATCGGTGAATTCCCGCTGATAACCAGCCCCCACGGCCCCGAAATAAGCCCCCCCGAATTCTATGAAGTCAAAGGCGTGACCGGTGATGAATCGAAAAGGGCCGAGGGCATACGAAAGCTTGAAGCCGGCCTCGCCCGTGTTCGGTGCGTCTTGATGCGGCAAGAAATAAAATAAGAGGATCGGTTCTATGCTTAAGTTGTTCCATTCGTAAGTGTAGGAGGCCTGAAGGTCGACCTCATTCAACGTTTCTTCCGCCAAATCGAAATTGCTCCAGAGAAGAATTTGGGCCCCATAGGCCGATAACCATCCCGCGGATTGAATCGCCGGACCTTCGCTTAAGGGGATTCCCCTCCAAACATACTTAGAGACGAAGTCCGTGGAGACGCCGCCGGAGATTTTTTTCTCTTCGTCCAATGGATAGGGATTTTCGCGGGCGGTTTCTTGGGCAAGGCCATGGGTGATCTGAAGAAGGCCGGAAAGCAGAAGGAATCCCAAAAAAATCCGTTTGCATAATTTTGATTCTGTCTTGAAGATAGTTTTCAAGGAGGTTCCTTCCGTGAAATCCTTCCTTCAATTTTTTCATACCTATTTGGAGCCCGCCGAACGGCTGTCCGAGGTGCTTTTTGGCTTGATCATGGTGATCTCCATCACCAACACCGTCAATCTTATTCTCCCTCACGGTGAGGAGACCGTGGGAGATCTCTTGAAGGCGGCCATCGGTTGCAATACCGCCTGGGGAATCGTCGATGGCGTACTTTATATCCTCAACAATCTGATGGCGCGTAGCCAAAGGGTGAAGATCATCCAAAAAGTTCGCACGGCTCGAAATTTTCAAGAGGCGTTTCCGTTGATCGCAAACCGTTTGGATTCTTTTATAACGCCGCTGGTCGACTCCACAGCCAAAGACCGTTTGTATCAAGCGATCTATGAAAAATTATCCCAGGCCCCCCTCGAGACGGGACGCCTTTTAAAGGAAGATGTTATGGGGGCCGTGGCCAGCTTTTTCTTGGTCTTTCTCTCCACCTTCCCCGTGGCGATTCCGTTTATGGTGATTCGCGATCCGGCCCTGGCCCTTAAAATTTCAAATCTTATCGCCTTAATTCTGCTCTTCATCCTCGGATATCGTTGGGGTCATTTTGCCATGGTGAAACCTTTAAGACCCGCTTTGGGAATGGTTTTGATCGGCGTCACGTTGATTCTCATCACCATCGCCTTGGGAGGCTGAATTTCTTTCACTCACTCTTTCAGATCTTTGTCTTGATCAGGGTGGGCGGCCTGCCAAGATTTGACTGCGGCCTTCACGGTGGGAAATAAGGCCCCGGGATCCAGCTTGGCTAAGATTCCCGCCTTCTCCAAAACCTTTTTCACGTCCGTGCGGAAACCGGCCAGGCCCAGACGGATTCCTTTCTTTTCCAAAGCTTCCGAAAGGGACTTGAGCATTTCAGCCCCGGTGATATCGAGACTATTGACGGGGCCGCCATCCACGATGAACCAACGGGTTTGGGGATAAGCGCTTAAGACCTCATAGACCCTCTGTTTGAAGTAGCCCGCATTGAAAAAGACGATGGCCGCCTCGAAGCGATAGAGCACCAGGCCGGGCCAGGTTTTCACGTCGTTGTAATGCGCGATGTTGTGAAAACCCTTCAAGTCGGGCACGGACCCCAAGACGGCGTCGGACGGACGGGAGGCGCGGATGAGCAGGAAAAGGATGGCAAGGCCCACGGCCACCAAGATTCCATTGAGGACCCCCAGGGCCACCACCCCGAGGGTAGTGACCAGGGCGATCGCGAATTCCGTTCGGCTGACCTTCCAGAGAAATCTCATCTCCTCCACATCAAGAAGGCCGATGGCGGCGACGATCAAGACGGCGCCCAGGGCCGCCTTGGGGAGATAGGCGAGGGGGCCTGTGAAGAAGAGGAGCACGATGATTATGACCGACGCGGCGACCAATCCCGACAGTTGACTTTTTCCTCCCACGGCATGGTTGATGGCCGTGCGCGATTCGGTGCCGCTCACCGGAAAACCTTGGGATACTCCGGCCGCGACTTGGCAGGCCCCCAGGGCTATGAATTCCCGGTTTGCGTCCACCTCATAACCGTTTTTGGCGGCAAAGCTTCGCGCCACGACCATGGCATTGCTGAAGCTGAGCAGGGTCACCGCGAGGGCGTCGCCCAAGAGGGGCACGACCCAGTTCAGGTCGAGTTTCGGCAGACCCAAAGGGGGCAAACCCGCCGGCAACGCGCCGACCACCGAGACGCCTTTCGCCTCCAGGCCGAATGTGAAAACAAGTCCCACCGCAAAGATCACCGCCAAGAGCGGGGCGGGCCAGCGAGGGAGGAAGCGTTGGCCGAAGAGCATCACAAGAATCGTGAGACCGCCGACAATGAGTGTCGGCAAGTGGGTTTGAGGGAGCAGGTGGATGAATTCAAGAAGGCTCCCGAGAAGGCCGTGGGCCTTCATTGGGATGCCGAAGACCTTTCCGATCTGGCCGAGAAAGATGTGGATTCCGACGCCGTTTAAAAACCCCACCAGAATGGGCTTGGAGAGAAAGTCGGCCACGAATCCCAGTTTGAAAAAGCCCGCCGTGAAACAAAAAAGCCCGGTCAGAAGACTTAAGAGGACGGAGAGGGAGACCAAATTTTCCGGATGGCCGGCGGCTAAGGGGGTGAGGGAGGCCGCCACCATCGCGCAGGTGGCGGCATCCGGATTGACGATCATATGCCGGGAGCTGCCGAAGAGGGCGTAAACGAAGAGAGGCAGGATGGCGGCGTAAAGGCCCACCACCGGCGCAAATCCGATGATCTGAGCATAAGCGATGGCCGTCGGAACCGCCACCGCCGCCACCGAGACCCCCGCCATGAGATCGTGTCGGAGCCATTCCCGGCGGTAGCCTCGGAGATTGTTCAGGCCCGGAAGCAAACGAAGAATTTTTTCGGACGGGAAACTCAGGAGGATCTCCTAGTAGAAAAAGTTGGCGCCCGCGTTCATGGGCCGGTGTCCCGCGAGAATAGTTTTAGCGAATCCGGCGCCGAGCGGTACGAGCCACCGGTCGTCACTGAGCCACTCCCAATTGGTGACGATCTAGAGGTCGTATTGATTGACCAGCCCTTGCCGAAATTTCCGATCAAACCGCAGGGCGCAAGCTTCTCAATTCAATGGAAAGCCCGATCATCAAAGCCCCAAAAATCACGGCATAGGTCCCGATGACCCAAATCAAGGCCACAGCGCCTGCCCCGGGCCGGGCGACGAGAAAGGCCCCGAAGGCGACGGAGAGAAGCCCGCTTAAGATGAGCAGCCATTCGCCCTTGATTTCCTTGCGCAGCCGGATGGCGCCAATGATCTCCAGCAGCCCATGGATGATGGCCCAGGCGGCCACGAACATGAGGAGCACGAAGGCGGTGATGTGCGGATAGAAGAAGGTCACCGCCGCGGCGCCCAAACCCACGAGGCCCACCAGGACCAGCCACCAGCGAGGCATCATGGCGCCGCCTTTCACGGCCGCGACCAGGGAAAAAATGCCGTCCGCCCCGACATAGGCGCCGTAGAGGAGGACCAGTGTGAGCAGCGTCACGCCCGGCCAGGTGAAGGCTAAGACGCCGAAGATAATGGCCACGATTCCACGCAGCAGAAGCAGCCACCAATTTTCGGTGAGCGTTTGAAGAAGCATAGGGATCTCCTTTCTATTTAGCGAAAATTGTCTTCCAATCTTTTTTCATATCGACAACCGTCCAGCCCTTCGCTTGGGCCTCGTCCAGGGCCTTGTCCAGCCTGCCGATGGGGGACTCGCGGTCGTAGGCCCACTCGCGCTCGGCATCCGTGTGATGGACAAGGAGCGCGAAGCGCGGACCTGGGCCTGCGGCGGTCCATTCCAGCATCTGCTGGTCGCCGTCCGAGTTGCCGAAGGCCATGATCGGTCGCCGGCCGATGAATTTCTCGATGCCGACCGGTTTGCCTTCCTTGTCGTCGATGAAATCGACCTCGGGTAATTTGACCACGACAGGCTTCTCTCCCCGCATCTCAAATTTCAGTTTGCCGCTGCTGCCGACCACCCGTTCAGGGGGGATGCCGTAAACTTTTTCGGTGAAGTTTCGCATGAACTCCACCCCGCCGCCGGACACGATGAAGGTCTTGAAACCGTTTTCTCTAAGATAAGAAAGAAGCTCCAGCATCGGATGGTAGACCATCTCGGTGTAGGGCCGGCCCGTCTTGGGGTGCCGGGCCTTCTTGAGCCAGTCCTTTACAGTGATGTCGAATTCGTCGGTGGTCATCCCGGCATGAGTGAGCGCCATGATCTCCGCCAGGCCTTTCGCGCCGGAGGCGGCCAGACCCTTGAGGTCGCCAGAAAGGGCGGACTTAAAAGGTTCCTCCGTTTTCCATTCGGGATGCTTTCCGGAAAGGGCCTTGATGCGGTCTAAGGCGAAGGCGAACTGGAAATAGATCGGCTGCTCGGCCCAGAGCGTGCCGTCGTTGTCGAAGACGGCGATCCGTTCGGGGGGAGGGATGTAGTCTTTGCCGCCTTCTTGGGTGATCCTTTGAACGAAAGAAACGATAGCCTGCTTGGTAGGACCGTCGTTCCAAGAGGCCAAGGTTTCTTGACCGGCGGCGGGCAGGTCCCAGGCCGGAAAGAGAAGCCATAGAACTACTAAGAACGAAAGTCGGCCCCTTTTCATCGATCCCCCTCTCCCTTTTTGCTCAAAAAGGCCCCAAGTGAAAAAACAGGTTCGCCAAGGCTGCCAACCCCAAGAGCGAGATCAGCCCGGCGGCGATGAGGGCGAAGGAAATAGGAAATTTTTCGCTCGAATGTTTTTTGAGGCGACGCACATAAAGCCAATGTTGAATGGTCGTGGGAACCAAGAGCAAAGTCCCAAAGACCACAAGAGTCTTCCCCATGTGGAGGGCCCCTCCCGGATGCCAGGTTGTCGTACTCTTCGACTCCACCACGTATTGAAAAAATTTAAACATGGTGAAACCAAAGCTGATCATGGAAAGGGAGGTTCGGATCCAGGCCATCAAGGTCCGTTCCGAGGCCATGCGGGAGCGCTCGATGGCGAGTTCTGTGGAAAGGTTTTCGGGCTGGTGTGGTGTTGTCATAAGATCCTCAAAACAAGATCCCCAAAAACTTATCGACCATCTTTTCCAAGGGAACCATGGTCAGGAGAAGGGGGAAAAGGGGCACCGCCATTAGGATCACCATTTGGACGACGGTTTGCCTCGAGATGGGGATCGAGCGGATGGCCCCAATCACCTCGTAGCTGTTGGCGAGATCGGCCAGAGACTGGATGTCGGAGCTTCCGAGCGGTGACTCCGCATTCGGCGCTTGACCGCCGAGCCACTTGTTTCCGAAGTCGCGAACATAACGGCTGGCAAAGGTTCCGTAGGTTTTTGCTCCGAGTCGCCCCATTTGCCGCAACAGCAGCAAGAAAAAAGTTAAAGGGGTGAGCACAATCAACAGCAGAAAGAGGATCACTCCTAAGATCTCCAACTTATAATTGAGCAGGGTGGCGCCTTCGTGGAAAATGTGATTGCCGAGTGTCCCCGCTAAAATGACGGTGTGCGCCACCAAGACGATGGAGAAGGCGAGTGTCATGCCTCCAAGAAAACTTAAGCCGCCCGATCGGTCCGGATGGTTGGGAAGCAATTGGAGATTGAGGCGGGAGACCTTCCAAAGAAAACGGTACCAAAGGAATAAGCGAAAGTACCAGCGAAAGAGAATGAACTGAAAGAGGGGAGTGCTCACGAAGGCGTACCAATAGCCGGCGGGTGTAAGCCGGACCGCATTTTCGATCTTCGCCGCGTACCAGGTGTCGATGGAAAGGGATGTGTAATTTCTCCAGATCACGTGGCCCGCCGTGAATACGAAGATCAATAAAAAAACCTCGATCCAAACCGAGTTCCTCAGCCGCCGGGTGGAGCTTAATATCTGATCGAAACGGGGCCGGTCCTCGGGCGAGATTATTCCCCGTTCCAAAAAGAGGGAGGGGACGGGTGCAAGCCGCCTGTGGATCACAAGCTCCGCTGCAATCAGTAACGGGAGGCCGAGTAAATATTTTGCATGGACGTCCAAGTCGAAGAAAAACGGCACCTTCACTCCTCCGAAGGCCTGGCCGGAGACAATGGTTAGGATGGCAAGGGGAAGCCACACCCATAACGTAATGACAATAATCCGACGATGCAGAAGCTCGAGGGGCTCCCGCGCTAAGCGGGTCCGCAGGTAGAGCTGATATAAGGGGCCGCCGAGGACGAGGGAGAAGTCCGGACCGGATTCGGAATTGGATTTTTTTTCGGACATAAAATCTTGGTGTCGCTCTAAGCTTTTTCTGGAGCTCCTTCTCCGTATTTCTCCAAATCTTTCTCCAAAAAGTAGTTCAGAAAAGTCCGAATGGCGGCGATGCCGCCCAATTGCCCGATGTCGACCCAAGTGGGGGCGATGGCGGTCCGTATGATGTCGGCGGCCAGCTCGAACTCCAAGCCCAAAAGCAGCCAGACCCCGAAGCGCAGCCAAACTTCCTTCTTGCGGCGCACCCCGGGACCTCCTTGAATCACGACTTTCACGGTTCCATAGAGGGCCTCGACCCCGCCCGCGGCGATGAGCAGTATGGCGATCATCTCCAATCCCAAGGCGATGACGCTGGCGACCTCTTTGAAAAAGACTTCCATCGTTTCCCCTTTATTTCCTTTCCCTCACGATGCATCGAAATCCCAAATGACATGTCGCCGTATCGACCGGCTGGGCCATGCGGGCGGCCGGCCGATAGCGGCGGCAGTAGTTGGGTGCGCAAAGGTATGAACCCCCCTTCATCACCTTGCGCGGAATTCGGATGTCGGGCACCCGTGGATCGTAGCTCGCCTCGAGGCTTGCTCCGCGCGGCTTCACGTCGCCGCAGCAGGGAGGGGTTGCCACGTGATGGTCTTGGTACCAAGACGTCGTCCATTCCCAGACGTTTCCCGTGATTTCATAGAGACCGTAGCCGTTGGGCGGAAAGGAGCCCACTGGGGCGATCCCCTCGAAGCCGTCTTCCAAGAGATTCTGCCAAGGAAACTCCCCCTGCCAGGTGTTGGCCATGGGTTTTCCCTCGGGCATGAGCTCATTGCCCCAGGCGTATTCGGCGCCGTCCAAGCCGCCGCGGGCGGCGAACTCCCACTCGGCCTCGGTGGGGAGCTCCTTGCCGGCCCATTTCGCATAGGCCTCGGCGTCCTCGAAGGCCACGTGGACTACCGGATGTCGATCCAAACCTTTCAGGGAGGTGTCCGGCCCGTCCGGGTGTTTCCAATTGGCACCGGGAATGTAGGTCCACCAATTGTAATGATTGCGCAGATCCACCGGACCCTTCGTTTTGCGGAAGACCACGGAGGAAGGTTTAAGCAGCTCCTTTTTCGCGCCGGGATAGTTCTTGGGATCGGCCGGCTTCTCCGCCAGCGTCACGTAGCCCGTGGCCTCCACGAATTTTTTAAAATCCGCGTTGGTGACGACATGCGGATCCATCCAGAAGGGCTCCACCGTCGCCGAATGGGCCGGGGCTTCTTCGGCGTAGTGGCGGTCCGAGCCCATGAGGAAGGTGCCGCCCGGGATGCGGACCATGTTTTCATGGGGACTGGTTTTTGTCTCTGTCATCGATGTCCTCTGAAGGATCAGGAATTCCCCGATTCTATCCCTTCGGTCCCACATCCGCCCAGCGTTTTCGTGACCTCACGACGGCTATTGCCGCGCCATCATCGCCCTAAATCTCGCCGCCTTGTCCTCAATGGATTCGCCGCTTAAGTCGATCTGCACCCGCTTGACGGTGCCTGAGAACTTGAACGGCGGCTTGTAGGCGGGTGTGGTCGGGGAACCGGGGTCGCATCCGACGGCCGCGCCGGCCCCGAGGCCGAGCACGTTCGGGATGGTCACCGGGAGGTCGCCCTTGCCCACTTCCTTCCCATCGATGAAAAGCCGGACGGTGCCGGGAGTCCCGATGCCCTTGGCCGGATCGGCCTTTCCCGTCGGCTTGAATTCGAAGCTCAAGTAATGATGTCCTTCGGGGATCTCCGCTCCTGATTCCACGTTATAGATGTCTTGCGCCACGTAGTTGTAGGCGTAGCGGAGCTTATTCCCCATCACGTAGAAGGAGAACCCGCCGTCGTTCCCGCCCATGGAAAAGAGAACGCCTTCCACGCCACCCTTAGGAACATCCACCTCGGCGGTCACGGTATGGGCCCGGTTCAAGACCCTCGGCGCGGCGTTATTGGGGACGACTTGGGTCCCGGGATAGTAAATGTAAGAGCTGCGTTCCCCCGCGATCTGCGGCCGCTCATCCCCGAGTCTCAAGGTTCCGCGGCTGTCGATGGGGAGGACGTTGTACTTGCCCGCCTCGGCGTACCACATGCCGATCATCGCGATGAGTCGGTCCCGCTCCTGGGCGGCTAAGTTTTTCGTCTCCGTGGGATCTTCTTGCAAGTTGTAAAGTTCCCAACCCTTCGCATCGAGCTCGATGAGTTTTTCATAGGAGATCGGCGCGCCGAAACCCAAGCCCGATTCCACGAAGGAGGTGCCCGGCCACGGACACACCGCCCTCCACCCCTCGTGATAGAGCGAGCGGTGGCCGAACATCTCGAAATATTGAGTGATGTGTTTGTCCTCACCCTTCGGGTCGTTGAAGGTATGGGCGAAGCTGTGGCCCTCGATGGGGGTCTGGGTCACGCCTTTGATGGCGGTCGGAGGCTCGATCCCCAAGGCCTCCAGCACGGTGGGAACCATGTCGATGGCGTGGGCGTACTGCGTGCGGATCTCACCCTTCGCCTTGATTCCCTTGGGCCAGCTGACGATGAAGGGATCGCTGACCCCGCCGCGATAGGTCTCGCGCTTCCAGCGGCGGAAAGGGGTGTTCCCGGCGAAGGTCCAGCCCCAAGGATAATGATTGAAGTATTTCGGCCCGCCGATGTCGTTGATGGCGGCTAAGTTCTGCTTGAGATCGTCAGGCACGTTGTTGAAGAACTTATTTTCGTTGACCGACCCGGTGGGCCCGCCTTCAGAGCTGGCGCCGTTGTCGGAGATGAGCATGATCAGCGTGTTTTCGTACTCTCCGATGTCTTTCAAAAACTGGATCAGCTCGCCGATGTAATGATCGGCGTGGGTGAGGAAACCGGCGAAGACCTCCATCATCCGCGCGTAGAGCCTCCGTTCGTCGGCGGAGAGCTTGCTCCAATCCTGCACGTCCGGGTCGTGGCGGGAGAGCACGGCGTTCTTCGGGATGATCCCCATCTCTTTCTGACGGGCGAATATTTTCTCGCGGGCCGCGTCCCAGCCGTCGTCGAATTTCCCCTTGTACTTGTCCGCCCACTCCTTGGGGACGTGGTGCGGGGCGTGGGCGGTTCCGGTGCAGAAATACATGAAGAAGGGTTTTTGGGGCGCCACTTGCTTGGCGTCGGCGATCATGGCCTTGGCCTTTTCGACCAGATCGACGGTCAAATGGTAGCCTTCCTCGGGGGTCTTTTCCGGTTCCACCTGCGTGTTGTCGCGAACCAATTCGGGATAATACTGGTGAGTATCTCCGCCCAGGAAGCCGTAGTAACGTTCGAAGCCGCGCCCAAGCGGCCAGCGGTCGTAAGGGCCGGCCGCCGAGGTGGCTTCAGACGGAGTGAGATGCCACTTGCCGATGGCGTAGGTGTTGTAGCCATTCTGCAAAAGGATCTCGGAGAGAAACCCGTTCTCGAAGGGGATATAGCCGTTGGCGCCGGGATAACCCGTCGATCCCTCAGTGATGCATGACATGTTGTTGGAATGATGGTTGCGCCCGGTAATCATGCAGGCACGGGAAGGCGAGCACAGCGCCGTCGTGTGCATATTGTTGTAGCGCAGACCGTCGGCGGCCAGCTTGTCGATGTTGGGGGTTTCCACCAAACCGCCGAAACAGCTCAAGTGTCCGAAGCCCGTGTCATCGAGGACGATGAAGAGGACGTTCGGTGCGCCGTCCTTCGCCCGGAGCGGCTCAGGCCAAGCGGGTTTTGACACATCGGCCGTACGGCCAATGACTCCAGGAAATGAGGCGCCGGGTTTGTACTCTTTGAGGGTCATGAAGATTCTCCTTATTTCAAATTCATTTCTCCATAGGTTCTTCTTAGCTAAAAAAGTCGGTATCCTCTGGACTAGTCACGCGCCATCGCCGCGGCCATCACCTTTTCAACATCGACGTAAACATCGTCGGCCACGTCGAAAATCACCTTGATCACGCACCCTCCGGAAAAGGCGAACGGCGACTTGTATTCGCCACTCACGGAATCGCCGCTGTCGCGGCCGATACATAAGCCTTCACCGCACAATGCGTAATGGCCGGATTGCGTGCGGAAAGGACCTTCGCCAGCGACTTTGTCATCAAGGTAGAGCTTCATCTGTCCGAGCACTTCCAGGTTCTTGCTGATCGACTCTTTGTTGAATTCGATTCCGATGATGTGCTTGCCGGATGTAGGCGCGCTGCAGGTCAGACGCTGCTCCGGCGGGATGCCGAGAAAGTTGTACGCGAAGACAATCTTGCCGCCCTTGACGAACAGCGAATAACCTCCGAAACGCGAGCCCTGAGCGAAAATCACTCCCTCGCTCTGACCCGTGAGCTCAACTTCCGCGAGGGCTTTAAACGAGGCCCCAAGCGTGCGTGCGGCCGAGGCTTCGGGCACTTCGGTTGTCCCCGGATAATAGACAAATCGTCCGCTTGCCGGCGCCGTCGTGTGGAATTCCATTTCGTGAATCAATTGTACCCCGACGTCGACGAGTGGAAGCACATTGTTTTTCTTGGCTTCCGCCAGCCAAAGGGCCTGAAGCTCCTTGAGCTTTTTCGGATACTTGCCGGCCAGGTCCTTTGCCTCCGCGCGGTCCTCTTCGACCTTGAAGAGCTGCCATTGGTCCTTGTCGAAATGTCCCTGGTCAGCCGGCGCCGGCGCATGCAGGGTCGAGGCCTTCCAGCCCTTGTGCCAGATGCCGCGTGTGCCGACCATTTCGTAGTACTGCGTCTCCTTGGTGGTTGGAGCGGAGGCGTTGTCGAAGCTGTAACGCATGGAGACGCCCGCAAGCGGCGCCTGCTTCATTCCGTCGATCACTTCGGGCATCTTGATGCCGCAGCATTCGAGAATGGTCGGCACGATGTCCGTGCAGTGATGATATTGATGACGCAGTTCACCCTTCGACTTGATCCCTTTCGGCCAGTGAATGACCAATGGGTCGCAGGTACCGCCGGAAAACGAGGCGTAACGCTTAAACATCTTGTAGGGCGTGGAAAACGCCACCGCCCAGCCGGTGGGATAATGGTTGTAGGTGTCCGGACCGCCGAGCTTGTCGATCATCGCAAGGTTGGACTCGATATCGTCCGGATAGCCGTTGAAGAAACGGTTCTCGTTCACCGAGCCACTGGGGCTGCCCTCGCCCGACGCCCCGTTGTCGGCGCAATAAAAGATCACGGTATTGTCGAGCTGGCCCGATTCTTCCAGGTAATCGATGAGCCGGCCGATCTGAACGTCGGTGTATTCCGAGAAGCCGGCAAAGACCTCCGCCATTCGAGCGAATAATTTTTTCTCTTTGTCAGAGAGCGAGTCCCACGGGCGCACCGAATCCGATTCGGGAAGAACTCCCTGAGGCAGCGGGTTGATAGGCGTCAGCTCGGTGCCTTTGGGAAGGATGCCGCGATCGATCATTCGTTTGAGCACCCAAACTCGATAAGCCTCGTAGCCATC
>Ga0066388_100001368_pt1 | contig 13596 bp, 8 predicted proteins | sample PanSoiMetaGPlot6_FD_64539 | JGI IMG/M metagenome (GOLD analysis project Ga0066388, IMG submission 64539) | Tropical forest soil microbial communities from Panama analyzed to predict greenhouse gas emissions - Panama Soil - Plot 6 (Hybrid Assembly) | ecosystem: Environmental > Terrestrial > Soil... | reverse complement strand
AACGATCTTCATCCCGCGCGGCAAGGGCCTCGGCGGCAGCTCCGCGATCAACGTGCAGATGTACCTGCGCGGGCATCGCGCCGACTTCGACACGTGGGCGCAGCAGGGAAATCACGGCTGGAGCTACGAGGACGTGCTCCCGTACTTCCGCCGTTGCGAGGACAACTCGCGTGGCGCCGGGCCCTATCATGGCGTGGGGGGGCCGATCGCAGTCAGCGACCTGCGCGATCCGAACCCGCTCACCGCGCCATTCGTGCACGCCTGCATGGAGGTAGGAATCCCGCACAATCCGGATCCGAACGGCGCCGAGCTCGATGGCGTTGCGCGGGTGCAGGTCACACAGCGCGCCGGACGGCGCTGCAGCGCAGCCGATCCACTGCTCGGAGCCGGTGGCCGACGGCCCAACCTCACCATCGTTGCCGACGCGCACGTCACCCGCGTCACCTTCGAAGGCCGTCGGGCCACGGGCATCGAGTATATTCAGGGAGGCCGCCGTATCACCGTTCAGGCGGCGCGGGAGACCATCCTCAGCGCGGGCGCGATCGGCTCGCCACAACTACTCATGCTCTCGGGCATCGGTTCGCCCGAGGATCTCCGCCGGCACGGCATCGCGGTCATCCATGCTGCACCCGCCGTCGGCCGCAATCTGGTCGACCACCCGCTGGTCTGCATGCACATCCGCTGCTCGCAGCCCGTCACGCTGGCCAGCGCCGAATCCACGCCCAATCTGCTCCGCTACTTCATTCGACGACGCGGTCCGCTCTCCTCCAACGGGGTCGAGGCAGCGGCATTCGCCCGCACCCGTCCCGAGCTGGAGGCGCCCGATCTCGAGCTGGCGCACGCAGCCGTCCTCTACGAGCGCGAGTGGGAACGCCCGCCGAAGGAGCACGGCTTCACGATCGGCGTTGTCGCCTTGCAGCCGCTGAGTCGCGGCTTCGTGACCCTCTCCTCGCCTGATCCGTTCGCCGCGCCGGTCATTCAACCCCATCTCGTGTCGGCTGCCGCCGACCTCGATGTCCTGGTGCACGGCCTGCGCCTCGCCCGTCGCATCGTTGCGGCCCCGGCCTTTCGAGACTGGCAGGCAGGCGAGATCGCACCGGGCTCCGAGCGCCAATCCGACGATGAGCTACGCGAGTTCGTTCGCGAGACCGTGCACACGATCTACCATCCGGTCGGAACCTGCCGCATGGGGATCGACGACACGGCCGTCGTCGATCCGCACCTCCGCGTGCGCGGGGTCGAGAACCTCCGCGTGGTGGACGCGTCGATCATGCCGACGATCCCACGCGGTCACACCAACGCAGCGGCGATGATGATCGGCGAGAAGGCCGCCGACCTGTTACGAGCGGCGAAAGAGGAACACGGCTGAATTGGAAGACGTGAAGATCGTCCGCGATGCTATAGGTCGTGATCGTGAGTACTCCGGCACGGCGTGAGAGCCCGCGTTGGGCGCTGAGCGAACTTGACGGGCGAGTGTGATGACATACTTCGAGAAGCTTCGCGCTGCGTCTCTGGCGAACAACAGCCTCCTGTGCGTCGGCTTGGATCCCGACCCCAAGGTCATAGCGGGCGGACTGGATGGCGCGGTCGACTTCTGTCGGAAGGTTGTCGATGCCACATCGGACCTTGCCTGCTGCTACAAGCCCAACGCGGCATTTTGGGAGCAGTACGGTCCCCGAGGATGGGAAGGCTTGGCGATGGTGCGCGACTCCGTACCACGCCACTTACCGGTGATACTCGACTGCAAAAGAGCGGACATCCCCAATACGATGATCGCGTACGCATCCGCCGTATTCGATGCGATGCAGTTCGACGCGGCCACGGTGCACGCGTATCACGGCGCTGATTCCCTGCAGCCATTCACGAAGTACGCGGACCGAGGCGTCTATGTCGTCTGCCACACTTCAAATCCCGGGCGCACCGATCTGCAGCATCTGAGATGTGGTCAGGAGCCACTGTTCGTAGCCGTGGCGGCTCTGGCGGTGCGGATCAGTCAGAATGGGAATACCGGTGTCGTCATGGGCGCGACGGCACCGGATGAAGCCACTCGAGTTCGCTCGGCATTTCCCGGCCTGCCGTTTCTCCTGCCAGGGATCGGCCGCCAAGGTGGAGATGTCGAGGCAGCCGTTCGATCTTCGTTCACCGGCGATCCAGCCTCATGCCTGGTCGCGGTGGCTGGAGCCATCATGTACGCCGACGATCCGCGAGCGGCCGCAACCATCTGGCGAGACCGCTTGCGCAGCGCCGCCGACCAAACGGTTGGGCACCGTCGGTGACTCCATCCCACCAGTCGATGAGCGTTCACCTGACCCGGGACGCGGTCGCCGGCGTAGGCGGGGCGCTACTCAGGGGCAGCCATTGAGCGCGTTGCGCACCGCCGTCACGAGCTCGTTCACAGCTGCGGCGCCATCGGAATTCGCGTCGATCGCCGCGCAGTTCGCGAGCGGCATGCCGCCGAGGGCGATGTTCACCCCCAGGATCAGCTCCTGAATCTGCACTGTGCCATTGCCGTCGCAGTCGCCGATACAGCCAGGCGGACGGGTTGGCGTTGGGGTCGGACTCGGTTGTGACGTCGCCTGTGTAGCCGTCGCGGTTCCCTCGGGCCCAACGGTTGCGGTCGGCGTCGCAGTGCTACCGCCCGTTCCGCCGCTGGGTGTCGCCGTCCCGGCCGGGGTCGGACTCCCCGACTCCGAAACGACCTGCAAGGTCAGATCGCTGTCACCGATGAGCGGCGCGATAGACAGCCCGCCTCCGATGGCAGTGCCGTTGAAGGTGGCAATCGACCCGCTGCGCGACGCAAACGTCATCACCTCGAAGTTCTGGCCGAGCGTCGGCGCGAACCCGCCGATCAAGCGAATGTCGAGCGTCCCGTTCAACATGGCGGGGCCGCTGATGTTCAAACGGTCGAACTGCATGCTCGCAGGGCCGCCGATTTCGACGTTGAGCACCCCGCCCGCCGTTTGCGTGTAGGTTCCCTCGATGGAGAGCGTGCCGGTCGGCAGTCCTGGCGCCACATGCGCGCCATTCGAAACGTCGCCCTCGATCGTCCCGGTCCCCTCCAGCGCGCCGCCGTTGATCACCAGTGCTGTGGTCGACATCAGCGTCCCGCCGCTCAACCGCGTGGTGCCAGCCGTCTGCGTGAAGCCGCCCGAAAAACTCAGCCCACCGGCCTGCACCTCGACGACCCCCGTATTCGTCATGGGCACCCCGCTGAAACGCGAGATGCCGGTGTTGCCGCTGCTCAGCTTGCGCAGCGTGCCGTGATTGTTGAACGCGCCGCTGCCACTGCCGCCATCGAAGAAGCCCTGGTTGTTCGTCAGCCCGCCATCGTTGGAAAGCTCGACGACGCCCTGGTTGGTGAACGTCGCGCCGTTGCGCATGCTGATGAAGCTGATGTTCGCGTCCATCGACGCCGTGCCGCCGCTGAGCACCAGCGTGCGCTGGTTCAGGGTCTTGCTGGTGCCGCCCAGGGCCAAGCCGGTCATGAGGAGCGTCGACCCGCTGCCGCTCATCGTCCCCGACGTCCAGCTCGACGGTCCCTCCACGACCAGCGTGTCGCTGCCCCCCAACGTCCCGCCAGACTGAGTCAGCCCGCCGATCGAGATCTGCGCCGTGCTACTGCTGAAGTCGGCCGTACCGCTGCTGATCTCGAGCGCGCCCACGGTGCCGACGGAGCCGTTGAGCATCACCTCGCCGCCGCTCACCCGGGTGGTACCGCTGACGCTGTAGAAGCCCAGGAGCGTCGCCGTGCCGCCGCTGAAAGCGGCGGTGCCGCTGCCGGTGACAATACAGACGGCGTCGAGCATATGGTCGCCGCCGGCAAAGTCGAGCACGCCGGGGGCGACGGCGGTGAAGGTCGCGCCGTTGTGCGTGCCACCGCCGCCGAGCGCCAGCGTGCCGGCCTGCACCTCGACGGTGCCAGTATTGTTGAAGGCCACGCCGCTGAAGCGCGAGATCCCGCTGTTGCCGGTCAGTTTGCGCAACATCCCCTCATTGTTGAACGTCCCGCCACCTGCGCCGTCGTCGAAGAAGCCCTGACTGTTCCCCAGCCCTGCGTCGTTGGAGAGCTCGAAGGTCGCCTGATTGGTGAACGTCGCCCCATTTCGCATGACGATCGCGCTGGCGGCGGCGTTCATCGCCGCGCTGCCGCCGCTGAGCACGACGCTGCGCTGATCGAGGACCTTGCTACCGCTTGGCAACATCATGCCCGCAGTGGCGACCGTCGCGCCGCTGCCGCTCATCGCGCCGGACGCCCAGATCAGCACGCCGGTGACGGTCAGCGCGCCGCTGCCGGTCAGATTTCCACCGTTCAAGGCGAGTACAGCGATCGTCGTATCGACGTCGAGATCGACCACGCCGCTGCTGATGGTGACGTCGTCGCCCACGTCCGGCTGGCCGGGTGGATCCCACTTGGCGTCGTCCGTCCACAATCCGGTGCCGCCGGTGTAGCTCTTCGGCACTGCAGCGGCTGGCCTCGAGGATGACGCCAGCAACGCGACCACGAGCACGACGCCAGCAATGCGTACGTTCACCTGCCCCTCCACCCAGCGGCGCGTTTCTTTTCACCCGCGCCCGTCAGTGTCAACGGCAGAACGTGATCACAGCGGTCAGTTTTGCTGCTTCAGAGTGCGGTGGCTTGGCACCGCTTTGGAGTGCGGCAGCTTGCTGCCGCTTTGGGGTGGGTGGGGTGCGGTTGGTGAGCGCGATCGTTTCACCGCCGTACCCCGCCCACCCCAAAGCGGTGGCAAGCCACCGCACTCCAAAGCGGCGGCAAGCCGCCGCATTCTATACTCCGGCGCGGTCGAGGAGGTCGGCGAGCACCCACTTGGCGGCGAAGTATTGCTCTGCGATCCGACGTGCAGCGGCGCTGTGCAGCTCCCAGTCGGCCATCACGCTGCGCACCGCTTCTGTCGCCTCGTCGATGGTGCGGAACGACAGCAGGCCAGCGCCGGTCGGCAACGTGGTGTGGAAGCCGGTGTCCTGCACGATTACCGGGCGCGCAGCGGCCAGATAGCAGGCGCTGCGATCGGAGAACCACCCGGTCGCGAGACGGACGTTCAGCTCCTTGGCGACGGTGAATTCGCCACGCGAGGCGCGGATGTAGTCGCGGTACAGGAGCGGATCGATCGACAACGCCAGCGGATCGACCATGCGCCAGCCGTGTTCGGCGAGCAGCGCGCGGTCGGCGGCGTTCTTGTCGACGTCCATCGCCAGCTCGAAGGTCGCTTTGGTGCGCCGTGGCAGGTCGATGAACTTGAGCCATTCGTCGCGCTTGCTCCACGAATAGCGTGTGTCGCCGAGTTGCTGGACGCGCCGCCGTTCGTCCCAGCGGCCGATCGTGGTCAGCGCGGCGTCGGGTTTCGGTGCGGCCGGTTCCCACAGCTCGAGTGCGATCGGCTGGCGGGTCGGCTGCCATGTCCACGGCCCTGCCGGCACCGCGCAGCCGGCCTGGCCGATGTTCTCGCCGATCGTGAAGTGCACGTCGAAGTCGTCCAACACACCGCGCAGACCGGCGTCGTGCTGCGCCTGGATCTGCGTGACACCCGGGTCGAGATCGACGAACACGCGACGCTTGCCGACGTTGTTCGGCAACCGATTGACCGCCGCCAGGCCGACGAGCAGGGCCGCGTCGGCGAGCACCGCGCGGGCCTCATCGCGTTCGCGGCCCGCATACCGGTCGCGCTGCGCGTCCCAGAAGATCCAGCGTTCCGCAAAGCCGTGGCGGGCGAAGAAGTCGCGGCTCAGCTCGAGCGCGGCAGGACGCGGCGCGCCCATCTCGCCGCTGACAGGATCGTAGCAATCGGGGAAGTACTCGGTGTCCTCGTAGAAGTACGCGTCGAACCCGAGCGCGCGCAGGCCGAGCAGATAGTGCAGCGCTTGCCAGGCGTATCCCGCCAACGGGCAGCGCACTACGTAGCCGGTCACGACGGCGATGTCGCGCACGTCAGGCTCCCACGATGTCGAGCAGCTCGGTCAACACGCGCTCCGAATCGAAATAGCGCGCCGCCAGCGCCTCGGCGGCGCGCGCATGGTGCACGTAGTCGCGTTCGACCTCAGCGAGCGCGTCTGCGGCCTCGGCGGGCGCGTCGAACACCAGCAGCCCCTCGCCGGCTGGCAGGTGCGAGCGCGCGCCCGTGTCCTGCACGATCGCCGGCCGGCCGGCGGCGAGATAGCAGACGGTGCGGTCGCTGACCCAGCCGGTGCGGCCGACCACATAGCCGTGCTTGGCGACGCTGAACTCGCCCCGCGAGCGGCGGACGTAGTCGCGATAAATCTCGCTGTCGGCCGCGTGTACCGCGGGGTCGGTCAGCCGCCAGCCGTGCGCCCGCAGGCGCGGCAGATCCGGCTCGTCCGGATGGATGGCCAGGCAGATCTCCAACGGGCGGGGGGCGCGCTGCGGCACCTCGATGAAGCGCAGAAACTCGTCGGACTTCTGCTTGTACCAGACGCCTTCCCACTCGATCGGCGAGTAGCCGCGCCAGTCCGCGACCGTCGTGTAAGAGTCGCCGACTCCTTCGAGTGGCCGCCATTGCGAACGCACCACCGGCGGGCACAGGCCGCGCCAGGGCAGATCGAGCGTGGGCACCGGGCAATCCGGCCGACCGACGTTGAGCCCGACCGTGACGTACGCGTCGTGTCCCGGCAGGTTCATGTCGGCGCCGTACTTGGCCTGCCAGATCTGCGTGAAACCGGGGTCGAGATCGACGTAGACGCGCCGGCGAGCCGCCCGCATCACCTCGTGCAGATGAAAGCGGCCGGACAGGTTGACGAACACATCGGCGCCACCAGCCCAGTCGAGGACGGCGCGGCGCGGCATCCCGATCGCGCCTTCCCCGTCGCGTTCGATCAAGGCTGCGCTGGCACGCAGGTCGTAGCGGTCGAGCAGCGCCGTGAACATGGCGACGTTCGCCGACTCCGCGAAGCGGGCCGGCTGCCACGCCGCGTCGATGCAGTCCTTGGCATCCAGGTGTTCAACGTAGAGCACTTCGCAGCCCAGTTGCCGAAAGCCGAGCACGTACTGGAGGAACGTCCACGTATAGCCGCCGGCATGGATCGGCGCGTGGGCGATCGCCCCACCGACCATTACCCGCGGTGCCATCACAGCCCCGCGTCGCGCAGCAAGCGCTCGAGCACGCGCGCGGCGTCGAGCTCGCGTTCCGCGACTGCACGCGCCGCGTCGCAGTGGGCGCGGTAGTCGCTCTCGACCGCGGCCAGGGCGTCGGTGGCCTCGTCGAGCGTGCTGAACGCAAAGAGTCCAGCGCCGGTGGGATAGTGCGCGCTCCACCCGGTGTCCTGTACGACCACCGGCTTGCCCGCCGCCAGGTAGGCGGCGCTGCGGGTGCTGAACCAGCCACTGCGCAGGGCGACGTACGCATTCTTGGCGACGCTCCACTCGCCGCGCGACCGCTGCAGATAGCCCTGGTACTGCGCCATCGTCGCCGAGCGCTCGTACGCCTCGACGACGTGCCACCCATGAGCGGCCAGCTTTTCGCGCGGCGCCGCGCCGCTCAGCGCCACCTCGAGCTCCACGGCGGTACGGCGCGGCAGGTCGAGAAAACGCAGAAACTCGACGTCCTTGGCACCGTAACGCACGCCGTCGATGAGCGGCAGCGCCGCCTCGGTGCTCCACGACATCACGGTAGTGAAGCGGCGCGCTTGCGGATCGAACACGACCGGCCAGCGCTCGAGCACGATCGGCTGGCGCGTCGGCCGCCAGTCGAGCCCGCTCGCGGGCACGCGGCAATCGGCCGCGCCGACGTGCTCGGCAAAGGTGAAGAAGCAGTCGTGCTGGTGAATCAGGTTGACCGAAAAGAGCTGATCCTTGTTGGCGCAGCCGTGCTCGGCCGCCCACAGCTTGGCCTGCGTGTAGCCGGGGTCGCTGTCGAGATACGCGGTGCGGCGCGCACCGCGGTAGGCGTCGCGCAGCCAACAGGCACCCGACAGGTTCAGGAACAGATCGGCGCTACGGCAGAAGCGTTCCACCGCGGCTGCATCGAGGCCGTGGTAGCGGTCGTCCGGTGCGCGCACCGACCACGCGGCGTCCGTCGCGTCGATGGCGGCGAACGCGTTGGCCAGATAGCGCAGGTTCGGCGCCACGTCGTCGCTGAAGGTCTGTTCGGCGGGGTGGTAGAACCAGCCGCCGGTGTCCTCGAGGTAGAGGACGTCGTGGCCGAGACGGCGGAAGCCGTCGACGTAGGCGAGGTAGTCCCAGCTCACGCCGCCGAGCGGATAGGTTGCCACCAAGCCCGTGACCACAATGCGCATGGCTCAGGCACCGCGTTGCAGCGGCTCCTCGGCGAACTGCGTCGCGTACATGCCGGCGAAGAGCCCGCCGCGCGCCAGTAGCTCGGCCAACGTTCCCTGCTCGACGATCGCGCCGCGCTGCAAGACGATGATCAGGTCCGCCTTGCGCACCGTGCTCAGCCGGTGCGCGATCACGAAGGTCGTGCGCCCGGCGATGAAGCGCTCCAGGCCCTCCATGATGCTCGCCTCGGTGGCGACGTCGACCGACGAGGTTGGCTCGTCGAGGATGAGGATCGGCGCTTGGCGCAGCACGGCGCGCGCGATGGTGAGCCGCTGCCGCTCGCCTTCCGACAGCGTGGCACCCTGCTCGCCGACCACCGTGTCGTAGCCGTCCGGCAGACGTGCGATGAACTCGTGCGCCTGGGCGATGCGCGCCGCCGCCTCCACCTCGGGCCGGGTCGCTTCGGGGCGCCCGTAGGCAATGTTGTCGTGGATGGACATCGGAAAGACGATCGGCGGCTGCAGCACCATGCTGATCTGACTGCGCAGCTCAGCGCAGCGCAGGGTGCGCAGATCGACCCCGTCGATGAGCACCGCGCCGTCATTCGGATCGTAGAAGCGCGGCAAGAGGCTCATCAGCGTGCTCTTCCCGGCTCCAGTCGGCCCGACGATCGCCACGCACGTGCCGGCGACGATCTGCAGGTCGATGTCGCGCAACGCCAGCTCGCCGTCCGGATACGCAAAGCGCACGTCGCGGAACTCCACCGCGCCGTGCAGCGGCGTCGGCAGCGCGTCGTCGCCGTCGCGCACCGCCGGCTCGGCATCGAGGACCGTGAACACGCGGCGGACACCGGCCTTGGCGCCCTGGATGAGGCCGTACGTCTGCACGATCGAGTTGATCGGCGCGTAGAGCGACGCCAGATAGCTGACGAACACGATCATCTCGCCGACGCTCAGCCGGCCGTTCCACACCTGCTGGGCACCGGCCCAGAGCACCGCCGCCGTGCCGGCGGCGATCAGGACGTTGGTGGCGGCGCCGTAGGCGGTCTGCAGCGTGTAGAGACGCAGCCCACTCTGCAGGCTGGCGCGGCTGCCGGCCAGGAACAGGCCGTGCTCGATGTCCTCGCGCGAGAACGCCTGCACGAGCTTGATGGCCGACAGGTTGCGCTGCACGATCTGATAGACTTCGCTCTCGCGCTCGCGCATCTCGATCGCCGCGGCGCTCAAGTGGCGGTTGACCATCACGATGCCGAGCAGCAGCAGCGGTCCCACGCCGCAGGCCACCGCCGTCAGCAACGGATCGAGGCGCAGCATCACGACCAGCATGCCGCCGAGCAGCAGCGCCGCCGAGACGAGCGGAAAGAGCCCGTTCATCGCCAGCGTCTGGATGGCGTAGGTATCGGCGGTGACGCGGTAGATGAGGTCGCCGACGCTGGCGCGATTGTGGAACGACAACGACAGCCGCTGCAGCTGGGCATAGATGCGACTGCGCAGATCGTTGACCATGCCCTGCCCGATCGAGATCGTGGTGTAGTTGTTCCACACCGACACCAGGCCGAGCAGCACGTAGATCACCACCAACGCCGCCACCGCGCCGCCGAGCAGCGCCTGCGGCGACAACCCGGCCAGCGGCGCCCACACGACCGGCTTGCCGCCCAACACCGAATCGATCACCACCTGCAGCGGCCACGGCTTGAGCAGCTCCAAGCCGCTCATCAGCGCCACCTGCGCGAGCGCCACCGCGACCCGCCAGCGGTAGGGCCACAGGTACGCGGCGGTGCGGCGCAGAATCATTGCGGGTCGGCGTTTGCGCGCGAGCCCGTCAGCGCCGTCAGCCCGAGGCGGTCGGCGACGATCTCCACCACCTGATGCATCACCCGGCCGAGGCCGATCACGCCGCTGATGATCCCGCCGACGGCGAGCAGGCCGAGCAGTGCGGCCGCGAGCGTCACCGGGGCATCGACCAGCAATGCCGTGAGCGCCACCAGACCCGCGGCGACGCCGACCGCCAAGCGACCGAGGAACGACGACTGCACGCGACAGCGCACCCGCAGGACGCGGTTGGACCCGCCATGGTTCTCCGCCGCCACCATCAGCTTGGCACGGGCCCAGAGACCGCGATGCACCTCGATGTCCCACTCGCTCCAGCCCTGATCGATGGCGACGTGATAGCGGCGCGGATTGAGAAACTCGATCACACCCTGCAGGAGCCCTTCCTTTTCCGTGCCCTTCTCCGACCAGTAGGACAGGGCGAAGGTCCGCGCGCGCCAATCCACGCGCGGCGTCTGCGACGGGGCCGCGAACACCACGCGCTCGACGGCGCGCACGCCCTCGAGCCGCGTCCGGTACCGCTGCCAGCTGCGCGCCAGCGGACCCAGATACGTCAGACCCCCCACCAGCAGGCGGCTGCGCCAGTCGTCGTAGCGCGGATCGAGGCGCGCTCGCCACGCGGTCGCCATCGCCGCCGTGAAGGCGATCAGCAAGGGGAGCGCCCCGAGTGATGCCCACGGGCCGCCGCCCGCGCACCCCAACAACACGACCAGGGCGACGATGTTCCACTCCAGCGTGAAGGGGAGAAATGCGAACAGCGACGCCGGCGCTTCGTAGAGGGTCTGAAACAGCGAGCGGCCGAAGGTGCCGTAGTAGATCACCGGCCGGCGCAGGAAGAGCGAGTGCTCGAGGTCGCCGTAGATGCGGCCGAGCCACTTCGACTGGCCGAGCAGATTGAAGCGGTACGGATGCTTGAAATAGAGCAGCGCCTCGGCGGCGCCATATCCCATCTGCTGCTTGATGTACGCCTTCGTGGTGTTGCGGCGAAAGTGCCAGACCATCGCGGCGGCGCTGAACCCGATGGCGTGTCCCTCGTTCTGCAGGCGCCAGCACAGATCGACGTCGTCGCCGGCGGCCCGGAAGACCGGATCGAAGCCGCCGGTCGCCTGTAGCACGTCCTTGCGAAAGGCCATGTTGCAGCCCGGGATGTGCTCGGCGACCTGGTCGTTGAGGAGGACGTGCGTCGGTCCACCCGGCGAAGCGGCGACGCACGCTGCCGTGCGCGACTCCTCGGGCGGCGGCAGGTTGGGTCCGCCGACCGCGACGAAGCCGCCGTTGACGAAGGCATAGGCGAGATAGGTGAGCCAATCGGGATCGACGACGCAGTCGGAGTCGGTGAAGGCGACGATCGGCCCGCTCGCCGCCTCGATGCCGGTGTTGCGCGCCGCGCTCAGGCCCTTGTTCTCCTGCGAGATGATGCGCATGCCGGGAAACTTCTCCGAGATCGCCAGCGTCGCATCGGTGGAGCCGTCGTTGACGATGACGACCTCGAAGTTCGGGTAGCGCAGCGCGCGCAGCGACTCGAGGCACGCCTGCATCGTGCGCTCGGCGTTGTAGGCGCAGATGACCACAGAGATCTTCGGCGGATTCGCCGGCACGAGCGGCAGCTCGGCGCGATAGATGCGCTGGATTTCCTGAAACGCCGGCTTGCGGGCGCGCTCGCGGTCGACCAGACCGAACGCCCAGTCCTCGACCTGGAAGCCGCCGGTGAACCAGTCATCGGTCCAGGAGAAGATGGACGTCCCCGCCGCCCCGAGCTCGAACGCCGCGCGCGTCTGCCAGGCGAGGATGGCCGCCTGCTCCTCGCGCCCCTCGCGCAGCGAGTCGATGCCGAACTCGGTCAGCACCAACGGCTTGTCGCCGGCGAGGTTCTGCAGCCGCAGCAGATAGCGGCGGAACTCCGGCTCGCGGTGCAGATAGACGTTGAAGCAGATGAAATCGAGCTGATCGAGGTCGAGGTACTCGGTGGGAGGAAAGTTCGCGTAGCTGACCAACGCCTGTGGATCGACGGTCTTGACCACCTCCGCCAGCTCCTCGACGAACGCCTTCACCCGCTCCGCCCCGAGCCAGCGGACGATGTCCGGTGGGATCTCGTTGCCGACCAGGTAGGCAAAGATGGCCGGATGGCGCTGGCAGCGCTCGACGCCCTCGCTCACCGCGGTGCGGATCTGCTGCACCACCTGGCGGTCTTCGAGAAAGCAGACGTGCTCGGCCCACGGCAGGCCCACCAGCACGACGATGCCGTACTCGAGCGCCAGATCGAGCAGCCACAGCGGCGGTACGGTGAAGGTGCGGATCGCGTTGGCGCCGAGTTCACGCATGAGCGCGAAATCGCGTTGCACCAGCGCTGGGCGCGGGAACTGCGTGCCGTCCTCGGACGGGGCGAACGGTCCGTAGGTGACGCTACGTACGAAGAATTTCTCGGCGCCGCGGAAGAAGAACTTGCCCCGAGCGGTGAAGCGTTCGGTGGCTTCGTCGCTCGGCCAGGTTCGCGCGGTCGCCGTGCCCGCTATCGCGCCGACCATGCAGCCGTTCCTCGCCCACCCACTGCCTTCACAGGTCCCCCGTCTGGATCAGCGCGGTCATGCCTTCAAACGTGCAGTGAATCAAGGCAGGGGGCGGAGGCAAGATAGGGTCGGACGATGAGGCGCATAACGGCATGTAATGTCCCTACCCTTCGCCCGCTTGACGGGCAACTACGGCCCACCTAAGCCGAAACCCTTACCGATCGGAGGACTCATGCAGGCTGTCGATCTCGATTCCAAATATCTCCACGGCACCGTCGAACGGGGCGTATTGCGGGTCGTGATCGACCGGCCCGACCGGCGCAATGCCTGCACCATCGAAATGTACCACGGGATCAAGAAGGCGGCCGTTCTGGCCGAGAAAGATCCCGCGATTGACGCCCTGCTGCTGACCGGCGCGGGTGAGGTATTCTGCGTCGGTGGCGAGATGGGCGGCCGCCACGAAGTCGGCGGCAAGATCGACCGCGAGACCGACTCGCTCGACCTGCTGCCGTTCCGCCAGCTCGAATCGATCAACAAGATCGTCGTCGCGGCGGTGAACGGCCTCTGTCAGGGCGGCGGGCTCAACATGGTGCTGTGCAGCGACGTGGCCGTTGCGTCCGACCGCGCGACCTTCCGCGCGCCGGAGCTGCTGCGCGGCGTCGCCGACCCCTTCCTGCCCGCGCGGCTGCCCGCGCGGGTCGGCGTGGCGCTGGCGAAATACATGCTGTTCACCGCCGCCACCCTCGACGCTGCCGAGGCCGAACGCGCCGGGCTGGTCGCCAGGGTCGTGCCGCACGAGCAGTTGCCAGCGGAGACCGAGCGCGTGCTGGAGCAGATCAGGCAAACAGGCCCGGCGGCGCGCGCCGCGGTGAAGCACGACATCAACCGCCACCTGCCGCCGTTCGACATCCCGATGTTCGCGCGCTCCCTGGGTTCGCCGGAGGTGGCGGAAGGCTTTCAGGCGTTCGTAGAGAAACGTCCGCCAAAGTGGCCGCGTTAGCTCTGGAGTGCGGCG
>Ga0066388_100001367_pt1 | contig 13599 bp, 17 predicted proteins | sample PanSoiMetaGPlot6_FD_64539 | JGI IMG/M metagenome (GOLD analysis project Ga0066388, IMG submission 64539) | Tropical forest soil microbial communities from Panama analyzed to predict greenhouse gas emissions - Panama Soil - Plot 6 (Hybrid Assembly) | ecosystem: Environmental > Terrestrial >... | reverse complement strand
CCAGCACCGCGGTGGCATGACCGTCGCGAATGCCCTCCACCAGATGGTCGAGCGTTCCAACGCCGCCCGAGGCGATCACCGGCACGCTCACCGCATCAGCGATCGCGCGCGTGAGCGCGAGATCGAAGCCGGTTCGCGTACCATCCCGATCCATGGACGTAAGCAGAATTTCGCCGGCACCCAGCGCCACAACCTCTTTGGCGTAGGCAATCGCGTCGATTCCGGTCGCGTTGCGTCCGCCATGAGTGAAAATCTCCCAGCGGTCGGGTTCCTCCCCCCGGGCGACGTTCTTGGCATCGATGGCCACCACAATGCATTGATCGCCGAATTTCTCCGCCGCATCCTTGACAAAGCCACGGTCGCTGACCGCTGCGGTGTTGATCGACACCTTGTCGGCGCCCGAGTTGAGCAGCGCGCGAATGTCATCGATTGTGCGCACGCCTCCGCCGACAGTCAGCGGCATAAAACATGCCTCCGCGGTGCGCCGCACGACGTCGAGAATGATGCCGCGGCGTTCGTGACTCGCCGTGATATCGAGAAAACAAAGCTCGTCTGCACCCGCGGCGTCATACGCGACGGCAGCTTCGACCGGATCGCCGGCGTCGCGCAGATTGACGAAGTTGACGCCTTTCACGACGCGGCCGTCCTTCACATCGAGGCACGGGATGACCCGGACTTTAAACATCAGGCCCTTTCAAACATGGACATGCGTCACACGGCCCGCCCGCTGCGGATCAGCCGCAGCGCCTGCGTGGGATCGAGCCGGCCGTCGTAAAGTGCCCGCCCGGCGATCGCACCGGCGAGCTTACGCGCCCGCGGCTGCATCAGAGCGCGCACATCATCAAGTGACGCCAGGCCGCCCGAGGCGATCACCGGGATGGAGATCGCTTCCGCGAGCGCGATCGTGGCGTCGAGGTTGAGGCCCTGCAGCATCCCGTCGCGGGCAACGTCGGTATAGACGATGGCGGCTACCCCGGCATTCTCAAATCGCTGCGCGAGTTCCAGCGCGGACAGTTCGGACGTTGCGGCCCAGCCCTCGACCGCCACCTTGCCGTCTCGCGCGTCAAGCCCGACTGCGACGCGGCCGGGATGCATGCGCGCGGCTCGCTTCACGAGCTCCGGATTGCGGACTGCCGCAGTGCCGATGATCACCCGGTTGACCCCCTTTTCGAGCCAACCCTCGATGGTCGCCAGATCGCGGATGCCACCGCCGAGTTGCACCGGGCACGCAACGGTCTCCAGGATGCGCTCGACAGCCGCTTGATTGATCGGTTTGCCGGCGAACGCACCGTCAAGATCGACGATGTGCAAATACTCGAAACCCTGCGTTTCGAAGGCATGCGCCTGCCAAGCCGGATCGCGGTGAAACACGATGGCGCGCGCCATGTCGCCCTGCTCGAGGCGAACGGCGACGCCGTCTTTGAGATCGATCGCCGGAAACAGGATCACGGCGCCCACTTGAGAAAGTTGGCGATGAGGGCAAGTCCGAGCTGCTGGCTCTTTTCCGGGTGAAACTGGGTGCCCGCAGCAGTGTCGCGGCACACGATCGCGGTAACGGGGCCTCCGTAGTCGGCCCGCGCGACCAGATCTTGCCGGTCCGCGACCTTGAGCTCGTAACTGTGCACGAAATAGGCGTGCAGGCCATCCGGCCCTACCGCAATGCCGTCGAGCAACGGGTGCGGTTTGGCAGCGTCGAGCGTGTTCCACCCCATGTGTGGAATCTTCAGACTCGGATCGGCGGGCGCGATGCGATCGACCTCGCCGGCAATCCAGCCAAGTCCCGGCGTCGTTTTGTACTCACGGCCGCGCTCGGCCATCAGCTGCATGCCGACGCAAATACCCAGGAATGGCCGGCCCTGGCGATGCACCGCTTCATTGAGCGCATCCACCATGCCGGCAATCGCATCAAGCCCGCGCCGGCAATCCGCAAACGCGCCGACGCCCGGCAACACCACGCGGTCGGCGCGGCGAACCAGATCGGGATCGCCGGTGACAACGATCGATTGCGCGCGTCGGCTCTCCTGCGCGGCGCGCTCGAACGCCTTGGCGGCGGAGTGCAGGTTGCCCGAGCCGTAGTCGACGATGGCGACCGTCAACGGTTCCCTCCCGGTTCGGGAAACAAGCCGATGACGTCCGAGCCGTGCGGCGCGCGCGCACCGCCAGGCCGGTGCGCCGCCGCAGGCACAGTCACGGCCGCATCGTCGGCAGCCCAGCTGTCGAAGAATCTCCGCTCGGCGGTTTCGACATCGTCGGCAGCCACGACGCCAAGTTCATGCCAGCCGCGGCGCCGTAGTGCCCACTGCCGCAACGTCGAGGCCTCCAGCCCGATGAGGATCGCGAGCAGGAGAAGCAACAGCCAGGTCGCATCGGCCGGCAGCGGCAACAACCGCGCGGTGACAGCAAGCGCAGCCACCAGGACGATCCAGCCAACCGATTCGATGATCAGCAAATGGCGCAGCATCCACAACGGCCCGAAGACGAAAGCAGCCCAAGAAAAGCCGTCGCGCACAAACGCGAAGCGTTCGGCATAGTCCACGGCTTCGCGAACGGGCGGCTCAAACACTGCATAAATCGCCATCATCGGCTCCTTAACGCATAGTCCGGACAAGCGCACAGCGTCGCTCGTCGTGGAGAGTCCGACTCAACCGGGCCGGTGAGTAGGTCAGAGCACGCCCTTGGTGGACGGGACTTCGCCGGCGGCACGCGCATCGATTGCCACGGCAGCGCGCAACGCGCGAGCCAAGGCTTTGAAGCACGATTCGGCGATGTGGTGGTCGTTGGCACCACAGAGCGTCTCAACGTGCAGCGTTATACCGGCGTTCATCGCAAATGCCTGGAACCATTCGCGTACCAGTTCGGTGTCGAAGGCGCCGACCTTGTCGCGTCCGAACGCTACCCGGAACACCAGGAAGGGCCGACCCGAAATATCGATCGCAACCCGCGTGAGCGCCTCATCCATCGGCACGTGCACGTCGCTATAGCGGGTGATGCCCTTCATGTCGCCCAGCGCCTGACGTACCGCCTGACCGAGCGCGATCCCGGTATCCTCGGTGGTATGGTGCTGGTCGATATGGAGGTCGCCCGTAGCCTTGACGCGAACGTCAATGCGCGAATGCCGGGCGAGCAGATCGAGCATATGATCGAGAAACCCGATCCCGGTTGCGACTGCCGACACGCCAGTGCCGTCGAGATCGACGGCGACCTCGATGTCGGTTTCCTTGGTTTTGCGCTTGACGGTACCGGTACGCATCACGGCCTCTAAAACAGTTCCGAGCGGGCTATATAGGACTTCGCCGCCCAAACCATCACGTGTCAGGCTGCATTGCGCCGCCTTTTATCAGGTGATTTTTGCCTTCGCCACTCCAGCAATTGCATTGGGATGGCTCCTTTCCTAAATCAAGGCCACGAGGTCTCCACCCCATGCACCCTACCGAACACGCCGCCTGGCACGGCACGACCATCCTGAGCGTGCGCAAGGGCGGCGCCGTCGTGATCGGCGGCGACGGCCAGGTTTCGATCGGTCAGACCGTGGTCAAGGCCAATGCCCGCAAGGTGCGTCGCCTCGCCAAGGGCGACGTCATTGGTGGCTTTGCCGGCGCCACCGCCGATGCCTTCACCTTGTTTGAGCGGCTTGAGGGCAAGCTTGACCAATATCCCGGCCAGTTGATGCGCGCCGCCGTCGAGCTCGCCAAGGATTGGCGGACCGACCGCTATCTGCGCCGGCTTGAAGCCATGATGATCGTCGCCGACAAGGACGTGTCGCTGGTGCTAACCGGCACCGGCGACGTACTTGAGCCGGAAGCCGGGGTTGTCGGGATCGGATCCGGGGGTAACTACGCGCTGGCGGCCGCCCGCGCCCTGCTCGACGGCCCGCTTGATGCCGAAGCAATCGTGCGCAAAGCGATGGATATCGCTGCCGATATTTGCGTCTACACCAACCGCAACGTCACGATCGAGACGTTGAAGGCGTGATGCTGACCAATGAACGAATTCTCACCCCGCGAAATCGTCTCCGAACTCGACCGCTTCATCATCGGCCAAGCCGATGCCAAGCGCGCGGTCGCGATCGCGCTCCGCAATCGGTGGCGCCGGCTCCAGCTTGACGAGAAACTCCGCGAAGAGGTGATGCCCAAGAATATCCTGATGATTGGTCCGACCGGCGTCGGCAAGACCGAGATTTCGCGAAGGCTCGCGCGGCTCGCGGGCGCGCCGTTCCTCAAGGTCGAGGCGACCAAGTTCACCGAGGTTGGATATGTCGGTCGCGACGTCGAGCAGATCGTGCGCGACCTCGTGGAAGCCGCCATCACCCAAACCCGCGAACGCAAGCGCAAGGACGTGTCCGCCCGCGCGCACCTCGCGGCCGAGGAGCGCGTGCTCGACGCCCTGGTGGGGGCCCACGCGAGCCCCCAGACCAAGGACAGTTTCCGCCGGAAGTTGCGCGCCGGCGAACTCAACGACAAGGAGATCGACATCGAGGTGCAGGCCTCCGGCGGCATGCCGTTATTTGAAATCCCCGGAATGCCGGGCGCGCAGATGGGCGCGATCTCCATTGGCGACATTTTCGGCAAGCTCGGCGGCGGACGCACCAAGACGCGGCGCGTCACCGTGAAGGAATCGCATGAGATTCTGGTCAACGAGGAGTCCGACAAGTTGCTGGATCAGGATCAGTTGGTGCAGGAAGCCATTCGCACGGTTGAGAACAATGGCATCGTATTTCTGGACGAAATCGACAAAATCTGCGCGCGCGACGGGCGGATCGGCGCGGATGTATCGCGCGAAGGCGTGCAGCGCGACCTGCTGCCGTTGATCGAAGGGACGACCGTGTCGACCAAGCATGGCGCGGTGAAGACCGACCACATTCTGTTCATTGCTTCGGGTGCATTCCATCTCGCCAAGCCGTCGGATCTCTTGCCCGAGCTGCAAGGCCGGCTCCCGATCAGAGTCGAACTCCAGCCGCTCACCCGCGACGATTTCAAACGCATCCTGACCGAGACCGAGGCGTCCTTGATCAAGCAATCGATCGCCCTGATGGCGACCGAGGGAGTTACGCTCGAGTTCACGCCGGATGCGATCGATGCGCTGGCCGACATGGCGGTCGCGGTCAATTCAAGCCTGGAGAACATCGGCGCCCGCCGCCTGCAAACCGTGATGGAGCGCGTACTCGACGACATCTCGTTCGTGGCGCCTGATCGCGCCGGCGAGACTGTAAAAATCGACGGCGCCTATGTGCGCGATCGTGTTGCCGATCTTGCCAAGAATGCTGACTTGAGCCGGTTTATTTTATAGCGAACCCGTTCGGGGCTTACCGTCGCCGCCGCACCCGCACGTAGAGCGCGCCTTCACCGCCGTGGCCAATGTGGGCTGTGTCGAATCCGACGACCAAACTGCGAAACTCGGACTGTGCGAGCCAAAGCGGCACCTGACGGCGCAGCACCCCGCCGTCCGGATCCCTGCCTTTGCCAGTGACGACCAGCACGTATCGCGCGCCGTCGGTCTGCGCCCTGCGGAGAAAGCGCGCGAGCGCCGCATGGGCCTGCGCCTGCGTGAGCCCGTGCAGATCGAGACGCGCGTCGATGGCATCGCGACCGCGCGAAAGTTTCTGCCGCGCCCGCCGATCGATCGGCGCGAGCCGGGGCGGCGCCACCGGCGTGGTGGCTGGCAGGGCCGCGGCGGCCGCCGCAATTCGGGGTCGAGCTGCAGCCTGCGGCTCCTCACGATCCGCGGTGTCGCCCCCCATCGGCGTGACCGAGCGCGCGACGCTTCGCCATAAACGCTGCTCATCCTCGGACAGACGCCGCCGACGGCGCGGACGCTCGCTGATCATGCGTGCCACCGTATCCGCCCGCGCCGTACCGGAGGTAGCGGCGGTTTGGGTGCGGTCGGGCGCGCTGCGCCATTCGCCGGCTTCGCTGGGATCTTTGCGGTGACGACCGGCCGCGGTGTCGGCAGCGGCATAGCGGTGCCGGCCACAACCGGGTCGAGTACACGCGGCAGCAGGAGCGCGAACATGCCGGGATTGCGCAGACGGCCGGCAAGCTTGCCCGCTTCATCGCCCGCCCCGTAATAGATATCGGCGCGCGCCGGGCCGACGATCGCCGAGCCGGTGTCCTGCGCGATCATCAGACGGCGGAACGGACCGCTGCGCCGGTTGTCGACTGGCAAGCCGGCCTGGATGAAGAACGGCGTGCCGTAGACGTGCAGCGCCTTGTCGACCGCGATCGAGCGCCGCGGTGTCAACGGAATGCCCTGGGCACCGGTCGCCTCGAGCTCACCTGACAATCCGACAATGCGGAAGAAAACGTAGGACCGGTTCTGGTCGCGCAACTCCTTAGCCTGATCGGGATGCGCATTCATCCAGCTGCGAATGCGCTCCATGCTCATCTCCTCGCGCGGCACTTCGTTGCGCTCGATCAAAACTCGTCCGACCGCCGTGTAGGGAAAACCGTTGTGGGCGTCGTAGTTGATCCGCAACATGGTGCCGTCTTCGAGACGCACGCGTGCGGATCCCTGGATCTGAATGAATAGCAAATCAATCGGATCCTTGATCCAGCAGATTTCCAGGCGCTGACCGTCGAGTGCGCCATCCTCGATTTCGCCGCGGTCGTAGTAGGGTACGAGCGTCCCGTCGGGCAGCCGGCGGGTGGCGCGGCCGCTGTTGGGAAACCCCTGACCTTTTTGATAGCCTGGCGGTGGAACGAGATCGCCCGGTCGCCGGTAGACGGGCACCGTGAACTCCCGCGTTGGGAACCGTGAGCCGTCCACAATCGGCTCGTAGTAGCCGGTCAAGAACCCGGCGGTGTCGCCTAGTTTGTAGATGCGAACGGGGCGGAAATTCTCTTCGAAAAAGCTGCGTGCATTGGCGCTGGGCGGCGCGGCCAAGGCCTTGCGGCAGATATCGGCTAGCACCGGCAGGAGCGGACGCGGGTCATCGCCCCATCGCGCATGCCCAACCACGGCCCGGCAACTCGCCCGAAAGGTCGCGAAGGCTTCGGAGTGATTGTCCTGCGTCCAGCCGTCGAGATCGCTCCAAGCCAAAGGTTCGAGCGCGGTGTCGGAAAATCGGAATGGGCCCGGCGGCGTGGGGCGGGGTGGACGGCCGAGATCGTCAATCGCGATGTTGCGAGGCTGGGATTTGGCCGGGTGTCGCGCGACCGCGCCGGGTGCCGCGTTTGTGGCAATTGCCAAACAAGTGAGCGATGCAATCAGCGTGCTGCGAGGCATGCGCACCGCGCGCGATCATTGCCCGGTTTCGGTCGCGACCAGCTTCCAGTTGGGGTCACGCGAGGTGACGTCGCGCGCGAACGTCCATACGTCGGTCACATCGGTGACCTTGTCCGGGTTGCCATCCTTGACAGCGCCGTTCTTGTCGCGGGTCACCGACACCAATTGCGATACGAAGCGGATCGTTACCTGCGCAATCTTGCCGCGCAGCTCGGCGCCGATGATGTCGGTGGAATCGATCGAAACGAAGCGCGTTTCGGCCGTCTCGCCGCGAGTCTCGCGCTCGCGAATGACCGCCTCGAAGCCGTCGTAGACGTCGCGCGCCAGCAGATTTTTCAAGGTGCGGCGGTCGCCATCCGCGTAGGCGGTGACGATCATCTCATAGGCCGCCCGCGCGCCGCCAAGGAAATGCTTGGGCTCGAAAGCCTTGTCCTCGGCCGCGATCGCATCCAGGCCCCTGGCGATCGCGGAGTCCGGTTGCGCAATTCCCTTCCAGCGATCGGCCGACCTGGCGTCCTCCGCGGGTTTTGCGGCAGTTTCCGTTGGGCCACGGCCCGGAAGCGCGACAACCTTGTCGTTGCCAGTCGGACGCGTGCGCTCGCGCGCCGCGTAGGGGTCGTAAGGCGGTCGCTCACGCCCCGTGCGCTGGCCCAAGACGCTGCGCAGTCGCAGAAAGATGAACACTGCGAGTGCCAGGAAGATGATGGTGTAGATGTCAAACACGTCTTGCACGCTCGCCGTTCAGGCCTATTTGGCGCCCGCCAATAGCAACACGCCGGCTGCGAAGTCCGCTCCTCCACCCATGTAAGCACCCGATCATGCCAATCCAGTGGCACGTGCTGTTTAAGGGTCGATGAGGACCGCGATTCTCTGACAATTCGGCAATCTAAACGATCAAAGACCCCCAGCCAACAGCTACCGATGGGATTTGCCGCGGACTTGCCGCATTGCGCCGCATGGCTGCACCCTCGGGTAAGCGACCCGGCCCAACGAATGGGCAAGCTGGTCTCAGCCGGCGCCGCGCTTGTCGCCGGAAGGGGCCTATGTTAGCCACAGCGGCCACAGCGTTGGCGTTGGGAGAGATTATGAGCACGAATGGCGGCCAGCAGGGCGGGCAACCGCAGGGCCCGACACCGGCCGTGGGGGCCGCCGGGGTTGGACCGCAGCTCAATGTCCTTGCTCAGTACACCAAGGATCTGTCCTTCGAGAATCCGAACGCTCCGAAGTCGCTGGGCCAGCAGGGGCAGCAACCGGCAATCAATATCCAGATCAACGTCAACCCCACCCAGCTGTCCAACACCGACTTCGAAATCGAGCTCAAGCTCGAGGGTAAGGCCGAGGTCAACGGCTCGGTCCTGTTCAATTTCGAGCTGGTGTATGCGGGGGTTTTCCGGTTGCACAACATTCCGCAGGAGCAGATCGGCCCCGTCGTAATGATCGAATGTCCGCGCCTGCTGTTTCCGTTCGCACGGGCGATCGTCGCTGACGCGGTTGTGCACGGTGGCTTCCCCCCGCTCATGCTTGACCCGGTGGATTTCGTCAGCCTTTACCGGCAGAGGGTTGCGCAGCAGCCGCAGGCGGCGCCGGCAAGCTCAGCCTGATTGCGCGGAACCGCCCGCCGTATCGGCGCTGGGCGGATCGAGGTAATCCCTCCAGATCGCATGCGAACCGAGGGTCGCGATGAAAGCGCGATGAGCCGCGCGTTCGAGCGCCGAGATCGCACGCGCCAGCGGCGTAGGCCTGGGTCGCACGGTACTTGTCGCGGGCCCTGCGGTCGCGACGGCAACCACCGCCAAGCCGAGCTGCGCCTGACGGGCCTCAATGAGCTCGAGGTACACCTCGGCGAGCAACTCGGCATCGAGCAGGGCGCCGTGCTTCGTGCGACCTGAATTGTCGATGCTGTAGCGCACGCAAAGGTCGTCCAGCCGGTTAGAACCGCCCGGAAACTTGCGGCGCGCGAGTAGCAGAGTATCCACCAGCCGCACGCGTTCGAGCGGCCTGCGGCCGGCGCGCTCGAGTTCCGCATTGAGGAAGCCGATGTCGAACGCTGCGTTGTGAATGACAAGACGCGCGTCGCCGATGAAAGCCAAAAAGTCTTCCGCCACTTCAGCAAAAGGTGGCTTGTCCTTGAGGAACTCCGCGGACAGGCCGTGCACCGAAAAAGCTTCGGTTGGAACGTCGCGCTCCGGATTGAGGTAACGGTGAAACGTCAGCCCGGACGGAATCCGATTGATCAGCTCAACGCAGCCGACTTCGACGAGGCGATGGCCCTGATAGGGATCGAGCCCGGTTGTTTCGGTATCGAGGACGATCTCACGCATCGGCGTCTTTGCCCCTACGAGCGCGAATCGCTCGGACGGACGCCAGAATCGCACGCACCTGGGCGCGAGCGGAATCGAAGCTTTGCGACGTATCCACGACAAAATCAGCGCGGCGGCGTTTCTCCTCGTCGGGCATTTGTTTCTGCAATAATGCCTCGAATTTCTCAGCGGTCATTCCCGCGCGGTCGAGTGTGCGAGCGCGTTGCACGTCGGCCGGTGCCGATACCACAACGACGGCATCGACACGCCGGTCGCCGCCGGTCTCGAACAGGAGCGGGACGTCTAGCACGGCGACTGACGCGCCGGATCGCTCTGCGTCGGCGAGGAAGCGGGCCTGCGCGGCGCGCACCAGCGGGTGTACGATCGCCTCCAGCTGTTTGAGCGCCTCGGGGTTGCCGACGACGCGGCGCGACAATTCTTCGCGGTCGACACGGCCATCCCGGCTGGTGCCCGGAAAGGCGTCCTCGATTGCCGCGACAGCTTCGCCGTCATAGAGCTGGTGGACCACCGCATCGGCATCGAGTACCGGCACACCTTCCTCGGCGAAAAAACGTGCCGCCGTGGTTTTACCCATTCCGATAGAGCCGGTGAGTCCAAGAACCAGCATGATCGCTACTATGCCAGAGAGCCATCCCGCCGCAGGAACGCGAGCAGCGCCAGCAGCGGCAAGCCCAGAATGGTAAAATGGTCCCCTTCTACCCGTTCGAACAAGTGAACGCCGATTTTCTCGAGCTGGTAAGCCCCTACGCTAGACAGCGCCTGCGAACCGATCGCATCGAGATAGCTATCGATGAACCGGTCGGAGAAGGCCCGCATGGTCAGCTGTGCGGTCTCCACGTGGCTGAACACAACACGCTCGTCGCGCACGACTGCGACCGCGGAATGCAACGCATGGCAGCGGCCTGCCAGCGCCTGCAGTTGGTCGCGGGCCGCGCTGCGGTCTGGCGGCTTGTCAAAGCGTCGTTGCCCGAGTGCGAGTGTCTGATCGGCTCCGACAACGATCCGCCCCGGCCATTGCGACCCTGCGGCCTTGGCCTTTGCCTGTGCCAGCATAAGCGCGGCTTGGTTGGCGTCAGATGCGCCGGCGCGCCTTTCGACCGCACGTTCATCGATATCGATAGCTGCGACTTCGACGGGAATTCCCGCCGCCTCGATCATAGCCCGGCGTGCGGCACTTCGGGACGCGAGCACTAAAGGCTTCTGGGCAAGCCAGAGCGACATCGTCGTATCCGCAAGACCTCAGGTCGCCGGCGCCCGCCGACGATCCGCCAGGAGCGCCATCACGGCCGCCGCCGTTTCTTCAATCGAGCGACGGGTCACGTCAATCAGCGGCCAGTTGTTGCGCGCACACAGCCGGCGCGAAAACGCCACCTCTTCCGCAACTGCTTGGCGGTCGATGTACTGGTCGTCGTCACGCTGGACGTTGAGCCCGAGCAGGCGATTTTGTCGGATCTGCACGATGCGTTCCGGGCTTGCAAACAGACCGACGATGAGCGGAGCGTGCAGCGTCTCGAGCGTCGGCGGGAGCGCCGCGCCTGGTACGAGCGGAACGTTGGCGGTCCGCACGCCGCGGTTCGCAAGATAAATCGACGTCGGGGTCTTTGAGGTGCGCGATACTCCTACCAGCACCACGTCGGCACTCTCGAGATCGTCGGTGTGCTGTCCGTCATCGTGCAGCATAGTGTAGTTGAGAGCATCGATGCGCTTGAAATATTCCGCGTTCAGAATGTGTTGGGCGCCGACCTTTTGGTTCGAAGCCGTTCCGAGGTAGGCCTGAAACACCCGCAGCACAGGCCCGAGGATCGATCGGCATGGCAGGCCAAGCTCGGTGCATTTGGCCTCCAGCCGCTCGACCAGGGTCTCATCCAAAAGCGTATAGAGCGTGATACCGGGCTCGGCCTCGATCGAGGTCAGCACCCGATCGAGCTGCTTGCTGGTCCGCACTGCCGGATAAACGTGTTCGACGGGGACAACACTCGCGTATTGCGCGGCCGCCGCGCGCGCAACGGTGATCAGCGTTTCACCGGTCGAATCAGACACCAGATGAAGATGAAAGAAGCTGACAGTCTTCGCGGCCATGCGGCAGTGGACTCATGTTGAGACGTTGTGGACGAGAGCGCCCCCGAGACCCCCGGACAGCGCGACCAGGGGAATAGTGGACTTTTTGCCCACACCGCTGCAGGTCTGGATAAATTCCAGCGCCCAATCCATCCACAGGTGGAACATCCCGGGGAAACAAGCAAGCCTCATGGGTCTTGCGCCATCTCCTTCATGTACAACTATTTTTGCCTTCACGTTCACAGGTTGACCGGGATAGAAAACACTAGACATCGGTGGACGGGCTGTGGATCAGGCGGGACAAGGAGTCGTGAGTCAAATTCAGGCGCCAAAAGCTACAGCAATCTAAGATTCAAAAGATTTATTGAGTACAGCCCAGGGAATGATAGGCCTTCATAAATCGCCAGTGCTCGAGGTGCTGGCTGGGCGTCGACAGCCGGTTCCACCGGTCTGGATGATGCGTCAGGCCGGACGCTATCTCCCCGAATACCGTGAGACGCGCGAGCGGGCAGGCAGCTTCCTGAAGTTGTGCCTGACGCCGGAACTGGCTGCTGAGGTAACGCTGCAGCCGATTCGTCGCTTCAACTTTGACGCGGCGATCATATTCGCCGACATCCTGCTGGTGCCCTACGCTCTCGGCCAGACGCTAACGTTTACCGAAGGGGAAGGACCGCGTCTCTCACCACGGATCGATCGTACGGAGCTCGGACGGCTGCGCGACGCCGTCGATCGCAGCGTAACGGAGCCGGTATTCGAAACTATTCGGCGCGTGCGCGGCGCGCTTGACCCGCAGATAGCGTTGCTTGGCTTTTGCGGGGCGCCCTGGACGGTTGCGACCTACATGGTGGCGGGTTGCGGGACCGCTGATCAGGCGGCCGCCAAGCTTCTGGCTTATCGGGATCCCATGACGTTCGCGCAACTGATCGATCGTCTGGTGGCAGCATCCGCCGATTATCTGGTTGAGCAGATTTCGGCCGGAGCGCAGGCGGTTCAGATTTTCGACACCTGGAGCGGCGTGCTCTCGCCGGAAGAGTTTGAACGTTGGTGCATTGATCCCGTTGCTCGCATCATTGCTGAGGTCCGACGGCGAACCCCCGAGGCAAAGATCCTTGGGTTCCCGCGCGGCGCCGGCACGCTGCTTCGGCGTTATGCCGAGCGCGTCCCCGTCAATGCCATTAGCCTCGATTGGACAGTTGCTCGCGACTATGCGCGCGACATTCAGTCGCATCGCCCGGTGCAAGGCAATCTCGACCCGCATGCATTGCGTGCGGGCGGGGACGCACTCCTGCGCGCTGTCGATGCCACGCTCGATACGTTCTCCGGTGGACCTTTCATCTTCAATCTCGGCCACGGCATCTTGTCTGACACGCCGATAGCCCATGTCGAACAGATGCTCGCGCGCGTTCGAGGTCACTGATGTATGAGTGGATCAAAGCCTTTCATGTTATCGCGGTGATCGCCTGGATGGCGGGCATGCTCTATCTGCCGCGGCTGTTCGTCTATCACTGCGCGGCCGAACCAGGCAGCGTACAGTCCGAGACGTTCAAGCTGATGGAAGGTCGGCTGCTCAAGGCCATCATCAACCCGGCCATGATCGTGACCTGGGCACTCGGGCTTTGGCTAGCGTGGTACGCGGAATGGTACCGAAGCGGCTGGCTGCAGGTGAAATTCCTGCTCGTGATCGTGCTCTCGGCCCTGCACGGAATGATGGTGCGGTGGGTGCGCGACTTTGCTCACGATCGCAACCGCCATTCGCAGCGATTTTATCGCATAATCAATGAAGTACCGACCGTTCTCATGATTGCGATCGTGATCCTGGTGGTCGTCAAGCCGTTCTAGTCGGAGGCTACCGCGCGAGCGCGTTGGCGCTGCCGGTGCGATTGAGAACCGGCGGATCACCTGGTCGTCAACCGGATTTGCGGGCGGTGCTCTTGCGCCCGTTGCGGTCTTTTCCTATCTTGTTGGCATCTCCCGAACGTAGGCAGACGCCTCCGAGTTT
>Ga0066388_100001366_pt1 | contig 13604 bp, 15 predicted proteins | sample PanSoiMetaGPlot6_FD_64539 | JGI IMG/M metagenome (GOLD analysis project Ga0066388, IMG submission 64539) | Tropical forest soil microbial communities from Panama analyzed to predict greenhouse gas emissions - Panama Soil - Plot 6 (Hybrid Assembly) | ecosystem: Environmental > Terrestrial >... | reverse complement strand
GGAAAGTTCGCCGCCAGATCGCGGCCCATGCCGCAATATTGAGACGCTTGGCCAGGAAACAAGAACGCGAGTTTGCCCATGGGGATTGCGGTCTTCCGCCGGCTTATCCGCGCGCCGGGACCGGCGCAGCTGCGGAAAGCTCCTGTTCGATTTTTTCGTTTACGCCCGCGCGGCAGAGCTCCGCCGCAACGCGAATGGCGTTTTTGATGGCCGTAGAATTCGACCGGCCGTGCCCGATGATGGTGACCCCGCGCACGCCCAGGAGCGGCGCGCCTCCCGTTTCAGAATAGTCGGTGCGATGGCGAAAATCATCGAAAGCGCGCTTGGAAAGCGCGTAGCCGATCTGTGACGTCAGGCTGCTCTTGATCGCTTTCTTCAGCATGCCTCCGATATGCTCAACAAGCCCCTCGCTGATTTTCAGCGCCACGTTTCCGATAAAGCCGTCGCACACGATCACGTCCACTTCGCCGCGAAACACGTCGCGGCCCTCCACATTGCCCAAAAAATTCAATGGCAACTGCTTCAGCCGGTTAAACGCTTCGCGTGTGAGCTCGTTGCCCTTCATTTCCTCTTCGCCGATCGAAAGCAGCGCCACCTTGGGCCGCTTCACTCCAAAAATCGCTCGGTAATAAATCTCCCCCATCACCCCGAACTGCACAATCTGCTCCGGCTTCGAATCGACGTTCGCGCCCACGTCCAGAATGACCGAAAATTTCTCTTTGGCGTTCGGAAACGCCGCCGCCAGCGCCGGACGATCGACCGACGGCAACGTGCCTAGGACGAACCGTGCCACCGTCATCGCCGCGCCCGTATTTCCGGCGCTCACGAGCGCGTCTGCGTTGCCATCGCGCACCAGTCGCGCCGCCACGTGCAGCGAGCTGTCTTTCTTCCGGCGAAACGCCTGCGACGGCGAATCGCGCATCGTCACCACTTCCGTGGCGTTTGCCACGTCGATGGCCAGTCCGCGGTGCCGATGACGTCCCAGTTCGTGGCGAACCGTCGCCTCAACGCCTACCAAAACCACCCTGACGCCCAGTTCGCGCGCCGCCAGTATCGCCCCTTCTACTTCCGCGCGGGGCGCATGGTCGCCTCCCATAGCATCGAGTGCAATGGTAGTCATCTGGGCACCGAAGGACGCCACAATGACAAAAACTGTGTATGGCGAGTGAAACTTAGGCTGTCTTGCCCGTTGTGTCAATCACTTCGCGGCCTTTGTAGTATCCGCAGTGGGGACAAGCAGTGTGCGGCAGCTTCTTTTCGTGGCAGTTCGGGCATTCGCCGAGCGAAGCTACCCTTAGAAAGTCGTGCGCGCGCCGGTTGCTGGTGCGCCTCTTCGAATGACGTCGTTTTGGATTCGGCATTGCTACTCCCTCTTGAGCCTTTCTTCAGCGTCTCGTTTTGTCTATTTGAGTCCGAAGGAAGCCGTATTCCGCACAACAAGGCCGCACCACCGCGCGCGGCGGCCAAATCGGAATCATCTAGTGTAGCGTTTTATTGCTTCTTGAACCAGTCCTGCTTCAGCCGCGCCAGGGGCGCAAAGCGCGGATCGGAGGCGTGTTTTTCGCAGCGGCACTCTTCATTATTCAGGTTGGCGCCGCAATGGGGACAAAGACCCCGGCAATCGCTGCGGCAAATCACCTTCATCGGAATCGCCAGGTTTAGCTGTTCCGCCAGCACATCGGCCAGGAACAGCCCGTCGCCCTCATAGAACGCGACCTCCGTGTCCTCGTCGTCCAGCCGGACTTCGTCGTCGCTCGCAATCGTGTTCATCGGCCGGTAGGTCAGATCAAAATCCTTGCTGATTTCCTCCACCACCGTATCGAGGCACCGCGCGCACACCAGCTCGACGCGTGTGTGCAGGTTCCCGTAAATGCGAATCTGCCCTTCGATCAGCTCCGCCGTCGCGCGCACCTCAAGCGGCTCCACCTGCCGAAACTCCGCCGAATGGAAATCCAGCGTCCCCGGAGCGTAACTCTTCCGGATGCGAAGCTTCCGTAGGGCGAGTTCGTTAATGTCTATGAACATTGCTTTCGCAGCATTTTCCCCAACTAAGAGCTCATTATAGAGGGCGCAGACCCCCTGTCAAGAAACGCCCCTGTGCAAGATTTCTGCCTGACACTAACGCGTTACGTCGCGCCAGTCGCCTGCGGCGCCCGCGTCCCCAGCTGCTCGGCGCACTGTCGCAGCAGAAAATGGTCGGTCATGCCCGCGATGTAGTCGCACACCACGCGATACCGCGCCTCACGCTGCGCCTGTTCCGCGTAGAAGGCCGGCATGCGCTCGGGATGCTCCAGGTAGAACCGGAATAGCGCCTCGAGCGCGTCCACGCTCCGGTCGCGGTCCTCCGCGATCGCCGGCTGGCTGTACAGCCGCGCGTATAGGAACCGCTTCAGCCCGGCGTTCTGCTCGCCGACCGCCGCCGAAAAGCCGGCCAGCCTCTTCGGCTGGCTTCGAATGTCCTCCACCGTGGCCACGCCGCTCGCCTGCACGGCTGCGCGCGTGTGCTCGATCAGGTCCGTCGCCAAGTGATCCAGCACGCGCTTGAGCGCCTCGTTGAACTTCAGCTTGGCGCGCCCGCCGGGATAGCGACTGTGGACTCGGGCGTAAGCGTGGTTGAACAGCGGTACTTCTTCGCGCAGCTGCCCAAGGTCCAGCAGCCGCGCCTCGAATCCATCATCGAGGTCCGCGGTGTTGTATGCGATCTCGTCCACCAGGTCGATCAGCTGCGCTTCCAGCGGAGGCCGCTCCGCCAGCGCATACTCCGCCAGCTCGGGATGCTCTGCCGCCGTGTAGTCGCGCGAATGCTTGATGATGCCTTCGCGCACCTCCCACGTCAGGTTCAGCCCCGGAAAGTCCAGGTAGCGCTGCTCGAACAGCTCCACGATGCGCAGCGCCTGCAGGTTGTGGTCGAAGTATCCGCCGTGCTCGCGCATCAGCGCGTCCAGCCGGTGCTCGCCCGCGTGGCCAAACGGCGGATGCCCGATGTCGTGCACCAGCGCGAGCGCTTCCGCTAGGTCCGCGTCCAGGTCGAGCGCGCCCGCCGCGGTGCGCGCCACCTGCGCCACTTCGAGCGTGTGCGTCAGCCGGTTGCGGAAGTGGTCGGAGTAGCGCGTGGTGAAGACTTGCGTCTTGGCCTCGAGCCGGCGGAACGCGCGGGAATGGACCACGCGGTCGCGGTCGCGCGCGTAGTCGTTGCGGTAGGGATGCGGCGCTTCAGGATAGCGGCGTCCGCGCGTGCGCCGCACGTCCATCGCGTAGGACGCGAGCCCCATGCTCCCATTTTATCGTGGTTTGTGGCTTTTTACGGAGTGCGGCGGTCCTCCGCCGCTTTTCCGTGGAGTCTGACTTCAAGCTCCGAGGTGATCAGAACGGCGTCCCGAAGCTTATACTATTTTAGAATTATTCTAAATTGCGGCGCTACGATTTCCCCGGCGCAGCCGCGGGCGCAGCCAGCAGCCCAAGCGCCTGGTCCGCTTGCATCGCGATCGGCGTATCCGGGAACTGCGTCTTGATGGCCTCGTAGAGTTTTGCCGCTTCTGTCGGATTCTTCGCGCGGTAATGGTCCGCCAGCGCCAGCATCGCCACAGCCTTCGGCACGAGGACGCTCGGCTTGTCGATCAGTTGCTTGTAGAGCTTCACCGCGTCGTCGTCTTTGCCGGCGCGGTCGTCCACCTGCGCCAGCTCGAAGCGCGCCATGGCCGCGAATTCCTCGTTGCCGCCATCGGCGACGCCCTCTAGCCACTTGCGCGCGTCGTCATTTTTGCCCAACTTCTCGTCGCACAGCGCCGCGTAATAGGCGGCCAGCTGCCCCGGACGCGTCCGCGAGTAATTCTTCGCCACGTCCTCGAATTTTTTCGCCGCGTCCGTGTATTTGTTCTTCTCGTCCACGTAGGTCACTTCCGTGGGACCGGCCGGCTCGGTGGCCGTCCTCACGCGCGCCTGAAAAACCTTCATGGCGTCGTCAAACGCAGCGCTGGCCTTCACCGTCTTCCGCTGCGCGTACGTCTTCCAGCCGAAAAACCCCAGTGCCACCACGATCGCGCCTACCAGGATGTAGGTGCTCAGCGCCTGGTGCGAGAGCAGCGCCTCGGCGCCATGCGCCAGCGTCTCCCGCACTTCGTCCTTTTTCAGTTCCTTCCGGCTTATATGCGCCATTCCGTAACTCCAGTCTGAATGGTGATGATAACACAGGGCTTTAGGAGGCGTGAGTTGGCGATCGGTGATCGAGCGTGACAACTGAGGTGGGCGTACCTATGTTGGTTGCGGGAGTAGCAACAATTGTGATTCGCGCTGGTTTTACTGTGCGCCGCAGAGCGGCCTCAAATTTGAAATTGGAATTCAAAGGAGGGTGAGAGCGGTCGAGGAGGCGAAGGCGTGGAAGTCGCGGTCGCGGGTGAGGAGAGGCACGTCGGCGTCAAGGCAACACTGGGCGATGAGGGCATCGCCGAGGCGCGCGCGGCGGCCTCTGGCGAGAACCTTGGCCCGGAGTTCGCCAGCGCGTTGCCAGTAGCCGGGGCCAATCTCTACCAGGGGAACGCCCGCCAAGATTTCCGCAGTGTCCGAAGGAAGCTTGGGGTCGCCTAGCAGTTCGGTGAGAACGGGGGGAACCATGACGATCTGGCGGTCGGCCAACGCTTTGTCGAGAAGTTGCACGTCGTCACCCGTCTCGCCACCTAGAAAAGCGACCCAGGTGCTCGAATCGGCGGCGATCACCTATCGTCCTTGAGCTGTTGCCAGGTTCGGCTAAAGCGGACTTTGCCGCGAAGCTTGCGGAGTCGGGCGTAGGTGTCCGACGCGGCGAGGAGCTGGAGGCCGGCGCGAATGGTTTGGGTGATGCCGGCGCCGCTGGCACGCTGGGCGCGATCGAGAAGCTCGCGCGGGACGTGGACGGTGATTTTGCGGGCGGTATTGGCCATAAAGGGATCGTACCATATGAGATGCCAGCATGCGATATGGCAGGAGACCCTTTGTTCTTTGGATCTTCCGGGCCGGCGCAAGCCGGGAGCAACCCACCCTTCATGCAAAAGACGCAGAAAAGAGTGGGTACCTGAAAAAGAGCGACTGACGCCTTTTGATGGGGCTATTCGGAGTCGCTGGTGGGGTCGTCTTCGGGGTCCTTGGGGACGGTGTCGGATTTGTCGGCTTCGATGGTGACTTGGACATCGGCGCCGGGCTTGAGTGCGACGGGATTGCCGTTCTCGTCCTGAAGGGTGTTTTCGACGCGGATTTCTTTATAGAACGCTTCGCCGTCGGTGACGGAAATTTGAGCCTGCTCCGGGCGGAGAAAAGGGACGGCCGGGATGATTTTTTCGACGGTGGCGGGCAGGGTGACGGACGGCTTTTCCTTGGTCTCGTCGGCTGGTTCGTCGGGCGTGCGGAGTTGGTCGCTCATCCGAAAACTCCTGGAAAAACGGCGGGCGGGAGGCCGAAAGGGTGGGCTGATAACAAATGATAGCACCGGGGATGGAAGGCGGAAAGCGGAAAGAGAAAGGCAATTCGGAACCACAGATGAACCTGCCTGCCGGCAAGGCAGGCACGGACCCTTCGACCGCGCGATGCGGCCTCGGGAGAAGTGCACATTAGCGGCGACCGATAATGCGAGAAAAGGAAAAGGCATCCCACACTTCATGCAAAAGACGCATGAAGAGGCACCCGAAAAAACAAAATCTCTATTGCGCGGCGGTGGCGGCTTTGGCGGCGGAGGCCGCGACTTTTTCGCGCATCATCTCGACGCGTTTGATCACGAATTCGAGGCGTTTGCGACCCCACTTGGTGTGCGTGATGGCCTCTTCGATGTCGCCGAAGCCTTGCGGGTCGCCGAGCTTTTCGCGGAGCTCCTCAATGAAGGGGTGGATCTTGGCGTACATGAAAAACATTTCGCCGCTGAAGGCGGGCTTGAGAAAGAGGGTCTCGTCGAGGACGCCTTCGAGAACGAACGAGGCGACGATGCCCCAGTATCCGCCGACCTGGCGCAGCCAGTTGTTTTCCTGAGTGCCCATGGCCCAGGCGACTTTCATGAAGTCGTCGGCGTTGTTGGGCCAGAACGAGATGGCCCACCATTGGCGGGCCTTGCGCATTTCGGCCTCGCGGCGCAGGTCGTAGAGTTTCAGGATAAGTTCGGCGTCGGCAGCGGTAGGTTTTTTCGGCATTTTTGATCTCCGTAGTGAGGTTTTTTTTCACCGCGCGAAAGGATAGCGCAGAGGAGGGGAATTGTACAAATGAGCGCAGAAATCCGCGCGAGGGCCAAAGTGCGGCCGAAAGAGAAGATAAGGGCTAGACCTTTGTCACGTTTTCAGCTTGGAAGCCCTTGGGGCCCTGGCGGACTTCGAATTCGACGAGCTGGCCCTCGTTCAAGGACTTATAGCCGTCCATTTGGATGGCGGAAAAATGGACGAAGACGTCCTCGCCGGACTGGCGCTGGATGAAACCGTAGCCTTTGGAGGCGTTGAACCACTTCACGACACCCTGTTCTCGAGCCAACGTAGGAGACTCCTCTGCGAGTGATGTCCCGATACAGTCGCTTGTAAAACTGGGAGGAACGCAAGGCCCGCGGGGAGCGGGATGGCACTCCAGCAGATTACAAGACCGTCTCAGCGGGCGGGATTCTTCCACAAAACGAAATGAGTGTCCATAGAAACGAGGCCCCGCCTTCGCGCGCTAATGGCATGCGCGCTACGGCGCGGCGAGCCCACTGTTCGAGGTCGAGCACGCTTCCGCTGGCGGGCAAGGAAGGCCCATGAAACTTGAGGATTCTTGACAATCGGAGGGGCGGCGTGTAGGTTCGCGGAAAGCGCGCCTTCCGTGAAGTTGGTGCAGCGCACATGCCTGAATTTGCCTCGTAATGGACGCACACTGGAGCCAGGTGCTGGAAGTGTTGGAAGCGGTGCTGGAGCTTCCGGCCGAAGAGCGAGAACGGTACCTGGATACAGCCTGCCCTGAGCCGCAGATTCGACGTTATGTGGAATCGCTGATCGAGTCGTTCCAAAACGCGTCGGGGGATCTGGATGAGCCCGCGGCGGAAGCATTTCTGCGTGAGGCGAAGGCGGGGCCGATGTATATGGAGCCGCAGTCCGAGACGGCGACGCCGGAGGCGGGCGACGGCGCGGGAAATTCAGGAGCGCCGGCCACGGCAGCTTCTCGTGTGACTCCACCGAACAATTCAAGTGACGCAGCGGGTGCTTCGAGCGTGCGCGCGACGGAGCCGGGCGCGACGGCGGGCGGGCCGCGCGTGGGCGCGTATCAGCTGAAGGCAAAACTCGGCGAAGGCGGAATGGGTGCGGTGTTTCGCGCCGCGCGCGCGGACAAGAAAAATGAAAGAGAAGTAGCGGTCAAACTGGTGAAGGGCGAATTCTTTAGCGAATTTGCGGTCAAGTGGTTCTCGGTTGAACTGCAAAGTCTTGCGAAGCTCGATCATCCGAATATCGCGCGGCTGCTGGATGGCGGGATCACCGAAGACGGCACGCCGTATTTCGTGACGGAGATGGTGCGAGGCATGCCGATCGATGTGTACTGCGACGCGGAAAAGCTGTCGATCAACGAACGGCTGCGATTGTTTCGCACGGTATGCGGGGCGGTGACGTACGCGCACCAGAATTTGGTGGCGCATCGAGCCTTGAAGCCGGCAAATATTCTGGTGACCGACGACGGTGTGCCGAAGCTGTTGGATTTTGGGATCGCGAAGATGCTGAACCCGGAGGCATTCTCGTCGGAAGTCGAAGAGACGATGAGTATCGTCCGGATGCTTATGCCGCAGTACGCGAGTCCCGAACAAGCAAAGGGCGAGACGATCACGACGGCGAGCGACGTGTATTCCCTAGGCGTGCTGCTATCTGTGCTGCTCGCGGGGCGCATGCCGTATTCGTTTGTGACGACAAATAGCGAAAGCATCGCGAAGGCAATTTGCGAGACACCGCCGGTGAAGCCGAGCGCGATTGTGCGTCGTCCGGTGGAATCGGCGGGATCCAAACCACACGACGACGAACGTGGACGCGCTGAGCCAACAGCCGAACAAATCGGCTCGAATCGCGGCGAGCAAGTGGATCAACTGGCGCGGAAGCTCGAGGGCGACCTGGACACGATTGTACTGTTGGCACTGCGGAAGGAGCCGACGCGGCGATACGCGTCGGTGGAGCAGTTTTCCGAGGATATCCGGCGCTTCCTGGAAGGGCGGCCAGTTGTGGCACGGGGAGATTCAGCGAGGTACCGCGCGTGGAAGTTTTTCCAACGTCATGCGGTGGCGGTGACGGTGAGCGGACTGATGGCCCTGAGCCTGACGGGAGGGCTCGGGCTGTCGTTGCGCCAGGCGCACGTAGCCAGAGTGGAGCGCGCGAGAGCGGAGCGGCGGTTCAACGACGTAAAAGAACTGGCCAATTCGCTGTTTGACTTGCACGATTCGATCAAAGACTTGCCAGGGGCAGTGCCCGCGCGGCAGCTGCTGGTGACGGAGGCGCTGAAGTATCTGGACAACTTGTTGCCGGAAGCGGCAGGCGATGTGCCGCTGCAGGACGAAGTGGCGAACGCGTACGAGCGCGTCGGTGACCTGCAGGGGAATCCGAACTTTGCGAACCTGGGCGATACGGCCGGGGCCCTGACGAGTTATCGAAAGGCGTTGGCGATCCGGGAACCGCTTGTGGCGCAACAGCCGAACAACGAGGCGTTCCAATGGAGTTTGTCGGGGACTTACTTGGAACTCGGATGGTGCCTGGAGTCGGCGAATGACAGGAAGGGCGCGATTGAAAATCTAAGGAAGGCACTGGCGATTACGGAGCTAATCGCTTCGAGTTCGAACGATCCGATAAAGCTGGATCAACTGGCTGGAAACTATTACGGCGTGGCGGCGCTTATGGGAAAAAGTGGCGAATTCGGCGCGGCGATGGACGGCTATCAGAAGGCGGCGGCGATCCGGCAGTCGATTCATCATGCGACGCCGAGCGAGGACGCAACGCTGAGGATGCACCTGGCCGGGGACTACAGCGGGATGGCGGAAGTGCTCGATATGCAGGGCGACAAGACCGGCGCGCTCGAAATACAAAACCGAGCAGTGGCATTGCTGAAGGGGCTAACCGCCAGTGATCGAAAGAATGCGACAGCGCGGCGGTTGCTCGCTGTTGGACAGGAGTACCAGGGGATCTATCAGGAGAAGGCGGGATTCCTGGACGAGGCGCTGGTGGATTTGGGAGACGCGCAGAGAATTCTGGAACCGCTGGCGAATGCAAACCCGTCGGATACGCTGACAAAGACAGCGCTGGCGTTCACCGAGATGCATCTGGGATCAGTGGCGACGAAGAAGGGCGATCCATCGCGCGGGCTGAACGAGTTGGAGTCCGCTCACCAAAAGTTTGAGGTGCTGATGGCAAATACGCCGCCGAAGGATTTTCTACGCCGGGGAATGGCGGAGTGCGAGTTCGAGATCGGTTTGGCGGAGCGGGCCGAGGCACAAGCGAGGAGGCGAGGGGCAAAGCCGCTGTGGGAGAGCGCGGTGGCGCACTTCGCGAAGGCTCAGCAGGCGTGGGCCGATATACAGTCGCGGGGGGAACTGGCGCCTGCGGACGAGAATACGATCAAAGAACTTCAGAAGCAGCTTGCGCAGAGCAACGACGCGCTGAGCCGCGCACGATAAGGCGCGGAACCCCCGGATCGGACGCTCGCAAGCCGTTCAACGGAAACTACTGAGCGCTTTTTCCTCGTCGGACTGAACATCGAAAACAGTAAAGAGTCGTGTGATTTGCAGCAGATCGTGAACGCGCTTCGTGAGGTTCAGCAGCTTGAGCTCGCCTCTAGCGTTCTGCACGGTGGTGAAAGCGCTGACGAGCTCGCCGATGCCGGAACTGTCGATGTAGTCGACATCGTCGAGGTTGATCAGGATCTTAAGGTGGCCGCGGTCGATGAGGTCGCGGACCGTCTTGCGCAAGAGCGAGCTGCCTTCACCGAGCGTGATCTTTCCGCTGAAATCGACGATGATTACTTGACCGACAACGCGCGTAGTTCCCTGGAGGGCCATGCCGACATTCTACCCCTGTTGACTCTGGCCGTTGCCGGAAACTGCGGACGGCAGTTTCTTGACTAAAACGAGTTCTGCGCCGCCGCTCGGGCCGCGACGGACTTCGAAAGAATCCATAAAAGCGCGCATTAGGAAGAGGCCACGACCGGAGGTGCGAAGGAGGTTTTCCTCGGCGAGGGGGTCGGGGACGTTGGAGGGTTCGAAGCCTTTGCCCTGGTCGAGAACGCGGACTGTGTAGGTATCGGCGGATATTTCGACCGTGAGGGTGATCTTCTTCCGGCGGTCCTGCTGGTTACCGTAATTATAGGCGTTGATGACGCCTTCGCGGACGGACATGCCGATCTTGTGAAGATCTTCCTCGTCGAAGCCGCTGGCTTCCGCGATGCGCATGCAGATGCTTTCGGCGAGGTCCACGCTATCAAGGATGGTCTCGAGCGTGACTTCAATACGTTGAGTTTTGGCTGGCACCGGAGTCGATAGGATCCCAAGAAAACGAGGCGGTATGTGTATCATTGGGCCGGAAGGCAAGTCAATGAGACTGGGGTACTGAGAGTTTTGAGACTACAGGCGGCTTTTCTGGTCTCTCTTGCACACACCCTAGCGCTCGCGCGGAAGTCTCCTGTCGCTCAAGATGATTCAGCTCATCCAGAGTACTTCGAAGAAATGCCGGACGCTCTGGCTGGATGCCAATATACACCATATGGTGTCTATAAACAATTATAGGTATCGCAGGCCGGAAGTAAAGCAATCGGTTGCGGTCGGAGATGAACCGATTCGATTGGTGTGCCGTCCGCATCAGCTCTCTAGAAAGTTCGCAGAACAATTCAGGGCGGCACAACCCGATCCAATTCATTCGAAGTCGGTGAGGTGGCGTGGAGGGACCGCAACCCTTACGGCGTTGAGCACAGCCGCCAAATCGATGATTTCTTGCGCGATGGCTCCTCCCAGCGGAGGCAAATAACCAAGCGCCGCGGCAAACATTCCTACGATGCTCAGGACCATCCCGCCGGCCGCAGACTGCAACGCGATCCGGCGCATGCGTTGCGCGATGTGAATCAGCTCATCAACACGCCCCAAAGATGTCTCCAGAATTACGGCATCAGCCGCTTCCGAAGTGACCTCACTTTGTAGGCCGAACGCAACACCCACCGTGGCTGCCCGCATCGCTGGCGCATCGTTGATGCCATCGCCAACGAAGAGAGTCGGCGAGGTGACCACTTCTTCGCGGGTGATCGCGACCTTGTCCTCCGGGGTTTTTGCCGAGTATACCCCCCTGATTCCCACTTCATCCGCGAGCCGCCGGACTTCCTCATCCCGGTCCCCGGATACCAGCAGGACGCGATTCACCGCGTGGCGTGGTTTCAAATGCCGAATGAATGTGCGGCTATCCAGACGGGGCGTGTCATGAAAACGAAAGGTGGCGGCGTATACCTGGTCCATAAAAACGAGACACTCGAGTCCAGAGGTGACTTCCGGCAAGCGGATGTCCTGCCCTGAAATCTTGCTGCGGCTCGTGATCCAGACCTTGTGGTGGCCGACGGTCCCGCGCAGACCTTCGCCAGGGCGCTCACTAATCTCTGAGACGAGTTCAAGGGGCAAATTGGCCTTCAGCGCGGCTTCTTGAATTGCGTGAGAAAGCGGATGTTTGGAGTAGCGTTCTAGACTGGCGGTGAGGCGTAAAACCTCGTCTTCCGCAAATCCAGGTGCGCAGACAATTGCGGATAAGGAAGGCTTGCCATAAGTCAGAGTTCCGGTCTTGTCGAATATGAGCGTGCGGCAGCGATCGATTTGTTCGAGGACAGCGGGATTTTTGATGATGATGCCGCGCCTTGCAGAAAGGGAGATCGCGCCGATGACAGCAACCGGAATTGCAATGAGCAAAGGGCACGGCGTCGCAACGACCACAACGGCAAGAAAGCGATGCGCCTGCCCGGTGAACGCCCACGCTATCGCTGCCAAGGCAAGCGCCACTGGCGTGTACCACGCGCCTAACCTGTCTGCCAACCGACGAATGTGAGGCCGGTGCTGCTCCGCGTCTTGCATGACGCGCATAATTCGTGCAAAGCGTGAATCTACGGCCAGTTTCTCAGTGCGCATGTACACCACCGTATCGCCGTTGATTGCACCGGAAATCACCTGTGACCCTGGCAGCTTTTCGATCTCGAAAGGTTCGCCGGTTAGATAGGCTTCATTCATTTTTCCGCTGCCCTCGATCACAACGCCATCGACAGGGCAGATCTCATGCGGAAAAACGGCAAGAATGTCTCCGATTGTAATGTCCGCGAGGTGTATGTCCGAAACGTTCGGTCCCACTCTCCGATGAGCGATTTCTGGCATTCTTCGAGCAAGTGCGTCGAGAACTGATGATGCTCTTCGGCTGGCGAACTGCTCGAGCGCGGTGCCTCCAGAAAGCATAAGAATTACGATCACGCCGATGAGGTATTCGTGGAGCAAGACGGACGTGACAACGGAAATACCTGCGAGATGGTCAGACCCGAATTCTTTCTGAAAGAGTTTTTGCACCAGACGAAACACGAGCGGCAATCCGCCTGCGATTAGCGCAACAACCAGAGGAATCTGGCATGCCATTGGGGAGGCGTCCGACAGATAACGCAGTGCGACGTGAAGGAAAATAGCAGCCAAACTCATAAGTGCAATTAACGTTGAATCGGTCCAATTGAAAGGCTTTTGGTGTACCGGTACCGGGGCCACTGTTAAATGATCCGCGACGGCTCCGTTCAGGTTCATTTCGCAACTCTTGACCGAGCACTCGCAAGCCTAATCTGCGGCGCGCGTCTCCAGAGTGATGTACGTCACTCGGCGCTGTGACCGAGATAACCCTGCTTTGGAACTGGACTTGGCTAACCTAAACGCGGGTTGCGTGAAGGCAGCGAGCGATGACCAGAAAAGCGATGCTCTCCTCGGAATCGTGATGACAATCATCGCGATTGTGGCTTGGTGGTTGGAGCTTCCAGCATTGAGGTAATAAAGGCAGCAAACGATGGCTTTAGATATCAGGGATGCGCTAGGCGTTCTGATTGCCGCGCTTGGCGGAGCCGCAGTAGGCGTGGAACGGGAGTGGTCGGGCCATGCTAGCGGACCCAAAGCGCGTTTCGCAGGAATACGCACGTTCACGCTCTTAGGGTTGCTAGGCGGGCTAAGCGGGACATTGTGGTCTGCCGGCGTGCATGCCCTTGCGGGCGTCCTCCTCGCCGGCGCAGGCATGCTGATCGTGGCCGCTTACTATGCAGCCAGCCGCGCGGAGATCGATGGTACCACCGAGGTTGCAGCTTTCGTCGTATTGGCCGCAGGTGTTACTGCCGGAATGCACCAGCTAACAATCGCAAGTGCCGTGATCGCCATAACGACGCTACTTCTGGTCGAAAAGTCAAAACTTCATAATATTGTCGGACATATCGACGACGCGAGTCTGCGTGCGGCGTTTCGCTTCGCAGTGTTGGCTGTCGTCATTTTGCCCCTGCTCCCCACAGGGCCCTATGGACCTTTGGGGGGGATTCGCCCGCGCCAGCTTTGGGCTATGGTTCTGTTCTTCTCGGGATTGAGTTTTGCAGGGTACCTCGCTCGGCGCGCACTGGGATCGCAT
>Ga0066388_100001365_pt1 | contig 13605 bp, 14 predicted proteins | sample PanSoiMetaGPlot6_FD_64539 | JGI IMG/M metagenome (GOLD analysis project Ga0066388, IMG submission 64539) | Tropical forest soil microbial communities from Panama analyzed to predict greenhouse gas emissions - Panama Soil - Plot 6 (Hybrid Assembly) | ecosystem: Environmental > Terrestrial >... | reverse complement strand
GTTCGGGATCACCGTGAACGCGATCTGTCCGGGGATGATCGACACCGAGCTGACGCGAGAGCACGCAACCCAGGAGCAGCTCGCGGGGCTCGCGGCGAGCTATCCGATCCCCAGGCTCGGGACGGCGGCGGAGGTCGCCAACCTGATCTGCTTCGTGGCCTCCGAGGCCGCGGGATACATCACGGGGGCGTCGTTCGACATCAATGGGGGGGACTTGATGCTGTGACCTCGATCGAGTCGAGATTCCGCTTGGGCCAACTCCAGGCGTACGCCACCACGAGTACCGTGAGCACGACCTCGATCAGGCCATAGAACACGTAGAAGGCCCAGCGCCACATGGTGAGGAGGGTGATGATCGTGTAGATCGCGCCGACGATGATGTTGAGCCAGCGGGTCGGCCTCGGTGGCAGCGCCAGGGTGAGGAAGATCATGACGCTCGGGATCGCCATCACGAGCGATGTCGCCAGCAACACACCTTGAGTCGTTGTCCCAAGGGGCCCCATTCTCCCCTGCAGCATCCCCTGGAGACGTCCCGGCACGTACAGCCCGAAGTAGTCAGCGTAGATGTAGCAGAACATCACGCTCGCCCACAGAGCCGCGATCTTGATTCTTACGTGGATCTTGATGTCGTCCAAGGCTGCCACTAGCGACTCCCGCCCGACCCACCATCGTGTACATGCGCCGCCAGGATGTCCGCGACGCGTCCGTGAAAGATCAGGGGGATCGGGTAGCTGATGGTGGCATTCCGCCCCCTCCTCCAGGCCTCGATGACCAGTACGTCGTCCCCTTTGGGGTTCTGCTCCCATCGATAGGAACGGATCTCACTCCACTGGATGAACCCGAGGAAGCAGATGCCTTGGTCCGTGAAGCGCAGGCGCGTTCGTTTCTTCAAGACGACGAGGACGGCCAGCATGCCGCCTAGAGCGATCGTCATCATCACCACGCCCACGGTCCTGCTTCGGAACCAGGCGTACGCCAGCACGATCGCCACAGGAAGGTACGTGACGGGATTGCGGGACAAGAGCGGCACTTCGAGCGGACCCGTGTCGAGTAGCAGATCGCCGCGCCGGCGCGCCTGCCAGGCCAGGCCCAGCGTGGTGCCGCCGAACACGATCCCGAACCCGATGCCCATTCCGAGCCAATTCATCTGTAATCAGGGCCCCACGCTCTCACGGTCTCGCTCGACGATCAAGAATAACACGCTTGCCATCCCATGGACCGTGGCAGACGATGGCCGGCATGGGCGGGTCCATCGGAATTCCTCAGGGCACCGTCGGTCCCTATCGCATCGAGCGCGAGATCGCGCGCGGCGGCATGGGCATCGTCTACCTCGCCCGCGACACGAGGCTCGACCGCGCGGTCGCGATCAAGGCGCTTCCGGACGATGTCGCCTCCGATCCCGATCGGCTTGCACGTTTCGAGCGCGAAGCCAAAGTGCTCGCGTCGCTCAACCATCCGAACATCGCAGGAATCTACGGCGTGGAGGAGGCCGAGGGGCGCCGGTATCTCGCGCTGGAGCACATCGAGGGGGAGACGCTTGCCGCCCGGCTCGCGCGCGGGCCCATGCCGCTGGCCGAGGCCCTCGAGATCTGTCTGGAGATCGCGGCCGGCGTCGAGGCCGCCCACGAGAACGCGGTCATCCACCGCGACCTCAAGCCCGGGAACGTGATGATCACCCCCGGGGATCGCGTGAAAGTCCTCGACTTCGGGCTCGCGAAGGGAAAGGTCGCCGCGGAATCCGATCACGGCGCGCTCGCCAATTCGCCGACGCTCACCGAGTCCCCGGTTCTTCCCCATTCGCCCACGATCCATTCGCCGGCGACGATTCCCGGCGTCATCCTCGGCACCGCGGCGTATCTCTCGCCCGAGCAGGCGCGGGGGAAGGCGGTCGATCGACGCACCGACATCTGGTCGTTCGGGTGCGTGCTCTACGAGTGCCTCTCGGGGAAACGCGCGTTCGAGGGAGAGACCGTCAGCGACACCATCGCGAAGATTCTCGAGCGGGACCTGGACTGGTCGAAGCTCCCGAAGAGCACCCCTCCACGAATTCGCGAGCTGCTCCGACGCTGCCTCGAGAAGGATCCACGGAAGCGGCTTCGCGACATCGGCGAGGCGCGGCTCGTGCTGGAAGAGCAGCGCGCCGGTGGATCGGCCGCAGGCGCTGCCGAGCCCCCGCCGGCCCCCAGACCGCCTTCCCGCCTGCAGCGCATGTTCGAAGGGCGCGGCGGGATTCTCTTCGGAATCGGACTGGCGCTCGGCGCGGCGCTGGGCATCAAGCTCTGGGGCAGTGCGGGCGACGTGACGTCCATGCGGCGCGGCGACCGCGCCGTCACGCGTCTCTCCATCGTCGTCCCTCCCGGTCTTCGCGCCCAGGATGCGGATATCACGCCGGATGGAAGAACCGTCCTCCTCCAGGCACAACCGCAAGCGTCCTCGGCGGGACAGGAATCGCGATCCCGGCTCTACGTACGCACGATGGACAGGCTCGCCTTCGAGGCCATCCCAGGCACCGAGGGTGTCCTGGGGTTTACGGTCGCCCCGGACGGTCGATGGATCGTATTCGCGGCACCGGTTTCGGAGCGCATCGCGCAGCAGCGCCTTCTCAAGGTGCCCGTGGACGGAAGCGCTCCGCCGACGCCGATCAGCAAGTGGGAAGATGACTGGGTTGGGTCGGTCGCATGCATGGCCTCGGGCGATATCTACGTGGCGACGAACCTCGGAAAGGAGTTCGTGCGAATCCCGCTTGGTGGGGGCCCTCCCTCGAAATCCCGAAGATTCGAGACGCCCGACACCAGCACCTCATTCACGTTCCGATCCGGGCTTCCCGGGAATCACGGCGCGCTTCTGACGGCCATCTCCTATCAGGGGGGTGCCTTCCACAGCGGTATCGGCGTGGTGGATCTCCGCAGTGCAAAGACCAAGATCCTGTTCCGGGACGGCGGCAGCCCCCATTACGCACCGGGCGGCCACCTTCTCTTCACCAAGAACGACGTACTGCTGACTGCCCCGTTCGATCTCGGGAAACTCGAGGTGACCGGGGAGCCCGTGGCGGTCTTGAATGGACTCCGCACTGGCTCGAGCTGGGGGAATGCGGGCTTCGACCTTTCGAATAACGGCGTTCTCCAGACCGCTTCCGGGGGATCCGCATGGGCGAATCGCCGAGCGGTCATCGTGGACCACAAGGGCGCGGTCTCGGAATGGTCGCCGGATCGTGAGGCGTTCGAGACGTGGCTATCGGTGTCTCGCCAAGGAAACCGATTCGCTTCGGTGATCGCCAATGCGAACGCGATCTATGAGATCTGGGTGTTGGAACGCGGGCGCCGTTCGGCACGCCGCGTGGTCGCGGTCCCCGGTGCAGACGTCTCATCCGCGCTCTGGTCACCCGACGGCGGGCGAATCGCGTACACCCAGGCAAACCGTTCCGATAGCGACGGAGTGTACGTCGTGAATGCCGAGGGAACGGGCGTCCCTCGGAAAGTCATCCGATGGGGTCCACAGCAGTTTGGCGTCGCGACTTCCTGGTCCCCGGATGGGGCGCAGATCCTCTGCACGCTGGTGCGGTCGAATCGGGGGATACTTTCCGTGGCGCCCGCCGAGCCGGGCGGGGCCGCCTCGGAGCCGCGGCCCGTCTTCTCGGGAGCGGCGCAGACCGGCGGTGGTTCCTTCTCCCCGGACGGTCAATCGATCGCGTATCATTCCGACGAGTCGGGTAGTTATGAGGCTTACGTTTGCCGCTGGGCCCAGGGCGGCCCCACGGGCGAGCCACTCCTCGTCTCCTCGGGGGGAGGAACCTTTCCGGGATGGAGTCCGGACGGACGACATCTGTATTACCTCTCGCCCCAGAACAAGCTCATGATGGTTGCGATCAGCGCACGTCCCCGCTTGGAAGCGTCGTCCCCTTCGGTGGCGTGGGATCTCGATGGCCTGCGACTCCTCGCCCTCTACGACATTCTTCCCGACGATCGACTCCTCGCGATCCAGAAAGCAGAAGGCGAGGACGAGATCACGCAGTTCGACCTCACGTTGAATTTCTTCGAGGACTTGAAGCGGCGCCTTGCCGCGGCGAAGAGGAACTAACCCCTCAATCGCGCTCGAGGGCGAGCCGCGAGCCGATGCCGATCAGCGCCAACCCCGACGCGGCTTCGATGCTTCGGCCGGTGCGCGCACCGGCGAACCAGCCGGCCGCGTGCTCGATCGCGAACGCGTACACCGCCAGCCAGAGCAGCGTGAGAGCCGAAAACAAGAGGCCCAGCGTCATGAGTCCGGGGAATGTCGCCGGACCATGCGGCGCGAACTGAGGGAAAATACTCGCGAAGAAGACCGCCATCTTCGGATTGCCGAGATTGCTGAGCAGCCCCTGGCGGAACGCGCGCGCCCTCGGGACGCCCGTTCGGGGCGCGGGCGCGTCCGAGCGCCCTTCCTTGCGCGCCAGGGCGTGGAGCAGCGACTGCGCGCCGAGCACGATGAGATAGAGCGCGCCCGCGAGCTTGATCGCATGGAACACCCGTTCGGAGGCGAGCAGGATGGCCACGAGCCCCGCCGAAGCCGCGAGCTCCCAGGCGAGCTGACCGCAGACGACTCCGAGCGCGGTCGCGATGCCGCCCGCGCGACCGCCGCTCACGCTGTTGCGGATGGTCAGCGCCGTATCGGGCCCGGGAATCACGATCACGACGATCGCGACGGCCAGAAAGGCAGCGAGCGAATGGCTCATTGGACCTCCATCAGCTCGCGGACCGCGGGCTCGAGGCGGTCGGAGAGCCGGCCGTCGACGGCACGCATCTCGACGATCAACCGCTCGCTGACCGCGCCGAGCGCGCGAGAGAGCTCCGCCGCATCGATCCGGCGCACGAGCGCTTCCTCGAGCGGTTCGGTCAGCTCCCGAGGCAGTCGATCCATGCCGCGTCCTTCTTTGGTCGGCAACCCAAGTCTGAGACAAGCCAGCGCAAGGACGTAGTCCCGCATCCCGCTCACCATGTATTCAGCCTGCCAGAGTCGCTCGCGCGCGATCGAGGACCGGGCGTGGAGCGCGTAGAGCCAAGCATATCCGATCAGGCTCTCGGCGGTAGGCGGAGTGACATGCGGCCGCTCGGCGGCGTGGCCGAACACCAAGCGGAAGGTGGGAGTGCGCGCTCCGAATTCCTCGGCTGGGGCGAACGCGAGGTCGACCTGCAGCGTGCTCGCGAGCAGAAAGACGCGGTAGATCCATGCACCCGCGTGGACGTCGACGTGATGCAGGGCTTCGTACTGCTGGTACATGCGCGAAGTCCAGCTCGAGAGCACCTGCGGGATCTCAGCCGGGTTCGAGACGCCGAATGCGAGGTCGATGTCCGACCAGAGGTCCTCGGTGCCGGCGGCGGCTGAACCGGTCAGCGCGCCCCCGCTCAGGCGCGTATCGGCCTGCGCGAGTGCCAGGAGCTCCGATCGAATTCGTTCGCGGTCGGCGGGACGAAACATGTCAGAGCCAGCGTCGGACCTTCCTCTTGTACTCGAGGTACGGCTCCCCGAACTTCCGTTCGAGATACCGCTCCTCGCGAACGATGACGCCGGTCGTGATCACCGCCACGGTCAGGACGAGAGCGACCAGGAACCAAGCCGAGTCGGTCCAGACGGCGATCCCCAATTCCAGGAACGCGAACGACAGGTAAATCGGGTTACGAGAGAATCGGTACGGACCCGTCGAGACGATGGCGCGGGTGGGCTTGCGGGTCTGGACCGGCGTGTCGGCGGCTCGGAATTCGCGGATGGCGAGGACGAAGAAGGCCACCGCCGAGACCACGATCAAGGCACCCACCGCCGTCCTCACTCCCGCCGGGACCCAGGGCAGGGGATGCAGCCGTTCGGCCACGGTCCCGAGCACGAGCCCGCCAAGGAGAATGACCGGCGGAGGCGCGATGACGCCCGGCGTGTCCGACGTCATCGCTGTCCGCTCTAGGCCACCGCCACCGGTAGGGACCGGCTCTCCGCCTTCAGATACGCGTTCGGATCGTGGTGGAGCGATCCTTCGGGGAGGTGCGGCCAGAACGTGCCGAGATCGCGCTTGATCCGCTCGACGTAGAACTGCGGCAGCACGTGACTCGTCCCGGACAAATAGGGAAGGAACTCCGGATCCTGGTCCATGAGCTGCCGCACCCGGGAATGGTATCGAATGCGGCCGAATCCTTCCGAGGAGACGGCGCGCACGACGTTCATCCACCGCGGTATCCGCTCGCTCGTGCCGCGGAAGCGGTTCGCGATCGCGCGCCAGGAGAAGCTATACTTCGTGAGATCGATGACCCGGTCGTAGAACTCGGGCCACGCATAATTCTTCGGCTGCACGTTCATCGCGTGGTTGTTGTTGAGGAAATGGAACGGGAACCCCGAGACGCGCCCCGCGCGCTGAAGCTCCAGATTCAGCGGCGCAGCCTGGCCGAACGCCGTAAGCAGCGAGTAGCCGGGGAAAGCGCCGGGGGTCATGTCGATGAACTGCTTCGTCAGCTCGAACGGCTCCGCCCCTTCGTCCATGTCGAGGCCGAGCACGAAATTCGTCTGCACGTACGGGATGTAGCGGAGAACCGTGTTCACGTGCGACGAGACCTGGCGGACCTTGTCGAGCCCGCTGATCTTGCTCCCGGTCCCCGCCTTGTTTCCGAGGGAGTACCACGACTCGATCCCCGGCAGGATCGCCTTGAATCCGTTCCGGCGCATCCGGACGAGGTGCGGCTCCGACAGGAGCGAGAGGCTGCTCTCCGCGAGGAAGTCGATGCTTCCCGGAGGAACGGCATCCTCGATGGTGTTGATGTAGTCGTTGAACCGAACGCCGAAGTTGGGATCGTGCCATCCGACCCGGGGCCGCTTCATCTTCGTGCGCAGGAATCGCAGGTCGTCGCGGATCTGCTCGAACGCCAAGGGCTGATAGTCGACCGTCGAATCGATGCAGAAGGGGCATGTGTACGGGCAGCCGAGGCTCCCGATCATCGGGACGATCTTGAACGCCGGAGCCTTCGCGAGCGTCGGCTCGATGTACTTCCAGCGCTCCTGGACGCTCGGCAAGCTCGCCGGGTGCTTCTTCGCGTCGAGGAGGACGCCGAGCGGCCGGTGCGACGCGCAGTCGGCGAGCGCGGATCGGACGGTCTCCCGGTCCGTGAACCCGAAGACGTAATCGAAGTACTTCCGCGCGTCCTGGGGGTAGCAGCGCGCGTGGGGACCGCCCAATGCCGTCACGACCCCGCGCTGGCGGAGCTGGTGGCTCAGCGCGTACGAGAGCTGCGCCGCCTGGGTGAAGGCGCTGATGAAGACGAGATCGATGTCGCTCGGGATGAGCTCGGCCGGGTCTTCGAAGCCGGTGTAGCAGGTGAGGTGGACCTCATGTCCTTCCTGCTCGCACCAAACCGCGATGACCTGCGGCATGATGCTCGCCAGGTTGGCATGCATGATCCGCGCGTAGAGGGCCCGGGTCGGCGCCCTCGCGACGATATCGAGAACTGCGATACGGAGCTTGCGAATAGCGCCTCCCTCCATCCCCCGGCGAGAACCTAGCGGAAAGCGGGCGTCCTGGCCAGGTATAAAGAGACTGGACCCTCACCCGAAACGGTCGGACCTCGGATCCCAGAACTCGTCGTCGAGCCCGATCCGCGCGAAAACCTCCCGCATTTCATCGGCCTTGGGGCGCCGGGAGTCGGCCTCGAGGCGGCTCTCATACCACGTCGTGGACAGCTTCCACAGCTGATCCATGGTGACGAGCGGTCTCAGCGGTGCCTTGCGGTCGTCACACCATTGACGGGCCGATTCTTCCGACCGGAAGAAGAGCATGTTCGCTCAGGTGAAGATGAGGTCGTCCCACCATTTCGCGGCGGGGACCAGGCAGTGGAAGAGCCACGTCGAGGAGTCCGGTCCCTGGAGGCCGACCTCGAGGTCCAGCGGCTCGCCGGACTGCTCGCATCGCGATCGCACGCGGCCGGGTTCATGGAGCGCCGCCGGAATCCCCAGGGCATCCCAGGCGCAGTTCGCGAAGTAGCTCACCCAGCCGGCCTCGACGCGATGCTGCGTCGGCACGCCGGAAAACGGTGGCGCCATGCGAATGGACGCGCCGTCCGGCTCGAGGAACAGAAGCCTCTGCGATCGAAGGCTCCGATACCCCTCGGTGACCTGATCGACCGAGAGCTCCGTCCGACGCGCGATCTCCTCCGGATCCGGAGCGCGGCCCGTTTCTGCGAAGTAGCCGTAGACCGCGAGCTTGATCCGCACGTCGGATTCCATGCGCAGCCTCCGAGGTATTCGCGACTTCCAGGACGTGAGAAGATGGGGAAAGCATGGCACAGAACCCCGGAACTCTCATCCGCGACATCAGCGACACCGCCCGCTGGGTCGCCTTCTACCGCGCCCAGGAGACCGAGCTCCCCGATCCTCTCTTTCGCGATCCCTACGCCCGGCGGCTTGCCGGAGAGCGCGGGGAGGAGATCGCACGGGCGATCGCGCCGCGGTCGCAGGGGGATTGGCCATTCGTGATCCGCACGTTCCTCTTCGACTCCTTCATCGCCGAGCACGTTCGGGCCGGGGGCGACCTCATCGTCAACCTGGCCGCAGGGCTCGATGCGCGTCCCTACCGTCTCGAGCTCCCCCCCTCACTCCGCTGGGTGGAAGTCGATCTTCCGGGCATCCTGGACTACAAGGAAGACATCCTGGGTGAGGAACGGCCGCGCTGCGAGCTGCGCCGGGTTCGGCTCGATCTGCGCGACCGGGACGCGCGAAGGGCCCTGTTCGCGGAGCTGGGGGGAAGCACGAAGAACGCGCTCGTGATCACGGAAGGGCTCATGGTCTATCTGACTCCGGATCAGGCGGCCGGCTTGGCCGAGGACCTGGCGGTACCGCAAGGCTTCCGAAACTGGGCGCTCGACCTCATGTCCCCCGGATTGAGGCGGATGATCTGGGGCCAGATCGGCGAGTTCCTGAACCAGGCCCAGGCGCCCCTTCAGTTCAGTCCGGAGGAGGGCCCGGGTGTCTTCGAGGCGCAGGGGTGGCGCCCCGCGGACGTTCGCTCCTTCCTCCGGTGGGCGGCCACGACGCGCCGCCTGCCCTGGTGGATGCAGCTGCTCGCGCACCTTCCGCAATCGAACGGGAAGCAGGGGGCCGCGATCTGGGCGGCGGTGTGCCTCCTGGGAAATCGCGGACACGAGGGCGCGGCACGAGGACTATAGCGGCTGCCACAGCTCGATCTTGTTGCCGTCGGGATCGTAGATCCAGGCGAAGCGCCCGTAGCTTTCGTCCTGGCGTTTCGGGTCGATGCGGACTCCTTCCTTCCCCAGACGCTCGAGCAGGGCATCGAGGTCGTCGACGATGTAGTTCAGCATGAACGAGGCCGGGCTGGGCTCGAGGTACTGGGTGTCGCCGGGGAAAATACTCCAGACCGTCATCTGCTCCCGCTCGGGATGGTCCTTCTCGCGCCATGGCAGCATGACACCATGACCGCTGTCGGCGAGGCCGAGGTGTTTCGCGTACCACTCCTGCATTTGTTGCCGGTTCGAGGACTTGAAGAAAATCCCGCCGATGCCGAGGACTCGCCCTTGCTGGCTCATGGGTGCTCCTTCGAAAGAGCGCGGTTCATCTCACCTCCGTGCGATGCGGTAGACGACATGCCGCCGAAGCGGGTGCCCGGCGGGAACGAGCGGGTGGTCGAAATCGCAGGCGGGATCGTGCGTCATGCCGAGCTTCTCCATGACGCGTTGCGAGCGGACATTGGCGGGCACCGTCCACGAATAGATTTCCTCCAATGCAGCCTGATCGAAACCGAACGTGAGCGCGGCGCGTGCCGCTTCGGTCGCGTACCCAAGGCCCCAGTGTGCCGGCGCGAGCCGCCAGCCGATCTCGACGCAAGGCCCGAACGGAAGATCGAAGGGAGGTCGGGCGAGGCCCGTGAATCCCGCGAGGGCGCCGGTGCCGAGCACCTCGACCGCCCAGAGTCCGAACCCGTGGCGTTCGAAGTGCGCCTCCGCCCGTGTGATGAACGCTTCGCTGTAGGGGCGGGACAACGGGGTGGGCAGAAATTCCGTGACGCGCGGATCGACGTTCATGACGGCAAACGGCTGGAGATCGCTGGGCAGCCAGCGGCGAAGCAGGAGGCGGTCGGTCCGAATGTCAGGAGGCACGGAATCAGGGTACAATATTGGGAGGAGGAGCGCGGCGCATTGACGAAGACCAAGCTCAGGGCGGCGGAGTGATCGCGGCGCTCCGTCGTCTCCGCGAAGGAAACATACGGTTCCTCACCAACCAAAGGCTCGGTCACCCGCACATGCCCGAGCTCGCCGCGGGACAGCAGCCCTTCGCGATCATCCTCGGCTGCTCCGACTCGCGCGTCCCGGCCGAGATCGTCTTCGATCAAGGGCTGGGCGATCTCTTCGTGATCCGGGTCGCGGGGAACATCGTGGCGCCGTCCCAGGTGGGAAGCGTCGAGTTCGCCGCGACCCGTTATGGCACGCGGCTGGTAGTCGTCCTGGGGCACTCGCAGTGCGGCGCCGTGCTCGCCACCCTCGAGGAGCTCCGACGCCCCGCCGAGAGTCAGTCCCGGAACCTCCGCTCGATCGTGGATCGCATCCGCCCCTCGGTCGAGCCGCTGCTCGTGTCGAAGGGGCCGCAGGATGAAGACACCCTGGTGCGGGAGGCGGTCCGGGCGAACGTACGCGGCGCGGTCGCGCAGCTGCGCCAAGGCTCGGAAATCCTGCAACAGCTGATCTCCCAGGAGAGCCTACTCGTCGTGGGCGCCGAGTATTCCCTCGAAACCGGGGCCGTGGAGTTCTTCGAAGGGCTGCCCGCCGAAGACTAGCTGTTGCTCATCCACCTTCCGTGTATCCAGAGATACACGGCTCGATTCTGGTCGGAAACCCTCCGACAGCGCCTCGCCGACGCAGGCTGCTACCCGTAGCCCCCACAGCAGGACCGTGTTATCGACCACACGTCACCGCCCCGGAGCCGCTGGCATGAGGACTGCTCTTGCTTCAGGGCATGAGGCGTTGCACGGAAATCCACGCACAAAGGGGAAAGGGGGGTTCGGCGATGACGATGAAGGAAGCCATGGAACGGGCGGAACGGCTCGGGCTCTCTGCCTGGGTGGGGAAAACGGTGGCGGTTGGCGGAGGCAATGCCGAAAGCGCCGCGGTGAAGTGTGTCGGATTCTCCTCGATCGAGCTCGTGCTGGGCGAAGGTGAGACGTGGGAGGAAGCGTTCCGGCGTGCGACGGCGCTCATCTTCTCGGCTCGATAACTCGCGAAACGAACGTCGGGGGCCCGGGTCTCACCCGGGCCCTCGTTTTACACGGCGCGGCGTGCGCGAACGCCCCCTCGACATCGACCCACGCGTCTGCTATAAACCTTTGTTCTCGCACATGTTCACCTTTCACGGGCGATGAAGCGCCAGCCACAGGCGGCCAACCCTCCGGCACCCGAATCGAGGAGAAATGATGCTCGGCATTGGAATCAGAGGTAGGAAGGTCGTTCTCGCGATCCTCCTCTTGGGACTATCCGCGTTCGCGGTGCTCGCCCCCGCGGCGCCGGTCTTCGCCCAGGAGGGGGCCCACCACGGCGGCGAGGCTTCGCTCTCGCTCCCCGATCTGAGATCGGTCACCTTTGCCGGCGGGGTGAACGGCCACACGCTGCTCCTCTTCGGCCTCATCGTCTGCGCGCTCGGAATGGTCTTCGGCATCGCCGCCTACTCGCGCATCCGGAACCTCCCGGTGCACCAGTCGATGTCCGAGATGTCCGAGCTGATCTACGAGACCTGCAAGACGTATCTCCTGCAGCAGGGCAAGTTCCTCCTCATCCTGTGGGCCTTCATCAGCGCGATCGTGCTGATCTACTTCGGCTGGCTCGCGGTCACCGGCGTGGACGCGGCGGGACACATCCAGCGCGGGTTCCCTCCGTTCAAGGTGGCGGTGATCCTCTTCTTCAGCCTCGTCGGGATGGCGGGAAGCTACAGCGTGGCGTGGTTCGGGATCCGGATCAACACGCTCGCGAACTCCCGCACGGCGTTCGCTTCCCTTTCGGGAAAGCCCTTCTCCTGCTACTCGATCCCGCTCCGCGCCGGCATGAGCATCGGGATGGCGCTCATCTCGGTCGAGCTCCTGATCATGCTGATCATCCTGCTCTTCGTGCCGGGGGACATGGCGGGTCCGTGCTTCATCGGGTTCGCGATCGGTGAATCGCTCGGCGCGGCCGCGCTCCGAATCGCGGGCGGGATCTTCACCAAGATCGCCGACATCGGATCCGACCTCATGAAGATCGTCTTCCGCATCAAGGAGGACGACGCGCGGAACCCCGGCGTGATCGCCGACTGCACCGGCGACAACGCGGGAGATTCGGTCGGTCCCTCGGCGGACGGGTTCGAGACCTACGGCGTGACCGGAGTCGCCCTCATCTCCTTCATCCTGCTCGCGGTGCACGAGCCGCTGGTCCAGGTCCAGCTCCTCGTCTGGATCTTCGCGATGCGCGTGATGATGATCGTCGCGAGCGGGTTCTCGTATCAGGTGAACGAGTGGATGAGCCAGGCGCAGTACGCGAACGCCGACCGGATGGATTTCGAGCATCCGCTGACCCGGCTCGTGTGGCTCACGTCCTTCGTCTCGATCGGGCTGACCTATCTCGCGTCCTTCGTCCTGATCCGCGGGCTGGGAGACGGGTCGCTCTGGTGGAAGCTCTCCACGGTGATCACGTGCGGAACGCTCGCGGGCGCGATCATTCCCGAGCTGGTCAAGATCTTCACCTCGATGCACTCGAAGCACGTGAGCGAGGTCGTGACCTCCTCGAGGGAGGGGGGCGCCTCGCTCAACATCCTCTCCGGCCTCGTGGCCGGAAACTTCAGCGCCTACTGGCTCGGGCTCGCGATCCTCGTTCTCATGGCTCTGGCATACGGCGTGAGCACGCTGGGGCTCTCGGCGCTCATGATCGCGCCGGCGGTCTTCGCGTTCGGGCTCGTGGCCTTCGGATTCCTCGGCATGGGCCCGGTCACGATCGCGGTCGATTCCTACGGGCCGGTGACGGACAACGCGCAGTCGATCTACGAGCTCTCGATGATCGAGACGATCCCCGGCATTCGCGAGCAGGTCCGGTCCCAGTACGGGTTCGATCTCGACTTCGACCGCGCGAAGCACAACCTCGAGGAGAACGACGGCGCGGGGAACACCTTCAAAGCCACCGCCAAGCCGGTGCTGATCGGGACCGCGGTGGTCGGCGCGACCACGATGATCTTCTCCATCATCGTGGCGCTGACGGAGGGGTTGAAGCCGGAGTACGTGGCGAACCTGTCGCTGCTCCACGCGCCCTTCCTGCTCGGTCTGATCGCCGGAGGAGCCATGATCTACTGGTTCACCGGCGCCTCCACCCAGGCCGTGACCGCCGGCGCTTACCGCGCGGTCGAGTTCATCAAGCGGAACATCCGGCTCGAGGGATCGACCAAGGCCTCAGTGAGCGATTCCAAGAAGGTGGTCGCCATCTGCACGCAGTACGCGCAGAAGGGAATGTTCAACATCTTCCTGGCGGTCTTCTTCGGGACGCTCGCGTTCGCGTTCATCGAGCCGTTCTTCTTCATCGGCTATCTCGTCTCGATCGCGCTCTTCGGTCTCTTCCAGGCGATCTTCATGGC
>Ga0066388_100001364_pt1 | contig 13605 bp, 11 predicted proteins | sample PanSoiMetaGPlot6_FD_64539 | JGI IMG/M metagenome (GOLD analysis project Ga0066388, IMG submission 64539) | Tropical forest soil microbial communities from Panama analyzed to predict greenhouse gas emissions - Panama Soil - Plot 6 (Hybrid Assembly) | ecosystem: Environmental > Terrestrial >... | reverse complement strand
TGGGAGCACAGCCACGTCGTCACGACACCCGACGGCGACGTGAAGACGTTCTGCATCTACGACTCGCCGACGGAGGCCCTCGTGTTCGAGCATGCCGAGGCGCTCGGAGGTCACACGATCGAGGTGATCTTCGAGATCGGGGGCGACGTCACGCCGGACGACTTCCGGCATCATCACTGAGCGGACGCTCGTCGGCCTCCGCGAGCCGCTTCAGCTGCTCCTCTTCCATCACCTCGTGCTCGTAGCGCACACCCGCTACGGTCCGGCGGAGCCCGATCGCCCGCCGCCGCTGCTGATCTTCCTTGGGGATCAACGACAGAGCCTTCTCGTAGAGCTCGACCGCCTCGGGGTACGCCCACGTCTTCTCGGCGTGCTCCGCCGCCGTCCGGAGGTACCCGATCGCTCGCTCCGTGTCCCCCGCCTCGAGCCAGTGGTGCGCCAGGATCGCCGCGACCGCGGAGAGGTCGGGCGCGGATCCCTCGATGTGGCGAGCGACCCCCTCGTGACGCTCGCGCCGGGTCCGGCGCGGGAGCGTCGCGTAGGCCACGTCGCGGATCAGGATGTGCCGGAACCGGTACTCGCGTTCTCCCTCCACCGTTGACGTGCGCTCGGCTCGGATGAGGTCCCGGCGCTCGAGCGAGTCGAGGATCTCGTCGACACCGTCGGTCTTTCCGCCGAGCGAACCGAGCGGTCCCGCCCAGAACGCCGTGCCGATCACCGACGCGTCGTAGAGCAGGTGCCGTTCCTCTCGGGGCAGGGCGTCGAGCCGCGCGGCGATCATCGCTCGCACCGTCGTCGGGAGGGTGTCGCCATGCGCCGTCCCCTCGCTCATCGATGCGGCGAGCTCCTCGATGAACAACGGGTTGCCTCCGGCGGTCGTCTCGATCCGTGCCGCGACCTCCGGATCCTGTTCGGGCACGAGACCGGACACGAGCCAGTGCGCCGCAGCGGCCGGGAGCGGCTCGAGCGCGATCGTGGTCGCCGACGAGAGACCGCCGCCCCACGTGGGGCGCAGATCGAGGAGTTCGGGCCGCGAGAGCGCCAGGAACATCACCGGGGTGCCGCTCGTCCGTGACGAGAGCGACGTGAGGAGGTCGAGCGTGCTGGGGTGCGCCCAGTGCACGTCGTCGAAGACGATCAGGGTCGGCTCCTCGGCCGCGAGCGCCTCCACGAGCTGCCGCGCCGCATCGAAGAGCGCGCGGCGATCGTCCGCGACCGCCTCCGGGCTCCCCGCGAAGACCGCCAGCAGCTGCAGCGGTCCGGGGCCGGTCACGCCCAACCGGTTCAGGGCGTCCCCGAGCTTCGTCTGGACCACCGGCGCCGGGTCGGACTCGAAGATGCCCGCGATCTGCCGGACGAGCTGCGCGAACGCTTCATGCCCCGAGCTCTGCTCGTACGGCAGCTCGCGGACGGTGAAGGTCCGTCCCCCCGACGATCGCACGTCGGCAGCGAGCTCATCGGCCAGCCGCGACTTCCCGATCCCGGGCTCCCCAAGGATCGTCACGAGGTGTGGCCGGCGCTCGCCCACGACGCGGGTCCAGACGTTGCGCAACAGCCCAAGCTCGGCATCGCGCCCGACGAACGTCAGTACCGCCGGCCGTACCGCGAGCGGCGAGACCACCTCGACCGCGGCCCACGCCGGGATGGGCTCGTTCTTGCCCTTCGCGATCACGGGTTCCACCGGCTCGCAGCGGATCGACCGGCGGATCGCCCGGAACGTTTCCTCCCCAACGAGGACGGTCCCCGGCGGAGCGGCGCTCTGCAAGCGCGAGGCGGTGTTGACCACGTCCCCGGCGACCAGGACCGCGCCGTCGGCGGATCCGGGGTCGAGCGTGACGACGGCCTCACCCGTGTTCACCGCGATGTGCACCGTCAGATCGGGGAACGACGACGTCCGATTGAGGTCTTCGATGACCCCCGGGATCGCGAGCGCGGCGGTGACGGCGCGTTCGGCGTCGTCCCCGCGTGCGATCGGCGTGCCGAATACGGCCATCACCGCGTCCCCGATGAACTTCTCGACGACCCCGCCGAACCGCTCGATCGTCCCCTTCACGGCCTCGTAGTAGGCACGCAGGATGTCCCGGACGTCCTCCGGGTCGGCACCGTCCGAACGGCTCGTGTGCCCGACCAGATCGACGAACAGGACCGAGACCACTTTCCGTTGCTCCTCGGCGGTCGAGGCCGACACCTGGGCACCGCACGACGGACAGAACCGGACCGGCTGGGGGAGCTCGGCGCCGCACGAGGGACACGCTCCGCCGACCCGCGCGCCGCAGTCAACGCAGAACCGGGCGTCGTCGGGGTTGGACGCCCCGCACCGTTCGCAGGCGATCACGGGCGCCGAGTGTAGCCCCGCGACCTGCGGCGGGTCGTCGCCCGATCGGCGCGGACCCTAGCATGGGCCGGTGGTGGCCGAACGGCTCTCGAGCCTCGACGCGAGCTTCCTATACCTGGAGACGCCCGCGATGCACATGCACGTCGCCGGGCTGTCGATCTTCGCCCCCCGCGCGGACGGGCCGCTCACTTACGCCGACGTCCAGCGCGTGGTCGAAGCGCGGATCCATCTGGCGCCGCGGCTGCGGGAGCGAGTGCGGTCGGTGCCGGGCAACCTCGGCCGTCCGATGTGGGTCGACGACGATCGTTTCGATCTCGACTTCCACCTCCGGCGATCGGCCGTCCCGTCGCCGGGGGAGCGGATCCAGCTCGAGCGGGCGGTCGGCCGCGTCCTGTCGCGGCCGCTCGACCGCTCGAAGCCGCTGTGGGAGCTCTACGTCTTCGAGGGGCTCGAAGACGATCGAACGGCCGTCCTCCTCAAGCTGCACCACGCGCTCGCGGACGGGATCGGCAGCATGATGATCGGGTCGGCGCTGTTCGACCTGGAACCGGACGCGCCGCTCGGCGATCCGCCCAAGGAGCCGTGGCGACCCGAACCCGCGCCCGAGCGCGACGAGCTGATCCGCGAGGCGATCGGAGAGATGGCTTCCCATCCGGCCGAGGCGATCGCGCGTGCGGCGCGAGCGCCACAGCGCGCGATCGACGCCATCATGCGCACGATCGTCGGTGCGAGCGCCCTCGTCGGGATGGGCCCCGCACCCGCGGGGCCCTTCGACGGGCGCCTGGGCGCCGCCCGCCGCTTCGCGATCGCCGACGTCCCGTTCGAGCGGCTGCGAACGATCAAACGCTCGCTCGGCGGGACGATCAACGACGTCGTCGTCACCGCCGTCGCGATCGGCCTGCACAAGCTGCTGATCCACCGGGGGGAGCCGACGAAGGGCAGATCGCTCCGGGTCATGATCCCGGTGTCGGTCCGGTCGCGCGCGGAGACGGGGGATGTGGGGAACCGCGTCGCCCCCGCCTTCGTGGAGATCCCGGTCGGACATATGACACCGCGATCGCGTCTCGCCAAGGTCCGCACGGCGACGGAGGAGCTGAAGTCCTCGGCGATGGCCGTGTCCGCGGACACGATCATCGGGCTCGGGGCGTACGCGCCGCCGGCGTTGCATGCGATGGCGGCACGACTGGTCTCACGCGGCCGGTGGTTCAACCTGGTGGTGTCGAACGTCCCCGCTCCCCAGATGGCGCTGTACCTGGCAGGCGCTCGCCTCGTCGCGAACCACCCGGCGATGCCGCTCGGTGAGCACGGCGGCCTTTCGATCGCGTGCTCCTCGCTCGGTGGGACGATGGCGTTCGGGTTGACGGCGGACTGGGACGCGGTCAAGGACATCGACGTCCTCGCCCGCGGCATCGAGGATGGGGTCGACGAGCTCGACCGCGCGGCCACCAAGAAGACGCGACGGGTGGCGACCGCCTAGCGCAGCTCGGCCCCGAACCAGTCGGCGACCTCTCCCAACCAGCGATCGGGGCGTTCCATCTGCGGCACGTGCCCGACGTCGGGGAGGATCCGGCCGCGCCAGGACGGGTGGGAGGTGAGGGCCGCCTCCGCGTATCGCGCCGGGACGAAGCGGTCGCGGCGTCCGTGGATCACGAGGGTCGGGCAGCGGATCGCTCCCATCACCCGACGGGAGACGGCGGGCGTCCGGACGAACGAGGTGATCGAGTGCGCGGCCTGGATGAACGCGCGGGGCTGTTCGGGGTCCTCGCGCGTGTCGCGGATCAACTCCACCTGCAGGTCGACGATGTCGGGTGGGATCCGGGCCGGGTCCACCGTGAGCAGCCGAAGCCCCCACGACACGAAGGTCTCCGGGCTCACGGCTCGCCGTCGCGTCCGGACGACCCGCTCGCCCACCCCATCCAGGTCGTAGACGGCGAACGCTCCGAGGACGGCGGGGTGGGGGATCGCGCCGCGCACCCATGGGAACACGGACGCCGTGAGGACCAACCCGGCGACGCGGTCGGGGTCGACGGCCGCCGCCGTCATCGCGATGAGCCCGCCCATCGAGTTGCCGACGAGGATCACCTCTCCGGTGGCCACCTTGTCCACGAAAGCGGCGAGCGATCGCCGGAGATCCATCACGCGGGCATCCCGTCCCGCCGCCGGGGATCTTCCGAACCCGGGCAGATCCGGCGCGACGACACGCCCGAGTCCCGAGAGCCCCGATGCCACCTGGACCCAGCTGAGGTGAGAACCCCCGAGACCATGGATAAGGACGAACGTCGTCTCGGGAGGCCCGGGCCACGACCGGAACGCGATCGGTCCGTCGACGTCGACCGACGACGGTTCCGGGAGGTCCTCGATCATCGTGGATGAGCCTACCGACGGGAGTGGCCTGCGATGATGCTCGGGCCGATGGACGGGATCCGTGATCTCCGGCTGCTCCTCGCATCGCGACATCCGCTGATCGTGGCGCGGATGGAGGACGAGGCGCGATTCATGTCGTTCGCCCGCCGGGCAGCCGAGCTGTGCGGCTACCCGGTGTGGACCTGGTCGGTGACGCTCGGGCTCGCACGCGACGGCAACGCGTCGCAGGTCGACACGCAGGAGCCGAAGAAGGCGCTCGCGTTCGTCCGGCAGCTCCAGTCGCCCGGCGTGTACGTGTTCCACGATCTCCGCCCGCACCTGGAGGATCCGGTGGTCGTCCGCCATCTGAAGGAGTTCGCGCTTGCCGAGCGACCCGGTCAGACGATCCTGCTCACCGGACCCGACGCGACGGTGCCGCACGAACTCGAGGGACTCGCGCTGCCGTGGACTCTCGAGCCGCCCGCACGCGACGAGGTCGAACCGCTGATCCGCTCGACGATCGCCGACCTCACTCAGCGAGGGATGGCGGTCGCGCTCACCGACGCCGACGTCCGCGAGATGGTGACGGCGTGCCTCGGGCTGACCCTCCCGGAGATCGAGCGGTTGGTCCTGCGTCAGGCGGTCGATGATCAGAAGCTCGACGCCGCCGACGTCGAAGGGATCGCCCGTGCGAAGGCGGAGCTCCTCGCGGACGATGGGGTCCTCCAGCTGGTCGCGACCACGGGCAGCCTCGACGATGTCGGCGGGCTGGACGAGCTGAAGCGGTGGCTGCAGATCCGCGCCCGCGGCTTCGAGCCGGCGGCGAAGGACTTCGGGATCGAGCCGCCGCGCGGCATCCTGATCGCCGGCGTCCCCGGGTGTGGGAAGTCGCTCACGGCGAAGTGCGTTGCCCGTTCGTGGTCGATGCCCCTCGTGCTCCTCGACCCGGGCGCGATCTTCGCGATGTACGTGGGGGAGTCGGAGCAGCGGCTGCGGAGCGCCCTCGACACGGTCGAGGCGATGGCGCCGGTCGTCCTGTGGATCGACGAGATCGAGAAGGGCTTCGCAGGGGGTTCCTCCGATGCCGACGCCGGCACGGCCCGCCGCGTGATCGGCACGTTCCTGCGATGGCTCCAAGAACGGCCCGGCGGCGTCTTCCTCATCGCGACCTGCAACGACGTCGATACGCTCCCGCCCGAACTGCTGCGCCGCGGAAGGTTCGACGAGGCGTTCTTCGTCGATCTGCCCGATCCGAGCGAACGGGCGGCGATCCTCGCGCTCCACCTGCGACAGCGTCACCGCGATCCCGGGTCCTTCGACCTCGTCGCGCTCGCCGCCGCGTCGGAAGGTTTCACCGGGGCGGAGCTCGAGGCCGGGGTGGTCGGCGCGCTGTATCGGGTCTTCGCCGAGGGGCGCGAGGTGACCTCGGCCGACCTGCTCGCAGAGATCGGCCGGACGACACCGCTGTCCCGGACACGCTCGGAGGCGGTGGCGGCGCTCCGGGCATGGGCCCGTGGCCGGGCGACGCCGGCCTCGACCGGCTCCGCGGGTCCGGTCGCGACCGAGGTCCCCCGTCCCGGCTACGCGTAGCCGGACCGGGCATAACCCGGCGGCTTTGAACGTTCACTCAACCGGTGTCGTAGTTCCGGTGGAGGTGCCGCGTGAAGGAGCCCATCAGTGCTCTGACCAGGGATTTCACACGACCTCCACATGCCTTCGGCTTTACAGACTTTGGACCACCACCTACCATGGGTCGCGAGCGGCCACGGCGTTTGTGTATGCACGCCCGCCAAGCGGGCCGCTCGCGAGGGATGACTCGAGTTCCCGGGATCCTGGCGCGCCACGCCCTGCGGCGCAACGGACCCGAGGAGGAGCGTGATACGAAGTGCCCGAGCCGGCGCGTCCCCTAGGGACCGACGACGCAGACGATCTCCGCCTCTACCTCGAGGCGGCGGCCCGCGAGCCGCTGCTCACCAAGGAGGAAGAGGTGGAGCTCGCCATGACCATCGAAGGCGGCAAGGAGGGTGAGGATCGGCTCCGCGCCGGCCGCCTCCGGTCGGAGAAGAGCATCGCCAAGGCGCGCGCCGACGTGCGCAAGGCCGAGGCCGCCCGCCAGCGGTTCATCATGGCCAACCTCCGGCTGGTCGTGTCCGTGGCACGCAAGTACCAGGGCCAGGGACTGCCGCTGCTGGACCTGATCCAGGAGGGGAACATCGGCCTGATGCGCGCCGTCGAGCTGTTCGACTGGCGCCGCGGGTTCAAGTTCTCCACCTACGCCACGTGGTGGATCCGTCAGGGGATCACCCGAGCGATCGCCGATCGCTCGCGGTCGATCCGTCTGCCGGTCCACATCCACGACCGGCTGCGCAAGCTCAACCGCACGCGGTTCCAGTTCGCCCAGTCGATGGGCCGGGAGCCGACGCGCGAGGAGCTGGCGAAGGCGCTCGACACGACGGTGGACGAGATCGACGACCTCACCGAGATGGGTCGACGGGAGCCGCTCTCCCTGCAGTCGCCCGTGGGGGAGGACACGGAGCTCGGCGACCTGATCGAGGAGGTCGATTCCGACGCCGCGTTCAACGAGGTCGAGGACCAGCTGCTCCGCGAGGAGATCGGCGGGGCCGTCGACAAGGTCCTGGACGATCGCGAGCGGCACGTGGTGGCGCTGCGCTACGGCCTGGAGAACGGACAGCCGCTGAGCCTCCGGGAGACCGGCAAGGTCCTCGGTCTGTCGGGCGAGCGCGTCCGGCTGATCGAGCGCGAGGCGCTGCGGAAGCTCCGCGACTCCAACCTGATCAACGCGGTCGCGCTCGGCGGCTGAGCCGCCGAGCGCCCGCGCGCCCAACCCACAGGGGCCGCCCTCCGGGCGGCCCCTGTTCCGTCTCAGGGCAACTTGGGCCGGTGCCGATACCTCTCCCATGGACCCGACCGGGCACACGGGCGACCTCGAGCGCAAGCTCCGCGAGGCGGAGCGACGCGCATTCGAGGCCGAAGCGGCCTACGAGACCCTGCTGGAACAGGTCCCGGCCGCGATCTACGTGTACTCGCCCGAGCTCGGGGGTCCGACCAGGAGCATGAGCGGCCACGTCGAGGAGCTCCTGGGGGTCCCCGCGGAGCGGTTCCTCGCCGGGGACGAGATCTGGGACGAGCTGATCCACCCGGACGACCGGGAGCGATGCTGGGCCGACTACGAGTCCTTCCTCCGCACCGGCCATCCGGAATCCGGCGAGTACCGCTACGTGCGTCCGGACGGGCGGATCGTCTGGGTGCACGACCGCTCCGCCATGGTCCGCGGCGCGGACGGGGAGCCGCTCCTCGTGCAGGGGGTGATGTTCGACATCACCGCAACGAAGGAAGCGGAGCTCCGCATGACGCACCTGGCGTACCACGACGCGCTCACCGGGCTGCCGAACCGGGCGATGTTCCAGGAGCATCTGGAGCTCGCGCTCGCCCGCGCACGGCGCCACGACCTCGCGGTCGCCGTGCTCTTCCTCGACCTGGACGCGTTCAAGCCGATCAACGACACGCACGGGCACGCGGTGGGTGACGAGGTGCTCCAGCACGTGTCCACGCGGATCCGCTCGGTCGTGCGGGAGACCGACCTCGTGGCCCGCCAGGGCGGCGACGAGTTCCTCGTCCTGCTGGCGGACCTCGAGCCGGGGTCGGACGCCGAGCGTATCCGTTCGGTCGTCACGGACGCGAGGATCCGCATCGGCGAGGTCCTGATGGAGCCGCTCGAGCTCGGGGTGGGGGCTCTCTCGGTCCGCGCGAGCGTGGGCAGCGCCGTGTTCCCCTTCGAGGCGGGCGACATGAGGACCCTGCTCCGGCTCGCGGACGAGGCGATGTACGAGCATCGCCGGAACCGAGACGTTCGCGCCGTCCCGCTCCGGAAGGCCGTCGGCCACTCCTGAGCGGCGTTCAGCCCCTCGGGGCCACCTGCCGATGACCTTGGTGGGATGGAGACCTCTGCGTTCCGTGGCGGCGCGCCCGCGAACATCTCGACCCCCCGCCCCGATAGGAAGGATGACGTGCCCGACGGGCGGGCGCAGGAGCGTGCCCTCGTCCGGCGTGCGCAGGACGGAGATCGAGATGCGTTCGGAGAGCTCTACCGTGCACACCTCGGGGCGGTGGCACGGCTCGTCCGCTTCCGGCTGGGACGCGAGGACGAGGATGCCGTCTCCGAGGTCTTCCTGCGCGCCTGGCGAGGGTTGTCGTCCTATCGCGACACCGGGGTGCCGTTCGCCGCGTGGCTGTACGGGATCGCGCGCCACGTCGCGGTCGACGTGCTCCGGAAGCACGGGCGCGAGGAACCTCGCGACGAGCTCCCCGACGGAGCGGTCGACCCGATGATCGCCGAGGTCCTGACGCTGCGGGGGGCGATCGATGACCTCCCGACCGAGCAGCGGCAGGTGATCGAGCTGAAGTACCTCGTCGGGATGACGAACGACGAGGTCGCGGCAGCCATGGCGACGACGCCCGGTGCGGTGAACGCGAAGCAGTGGCGGGCGCTCAAGGCGCTCGCCGAGATCTTGGAGGATCGAACGTGAGCACCGACCTCGAGCGGGACCTGGGGGCATGGACCAGCGGCGAGCTCAGCCGCGATCGGCTCCTGGCGACGCACGGCGACGCCGCCGCGGGACTCGTTGCGCTGCACGAGCGTCTGGCGGGGGTCGCGGCATCGGCGTCGGGGACCGACGCCGATGCCGGCTGGGCCGCCCTGCTCGTCGCGATGGACGCGCCGGCGCAGGTCGTGCCGCTGCGGCGGCACGTCCGGCGCCGGCGCACGGTCGCGATCCTCGTCGCGGCCGCGCTGGTCTTCGCGGGGACGGCCTTCGCCGCGACGCTGGGTCTCGGTCGCCGTGACGCGCCGCCTCCGCCGGCCGGGACGACCGCGGTCGAGCCTGCGGCGGGAGGGAACTCTACCGTCGGGACGAACGACCGGCGCCTGGTGCCGCCGCCGAGCGTACAGCCGGCAGGCACCGGCGGGTCCGGCCAGGGGCCGTCCTCGGATGGGGGGACCGCCACGGGAGACGGTGCCGGTACCCAGGGAGGAAGCACGCCGACCGCCACCGACGACCCGCACGATCGCGACCACGGGACCGGGAACGACGGATCGCACGACGATAAGGGGGGCGGCAACGACGGGTCGACCGGGACCCTCCCGCGCGGATCCAGCGGACACGGCCACTGATCCGAGTTTCCTTCCCGGGCCGCGTGCATCCCGGACCGTTACCCCGATAGGAAGGGTGCAAGCCTCTGGTCGCCATCGGCGATCGGCGCGGGCAGCGCTCTCGGAGAGGAAGAACGAAGGCCGGGACGACAACAGCGACCTCATCCCCCCGCGGCGGGAGCACCACGGTCTCCAACCCTCGCAACCCGCCGTCGGACCGGCCTCGCGAGAGGGCCGGCACCTCCGGTGCCGGCCCTCTCGCCGCGTTCAGGTCCCCCGAGCTGGTGCGGTGGGGCGGGTGCTCCGTCGCACGCCGAGGACGAGCCCGACCGCCAGCACCGTCAGGACGACCGCCGTGAGGCCCGCCCACGCCCAGGCTGTCGACCCGGCACCGGCCGGCCACGTCCACCCCGGCGAGATCTCGACACCGCCGCTGCTCGCGCCGTTCACGCACCAGCCCGCCCCCTCCCCACACCGCGCGACGTGCACGATGCCGCTGATCTCGTGTCCGTCCGTCGTCTCGATGCGGAAGGGGACGTCGTCGGGCTCGCCGAACGCCTGCCCCTCGACGACGTCGCCACCGACCTGGATCCGGTCGAGCGATCCCGGGTCGCTCGTCCGCCAGTCGGGCAGGACCTCCGCTGCGGCTCGTTCGGCGGCCGACCCGCCGTGCCGGCCCGGGTCTCCCGCGGCGCCCTGGTTCAGGGAGAGCAACCATTGCTCGACCACACCCTCGGGTCGCTCGTTCGACGAGGCGCACCCCGCACCGAGCACGAGCGCCACGATCGCGAGCACGACCGGTCGTCTCACGCGACGGCCACCGCCTCGTCGATCGCCACCATGTCCTCTGCGTTCGTCTCCGGCACGAAGAGCCAGCACACGACGATCGCGGCCGGCAGCATCGCGACCGTGACGAGCGACATCGCGTCGCCGATCGAACCGACCGCGCCGTCGACGTGGTCGCCGAGGATCCCGACCGTCAACGCGCCCATGACCCCACCCAGCACCTCGAAGGCGTTCCGACACCAGGCGGCGGCGCGGGATCGCACGTACGTGGGGAAGGGCTCGGTCGCGAACGCCGACGTCATCGCGACGGACCCCAGCCCGAAGAAGATGCCCGCGCACAGCACGGGAAGCATCAGCGTCGCGTCGCGGACCTGGAAGGTCCAGGTGCCGAAGACCAACGCGCCCAGCATGTAGGCGATGAAGACGGGCTTCCGGCCGTAGCGGTCCATCAGACGCCCGGCGACGAGGAACCCGGCGGCACCCACGAGACCCGCGGCCGCGAGGTAGAGCCCGGAGAGCGAGACGCTCATCCCCACCTCTTGCTGGGCGTAGAAGGCCCACCAGAACGCGCCGGCCGACACCACGAAGAATCGGAAGAACGTGACGAGCCCCACGGCCAGGACCGTCGTGCGGAACGCGGGCTTCCACGCTTCGAAGAGCGACGTATGGTCGAGCGCTTCGCTCCGGTCGTCGGCGCGCACCGCTTCGTACCGCTCCGTCTCGAGCATCGAGCGGCGCCCCCGGGCGACCAGCAATAGCGGGATCACACCGACCAGGAAGAACGCGCGCCACCCGAGCGGCGTCAGGTCCTGCAGCCCGATCGCGGCCAGGACACCGACGAAGATCCCCCCGAGCGTGTTCATCGACGTGACGATCCCGAGCGCCCTCCCGCGATGCTCGCGGGGGAACTCCTCGACGACGATCGTGATCGCGACCGCCCACTCCGCCCCCAGGAAGACCTGGGCGGCGAACTGCGCCCCGGTGAGCCAGACGAGACCGGGAGAGACCGCGGTCGCGACCGTCGCGATCGTGTAGCCAAGGATCGTGACGAGCAGCAGCCGCTTCCGCCCGACGCGGTCGGCCCGCGCCGCAAGCAGGAACGCGACGACGGTGCCGACCGACGTGATCGCGCGGACGATGCCGGCATCCCGCACGGTCGCCCCCAGGTCCACGAGCACGAGGCTGAGGACGAACGGCAGGGCGAAGGTGTCGTACCCCTCGAAGAACGTCGCCGACGACAGCAGGAGCAGGAGCTTGCGACGGTACCGGGCGTCGCGCGGGTTCACGGCCGACCCGTGAGGCCGTGGGCGTGCGCCACCTGTCGTTCGAGATGGACCCCGAGCCGTTCCCGGAAGTCGTCGACGTCTCGTTCGTCGTCGAGGTCGCCTGCCGGGAGGATCGGTTCGCCGAACACGATCGCGACACGAGGCCGCCACGGGCGACGCCACGTGAACCCCGTCTTCGGCCAGCGCGCCTGCGTCCCCCAGACCCCGACCGGGATCACCGGGGCGCCCGTGGGCAGCGCGACCCGAGCGACGCCGCTCCGGATCCGCAGCAACGTGGTCGGATCGCCGTTGACCGTGCCCTCCGGAGCGATCGCGAGGAGACCGCCGCCCTTCACCGCGGTGACGGCGGCGTCGATCGCGGACGCGTCTCCCGCTCCCCGGTCGACCGGGATCTGGTCGTACCTGCGGAGGATCGATCCGATCACACGCCGCCGGAAGAACCCCGACGCGACCAGGAATCGGCTCTGGCGTTTGATGCTCCGCGCGATCTCGATCGCGAGGACGGGTCCGTCGAGCGCGCTCACGTGGTTGAACGCCAGGATCGCCGACCCGCTGAGCGGGATGTGTTCGACGCCGGTGACGCGGACGCGGAAGGAGATGCGGACGAGCGGGACGGCGACCGGGAGGCCGAGACGCCACCAGCGGTTCAGCTCACCCCCGGCCACGAGCGGCATGCTAGCGTCCGGGCCGATGGACGCGCTCGCGCTCCGTGATCTCGTCGCCGCGCGATCGGACCGTTTCACCGCGATGTTGGAGCGGATGGTGAACATCGATTGCGGGTCCTTCAGTCCCGAGGGTGTGGACCGGATCGCCGATCTGTGCGAGACCTCGTTCCGCACGTCCGGGTGGTACGTCGAGCGGATCCCCGGCGTGACCATGGAGGACGCGGCGCGTCTGGGCGACCTGGTCGTCGGCACCCTTGCGGGCGCGGGTGGGCCGCGGATCCTCCTGCTGTCACACACGGACACCGTCTTCGACGACGGCACGGCGGCGGACCGACCGTTCTCGGTGCGCGACGGACGCGCCTACGGTCCGGGTGTGAGCGACATGAAGGGTGGATTGCTCGCGGGTTTGTTCGCCGTCGATGCGTTGCTCGAGGCCGGGTTCGACGGCTTCGAGCGGATCACGTACGTCTGCAACCCCGACGAGGAGATCGGATCGCCTTCGTCGAAGGAGCTGATCCGGCGGCTGGCGACCGAGCACGACGCGGCGCTCGTCCTCGAATGCGCCCGCGCGAACGGCGACATCGTCTCCGAGCGGAAGGGCGTGACCGACTACCGGATCCGCATCCGCGGCCGCGCCGCACACGCCGGCGTCGAACCGGAGGCGGGCAGGAGCGCCGTGGTCGAGGCGGCTCACAAGGCGATCGCGATCGCAGCCCTCCACGGCCGCTGGCCGGGGGTCTCGTGCAACGTCGGCGTCCTTCGCGGTGGAACGAGGACCAACGTCGTGGCGGAGGAAGCCGTGCTCGAGGTGGACCTTCGATCCCCGGAGCTGTCGACGCTCGAGGAGGCGGAGCGGGAGATCGAACGCATCTGCGGCGAAGCGACGACCGACGGCGTGACGATCACGGTCGTATCCGAGGGCTGGCATCGACCCATGGAGAAGACCGCCGGCTCCCAGCGGCTCGTCGATACCGCGATCGCGGTCGCCGACGAGCTCGGGTTCGCGCTCCGTGACACCTC
>Ga0066388_100001363_pt1 | contig 13606 bp, 10 predicted proteins | sample PanSoiMetaGPlot6_FD_64539 | JGI IMG/M metagenome (GOLD analysis project Ga0066388, IMG submission 64539) | Tropical forest soil microbial communities from Panama analyzed to predict greenhouse gas emissions - Panama Soil - Plot 6 (Hybrid Assembly) | ecosystem: Environmental > Terrestrial >... | reverse complement strand
AGATGGCCAGCAGCGCTGCCTCTTTCCGATTGTGCATGCGCCTCGCTTTCACGGTCGCCCATTCTCGCCATTTTGCGGGGTCGGACGGGCCCGGGCGCCCGGCTAGCCGCGCGCCTCGCCGAGCCGCTTTGCGGCCGCATCGTCGTACCACCAGACGCGCAGGAATGAGCTGCTGCGCGACGGCAGCCTGTCCGGTCGACGATACATGTCCCACATGGCCAGGCGATCGTAGGGGAAATGCCACTGCGGCACGACGTAGGAGTTCCACAGCAGCACCCGATCGAGCGCGCGCGTGGCGGCCACGAGCTCCTGGCGGTCATGGGCCAGAATGATCTTGTCGATCAGCCTGTCGACGGCGGGATTCTTGATGCCGATCACGTTGCGGCTGCCTTCCTTGTCGGCGGCCGAGCTCCCCCAAAACTCGCGCTGCTCGTTGCCGGGCGATTCCGATTGGCCGAAGGTGGCGACGATGATGTCGAAATCGAAGGTGTCGTGGCGGCGCTGGTACTGCGAGGTATCGACAATGCGAACGCCGGCCTTGACGCCGAGCTTTTCCAGCGCGGTCTTGAAAGGCAGCACAATGCGCTCGAAGTCGGGCTGGACCAGTAGGAACTCGGCGGTCAGCTCCGCACCTTGCGCGTTCGTCAGCACGCCGTTCTTGGGTGTCCAGCCGGCCTCTGCGAACATCTTGGCCGCCTGACTGAGGTGCGCGCGCACATCCTCGGAGGTGGCATTGACGGGATTGCGCCACACCGTGGTGAACACCTCCGGCGGCACCTGATCCTTCACCTCATGCAGCAGCTCGAGCTCGCGGCCCTCGGGGCGCGGCGGCGCCTTGAGCTCGGAGTTGTCGAAATAGCTCTCCAGACGCTGATACTGATCGTAGAACAGGTTCTTGTTGGCCCATTCGAAGTCGAACGCGAGATTGAATGCGCGACGCACGCGTGGATCCTGAAACTGCGGGCGGCGAACATTGAAGGCGAACGTCTGCATCTCGCTGACGCTCTTGGTCGGCAACCGGTGCCGCTTGACCAGACCGCGCGCGACCGCATCGAAATCGTAGGCCGTGGCCCAGAACTTGGCGCTGTTCTCGTACCAGTAATCGAGCTGGCCCGCCTTGAACGCCTCAAACGCCGGCACGCGGTCGCGGAAGTAGGTGTAGCTCACTTCGTCGAAATTCCACTGGCCGGCGGCGACCGGCAAGTCCTTGGCCCACCAGTCCTTGACGCGCTCGTAGATGATGCTGCGACCGGGCTGCATGTCCTTGATGCGGTAGGGGCCGGAGCCCAGCGGAATTTCCAGCGTCGACTTGGAAAGATCGCGCGGCTCCCCATTGGCGCCCGCGACCGCGTAGAAGTGCTTGGGCAGCACGATGAGATCGCCGATGATGAGGGGAAGCTCGCGGTTGCCCTTGACGTCGAAACTGAACGTAACCCGACGATCCCCGACCTTCTCGGCCTTGACCACGTTCTTGTAGTAGAGGGAGTAGTTGGGGGAAACCTTCTTCAACGTCTCCAGCGAGAAGATGACGTCCTCCGGGGTGATGGGCGTGCCGTCGTTGAAACGCGCGCCCGATCGCAGCGCAAACGTGGCGGAGGAGAAATCGGCGGGATAGGACACCCACTCGGCGATGAGGCCGTAGGACGTCGCCGGCTCGTCCGGGCTCTGCATCATCAGGGTGTCGTAGATGAGACGCAGGCTTGCCGCGGGACTGCCTTTGACAGGAAACGGATTGAGGGAATCGAAGCTGCCGAGCGTCCATTGCCGAACCCGCCCGCCCTTGGGCGCCGCCGGATTGACCCAGTCGAAATGCTGAAAGTCGGGGGCGTAACGGGGCTTGTCGATCAGGGACAGGGCGTGGTGCTGGGTGAGGTCATCGGAGGCCGACGCGCCAGGATCGCCGAGGATGAGCAGACACACGAGGGCGGCGAGGAACCTGCAGAGGCGGGCCATCAGGTGTATATGCTCCAGCTGAGTGCGGCCTCGGGGTGGCCGCGGTCGAAATGACCCACTGAATATGCCGAGACACGGACGAAGCGCCAAGTTAATCCTTGTTCACGCCTTAGTCCTACTGCGCGGATGTCCCTGCCACTCCCGCCGGTCTTGAGCCGGGCCATGGCCAGGGCTGAACGTGGTTCAATCACGTCACGCCTGGCTCCGGCTGCGACCCCGTCGCCTCCCCCCGGCCGTCACTGGGGCAGCGGCGCGGGAGTGTCGGACAGCTTGCGCAGATAGACCAACAGGTCGGCAAGCTCGGCATTGTCCTTAACGCCGACAAAGGCCATCTTGTTGCCGGGGATGTCGGCCTTCGGGTCGTGCAGGTACTTGGCGAGTTCCGCAAACGTCCAGTTCCCCGGATGGGTCTTCATGGCCTCGGAATAGGGAAAACCCTGCACGCTCGCGCGCTGGCGGCCAACGATGCCGTAGAGGTTGGGGCCGGTGAGCGTACGCCCGCCCTTGTCGGACGTGTGGCATTGCATGCACTTCTTGAATGTGTCCTGTCCGTTCTCGGGGTTCGCCTTGGGCAAGAGCGCGACAACCTCGCGGCTGTCGAACGGTGCGGCGGGCTCCTTGGAGGTGGCGGTCGAGGCGACCTCCTTGACGGGGATGGCCCAGCCCACCTTGTCGGGCTTGTGCTCGCGGCTGATGATGTCGAGCATCGTCCGGCTGCCGAAGATGACGAGCAGCGCCGCGAGCACGGCCCCAACCGTCTTGTTGACTTCGAAAGCATCCATGGGACGGACCGTTCCCCCTCAGCATCGCGCGGCTCAACCCGCCCGCCGATCGGCGGCAACTATAGGTTTTCGCTTCTGCCTTGCAACCGCGGCCGGCTTCGTTCTAGGAGCTAGACCCCGAGACGAATTGTCACCCGCGTCCCAAGATCCATGCCGCGCACGCTCATCGTCATCCCCGCCCGCATGCAGTCCTCGCGCCTGCCGGGAAAGCCGCTCGTCGACATCGCCGGCGAGCCGATGATCGTGCACGTGTGGCGCCGCGCCATGGCCGCCGAGCGGGGCCGGGTGGTGGTGGCAACCGATACCGAGGCCATCGTGGCGGCGGTGCGCCAGGTGGGAGGCGAAGCCGTCATGACCCGGCCAGACCACGCCTCAGGCTCGGACCGCGCGTTCGAGGCTGTGGCCAAGGTCGACCCCGAGGGCGACTTCGAGATCGTGCTCAACCTGCAGGGCGACCTGCCGGCCTTGGAGCCGCAGATCGTGGCCGACTGCCTCGCCCCGCTTGCGGACACGGGCGTGCAGATCGCCACCATCGCCGCAGCGATCACCAACGCCCAAGACCCGGCCAACCCCAACACGGTCAAGGTGGTCGGCACCCCGACGGGGGTGCCGGGCAGGCTGAAGGCCCTCTATTTTACGCGCGCCACCGCGCCCTGGGGCGAAGGTCCGCTCTACCACCACTTCGGCATGTACGCCTACCGCCGCTCGGCCTTGGAGAGGTTCGTGTCGCTGCCGCCTTCGACGCTGGAGCGGCGCGAGCAGCTCGAGCAGCTGCGCGCGCTTGAGGACGGCATGCGCATCGACGTGACGCTCGTTGACAGCGTGCCGGTCGAGGTTAATACTCCGGCCGATCTTGAGCGCGCGCGCGGTCTCATCGCCGGCCAAGCCGTCGCCGGGCGAGGGCGCGCGTGATGTTGTTAGGATCCCGACGACACCGCTGCTGATCCCCCATCCCTTCATCCCCGTCCCATGGTGGAGCGAAAATCCAAATCATCCATGGCTTCAGCCGAGCCCAGGCAAGGCGCGGGCCTGGTGCGCTCTTCGGCGCTGCGCGTCTCCTATCAGGGAGAGCCCGGCGCCAACTCGCACCTGGCCTGCAACCAGGCCTATCCGGATCTGGAGCCCATGGCCGCAGCCACCTTCGAGGACGCGCTGGCGGCGGTGAAGGGCGGGGAAGCGCGCTACGCCATGATCCCCATCGAGAACTCGGTGGCAGGCCGCGTGGCCGACATCCACCACCTGCTGCCCGAGGCCGGCCTGCACATCGTCGGCGAATATTTCCTGCGCGTGCGCCACCAGCTCATGGCGCTGCCGAGCGCCACGCTGCTCACGGTGAAGCAGGCGCTGTCGCACACCCAGGCGCTCGGCCAATGCCGCAACACGCTGCGCAAGCTGGGCCTCAAGCCGGTGCCCGAGGCCGACACGGCGGGCTCGGCGCGCATGGTCAAGGAGGCCGACAATCCCGAGCTTGCGGCCATCGCCACCACGCTCGCGGCCGAGATCTATGGGCTGAAGATCCTTATGCGCGACATCGAGGATGAGCAGCATAACACCACGCGCTTCGTGGTGCTTTCGGCCACGCCGGAGGACGCCGCGCCCGGCAACGGCCCGGTGATCACCACCTTTCTGTTCCGCGTAAGGAACGTGCCGGCCGCGCTCTACAAGGCCATGGGTGGCTTTGCCACAAACGGCGTGAACATGACCAAGCTCGAGAGCTATCAGCTCGACGGGCGCTTCGTTGCCACCATGTTCTACGCCGACATCGAGGGGCATCCGGACGATGCGCCGGTGGCGCGTGCGCTGGAGGAGCTGTCGTTCTTTTCCACCGAGCTCAAAATCCTCGGCGCCTACCCCGCGAGCCCCTACCGCGCGGAAGCCCTCGGCGCATAGGACCGAGGCCAAGAGCGAGGCAAAGAGAGCGGCCAAGAGCGAGCCCAAACCTTCTAGGCACATCGATCCCGCTCGCGCGCGCCCCGCCATCCGCAGGCGTGGCCCGCGATGGAAAAACCGCGGGTTGCGGCGCCAGGCTCGCCGACAATGGTTCGCTGCAGGAGCCCTGGCCTGTCAGGGCCCGCTCCGCAGCGCATGCGATCCCGTTGCGGATGGCGTGCCCCTTGAACGGGCGCCGGTCGGGGACCGCGGACTACGCCTCCGCCAGCGCGGCGATGAGGGCGCCCTGCGCGACCTGATCGCCCTCGCGTGCGGCGAGTTTGGCGATGCGGCCGGCGCGGGGCGCGTGCAGCACGTGCTCCATCTTCATCGCCTCGACCACGGCGATGCGATCGCCCTTGGCAACGGTATCACCCTGCGCCACGAACACCTTGACGACGCGGCCGACGATGGGCGCGGCTACGGCGTTGGCGTCGCCCGCCTCGCCGACGCCGACAGCGTAGGTGGGCCAGTCGAGCACCGCCTGTTGCATGTCGCAAATGACATACACAGGGCCGCCGTCGGCCACCACCGTGACCTTGCGCGGCGGCCCCGCCGACGCGGGTGGAGGGTCCCCGAGCACGGTGACGTTTGCACCCTCGGGCGTCCATGCCACCTCGACTTGCCTGGCTTGGCCATCGACGAGGACGGTGCGCCGCTGGCGTCGCGGAGCGCCGAGCTGGAAGGCGTCCCGTGCGCTCCACGGCGAAGCCCTTGCGTCATGGTCGTGGCCCGCCAGCATGCGCGCGACGCCGACGCTCAGGGCACGCGCATCGAAGCCGGCCGGGGCCAGCCGGGCGAGCTCCCGGCCGATGCGGCCCGTGTCCAACTCGCCGCGGGCGACGGCCTCATGGGTGATGAGCGCGTAGAGGAAGGCAGCATTGGTCTTGGGGCCGGCGACGAGCGTGTCCTCAAGGCCGCGCGCGAGACGGGCCATGGCCATTGCCCGGTCGGGGCCATGGGCGATCAGCTTGGCGATCATGGAATCGTAGAAGGGCGAGATGACCGAGCCCTCCTCGACGCCGGCATCGATCCGCAGCCCCTCGCCCTGCGCCGTTCGGAAGCGGACCAAGGGCCCCGTGGAGGGCAGGAAGCCGTTGGCAGGATCCTCGGCGTTGAGCCGCGCCTCGATGGCGTGCCCCGCCAGGGCTATGCGCGCCTGCGTGAGCGGCAGCCGCTCGCCGGCGGCCACGCGCAGCTGCCATTCGACGAGGTCAAGCCCGGTGATGGCCTCCGTCACCGGATGCTCCACCTGCAGGCGCGTGTTCATCTCGATGAAATACCAGGGCGCCTCGGGCCCGAGGCTGCCGCCCTCCACCAGGAACTCGACCGTCCCGGCGCCCTGATAGCCCACGGCCTTGGCGCAGGCCACCGCGGCGTCGGTGACCTTCAGGCGCAACTCGGCCGACATGCCCGGCGCGGGCGCCTCCTCGATGACCTTCTGGTTGCGCCGCTGCAGGGAGCAGTCGCGCTCGAAGAGATGTACGACGTTTGCATGGGCATCGCCGAACACCTGCACTTCGATGTGGCGGGGACGCGCGATCACCTTCTCGAGCAGAATGCGGTCGTCCCCGAAGGCAGCCTTGGCCTCGCGCCGGGCGCTCTCCAGCGCGGCAGCGAAATCGGCCTCGCGCTCGACGAGGCGCATGCCGCGTCCGCCGCCGCCGGCCACGGCCTTGATCATGACGGGATAGCCGATGCGCTCTGCCTCGCGGGCGAGCGTCCTTCCCTGCTGGCTCTCGCCCGGGTAGCCCGGCACCACGGGCACGCCGGCGCGGGCGGCGATGGCCTTGGCCTCGGCCTTGCCGCCCATGCGGCGCATGGCATCCGGCGTGGGGCCAATGAACGTGATGCCGGCCCGCCCCACGGCTTCGGCGAACTGGGCGTTCTCGGCGAGGAAGCCGTAGCCCGGATGGATGGCCTCAGCGCCCGTATCGCGCGCCGCGGCGATAATCTTATCCGCGCACAGATAACTCTCGGCAGCGGGACCTGGGCCGATGTCGACCGCTAAGTCCGCCATCCTGGCGAACGGCATGCCCCGGTCGGCTGCGGACACGACCGCCACGGTCCGCACGCCAAGCCTGCGCGCGGTGCGGATGATGCGCATGGCGATCTCGCCGCGATTGGCGATCAGGATCTTGCTCAGCATCGTGCTCACCTTGCCGCTGCGCCAAGTGATCGGGGGCAAGCGCGTTATGGCATCGGCGTGCGGCGAAGAGCAATGCGGCCGTGCGTGGGCGGGAAGCTAGCTGGAAGAGCTGTGCAAAGGCCGTGGCGCGCGATGGGGGAGCGGGCGCCGCTCGCGCTCGCTAAACCTCGAGCGGCGCGCGTGAGGGTTTGCCGCCTGGGCGGCGGGGCAGATCACGCCCCGCCGATGGTGCTGGGTCCCCGCATCGGCAAGAGCGCAGTCTCGACTTGTAGGAGGACTAGCCGGGCGCCGCGCCTTGGGTGCCCAGATAGACGGCGTAGAGCGACTGGCTCGCGGCCATGAACAGGCGGTTGCGCTTGGGTCCGCCAAAACAGACGTTGCCGCACACCTCCGGCAGCCGGATGCGGCCGATCAACTTGCCCTCCGGCGTCCACACGGTCACGCCACTGTAGCCGACCGCCCGGCCTGCATTGCTCGAGCACCACAGATTGCCGTTGACGTCCGCCCGGACGCCATCTGGTCCACACTTGACCCCATCGACCATGAAGTCGCTGAAAAGCTTGCGGTTGGCGAGCTTGTTGTCGGGACCGACATCGAACACATACATCTCGTCCTTGCCGCCGGGGCCGGCATCCCCCGGGCCCTTGCCGGTGCTCACAACGTAGAGTTTCTTGTAGTCGGGCGAGAAGCACAAGCCGTTGGGATCGGGGACCTGCTCCTCGGTGACGACGAGGTCGATGCGGCCGCTGGCGTCCACGCGATAGCAGTTGGTGGGCAGCTCGCGCTTGGCCTTGCCGATCTCGGCGGGCTGGCCGACCCGGCTGTTGAGCCGTCCCGCAGCGTTGCTGGGCCCGCCGGTATCGTCGGGCGTGCCCTCGTAGAGTTGCCCGCCGTAGGGTGGATCGGTGAACCAGTAGCTGCCATCGGGATGGGGCACCACGTCGTTGGGCGAATTGAGGCGCTTGCCGTTGTAGCTGTCGGCGATGATCGTGATCGAGCCGTCGAGCTCGTAGCGCACGACCCGCCGGGTCAGATGCTCGCAGCTGAGCTGCCGTCCCTGGAAGTCGAAGGTATTGCCGTTGCTGTTGTTCGATGGCAGCCGGAACACGCTGACGCGGCCGTCATCCTCGAGCCATCGCAGCTGCCGATTGTTGGGGATGTCGCTCCACACGAGATAGCGGCCTTGCCCGTTCCAGGCCGGCCCCTCCGACCAGAGCGCGCCGGTCCACAGGCGCATGACCGGCGTATTGGGCTGCGCCAAGCCATTGAAGCTCGGATCGACGGCAACGACGTCGGGGTCCCAGAAATAGGTGGTGGGGGCGCCGTTCGGGCCGAAGTCACGGGGCGGTGTGGTGACCGTGCTCGGGGGCGCGGCCGGGCCTGCCGGCGCCTGGGCTGCGGCGTGGTTGGCGCCTACGGTGAGGGCGCCGGCACCGGCGGCGAGCCACCCGAGCGCGTGGCGCCTTGTCAGGGGCTGCGTCGCGAGGTGCTGAACGGCATGGTGCAGCGGCATGATTGGCCTCCCTGAAGACTTGCGTTGGTCGTGGCGATCATGACGCGCGCGGAATTTGTCGGAAACGTGCCGCATGGGCGCGCGCGGCCAGTGGACTTGGAGCTCTTGGACCAATGTCGCTGTGGACCCGCATGCGGGCTCGATCCGCCGAGGGCAGCCGATAGGCCTCAGACGGCAAGCACGCGCTGAGTAGGGTGGCGAGATGGACCCGGGCGCGCTGCGTGAAGGGCAGCGGCTAGCCCGTGTTTGAACCGGGCCAATCCCAGGACTGGGAGCGCCGGGCTTTGCAGAAATCGGAGCTGGCCAAGATTGGTGGAGCGTGCCCGATACCGGCACGACAGGGGCCCAGAGATCGCGTGCGCCGACTTCGCCCGTGACGGGGAGCCATACAGCGCTAAAAGCGTGCGCAGTCAGCGGCCACCGACACGCTCGATCTGACCAGACGCTTCACGGTCACGGGCCACAGCGTCATGACTGCGGCGATGGCGGGGCTGGTATTCGTGACGGTGCTCGTCGTCGGCTTCGCCAAGCACGGTCTGCGCTTCCTGAAGGCCTTCGTGCCGGACGGTATACCGATCGTCATTCTGCCGCTGGTCGTGCTGATTGAGATCACCTCGTTCCTTTCGCAGCCGGTCAGCCATTCGTGCGCCGCTTCGCGAACGCGCTGGCGGGGCACATCAGCCTCAAAGTTTTCGCTGGATGTGTCGTGAGGCTCGTCGGCGCCGGCGCCGCTTATTCGGCTCTCGCGCCACTACCGCTGCTGATGACGATCGCCATGACTGCACTCGAAGTGCTGGTCGCAGTCCTGCAAGCCGACGTCATTACCTTGACCTGCATCCATCTGACGGGCGCTCCACCCGGGGCACTGACCCAAGGTGCTGCTCGCTGGCACCACTGTGCGGCAGGTGCACGAAGGCGGGCTGATGCCGTCGCTCCCCGCAGGTAGAAGTGGATCAGAGGCTCGGGCTGCGATGCCGCCGTGGCGCCCGAACCCGACAATGCCGGCCTTGGACGCGCTTGCGGACGCTAGCCCGCGCGAAATCAACGCCTGCGCAGGCGCGCGCGGTTGGGCGCGCGGCAATGGCAGCTCACGCCACCGCCTTGGTGCCGAGCATGCGGAAGGTGGTCTTGATGCGGCGCACGGTGCCGGTCTTGGAGCGCAGCACCACTGTCTCGGTCTCGGCGAAATCGCCGCGGAAGTGCACGCCATCGAGCAGCGAGCCGTCGGTGACGCCGGTAGCGGAGAAGATCACGTCGCCGGAGGCCAACTCGTGCATATTGTACTTGCGCCTGATGTCGCTCACGCCCATGGCGGCGGCTCGCGCTTCCTCCTCCTTCTTCATCGGGTGCAGGCGCCCCTGCATCTGGCCGCCGATGCACCTCAGCGCCGCCGCGGCGAGAACGCCCTCGGGCGCGCCGCCGATGCCAAAGTAGATGTCGATCCCGGTCTCCTCGGGGTCGGTGGTCCAGATGACGCCGGCGATGTCCCCGTCGGGGATCAGCTGCACGCCGGCGCCGGCCTTGCGTACCGCGGCGATGAGCTCGGCATGGCGCGGCCGGTCGAGGATGCAGGCGGTGACGTCGGACACCAGCACGCCTCTGGCCTTGGCCATGGCGTTGAGCGTGTCGCCCGCAGGTGCGTCCAGATCCAGGATGCCCTCCGGGTAGCCCGGCCCGATGGCGATCTTGTTCATGTACATGTCGGGCGCGTTGAGCAGCCCGCCACGCTCGGCAATGGCGAGCACGGCCAGCGCGTTGGGCATCGCCTTGGCGCAGATGGTGGTGCCCTCCAACGGATCGACGGCAATGTCGACCTCGGGGCCATCGCCGACGCCCAGCTCCTCGCCGATGTACAGCATCGGGCTCTCGTCCATCTCGCCTTCGCCGATCACCACCCGGCCTTTGACGTGAACCTTGGCGAGCTCCCTGCGCATGGCGTCGACGGCGGCCTTGTCGGCGGCCTTCTCGTCGCCGCGGCCTCGCAAGCGGGCAGCGGCGATGGCGGCAGCCTCGGTCACGCGCGCAACCTCCAGCACCAGAACGCGATCGAGCCCTCCGGCCACGTCATGGCCCTGAATGGTATCCGCCATCGCTTCCTCTCCTTGCATTCCGAACCGTTCGGCGGCCGTCTTACAGCGGCTCGATTCGTATCATCTGTGGGCGTTCTGATACATTGCCATCTTTGTCGATCGATGACAGGGCGCCGCGGATCGCCGCCTCGGTCGTCTCGTGCGTGATGAGGACGACCGGCGTCGGCGCGCCGGGCTTGCCCCGCGCGGCAATGCCGATCTGCGCCCCGGGGGGGCGCTTTTGCACGATGCTCTCGAGCGATACCCCGCGCTCACCCATGCGTCCGGCGATGCTGGCCATGGCTCCCGGCCGGTCAAAAACCGACAGGCGCACGTAATAGGCGCCCTGGTGCTGGCCGAGCTTGGCGCGCCGGTAAGGCGCAAGCTTGCGCGCCGGCACGCCGAACGGCGGGGGAGTGTCGCCACGGGCGATGTCCAAGATGTCGCTTGCCACCGCCGATGCGGTTGCCTTGGCGCCCGCACCCGCGCCCGCGAGCAGCAGGTTGCCGCAGAAGTCCCCGTCGATGGCGACGCAGTTGGTGACCCCCGACACCTCGGCAATGGCGGAATGCTTGGGCACCATGGCTGGGTGCACCCGCTGTTCGATGCCGCTATCCGTCATGAGCGCTACCCCGAGCAGCTTGATGCGGTAGCCGAGATCGTCCGCCGCCTCGATATCGGCCTGGGTGATGCTGCGAATGCCTTCGACATCGATCTGGTCGAAGGCAACGCGCGTGCCGAACGCGAGGCTTGTCAACAACGTCAGCTTGTGGGCGGTGTCGAAGCCATCGATGTCGAAGGTGGGATCGGCCTCGGCGTAGCCCTTCTGCTGGGCCTCGGCCAGCACGTCGGCGAACGCGCGGTGCTCCTCCTGCATCTGGGTGAGGATGTAGTTGCAGGTGCCATTGAGGATGCCGTAGACGCGGCGGATCTGATTGCCGGCGAGCGCCTCGCGCAGTGTCTTGATGACGGGGATGCCGCCGGCCACCGCCGCTTCGAAGTTGAGAGCGACACGGTGCGCCTCGGCAAGGCCCGCAAGCTCGGTGCCGTGCTTGGCGAGGAGCGCCTTGTTGGCGGTGACGACCGGCTTGCCGGCATTGAGCGCCGCCTCCACCGCTGCCTTGGCGGCACCGTCCTCGCCGCCGATCAGCTCGACGAAGACATCGATGGAGGGGTCGGCGGCCAACCCTGCGGCCGCGTCGAACCAGGCGATGCCGTCGATAGCGGCGGCGCGCGACTTGGCGCGCGAGCGCGCACATACCCCGGCCACCTCGATGGTGCGGCCCACGCCATGGGCGAGGCGCGGCCCGTGCTCGGCCAGCAGCTGCAACAGCCCGGTCCCCACCGTGCCGAGGCCGGCGATGCCAAGTTTCAGCGGTCGATTCATCACCGCAAGGCTAGTCGATTTCGCGCTGGCGATGAAGCAAATAGGGCAGCCTTGATGCGACGCGCTGAACGGCCCACCAAGCCCGCTTGCTGGGTGGGCGCGCCGGTGTCACAGTTGCCCCATCTTCCCATGCGGAGGGATTGCCATGCGCGTGGTCACGCTCGAGGAGCATTTCACCGTCCCCGCACTCGTTGCCCGCTACGTCAGCCGCGAGGCCATCACGCGGCGCGGGTTTGCGCCGCGAACCGTGCTGCCCGGTCGCGTGAACCCATTGGATCTGCTGCCCGAGATCGGCGAGAAGCGACTGGCCTCGATGGACGCGGCGGGCATCACGGTGCAGGTGCTGTCCTCCTCCGGCCCGGGTGCCGACCTCGTCGATGGCGCCGACGGCGTGGCGCTCGCGCGCGCGACCAACGACGCCCTGGCACAGGCGATTGCCCGCCATCCTGACCGCTTTGCCGGCTTCGCGCACCTGCCGATGCGGGAGCCGGAAGCGGCCGCAGCAGAGTTGACCCGGACGGTGCGGGAGCTGGGCTTTCTCGGCGCGCTCATCAACGGCACCACCGAGGACCGCTTTCTCGACAACGCGCGGTTCGAGCCGATCCTGGCGGCGGCCGAAGCCCTGGACGTGCCGATCTACCTCCATCCCCACCTGGCGCCCGAGGCCGTGCGCGCGACCTATTACGGCAATCTCCCCTCCCATGCCGGCACCGTGCTGGAGACCTCCGGCTGGGGATGGCATTCCGAGACGGCCATCCACGTTTTGCGCCTTGTCCTCTCCGGCACGCTCGATCGCCACCGCAAGCTCAAGCTCATCATCGGCCATATGGGCGAGGGCCTGCCGATGATGCTGGCGCGCTGCGATCAAGTGCTCGAGGCCTATATCCCCCACCTCGCACGATCGGTCAGCCAGACGATCCTCGACCAAGTTTGGATCACGACCAGCGGCATTTTCTCGCAGCCGCCGCTGCTGGCCGCCCTCCTGACCTTCGGCAGCGACCGGGTCATGTATTCGGTGGACTATCCCTACGCTGCCAACGAGCGCGGCCGCGCCTTCCTGGCGCAGCTGGCGCTGGCCCCCGCCGATGCCGCCAAGCTTGCCCACGCCAACGCCGACCGCCTGCTCGGGCTCACGCCCAAGGCGGCGTAGCGCTCGCGTTGCGCGAGGCCGTTTGACCCAGCGCGCTCGCGACCAAGCAGGTTGCGCCGAAGGCTCTGGCTGTTGGCGCTGAAAGGCGCCACGATCCCGCCGGCGGGCGCGGGCGCGCGCGGCGCCAACCTTGCGCCCGCCGGGCGACCCGTGCGCCCGGCGGCAGCCTCCCGCCGCGGCCAAGCCCCCGGTTGCTCGCGCGCGGGCGCATGGGCCGGCTCACCGCGCGTCCCGTTCCGGGCCCAGCTTCACCTGCAGCTTGCCGAAGTTCTCCCCGCGCAGGAGCCCGATGAAGGCACGCGGCGCCTTCTCGAGGCCCTCGACGATGTCCTCCTTGTACTTGAGGCGCCCGGAGCGCACCCATTCGCCCATCTGACGCATGGCCGCGGCGGTCCTGGCCGCGAAATCCGAGACGATGAAGCCCCGCATGTGCACGCGCCGGCCCACGAACAGGCCGAGCAGGCGCGGCCCCATCTCGGGCCCAGCCGCATTGTACTGCGAGATCGAGCCGCACAACGACACGCGGGCGAAGAAGTTGAGGTTGAGGAACACCGCATCGCTCACCCGGCCACCGACGTTGTCGAAGTAGACATCGACACCGTTGGGACAGGCCGCCTTCACCGCCGCGGGCAGGTCGCTCGCCGCCTTGTAGTCGATGCAGGCGTCGAGGCCGA
>Ga0066388_100001362_pt1 | contig 13618 bp, 9 predicted proteins | sample PanSoiMetaGPlot6_FD_64539 | JGI IMG/M metagenome (GOLD analysis project Ga0066388, IMG submission 64539) | Tropical forest soil microbial communities from Panama analyzed to predict greenhouse gas emissions - Panama Soil - Plot 6 (Hybrid Assembly) | ecosystem: Environmental > Terrestrial > Soil... | reverse complement strand
GCGCGCGTTCGCCGCGCCTTTCTGGGCGGGGGCCGGGGCTGCCGCACGCTCCTGGGCGGGCGTGGCCATCAGAGCTCCAGCACCAGCGGAATGACCACGGGCTTGCGGTCGAAGCGCTGGTTGATGAAGCGGCGGACGGCGCTGCGGATCACGGCGCCGATCAGCTCGCGGTCGATCACTTCCGGCTCCTGGCGCGCGGCGAGCGCCTCGCGGACGGCCTGCTTCACCTCTTCCATCAGCTCCTCCGACTCCTTCACGTAGACGAACCCGCGGGAGGCGATCTCGGGTCCCGCAATCACCGAGCCCGTCGTCTTGTCGATGGTCAGCGCGACCACGACCATGCCCGCCTCGGCGAGGAGCTGGCGGTCCCGCAGCACCACCTGCCCCACGTCGCCGATCCCCTTGCCGTCCACGAAGACGCGGCCCGCCGGATAGCCGGAGAGCACGCGCGCGCTCGACTTGGTGAGCTCGAGCCCGAGGCCGTCCTCCACGACGAAGATGTGGTCGCGGAGCACCCCCGTCCGCTCCGCGAGCCGGGCGTGCTGGAGCAGGTGGCGATACTCGCCGTGGACGGGCATGAAGTAGCGCGGGCGCGTGAGGGCCACCATCTGCTCGAGATCGTCCTGGCTCGCGTGCCCCGAGACGTGGACGAAGGCCACATCCTCCCACAAGACCTCGGCGCCGCGCCGGAGGAGCGCATTGATCACGCGCCCGATGACGCGCTCGTTGCCGGGGATGACGCGCGACGAGAAGATCACGAGGTCACCCGGGCCCACCTCGACGTACTTGTGCTCGCCCGCGGCGATGAGCGAGACGGCCGAGTGCGTCTCCCCCTGGCTGCCCGTGGAGAGAATGACCTGCCGGCGCGCCGGCAGCTCGCCCAGCTCCTCCAGCGAGACGAGCAGGCCCTCGGGCACCTTGAGATAGCCCATCTCGGAGGCCACGGCGACGTTGGCGACCATGCTGCGCCCGAGCAGCGCGACCTTCCGGCCGCAGGAGATGGCCAGGTTCAGCACCTGCTGGATGCGGTGGATGTGCGAGGCGAACGTGGCCACGAGAATGCGGCCCGGCGCCTCGGCGAACCGGCCCTGCAGCGCCTCGCCCACCTCCGTCTCGGAGCCCGTGCGGCCCGGCCGGCCCACGTTGGTCGAGTCGGAGCAGAGACACAGCACGCCCCGCTCGCCGAGAGCGGCGAACCTGGCGTAGTCCGGCTGCTCGGCGTCCACCGGGCGCGGGTCGAGCTTGAAATCGCCCGTGTGCACGACGGTGCCGACGGGTGTCTCGATGGCGAGCCCGATGCCGTCGGCGATCGAGTGCGTCACGCGAATGGGCACCACCACGAGGCTGCCTGCCCGGATCTCGTTGCCCGGCGCGTAGGGCCGAAGATCCGCGCGCTCGAGCACGCCCAGCTCCTGCAAGCGCCCGCGCGCGATGGCCAGCGTGAGCGGCGTGCCGTAGACCGGCACGTCGAACTCGCGCAGGAGATAGGACAGGGCGCCGATGTGGTCCTCGTGGCCGTGGGTGAGCACCACCGCGCGGAAGCGGTCGCGGCGCTCGCGGAGGTACGTGAAGTCGGGGATGACGTAGTCCACCCCGGGCATCTCGTCGTCGGGGAAGAGGAGGCCGCAGTCCACGGCGATGATGTCGTCGCCCGACTCGATCAGCATCATGTTGAGCCCGATCTCGCCGAGACCGCCCAGAGGAATCAGGCGCACGGCGGGCTCGGAGGGGACGTCGATCGGAACGGGCTCGGGTCGATAAAGGGTGGTCACGGCGGCGCAGGTATCGTACCACCCACCTCCGTGTGCGCGAAAAACCGGGCCGCGCCGAGCGCCGCGAGTGCTATACCCTTCTCTGACCGGGCCTTTCCCGTCCTCGAGCGCCCCTTAGCCTGGAGATCTCGCCTCCCCGGCCCATGCTGTGCACCTGGGCGACCCCTCCTGGGGACCAGCGGATCCCCCAGGCATCCATCAGTACTTCTCCTGAGGAGGCTCTCCGAAACTTTCCGAATAGCATCTGACGGTGCCGACCTTCTAGAGTTGGCGCATCGATCAACCCCACCGGAGACGCAAAGGAGGAAAGCCATGAAGTCGATAGTCGGCATGATGCTACTCGCGATCATATCGGCCCCCACCAGTGTTGCGGCGGCGACCCCGGAGGAGGAGCGCGCCGACATTCGCAAGACGGCGGACGCCACGCTGGCCCGCCTGTACAAGGCGCAGCCAAGTGCGAAACAGACCGTGGCGAAGGCGGCCGGGTACGCCGTGTTCAACAACTTCGGCATGAAGATCCTTGTCGCCGGTGGCGGTAGCGGGCATGGAATCGCCGTCGACAACAAGACGAGGAAGCCCGTCTACATGAAGATGGTCGAGATCCAGGCCGGCCTAGGCTTTGGGGTCAAGAAGTTCAGTCTCGTCTGGGTGTTCGACACGAAAGAGGCGTTCGATCAGTTCGTGAACTCGGGCTGGGAGCTCGGCGGCCAGGGATCGATGGCGGCGAAGGCCGGCGACAAAGGCGGGGCGATGCAGGGTGCCATGTCAGTGGCGCCAGGGGTGTGGCTCTACCAGCTCACCGACGCCGGCCTCGCCCTGGAGCTGACCGCCAAGGGCACGAAGTATTACAAGGATACCGATCTGAATTGACGCGCGCCATGAGCGCGCGTCGTCGCCCCATCGCGCTCTACCATAGACTCGGCGGCGACTCGGTTGTCTCCGAGTCGCCGCCCACGAGGGGATCGGAGACGCTCAAGTCGGGCAAAGAGAGCCATAGTGGCCTCCGGATGACCATGGAAGCCCCCGGACCGCGCCGCAAGCTCTCGGCGATCGTCATGGTCGACGTTTCCGGCTTCAGCCGCATGATGGGGCGAAACGAGGAGCGGACCACCGCCCTGATCCGCGAATTCCACGAGCGCACTCAGAGCCTCGTCGAATCGCACCAGGGGCGTGTCGTCGACACGGCAGGTGACTCTGTGTTCGGCGAGTTCCGTGGTCAACGCGGTGCGCTGCGCGCAGGCAATCCAGGATGCGCAGGCGGTCGCCAACGCCACCCGGGCGCCGGACGAACGGATCGAGACCCGGATCGGCGTCCATCTTGGCGACGTGATCGTGCAGGACTACCGCGTCTATGGCGATGGCGTGAACATCGCAGCGCGACTGCAGACGATCGCTGCCCCCGGAAGCATCTGTGTGTCCGAGGCCGTCTACCAGCAGGTCTACGCACATCAGTATTGGGCCTTCGCCAAGGATGGCTGGTATGTTGGGCCCAGCTGGCCGCGAAGAGTTCACGGACCCAGCGGACATTGGGCTCGTCGTTCAGACCGCTCCATCTACGAGAGGGTAAGGAAGTCCCACTGGTCGTGACGATGGGCGAAGGCCGTCTGTGGCAAGCGCGGGAAGAGACCGGCGGGGACTGAGAACCGGTGTCTTGTGCCGACGCTCTCCTAGCGCCCTCCCGAAGCCTCCGCGAGGCGAGCAAACTCGGCGAGCGAGAGCGTCTCCGCGCGCCGGCCGGGATCGATGCCCGCCGCTTCGCAGAGGCCGCGCGTCCGCTCTGACCCCAGCCCCAACCCCGAGGCGAGAGCATTGGCGAGGCTCTTCCGTCGCTGGCTGAACGCGGCCAGCACGACCGTCCTGAATTGCTGCGCCTGGCCCGGAGGCACCAGCGATCCGGCGCGCACACGCAGGTGGAGAACCGCCGAGTCGACCTGGGGCGGCGGCCGGAACGCGCCGGGCGGCACGGCGAAGCAGAGCCTCGTCTCGCAGGCGACCTGGGTCAACACGGAGAGGCTGCCGTAGGTCCGGCCATCAGGCTCAGCGGCCACGCGCTCCGCGACCTCCTTCTGGAGCATGAGAACCATCTCGTCGATGGCCCGCCCAGCCTGGACAAGGGACATCAGGATGGGTTTGCCCACGCTGTACGGGAGATTGCCGACCACCAGCACCCGGCCCTCCGGGTCGGGCTTCATCCCCGGCAGCGTGGAGTAGTCGAAGGAGCGCCCGTCCGCGATGCGGATCTCGACGTGGGGCGCTCCCGCGAAGCGTTCCGTGAGTGCGGCGGCCAGGCTCGCGTCCACCTCGATGGCGAGGAGCCGGCCGGCCGAGCGTACCAGCCGGCCCGTCAGCGCGCCCTGCCCGGGCCCGATCTCGAGCACGAGGTCCCTCGCGGTCGGCGCCACCAGCGCCACGATGCGCTCGGCCACCGCGTCATCGCGAAGGAAGTGCTGCCCCAGCGCCCGCGTCTTCCCGGAGGCGGCATGGCGCCGGGGCAGAGGCGTGAGCGCCCGCGCGTTCCGCCGCGGGCTCACGCGACCGGCCTGGCCTTGAGCTCGGCCAGCAGCGCCTCGTAGACCGCCTTGACCTGGCGCTCGGTGTCGGGGCGCGTGCCGGAGTTGTCGATCACGTAGTGCGCGCGCTTGGCCTTCTCCGCCACTGGCATCTGGCTCGCGATGCGCGCGCGGGCGGCATCTTCCGGGAGACTGTCGCGCGCCATGAGCCGGGCCAGCTCGGTATCCGGATCGGTCGCGACCACGACCACGCGATCCATGCGCGCCACGCCGCCCGTCTCGAAGAGGAGCGCCACGTCCCAGATGACGATGCCTTCGAAGGCTTCCTCGTCGAGCACGGAGAGAATGCGCTGCTGCCGGAGGCCGATCGCGGGATGCGTGATCTCTTCGAGGCGCTTCCGCTTCCCCGGATCCGCGAAGACGATGGCGCCCAGCGCCTTCCGGTCGAGCGTCCCGTCCTCCTGCACCACCTGCGGGCCGAACTCTTCCACGATCTTGAGGTAGGCCGGCTGCCCCGGCATGACGACCTCGCGGGCGAGCTGATCGGCGTCGAGGACGCGCGCGCCCAGGTGGGCAAACATGCGGCTCACCGTGCTCTTGCCGGTGGCGATGCTGCCCGTGAGGCCGACCAGGAGGAAGCGCCTCACGGTTGCGCCAAGAAGCAACGCCTCACGCCTGCGCCCAGTCCGCGCCTGTCTTGATGTCGACCTTGAGCGGGACATCGAGCGTCATGGCGGATTCCATCACCTGCCGCGCCAGCGCTTCGAGGCGCGGCACCTCGCCCTCAGGGGCTTCGAAGAGCAGCTCGTCGTGCACCTGCAGGAGCATCCGGGCCTGGAGGCCACTCTCGTCGAGCGCCTTGGCCATGCGCACCATGGCGATCTTGACCAGGTCCGCCGCCGTTCCCTGCACGGGGGCGTTAGTCGCCATGCGCTCGGCAAAGCTCCGGAGGTTCGGGTTGCCACTCTTGAGCTCGGGGATGTAGCGGCGCCGGCCGAGCAGCGTCTGCACGAAGCCGCGCTCGCGTCCCTCGGCCACCGTGCGCTCGAGATATGCCTTCACCTTGGGATGGCGATCGAAGAACCGCTTGAGGAATTCCTGCGCCTCCTTGGGCGTGATGGACAGGCCGCGGGAGAGGCCGAAGGCCGTCACGCCGTAGATGATGGAGAAATTCGTGGTCTTGGCCACATCGCGCTGCTCTGGCGTGACGGCTTCGAGGGACACGCTGAAGACCTCGGAAGCCGTGCGCCGGTGGATGTCCTCCCCTGCGCGGAAGGCGGCCACGAGACTCTCTTCGCCGGAGACGTGGGCGAGGATGCGGAGCTCGATCTGCGAGTAGTCCGCGGCCACGAAGCGATAACCGGATTCCGGCACGAAGGCGGCGCGGATGCGGCGGCCCAGCTCCGTGCGAATGGGAATGTTCTGGAGGTTGGGCTGGGCTGAGCTTAGCCTCCCCGTCGCGGCGACGAGCTGATTGAACGAGGTGTGGATCCGCCCCGTGGCCGGATTGATCATCACGGGCAGCGCGTCCGCATACGTGGACTTGAGCTTGGCCACCGTGCGGTGCTCGATGATCTTCGCGGGAAGCTCGTGGCCCAGCGCAAGCTGCTCCAGGACGTCCGCGTCCGTCGAGTAGCCGGTCTTGGTCTTCTTGACGGGCGGCAGCTTGAGCTTCTCGAAGAGGATGTGGGCCATCTGCCTGGGCGAGCCGATGTTGAACTCCTCGCCGGCCAGCGCATAGATCTCGCGCGTGAGACGGTCGACCGTGAGGTCGAGCTCCTTGGAGAAGTCGGCGAGCCGCCCCGGATCCACGCGGATGCCGTGGCGCTCCATGGTCGCCAGCACCGGCACGAGGGGCTGCTCGAGGTCACCGTAGAGGGTGTCGAGGCCCACCTCCTTGAGCGCGCGCGGGAGCATCTCCCAGATCCGCCACACCGAGCGCGCGCGCCCGCCCGCGGCGGCGACCCCGGGCCCCTCGCCCACGAGCTCGGCGCTGACGTCGTCGAGCCGGTAGCTCGTGCGCGCGGGATTGAGCAGGTAGGCGCCGACCGCCGTGTCCTCGAATCGTGGGGGCACGCCGCGGGCGAGCCACCACTCGATCACGTGCTTGATGTCATGACCGACGAGGCGCCGCCCGCCGAAGTCCGGCGCGTTCGCCCCGAGCTCGAGCAATGCCGCACCGGCAGCGGGATGATAGATGCCGAGCGCCGTCACGACGGGCTCCGGCGGCCCGCCCTCGCCCACCCAGTCCACCGCGACCGGATCGCCCGCAGGCACGGTCGCCAGCCACTTTGCGAGCTCTCCCGAGCCCGAGAGCTTCGGGAGTGACTCCGCCGTCACGACGGGCGCTTCCGCGGCGGGCAGCTGGCGGAGCATCGCCTCGAACTCCAGCTCGGTCCAGAGCGCCCGCAGGCGCTCCCAGTCCGGCTCCTGGCGCCGGAAAGCCTCGAGATCTTGGGTGATGGGCACCTGGGTGCTCACGGTCGCCAGCTCGCGCGAGAGGAAGGCCTGGTCGCGATGCGTGGCCAGCGTCTCCCGCACCTTCCCCGTCACGAGCGTGAGGTTCTCGTACAGGCGCTCGACGCTGCCGAACTGGGAGATGAGCTTGACGGCCGTCTTCTCGCCGACGCCGGGCACACCGGGAATGTCGTCGATGCTGTCGCCCATGAGCGCGAGCAGATCGGGGATCTGCCCGGGCTTGACGCCCCACTTGGCGACGACCGCCTCGTCGTCGAACCACACGGGCTCGCCGCGCACGTTCGTCGCCAGCGCACGTACGCCGGCCCCGACCAGCTGCAGCATGTCCTTGTCTCCCGTCACCAGGACCATCTCGACGGGCTTGCCCCGCATCCTCGCCACCATCGTGCCCAGCACGTCGTCGGCTTCGAAGCCAGGCATTTCGAGAACAGGCAGCCGAAGCGCTTCGAAGACGCGCTTCACGAGGACGATCTGGCTCCTTAGATCGTCCGGCATGGGGGCGCGCGTCTCCTTGTAGGTGGGGAGCTTCGATTCGCGGAAGGTCGGGCCGGGGGGATCCCACGCCACCGCCACGTACGCCGGGTTCTCCTCGCGGAGGAGCTTCAGCAGCATGGTCGACACGCCGCGCACGGCATGCGTGGCCTGCCCCTTCGAATTGGAGAGATATGGCAGCGCATGATAGGCGCGATAGAGGAAGTGCGGCCCGTCCACGATGAAGAAGCGCTCGCTCATGCCGGCACCACGCGATCGTAGAGCGCACGCACCCACGCGGTGCGGCGCTTGTAGTCCTCCAGGAAGTCCTTGCGCGTCGGGTATTCGAGGCTCTTCGCGAGGCGCGCGGGAATGGGCCCTGCCAGGTCGAGGGTGTCGGAGGGCCGGGCCCCGAAAAGCCTCAGATCCGCGGAGACGCGGCGGAGGAATCGGTAGTGTCCGGCGAGCGTGCCTGCCTCGCCGTCGGGCAGCAGGCCGGCGCGGCCGATCGCCCGGAGCGCGGCCACGGTATGCGGGCTCCGGATCGCCGGATGCCGGCGCCCATGCGTCATCTGAATCGCCTGCGTGATGAACTCCACGTCGACCAGTCCTCCGCGTCCGAATTTGACGTGCATCCGACCCGGCGTCTCCTTGCCCAGCTCCTTCTGCATCCGCCCGCGCAGCTCCCGCATCTCCTTGAGATCGGGCGGCGGCGCCTCTCGACCATACACGAGAGCACGGATCTCCTGCCGCACGGCCCGGCCGAGCCGTGGCTCGCCGCCCACGAGGCGCGCGCGGGTGAGCGTCTGCCGCTCCCATGGATCCGCCCACTCACGATAGTACTGTCCGAGCGCCTCGAGGCTCGTGGCGAACCCGCTGCCCTTGGAGCCGGGACGGAGGCGCAGGTCCACGGGCACCACGATGCCGGCCGCCGTCACGTCACCCAGGATGGAGGAGAGGAGCTCCACGGCGTGATCGTAGAACACATGCGCCTCCACGCGCTCGGGGCCGTCGGTCAGGCCGGCGCCGCCGTAGGTCACGAAGAGGTCGAGATCCGAGCCGGTCGAGAGCTCCCGCCCGCCGAACTTGCCCAGACCGATGATGCACGCCGAGATCACGTGTCCCGCAGCATCGCGAGGGACGCCGTGCCCGGCGACCGTCTCCTCGAGCGCCATGAGCCAGGCGACGGCGAGCGCCGCCTCGGCCAGCTCCGTCATCTCGCGCGAGAAGCGCTCCCCGTCGGTGACGGTCAGGAGCATGCGCCAGGTGATGGCGAGCTCGTGAGCCTGCTTGTCCCGCCGGAGCCTGTCCATCCGCTCCGCCAACGACAGGCGCGGGCCCAGCGCCGGCGCGAGCGCCTGCCGGAACGTGCGCCGGCGCTGGGGCGCCGCGAAGGTCGACGGATCCGCGAGGCCGTTGAGCAGCTCGGGCTGCGTGACGAGGAGCTGCGTCAGGAGCTCGCCCCGCGCGCAGAGCTTCACGAGGTTCGCAAGCAGGTCGGGGCGCTCCGCGAGCAGCTCGAGGTACGCGGTGCGCGGCCCCGCGGCGGCGACGAAGCGCTCGAACTGGTTCAGCGCCTCGTCGGGATCCGGGCTCTGCCAGAGCGCCTCGAGGAGCACCGGGAACATGGCATGGAGCGCCCGGCGCATCGGCTCCGCGTACGGCACGAGAGGCCGGCCCTCGAGCACGAGGCGAAGATTCTGCCGCGCGCGATCGGGATCCGTGAAGCCCGTGGCCTTGAGCGCCGTATAGGTAGGGATGCGGGGCGGGGGCGCCTTCGCCGCAGGCGGCGCGGCGAAGAACTCCGAAAAGGCTTCGTGCACGCCGTGGGTGACGCGGCGGTATTCCGCCTCGAAGCTCCGGCGCGCCTGGGTGGGCGGCAGCACCGAGCCGAGCCGGCGAGCGAGCTGCCCGAGCGCCGTCGCATCCTCGGGCAGCGTATGGATCTGGAACTCGTCGAGGATCTGCAGGCGATGCTCGACGGTGCGCAGGAACACGAGCGCCTCACCCAGGAAGCGGCCCAGGGCCTGCGACAGGTAGCCGCGCTCCGTGAGCCGGAAGATGGCGCGCAGGCTGTTGCGCTCGCGGAGCCACGGATCGTCGCCCGAGTAGAGGAGCTGCAGCGCCTGCACGAGGAATTCCACCTCGCGGATGCCACCCACGCCGAGCTTGACGTGGCGCCGCTGGACGCCCTTGGCGCGGAGCGACTTGTCGATCTGCGTCTTCATGCCCCGCACCGCGGCCACGATGTCCGGGTCGACCCCGGGACGGAAGACGAAGGGGCGCACCAGCTCGAAGAAGCGCGCCGCTACCTCGGGATCGCCGGCGGAGAATCGCGCCTTGATGAGCGCCTGACGCTCCCACAGCTCCGCCCGCTCTTCGAGATAGGCGCGATAGCCCTGGAGCGAGAGGACGACGCCGCCCATCCGCCCCTCGGGGCGGAGGCGCAGGTCCACGCGGAACGCGTACCCCTCGTCGGTCACCGACTCGAGGCTTTCGACGAGCGTGCGCGCTCCCGCCGCGAAGTAGTCACCGTTCGGAATCTTCCCCTCCTCGCCGCCCGACGTCTCTCCGTCGTCGCCGTAGACGAAGACCAGGTCGATGTCGGAGGAGTAGTTGAGCTCGCTGCCGCCGAGCTTGCCCATGCCGATGACAGCGAAGCCGGTGGGCGTGCCGTCTTCGCCGCGCGGCTCGCCGTAGCGACGGCGCAGGTCCTCCCCGGCCCACTGCCACGCGGCGGCCAGGCAGACGTCGGCCAGGTTCGAGAGCTCTTCCGTGGTCACCGTGAGGTCGGCGTCGCCCAGGATGTCCCGGCTGCCGATGCGCAGGAGCTGCCGGTATTTGAAGCGGCGGAGCGCGTTCCAGCGCCCCTCGGGCCGGTCGAACGGGCTGGCGCTCTGGCTGAGCCCGGCGGCCAGCTCGTCGGCGAGCCACTGCCGGAGCGTGCCGGGCTCGAGTAGCCACGAGAAGAGCGTGGGCCGCCGCCGCAGCGTGTCGGCCAGGAATTGGCTGGTGCCGCCGAGGCGAGCGACCAGCTGGAGGGCACCCGGGTGGCCGCCGAGCAGGCGAAAGAAGGCCGGGCGCTCACCCTGCGCGACCAGGCGCTCGAGGTTGTTGAGCGCCATGTCCGGGTCGGGCGCTTCCGACAGCTCCGCGAGCAGGCGGGAGAGCACCGGGCTCAGGAGCTCGGCGTCCCGCGGGTCGGGCGTCAACGCGTGCAGGTTGGCGAGCGCACGGGTCGGCTCGGCGAAGCCCAAGCGCTTGAGCTCCGCGAGAGCCTTGCGGTCATTCGGACGTGCCTTGAGGAGGTCGATCACGCAGTTCGAGCCGAAACGTTCGCCTCGAACGGTGAGGCGAGAGCTGAGTTGATCAAGGGGGTGGCGTAACGCCGCCGCCGGTCAGATGGCGGCCTCGCCCTTCTCTCCCGTACGGATGCGGATGGCCTCGCCCATGGGCAGGACGAATACCTTGCCGTCGCCGATGGAGCCGGTGCGCGCCGCCGCGGCCACGGTGGCCACCACCTTTTCGACGAGCGAGTCGGGCACGACCAGCTCGACCTTCACCTTGGGCAAGAAATCGATGGTGTACTCGGAGCCCCGGTAGAGCTCGGTGTGCCCCTTCTGCCGTCCGAAGCCGCGCACCTCCGTGACCGTCATGCCGATGATGCCGAGCTCCGTCAGGGCCTCCTTGACGTCGTCCAGCTTGAACGGCTTGATGATCGCTTCGATCTTCTTCATCGAGACCTCCGTGACGCCTTGGGGCCCGCGGGGCGCAGCACCTTCTTGTAGAGGAGAGCGTACTCGCGGGCCGAGGCGTCCCACGAGAAATCTTCCGTCATCCCGTTCCGGACGAGCGCGCTCCAGAGCTCGGGCCGGCGGTAGGCGCTGGCCGCGCGGCGAACGGCGTCGAGCATGGCGTCGGCCTCGAAGGCGTCCCAGAGGAAGCCCGTCCCCGAGCGCCGCGTCGCATCGAACTCCTTCACGGTGTCCGCGAGCCCGCCCGTGCGGCGCACGATGGGCACGGTGCCGTAGCGCAGGGCGATCAGCTGCCCGAGGCCGCAGGGCTCGTAGCGCGAAGGCATCAGGAAGCAGTCGGCGCCACCGTAGATCCGGCTCGCCAGGCCCGCATCGTAGCCCAGGCGCACGGCCACACGGCCCCGATGCCGTTCCGCCGCGTGCATCCAGGCCTCTTCGAGATGCGCTTCCCCCGAGCCCAGCAGCGCGACCTGGCATCCCGTGTCGAGCATGGCGGATAGCCCTGCCAGCGCGAGGTCGAGGCCCTTCTGTTCCGCCAGGCGCGCGACCATGGCGATGATCGGCCCCCGTGCCTCCTCCAGCCCGAGCTCGCGGCGCAACGCCTCGCGGCAGGCGGCCTTGCCTTCCGGTTCGTCGGCGGAGTACGGGCGCGCGAGCGCGGCGTCCTTGGCGGGATTCCACTCCTCGTAGTCGATGCCGTTGATCACGCCGTGCAGATCGGCCGCGCGCTCCTCGAGCACCCCGTCGAGACCATTGCCGAAGTCGGGCGTGCGGATCTCGGCGGCGTAGGTCCGGCTCACCGTGGTGAGGAGATCGGAGAAGACGAGCCCGCCCTTGAGAAAGTTGATCTTGCCGTAGAACTCGAGCCCGGCCGGCGTGAAGAGATCCCAGCCGAGGCCCGTCATGGCCATGTCGTAGTGCCAGAAGACGCCCTGGTACGCGAGGTTGTGAATGGTGAGGACGGTGGACATCGCGCCCAGCACGGGATGGTCGCGGTAGAGCGTCTTGAGATACACGGGGATGAGGCCGGTCTGCCAGTCGTTGGCGTGAATGATCTGCGGCCGCCAGCTGTCGCCGAGCTCGATCAGCGACTCGAGCGCCCCGCGGCAGAAGAAAACGAAACGCTCGCAGTTGTCCCAGTAGTCGCCGTCGGCGGTGCCGTAGAGACTCTCCCGATCGAAGTACTGGTCGTGAGCCAGGAAGTACACGGGCACACCCGTCGGTGAGTCGGTCTCCTGGAGCGCGCCCTCGACCATCCGGTCGCCCAGCGGCACCGCGAGCCGCGGCACGATGGTCCGGATCTCGGACGTGTGCGCCTCCACGCCGCGGTGGCGCGGCATGAGGAGCCGCACATCGTGGCCCAGGTTGCGGAGGGCCCGCGGCAGGGCGCCCGTCACATCGCCGAGCCCGCCGGTCTTGGCGAAGGGCGCGGCCTCGGAAGCCACCAGGAGAATGCGCAGACGTGGTGCCATGGCGCGCCTCTCAGGAGTCTTCCTCGAGGATCGGGAAGACCAGCTGCGTGATGTGGGACGAGATTCGCTTGAGATTCGTCAACACGTCCAGGTGGATCTCGGATGTCTCCAGCGACTCGGCGAGCCCCTGGCGCAGCCGCGCCAGGTGCGAGGCGCGGAGCTCACGCTCGCGCTGGCGGATGGCCGGCCGCTGATCCAGGACCTCCTGGGCGAGGCTCCGGTCGTTGGCGGCGAAGCCCGCGATCGCGCGCTCGAGGTTCTTCGAGATGACACCGTGGAACTCGAGCAGCTCCGCCTCCCCGGCCTCGGAGAAGCGCCGGCCCTGGTAGAGCTTCTTGCGCGCCAGCTCCATCAGGTTTTTGTCGACGATGTCGCCGATGTTCTCGAGGTTGCCGATGAAGGAGATGAGGGCGATCTCCTTCCGCGTGAGATCAGGCGACATCGTCTCCTGCCCCAGGCGCGACAGGAAGAGCTTGATCTCGCGCTCGAGATAGTCGAGCTGGTCGTCCCGGCGCTCCACGTCCTCGACCAGCTCCTGGTTGTCCGTGCGCAGCGCAGTCATCGCGTCCCGCAGCATACCCTGCGCGACGTCCCCCATGCGGAGGGCTTCCCGGGTGGCCTGTCCGAGGGCCAGCGCCGGCTGGTCGAGGTACCGGTCGTCCAGGTAGCGCGTCTTGAAGGGATTGTCCCCGCTCTTGACCTCCTCGGGCACCATCGCCGTGATGGCGCGGGCGGCCAGGGGCGCGAACGGCAGGAAGACGGCGCTGATGCCCACGTTGAAGAGCGTGTGCAAGTTGGCGATCTGCCGCGCCGGCTCCTGCGCGGTGCCGGCGATGAACTCCGTGAGCGGAGAGAGAAACGGCAGCGCCAGGGCAACGCCCAGCACCTTGAACGCGATGTGCGCGACGGCCACCCGGCGCGCGTCCGCCGTCGAGCGAAGGCTCGCCGTGAGCGCCGTTGCGCAGGTGCCGATGTTGGCGCCCAGGACCACGGGAATGGCGCCCTCGAGCGGAAGGAGGCCCTGCTGTCCGAGCGAGAGCATGAGGCCGATGGTCGCGACGGACGAGGCCATGCCCGCGCTGAAGACGGCGCCGACGAGCAGCCCCAGCCCGGCATTGCTCCCGAGCGCCACCAGCACCTGGCGCGCGAGCCTGCTGTCG
>Ga0066388_100001361_pt1 | contig 13626 bp, 10 predicted proteins | sample PanSoiMetaGPlot6_FD_64539 | JGI IMG/M metagenome (GOLD analysis project Ga0066388, IMG submission 64539) | Tropical forest soil microbial communities from Panama analyzed to predict greenhouse gas emissions - Panama Soil - Plot 6 (Hybrid Assembly) | ecosystem: Environmental > Terrestrial >... | reverse complement strand
ATTACACTCATCTTCCCTTGGGACGCAAGCCCTGACCCGCCTTGAAGTGGCTCCGAAGGTTCGCGGCTCAGCGCGGCGGATTGCCTAACCGCCAGCTGGCGTTGTCACGAATGGGCTTGGGGGTTTTTGCCGTCCGTTGCGCGCCCCTAACTCGTGCGGAACAGCGTGCTATTCCTTGAGCTTGGCCGTAGCCTTCGGCTGCAGCCCCTCAAGGCTCTTGACGAAGTCTCGTGCCTCCTCGATCCGCACGTTGAGGTTCCCAAACACGTATTCGAAGACCTTCCTGACTCTGTCGAATATTTCGACGCACTCCTCCTCGGACTTCGAGTGCAGCCCATCGCTAGCGAGATCGTGCATGGCGTCGATGGGGTTCGGCTTACCGGATGGGCGCAGGTGCGGCGGCAGAAGCTTTGGCCGCATAATCGATCTTGGCGTCGAACCTGTAGCTTTCCTTCACCGCTTTGATCTTCTTAAGCTCCTCCGCGGCGAAGCTAGACTCTTGCGCGGCCTCCGCTAAGACATCGAGCACATCATTGATCCTGTTCTCCACAACTCTGCGGAGATATGCGACTGCCGCGATTCCCATGTTGTAGTTGCGCATGCGGAGTGCGTTCTTGTAGAAATCAAGGTCCTCCTTGTCTAAGACCTTCTTCAACGCATCCGGCACCCTCTCTTCTAACGGAGGCCACTGCCCCACCTTAAAGAAATCCCCGATCGCGGCGGCGGTCCCGCTGTCTCCTTGGTACCAGTAGAAGTAATACTGCACGAACGAGGCTCGGCCCTTCGGGCAGTTTTGGCACTTGTACGCCGCATCGGTCCAACCAATTTTGTGCTCTGTCCGATAGGACGTGCCACCAAACTGACTCACTATTTCTCGGTTCCAGCGCTGTACGTTCTCGCACCTCCCGCAGTAGAGCAAGATGTCCTCAGGCAAGCTGTTAGTGTCATCGGCGCCCCGGTAGCGCAGCTTTCGATAAAGCGGCCAGGATTCGAGGGCGGTCCGCAGCTGGTCTTCGAGCTGCTCGTTGGTGAACTGTTCGATCTTCTCTTCGGCCATAAGGGATGGCGCATTCTAGCACTGCGGTTATTCTGACCGCCGCGTTTCCGTTGCGGGACCTGCGCTTGCTTCCGCTGCCGTCCGTTCCTGCCGTCCAGTCACATCGGTAACTCGCCAGCTCGTCCTCCGCGTGACACGATTGGGCTCGGAGGAAACGTTATGGGAGCTACGGGAATTTGGTGTTGCACCAAATTCGGCTCCGAGGACAGATGCCGAGAGAAGGGCGGTCGAGCGTACGAACTTCGCGGGCCGGGTAGTCATTCACTCCCGCTCAGAGCAAGCACCCGTCATGAAGAAGATTCTGCCGCAAGCCGTCGTCTGCCGCTTTGGTGATTTCGACTTGGTATGACCGACGACATCGCCAACCTTGAGACGCGGCCAGACGGCAAGCGATTCCTCTACAGCGTAATGAACCCGAAACGTGGATGGTATGTAGTGGGCGAGCCGGAGCCTTTGCTGGATGGTCGTTTCTTCCTTCGGAGTGCCACTCACCCGAACTGGGGATTCATCGTCACGGAGCAAGTGGTAGACGGCGTTCGGAAGTTCGTCCCCGTCGATGTAGTCAAGAATCCTCTTAGTTTGAGGCTTCCGGAGGCATAGCCGCGTATCCCTGCAAGGGGATGAACGAATACGCGGTAAAGATTTCGGCTGGAAGAACTCAGCGGTTCCCCTGACCGCCGCGTTTCCGTTGAGGAACCTGCGCTTGCTTCCCCTGCCGATCCCAGGTGCCTCGTGTCCAAGCGTCCGCACGTACTCGACGTATGACCCCTGATAAACGGTAGAATGGCGGTCCGTGCTGCTCTGACCGCCGAATTCCAACACACGCGAACCGAGAGCGAAAGAACATGTGGTCATGCGATACGAAGATCATGGTGGCTTTCTGCCAACATTTGGCTGCCACGGACTTTTATGGTTAGATTGCGAGTTTAGGCCGTCAACGGCCGGCCCACCCAGGTCAACGACGTGGGAAAACGCCCCCTGATCCAGTTTGCAAGGTGCACTCAAAGGCGGGAGACCCAATGCGACAGCCCATCCGAAATACTCCATTATTGCCAGGTTCGTTGAAGAACCTGTTTTTTCCACCCGAGAAAGAGGAATACACGTATTTCGCCCGAGCCACTGACTGTCCGTTTGCCAGCGGCGACTCGGTACTCAAAGGCGCATGGGCAGCGGACGCGTCCATGCTGGCTTATGCGCGGTATGGAGCAAAGCCCATGTCTGCGGCCGACTTTCGGGAGAATCTGGCTCGCGGCGGTCTCCGCTGCTTGAACCAGATTGGGGATTGGAATGCTCACGGAACCCAAGGCTACTTCGCCGCGAACGACCGGTTCGCGATTCTTGCGTTTCGAGGCACCGAAGCCGACGATCCAGTAGACGTGATGGACGATGCCGATCTGGTGCCGGTCCTGGAACCGGATCATTGTCCCGACGGAACAACCCCGCGTTTTGTCCTTGGGATGCCTGCACTCGTGCATCAGGGATTTAAGCGCGCACTCGATCGAGTGTGGGATGACGTGCGCAAGTGCATTGCGGATTACCGCCAGAGTCATCCCGAGGCGGAGATCTGTTTTACGGGTCACAGCCTAGGTGCAGCTCTGGCTTTGCTCGCGTCCAGCAGATTCGCGGACGGGAATATTTCGCTCTACACGTATGGGTGTCCACGAACTGGCAATCAGGAGTTCTGTGACCGGGTTCTTGCGGACCCCCGCAAGACTACGTTCCGTTTCGTAAACCTGAACGATTCTGTAGCGCATGTTCCACTGGAAAGCGCCCTCTACCGGCACGCGCCTCAGAATTGTTGGCGCTTCGACGAGAACGGGAATCTCTCTGAAGACAATGGATCGTTCCGAGGCGACATTGCCGCTCTCGCCACCGTATTTACGCGATTTTCTGTTGACCTTAGTCTTGACTTGGCGAAAGTCCCAGCCCCGCCCGGATTGGTCGACCATTCTCCGGCCCGTTATTGCATCCGCCTCTGGAACTGTGTATGAAATGGCCAGGACATCGCTGGACTCACGATAGCAGGTCTCAGGGCCGACGTTTAGTTGTTTCGCGTTGGCCGATTAATCCTGCCCTGTAAGTGATACCCGAAGAAGTCATCCACCCGATGCCATGCATCTTCGAGAACGTGAGCGCGGGTGAAGTAGTGATATTCGCCGGGATACATCATGAAAGTAAGCAGATCGCCTTTGCCCTTCTTGAGAGCTTCGTCAATGAGCCACACGGATTCGAGATAGGGAACGTTAACGTCGGCCGTCCCGTGCAACACAAGCAACGGACGCGCCAGCCGATCGATGTGCGAGATTGGTGAGGCCTGTGCGTAGACTTGCGGATTTTGTTCGGGGCGCCCTATCCGGCTCTCGGTCCAGTCACCGTGATAAGGATCCGAATAATACATGACATAATCCACCACGCCGGCGACGTCCACGCCGGCCTTGAACAGTGTTGGTTGATCCGTCATGGCGATCAAGGTGAAGAAACCACCATAGCTGAGGCCCCAAATCCCGATACGATCGGCATCGACGTACGGGAGAGTTTTCAGAAAGTTGGCCGACATCCAGGCATCCTTGGCGTCCTTCCCACCCACGTCCATGAAGACGCCGTTGCGCCAGTCCCGGCCGTAGCCAATGCTCCCGCGATAGTCGGGAGCGAAGACGATATACCCCTGCTGAAGTAAATATTGGTGAAAGCTGTAGTAGACGGCGTAGTTCCGCTGCACATGCCAGCCGTCGTAATTTTGATTCACGCCGTCGCCGTGGACCCAGATGATTGCCGGATGTCTTTTTGAACGGTCGAGATTACGAGGGACGAAGAGCCATCCGGGCACAGGCTTACCGTCTGGACCTGGAAAGTGTACGAACTGCGGCTCGACGAATTGCGATTTATCAATGTCGGCGGGCATCGAGTCCGAAAGGCGTACCGCTTTCGCGTTCGCCTTGGCTTCCACGACAAAGAAATCTGCGCTATTGCGAGTATCTGTGTGCTGGTATACAAGCCGCTTGTCGTCCGCCGACCAGTGCGGTTCGATGTTGGTGCCGTTGCCTTCGGTCACGTAGGAGATCACGGCATGGGTCGGATCGCTACCGATGGCCGCAATGCCGATCTGGCGGTCGCCGGGCCGATCTGCATGGTTGGCATCGAACGCAATCCGCGTGCTGTCATGCGACCAGGCTGGCCGCCAAGCTTCAAAGTGCCCTTTTGTGAGCTGAGTGGCTTCTCCACCAGAAGCCGAGACTACATATAAATGATCCCATCCATCGGGGTCGCTGAGGAAGGCGATCCACTTACCGTCGGGTGAAGGCCAGGGCTGCGCACCTGCCTCGCCCCAGTCAGGAATACTCCAAAATTCTTTTTCTGTAATTTCGTAGACAGAGCGCAGCGATCCGCTGGATGCCTCAGCAACGTAGATGGTGTACGTCTTGAAGTTGTTCGAAACGTGATCGAAAACGAGATGGCTGTTATCAAGCCAGCCCACACCGCCATATTCCGCAGCAGTGCCGATGGCCACGGGCTTGCCGCTGCCGAGCCGGAGCGCATAGATCTGTCCGGGCTTGTACTCGCTGGTGCGGTATATGATCTTGGCGCCCGAGTAGGAAGGGGCTTCGTCGTGGTGAATGATCTTCGCACCCGCTGTGTAGGCGAGCGAACTACTATCCGGGGACCAAACGGTGTCATGGATGCCTAACTCGTCGCTGGCAATTGCAGTTTCGCTGCCGTCGGCGAGTGAACGCACGACCAGTTCGCTGTTTCGTGAGCTCTCTTCATTCGCCGCACGATTCGAACGGACAAATGCCACGCGTACGCCATCCGGCGCGGGAACAATATCGGACTCGCCCGTGGCGGCGGTCCCAACCTGCTTCGGCGCACTTCCAGACACCGCAACCTGCCACAAGCTGCCGCCGCGCACGAAGTAGACTGTTTGCGAATCCTTACTCCAGAAGATTTGTTCTACACCGCCTTCGGGAAAGGAAGTTAGTGCGGCTGGCTGACCGTCACCGGTGGAATTGGCTAAGTAGAGATTCGAAACACCAGCGCGGTCCCAAATGAACGCGATGTATTTACCGTTTGGGGCCCAGACCGGGTTGGACGGATGCTTGATATCGATCAGTTGCTCGATCGTTAACGGCGCGCCTTTGGCCGTTGCTTGTCCTAAGCCGAATTCCGCTAACATCACGACGACGCCGACAATGAATATAGTCAATCTTCTGGCCACTGGGATGGGGCCTCCTGGACAGGTTTGAGAAGAGAGTTCAGGGAACAAGAATCGAGCAGGCAGGTGCAAAATGCCCCGCCCGCCATTTACGGATCTACGGCAAACAACTGCACAAACTGCTAGAACGTAACCCGCAACCCAAAGCGCGTAGCGTAAGGGTTGATGGTGGCGTAAGGAAACAAATAGCTGGAACCATACGTTGTGACTTCGCCAATTACGGTCTGCGCGTTCGTTACATTAAACAAATCTGCCGTTGGAATGACGTGCCAGCGCTCTTTGATCACAAACTCGCGGGAGAGCCTTAGGTTCAGCATATTCACACTGGGAAGGCGCTGGACTCCGGCGGGTTGAAGGATGACCGATTCGCCAATTAACTCGGACTGGTTCGTCGCCGGATTAATCCCGCTCGGTACGTTGAAGGTCTCCGTTGGCTGGAGGGGGAAACCCGTATAGTGTTGAAAGTTTACGCTGGTGCTGAGTTTCCAGGGCAATTCGTAGATTCCGTCAATCTTGAAGACATAGGTCGCGTCGAGGTTGAGGTAGTTGTTATTTCGGTTGATGTTGTTGTTTGGATCCGTGAAATTATCACTGTAAGCCTGGTCGGAATAGCCTCTCCCAAACACTCCTTTCTGGCGCTGGATCGTGAAACCTGCCAGAACCTGCCATTTGTGAGTAAGTCGCTTGACGGCGGTAAATTCGAGTCCGTGATAGGAGTTGGTATTGAGCTGAGGAATGTTCGTGACGACAAAGTTAAAGGCTCCGTACCTGGCGGGGTCGGAGGGCTGAAAACTAAATAGCGTCAGCGGTTGGTTCGTAATCGGGTTCATGATCGGTTGGCCGCCAATCGTTGTGACGGGCGCGTAGTCCGAAGACTGGACCGCAGTGTTTTCGAGGCCGATCAGATTCTTCTTGGTGCGGTAATAGTAAGTGACGCCGACGCGCAAATCGCCCCACACCTGTTGTTCATATGAGGCACTGAGTTGATCCGAATACGGGCGACTCATGCTGGTATTAATGTGGGTGCTCGAACCACCGAAGGCATACACCGGTGTTGTGGCTGCCCCCTGTGGTAGCCATTCGCTTTGCTGCGGAATCAGATCCCCGTTTGTATCCGTCCAAGCATAGTACTTGCCGAACAGGCCCACCGGATTGGCGGTCTCGGCTAAACCTGTGCCCTGCATGATGTAGTACCGTCCGTAGCTGAAACGGAGGACGGATGTGCCTTTACCGCGCGGGTCGAATGCGATGCCCACGCGGGGTGACACCGTATTCCAATTCACCAATTTGCCGGATGCCGGATAAGCTGTGATGGGGAACAGGTCGGGAAAGGTCTCATTTGGATCGCTATGCTGGACCGGATAATACGTGTTGAATCGGTCATAGCGGAGGCCAAGATTGAGTGTGATGCGGTGTTTGAGCGCCCATGTATCCTGCAGGTAGAAGCTGGTGTCGCGAAAATAGTTCTTCTGGGTGGTGGGCGTGTTGTAGGCGAGAACCTGGTAGCCAACGCCATCATTCAAGAGAGCGTTAATGCCCTGCTTCACTTGATAAATGTATGCGTTGTAGCTCTTGCCCCACTCAAAACCAAACTGAAAATTGTGCGAGCCTGCCCAATCGGCTTTATGCCACGAACCACCCGCCGTCCACTTGAGCACCCATGCGGGGTTTATGAATTCGTTCGGCGCTGCGCCCGTCTCAGTGGAGGTCGCCACATCCTGGTAGTTCAGGTTGGTTGAGTCGGACTGATAACCGAGTGGGAAGGTAATTTTGTTCCAGCCGACCCGAAAATCGAGCAAGAGATTGTTCGAAACTTGGCTGGTCCAGAGTCCTTCCAGGATGTACGCCGGCTCAATCTGACGCCAGCTGGCTTGTTCGGTCACGAATGAATATGCCGTGTCGCGACGGAAGAAGCGATTCTGCGAGTTGTACATCCAAACAAAACTGAATTTGTTTTTGGCATTGATTTGCCAATCGCTGCGCAGGTCAGTATTGCTCTGGTGATTGACATCTTTTACTGGATTGCCTGCCTGATCCGTGACCGAGAGGATTCGCTGGCGCAGGTCGTAGCTACGGTAGGAACCAAAGAGCCACCATCGGTCTTTGATGACTGGACCGCCAAGGCTCACCGACGTGTCCCGCGTCATGTCAAAAGGCGAACCGGAGGTAACAGGACTCCCTTGGTAAGTCGGGAACTTGTCACCGGCCTGCCACGCCGCCGTCAAGTAATAGAGCAGCGCCTCACCATGCAACTGGTTTGAACCTGACTTCGTCACCATATTCATGTACACCCCGCCGATCGGGACGGAAGCGGGGGCATTGTCCGCGACTACCTGAAACTCTTCAAACGAGTCGTGGTTGGTGTAGAACTGCGTGTATCCGCCATTTGCGCCGGGCCAGTTGAGATCAAGGCCGTTGTAGCTATAAAGCTGCTCCGCGGGAGTGCTTCCGTGCACCTGCATCGTGGACTGCTGGTAGCTGTTGTTGCCGGCCACGTCGAATGTGCTGCTGGTGGATCCTGGCATCTGCGCTACCGTGGACCATGGATCTCGTCCACTCGGAATGTCCTGTAAGAGGTTTTCGTCAAATGTAGTCGTGGTCTGGTTGTTCTGCAGGTCGAGTATTGGTTCCCCTTCCACTGTCACAGCCTGGCTCACTTCACCGACCTGAAGTCTTGGACTGACCGTCGCCGTAAATCCCGCGGTGAGAACGATGCCTGTCAGGGTATACGCGCGAAATCCGGCTTGGCTGACAGTCACGTCGTAAGTACCGGGAGGGAGCAGGTCCAGCAGATAACTCCCATCGGCATGTGTCGTGGTGGTGCGCTTAGCAAAAAGCGCCGGACTGTTCGCAATAACCGTGGCATTCGCGACGACCGCTCCTGAGGGGTCCGTAACGATGCCCGTGATCTTGCCAGTCGTAGCAACCTGGGCGGTTACACTGCTGACGAGAAAGATCGAAGCAATCAAGGTTGCGAGAACGGTGTAGTTGATACGAGCGCACAACGTGAGGCGAAGATCCATAAGCACCCCCGAGGAGGATTGCTACCCCAATGGCAACAAATCGGAAGGTAGAAGAAAAATTGGGATATTTTATCCATGGACGTTAAGATTTGTCAACGGACCATAAGCTCGATTTTTATTTCCTGCGCTTTGTCACAGCACTTGTTCACCTTCCAGCTGACCGGGTGCTTAACGTTGTCAATGCGCACCGTATGTGACAAAAGACAATTTGCGTTACCATGATTCGCCATCATGGCAACACTGGAGCCTGCGATGGACTTCACCGGACGCCGCGCATTTCTTCGTCATGCAACCGGAGCGGCTGCTCTGACCTTTACCTCCCGCAGATCTGTTTTTGGACGTACTCACATCTTGAACGTTAGTGCCACAGTGTCGGAGGCCGCCCCAAATCTGCCAGACCGTCTGTCCCCAGACTGGTACCGACGGAAGGTTAGCCTGGTTCAGGAGGAAATGGCGAAACACAACCTCGACGCACTAGTGTTGTTGAAGGCTGTAAACGTCATTTATACAACCGGCTACTTCCATCTTTCGACCGAGCGCCCGCTGGCTGCGCTTATTCCAAGAGCCGGAAATCCTGTACTGTTTGTTCCGGCGCTTGAGTCCGACCAGGTGAAGCTCTGGTGGGGGAAGGATTATGAGTCGTACTTCGACTATCCAGGGCCGATAGACCGCGTGCGCTGGATTTTCGAGCAGATTGCCAAGCGTGGCTTTGGCGAGTCCCGCATCGGAGTAGAAGAACCAACGCCCAGCCGCATGCAGCAAATCAAGCTCGGCGCGCCCAACGCCGAGATCCTGGTAGCCGGAGATCTGGTCGAACGAATGCGCTACGTCAAGGATGAAGATGAAATCAACATCATGCGCCGTGGCATGTTTTTCAATGACTACTCAATTCAAGCTGGGCGCGACTTCGTGCGCGAGCACGGTTCCGTAAGTGAAAACGAAATCCTGAAAGCTGCTGCGGATGCGCTCGCAGACAAGATGGGAGCGGAACTAAAAGATGTGGTCGGTATCAGTATCGATCCGCCCTTCGGCGGCCTTGTACCGTTCGGCAGGCGTTCCGCTTTCCCTCATGCCATTCCCAGCAGGGACCGCCTCAAGAAAGGAGATGCTCTGATCCTTAGTTACACGTGCCAGCTTGGAGGCTATGCCGTCGAATGCGAGCGGTCGTTTATTGTTGGCAAGCCCAGCGACTACGCGAAGCGTCTCTACGAGGCCATGCTCGCCGCCCATGACACCGGGGTTGAGAACCTGAAGGAGGGCGCGATCGCTGAAGAAGTCGACCATAAAAGCCTCGACCAAGTCCGCAAAGCCGGATTCGAGAAGTTTCTCAAACACCGCACTGGTCACGGCATCGGTCTCGAAGGACATGAGGCTCCTTGGATTGCCGAAGGCGACAAAACAGTCCTCCAACGAGGTATGACCTTCAGTTGCGAGCCAGGAGTCTACGATCCAGACTGGGGAGGCGTTCGACACTCCGATACCGTCGTGGTCCGCAAGGACAAGGGCGAGGTACTGAATAAATACCCAACTCGCCTTGAAGAAATGATCATTGAGATCTGACGGCCAGTTCTTGTGAGCTTGCCCGTATATTCATGAACAGGAATCTTGGGAGCCTAACGCCGCTGGTGAAGCGAGGAGCCGCCCGAAATCCGCCTCTCTGCTTACTTCGCGGGAGTGATGAAGAGGTTGCGAAAGGCGACGTGTCCGGCTTCACCACCCTGTAGATAGATGGGCCCGGGCAATCCCTCATGGCTGTCCAAAGCGCCGCCGGTGATCCCCGGTATCTCCTGTTTATCGATAATCGTCTGACCGTCTTGCACAACCGTCACCACGCGGCCAACGAGTGTGATGTCGTAGCTCTGCCACTCTCCCGGACGCCGCGGCTGTTCCTGGGTTGACGCCAGAAAGCCATACACTCCCCCCATGCGCATCGTTGGCCCTTCCGGATCAGCATCCTCTTCGATCTGAACTTCGTACCGTCCGCGCAGGTAGACGCCGCTATTCGCTCCTTTCGTGCAATTGAATTCAACATGCAACTTGAAATCGCTGAATTTTGCAGTACTGATCAGTTCAGGTCCATGGCCGGGACTCACCAGAGTTCCGTCTTCCACCATCCATTTAGCGGCTGCGCTCGGGTCGCTCATCGTCCATCCGGCCAGATCCCTGCCATTAAACAGCGACACCCCTTTCCCCCACTTGGGCGCGGCGTTTGTCGTGAGTTTTGGCGCTCGTTCTCCGGTCCATCGCCATGGAGTTCCATCCGGTCCCGTGGTAGTGCCGGCCAGTCTGCCGCCAACGAGTCTGCCCTCAAATACCATATCGTCTTTCCGATCCTCTTCTTCTTTGGGCGAGACGAACGTGATGTGACCATTTGCAATCTCAACTTTGGGCAGTGGTCGCGCATGTCCCCAGCGGCTGGTCATGCGCGCATGAAACTGCCCGCCCTCTTGGGTGATTTCCAGCCATGACGGGGCTTCACGCTGCGGTGTCTTGAGGGTCAGATCCCATCGGCCGAGAAATGCCTGATCGGAGTTGCTCGGCAGTGCGAGACTTCTATCTGCGCAACACACCAGCAGGGAAAGAAAGAGAACTACACTTTCCAGTACAAACATCTTTCGCCGAATCATGTGCGTGGCACTCCCTGTTGCCGCGCCCAGTGTACAGCAAACAACCTGGCAGAAACTCGTTTGCCATCCGAGCCATGACCGACATTGTCGCAGGTGTTTTTTAGGTGACGCTTGGTTACATCCAATCAGAGGCCGGTTGCAATGGCGTGAGGCCGCAAACAGTCCGCCTTCTAATTTTCAGATTCTCGAATTCTGTGTGGAGTGGTCAGCTAGATGAAGATTGTTTGTTCAAGAAACTTATTACGAAACTTTCCTCGTGGATCGAGCTTCCTGGCCAAAGCTACAAAGTCGGACAGCCGCTCGTAGCGTGACCTAAGGTGCGCCGGTGACATGGTGAACAGTTTTCCCCAATGCGGTCTGGCGTCAAATGGCGCCAACTCTCGTTCAATCTCTGGCAAAAGCTTGCTAACGGCGGGCCAGTCCTGTTTCCAGGTGAAATGGATGGCAACGCTCTCCTGCTTATAGGCGGTGCTCAGCCAGAGGTCATCGGCGGCGATCGTGCGAATCTCGGAAATCAACAAGTGAGGAGTCACCTTGTCACGCAATCTTTCGACGGCGAGAATCGCTTCTACTGCATGACGTCTCGGAACGAAGTATTCGGACTGCAACTCTTTCCCAGCACTAGGCATGAAGCCCATTCGGAAGTGTGGCAGACGCTCGAACCAGGGGCCTGGCACGCCCATTTGTTTCCGTGCAGTTCTCGACTGAAAGTTCTGCGATGGGGTGGAGGTTCTTCGTCGCGATTTGGGCACCGAAAAACTCCGGCTTGGACTCGAACCTGGGTTCTGCATCTGTCCGGACCTTGAGCCACACTTCATTGATCCGGTGCTTCTGCCAGTCGGTGAAGAGGCTGACACTGTAGGCGCTTGCCTCGATGACGTCGAAATTTTGGTGTAGCTGATCGAAGGGAAGGTTTTCGTAGACGTACTGCTTCACTGTGAATGCTGGCTGGAGATCAAGAGCGGCTTTGGTGATGACGCCAAGGGCGCCCAGCCCAACAATCGCACCACGGAAGGTATCGCCGTCTTTGTTACGTGTGAGCTTCAACACATCGCCTGAAGCCATGACCATTTCCAGTGCGGAGACCTGTGTCGCAAGATTTCCATTCTTTATACCGGAGCCATGAGTCGCGGTGTTGCACGCGCCTGCAACGGAAATGTGTGGCAGCGAGGCGAGATTGTGCAACGCGAAACCACGCTGGTCGAGATAAGGGCACAGTTGTCCGTAGCTTATTCCGGCTTCAGTCGTGACTGTCCGCGTTTTCGGATCAAGCTCTATGACTTTGTCTAGTGATCTCAGAGATAGAAATTTCGTATCCGTGTTGGCGATTTCATTGAAGCAATGCCGGGTCCCCAAAACCTTAAATTGAGAGTTGGCCTTTACGAATCGTTGAACGTCTGCCATTGAAGTCGCAGTGTGCAGGCGTTCAGTGCCATATTCGAGATTTCCCGCCCAGTTGGTCATCTTATGCTGAAACGCCGACGAGAACGCGCTAGACCATAAAGCGGTCACCGCTGTAGCGAAAAGGGACTTCATAAAGGCTCGCTTGTTCAAGTTCTGTGGTCCTCTTGCGACAGTCGGCAAACAGATGTCAGTCTGGCACAACCTACAATCGGTCCTAGCCGTAGTCAAGTCCGGAGCGTATTTTTTTGCATGCTAATCCATAGTGCTGGAACTTGAGCGTTAACGCCTTCCGTGAGCTCGAATCATCATCGAGTCAGCTTGCGCCTGCGCGCTACGATGCTTCACCGGACACAGCAACTGGGGATCGATCCAGACTAGCCTCACCAGCGCTTGCGCATCCAACCGATCGTCTTTCTCACGGCTCTCTCCGATCAGTCGCACCTCGCGCGCGTTCCCACAATCACTTCATATCCTCACTCGCTGAGCAAGCGACTGATCCAGGGCAAACGCGTCCCAGCTTCCAGCGCAATCGGGCTGCGCGGCATCGCGCCGAAGACCTCCTGCAAGGCCTTGCCGTGTACGGACTCGCTGCTCCGACTGGATCTGTCTGGCGGGCTTCATCCACCACGCTGTACCAACTGTTACGATCGCCCAAATCCAATCCGACGGTCAGTTTCTGCTGAGAAGTATTCGTGCTCGCCTTCCTCGTTAGCGGGAATCTCGCGAAATGCCTAGGAAAAGCGAATGGTACAAGGTTGGAAGGCAGAAGAGTCCTGTCGGTATTGGGTGGCTGAGGGTGAGGGGTGCGATCGGCAATGCAGGCCAAGCCTCGCGGAGATTAAATGGCTTCATCTAAAGTTCGCCATTCACGGGTGCTAGAACTTACCTTCCTCCGCCGCCGCTGCCGCCACCGACTAGAATTTCGAGCAAGAGCAATATCAGATCCATGCCATGGCGCCTAATCGCCGCGTCATTTGTAGCCAGTCATAAGTTTGCGGTGATTCGGGAGATGTGACAATTGCACGATTTGCCAGTTACCCACCGTAAGATTTGCCATGCTGCCCTGTCATCAATTCCACCGGTGCTTTCGCGATTCGTGAACCCCATCTCTCTATGACTGCGAGAGCACATCTACCAGAGAGGCGCGATCGCGGTCATAATTGTTGTCACAAAAGAGCATTGATTTGAATGAGCTGGGCAGGAGCTGGACGCCACTCCGCTGTCTGATTTGCTAGCGGACCTCGAAGTTCAATAGCAGAAAAATAAGGAAGATTTAGCGGAACATTAACTACTGACAAAAGGGTA